>WNFL01420035.1_pt1 | contig 10665 bp, 9 predicted proteins | sample 5400361 | NCBI WGS metagenome assembly WNFL01 (sample SAMN13153351, study PRJNA577476) | soil metagenome | isolation source: 40 cm soil on Douglas fir-dominated hillslope | place: USA:California | collected 2013-09-17 | reverse complement strand
CATCAGCGGCGCGAGCGGCGGCAGCCGTCCTGGCGCGCCTCGTCCTCCGTCGCGTAGCAGCGATCGGTGCGGCTCTCCACGTAGGTCGGAGTGCCGGGCGGGTAGTAGATGCAGCGCTCGCCCGAGTAGGTGCGGAAGTCGCCCTTGATGGGATGGTCGAGCGGGCAGGTCCACCCGTTGGTCGGCGGCTGGCCGGGCCGGCCCTGCGCGGCGCGCGGCTCCGGGGCGGGCGGTCCGCTCCGGGCCGGCGGCGGCGCCGGGCCCGCGGTCCTCCAGATGCCGAGCCGGGCGACGCGCGCCTCCTGCTGACGACGCAGCAGCGTCTCCTGGTGGCGCACGTTGGGGCTCCCGCTCACGACCTGCCCGTAGCCGCGGGCGACGACCTCCGCGTTGGCCATCACGTCGCCGAGCCACACGTAGGCCAGCAGCCGCCCTTCGGCGTCGCGCTCCTGGACGTCGAGCTCGAGCCGCACGTTCTTGGCGCTCACCAGCCCGCGGTTGAACCGGAGCGCCTCGTTCCCCTGAGGCTCGCCCGACTGGTCGCCCTCGCCCGGCTCGGGCGCGACCACCCCGATGTAGTGCACGCGCTCGACATCGCCGTTGACGAAGACGTGGATGGTGTCGCCGCTCACCACCTTCACGACCGCGGCGGGCAGGCTACGGCCGCGGCCGGGCTCCTGAGCCGGGGCGGAGGTGGCGCCCAGGACCAGCACCGCGAGCACCACGAGTCGGGCCCTCCACCCCACTACTTCCTGCCTTCGCTCAGCGCGCGCTCCAGCGCCTCACGACGGAGCCGCTCGGCCGCGAGCTGGTCGGTGAGCGCCTTGACCTGCGCTTCCAGCCGGGCGAGCTCGTCGGTCTGCTGCGCGCGCAGGCCCGCCTGCTCCTGGGCGCTCTTCTGCCGCCAGATCTTGTCCGCAGCGAAGCCGCCGCCGACGAGGCCGAGCACGGTCCACACCGCGACACGCTTGACGAGAGCTTTTCGGAGATCCATGGCGAGCCTTTCGTCGGGTCGAGGGGCCGTCAGTCCACGAGGGCGACCGCGCGGACGGGCGAGCCGTCCGCTCCGGTCACGCGGAGGGGCAGGGCGATGAAGCGGCAGCGCGCGGCGCCGATGCGGTCCAGGTTCGTCAGGTACTCGATCACGGTGATGCCCCGGGGAAAGAACACGTGGTGCGTGGTGCACTCCTCGCGGGCGACCTTGGTCTCCGGCGAGAAGATCCCGGTGCGGATGCAGTAGTCGGGTGGGTAGTCGTAGCCCCCCGCCTTCACCCCGCGCGCCACCAGCCACTCGCACGCGTCGCGCCCGGTGTAGGGGGCATCCTTCCAGAAGCGCTCGCTCTCGACCGGGCAGCGGGCCGGCCAGTCCGTCCGCAGCAGCACGATGTCGCCCGCCCGCACGTGCCCCGCGCACCGGTCGAGATCCGACGCGGTCACCTCCGCGTTCTCGCCGAGGTGGGTCAGGTCCACCACCGCGGCCTCGCCCATCCATTGGTCCACCGGCATCGAGGCGATGTCGCGGTCCCCGGGCAGGAAGTGCACCGGCGCGTCCACGTGGGTGTAGGCGTGGCAGCTCACGGTGAGGACGGTGGACTGGAAGTTCTGGCCCGCCTCGTGGGTCGAGCGACGCTCGCTGGCCACCGTCCAGCGGAAGTGGGGGCCGATCGGGAAGCTCAGGTCGATCACGCGCATGGCGGTCCATGGTGTACTCGGGCTGCCGCAGCTTGTCAATGTGGAGGGAATCCCGTAGACTCGCGCAGATCCAATCCGGCCCGAGGAGGCAGCGCCATGGCAAAGAGGCCCAAGAGGTGGACCCGCCGCGAGTTCCTGCGTGACGCCGATCTCACCGCGGGAGCCGTCGGCGCCGCCTCCCTGCTGCCGCCCGCTCTGCCCGGCGCGGCCGGGCGCGCGCAGGCCGAGGAGGCCAAGCTCGGGGCTCAGCTCATCGGCAAGCTCGAAGGCCCGGAGCTGGTGCTGGACCCGGCCAAGTGGCCGAAGAAGTTCGCCGAGGCGCCCATGCTGGCGGACCTCGTGAAGCAGGGCAAGCTGCCGCCGGTCGACAAGCGCGTGCCCGACGAGCCGATGGTGGTGAAGCCGCTCCAGTCCATCGGCCGCTACGGCGGCACCTGGCGCCGCGGATTCACCGGGCCGGGTGACGGGGAGAACGGCAACCGCATCGTGTCGACGGACAAGATCCTCTTCTGGGACTACACCGGGACCAAGATCATGCCCTGCGTCGCGCGGGAGTGGAAGCAGAGCGACGACGGCAAGTCGGTGACGATCTCGCTCCGCAAGGGCCAGAAGTGGTCGGACGGCACCCCGTTCACCGCCAACGACTTCGTGTTCTGGCACGACGAGGTCTACCTGAACAAGGACCTCATGCCGACCCCGCATCCGGACTTCATGGCCGGCTCCCGGTCGGGGTCGCTGCGGAAGATCGACGACACCACCGTGATCTTCGAGTTCCAGGACCCGAACTTCCTCTTCGTGGACATCCTGGCCGGCTCCACCGCGATCGGGGGCGGGCAGGCGACGCAGTCCATGGACAAGCGCAGCATGGGCGCCTACATGCCCGCGCACTACGTCAAGCAGTTCCTGCCCAAGTTCTCCTCGAAGGACGAGGTGGATCGCAAGGCCAAGGCGGCCGGCTTCGACGGCTGGGTGTCCTACATCAAGAACCGCTGGGACTGGCGCCTGAACCCGGACCTGCCGGTGCTGACCCCGTGGAAGACGGTGAACCCGATCAACACGCCGACCTGGGTGCTCGAGCGCAACCCCTACTACATGGGGGTGGACACGCAGGGCAACCAGCTCCCCTACATCGACCGCATCAGCATGACGCTGGCCGAGAATCTCGAGGTGCTCAACCTGCGGGCGATCGCGGGCCAGTACGATCTCCAGGAGCGCCACACTGGGCTCGCCAAGCTGCCGGTCTTCCTCGAGAACCGGGCCAAGGGCGGCTACGACGTGCGGCTCGACCCGGCGCTGAACGGCTCGGACGCCACGCTGCAGACCAACCAGGCCTACGACGCCGATCCCGAGGTCGCGAAGTGGCTGCACCCCCGGGACTTCCGTCGCGCGCTCGCGATGGGGATCGACCGCGACCAGCTCAACGAGACCTTCTGGGTCGGGGTCGGCACCGCCGGCTCCATCGCCCCTTCCGAGACGCTGCCCTACAGCCCCGGCCCGGAGTGGCGCAAGAAGTGGTCCACCCTCGACGTCAAGCAGGCCAACGCGCTCCTCGACAAGATCGGGCTCGACAAGAAGGACGGCGAGGGCTACCGCCTCCGGACGGACGGCAAGGGGCGCCTCCGCCTCGAGCTGCAGACCTCCGCGGGGGCCTTCGTGCCCCACACCCAGATCGCGGAGATGATCAAGGAGCAGTGGAAGAAGATCGGCGTCCAGGCCGACGTGAAGGAGATGGAGCGCAGCCTCTTCTTCACCCGCATCGCGTCCAACGAGCACCAGATCGCACTGTGGGCCAACGACGGCTCGGAGGTGCTCTACCTGTTCCCGCGCCACGCGCTGCCGCTCGATCCGGTGGAGGCGCTGCTCGGCACCCCGATCGCGCGCTGGTACGCGAGCAACGGCGCGCAGGGCAAGGCCCCCAAGGACGCGCAGATGGTGAAGGCCCTCGATCTGTTCCGCTCCGCGGCGGGCAAGAAGACGCAGGAGCGCTACAAGGTCGCGCAGGAGATCTGGAAGATCCTGGTCGACGAGCAATGGAGCATCGGCACCGTGGGGCTCTCGCCCGCCACCATGGGCGTGCGCATCGTGTCGAACAAGCTGGGGAACATCCCGGCGCGCCAGACGAACGCGCAGCACGCGCGGACGCCGTGCTCGTCGCACCCGGCGACCTTCTTCTACAAGGCGTAGCCGCGCCCGGTGCTCGCGTATCTGGGGAGGCGGCTGCTCCTGGCCGTGCTCACGGTGTGGGCCGTCTCGGTGCTGTCGTTCGTCGTCATCCAGCTCCCGCCGGGCGACTACATCAGCTCCTACATCGCCCAGATGTCGGCCTCCGGCTCGTTCGTCTCGGCCCAGGAGGCCGAGGCCCTGCGCCAGCAGTACGGGCTCGACAAGCCGGTGTGGGTCCAGTACCTGCGCTGGATGAACCTGGTGGTGCGGGGCAACTTCGGCATGGCGCTCGAGTGGGGCCGGCCGGTGTCCGAGGTCATCGGCGACCGGCTCTGGCTCACGATGGCGGTCTCGATCGCGGCCATCATCCTGACCTGGGTGCTCGCCCTGCCCATCGGGATCTACTCCGCGGTGCGCCAGTACTCGGTGGGGGACTACGCGGCCACCCTGGTGGGCTTCATCGGCCTGGCCGTGCCCTCGTTCATGCTGGCCCTGGTGCTCATGTACGCGGGCTTCAAGCTCTTCAACGCCAACGTGGGCGGGCTCTTCTCCGACGAGATGGCCCAGGCCGCGTGGGGCTGGGCCAAGACGTGGGACCTGATCAAGCACCTGCCGCTGCCCGCGGTGATCCTGGGCCTGGCCGGCACCGCGCAGCTCATCCGGATCATGCGCGCCAACCTGCTCGACGAGCTGCGCAAGCCCTACGTGGTCACCGCGCGGGCGCGCGGCCTCTCCGAGTGGCGCGTCATCTTGAAATACCCGGTGCGGGTGGCGCTCAATCCCTTCGCGAGCACGGTGGGCTACCTGCTGCCCTACGTGGTCTCCGGCAGCATCATCGTCTCACTCGTGCTCGGGCTGCCCACGGTGGGGCCGCTGCTGCTGCGCGCGCTCGTGGCCCAGGACATGTTCCTGGCCGGCACCATCGTGCTGCTGCTCGGGGTCATGACGGTGGTCGGCACGTTCATCTCGGATCTGCTCCTCATGTGGATCGATCCCCGCATCCGGCTGGAGAGCGGCAAATAGCCGAGCTCGAGGAGGAGCGGGTCTCGGTCGCCACCCAGTGGCAGCTCATGTGGTGGCGCTTCCGCCGCCACCGGCTGGCGATGCTGGGTACCGCGGTGGTGCTGGCCTTCTACGCGGCGGTGCTGTTCGCGGACTTCCTGGCCTACGCCGACCCCGGCGCTTCCGAGGCGCAGCGCGGGCTGCTGCCGCCGCAGCGCATCCACTGGCTCCTCGACGGGCGCTGGGCGCCCCACGTCTACGGCCTCGCGGGCAAGCGCGACCCGACGACGTTCAAGCGGGTCTACACCCCGGATCCGAGCCAGAAGGTCCCGGTGCGCTTCTTCGCCCCCGGCTTCGAATACCGGCTGCTCGGGGTGCTGCCGACCACGCGGCACCTGATCGGGGTGGAGGGTGCACGCCCGGAGGACACCCTGTTCCTCCTGGGCACCGACGAGCAGGGGCGCGATCTCTGGTCTCGCCTCATGTACGGCACGCGCACGTCCCTCACCATCGGCCTGGTGGGCGTCGCGTTCAGCCTGGTGCTGGGCGTCATGCTGGGCGGGGTCTCCGGGCTCTACGGCGGCCTCGCCGACACCATCATCCAGCGGGTGATCGAGATCGTGCGCTCGATCCCGACCATCCCGCTCTGGATGGGGCTCGCGGCCGCCCTGCCCAACGACTGGACGGTGATGCAGGTCTACTTCGCGATCACCATCATCATCTCGCTGGTGGGCTGGACCGAGCTGGCCCGGGTGGTGCGCGGCCGCTTCCTCGCCCTGCGGGAGGAGGACTTCGTCACCGCGGCGGTGCTCGCGGGCTCGAGCCAGATGCGCATCATCGTGCACCACCTGGTGCCCTCGTTCCTGAGCCACATCATCGCGGCGACGACGCTGGCCATCCCGGCCATGATCATCAGCGAGACCTCGCTGTCGTTCCTGGGCCTGGGGCTGCGGCCGCCCGCCATCTCGTGGGGCGTCCTGCTGCAGCAGGCCCAGAACATCCAGGCCCTCGCGATCTCGCCGTGGCTGCTCGTCTCCGCGGTGCCGGTGATCATCGTGATCCTCGCGCTCAATTTCATGGGCGACGGGCTGCGGGACGCCGCCGATCCGTATGGGCAGTAGCGTGGCCGGTCCGGACGCGAAGGCGCCTCCGATCCTGGAGGTGCGCGACCTGCGAACCTACTTCTTCCAGGACGAGGGCACCGTGAAGGCGGTGGACGGGGCGGGGCTGTCGGTCTACGCGGGCAAGACCCTCGGCATCGTGGGGGAGAGCGGCTGCGGCAAGAGCGTGACCGCGCGCTCGATCCTCCGCATCGTCGAGCGGCCGGGCCGGGTGGTCAGCGGAGAGATCCTCCTGCGGGAGGACGGCCGCGAGACCGACCTCGCCCGCCTCGACGCGGAGAGCCGGGAGATGCGTCAGGTCCGCGGCGGCGACATCGCGCTCATCTTCCAGGAGCCGATGACCTCGTTCAGCCCGGTGCACACGGTGGGCAGCCAGATGATCGAGACCATCCGCCTCCACCAGGCGCTCGACAAGAGGGCGGCCCGCGAGAAGGCCATCGAGATGTTCCGCCTGGTCGGCATCCCGCGCCCGGAGCGCCGGGTGGACGAGTACGCGTTCCAGCTGAGCGGAGGCCTCCGCCAGCGCGCCATGATCGCGCTCGCGCTCTCGTGCGCGCCGCGCATCCTGATCGCGGACGAGCCGACCACCGCGCTCGACGTCACCACCCAGGCCCAGATCCTCTCGCTGCTCGCCCGGCTGCAGCAAGGCGAGGGCATGGCCATCATCCTGATCACCCACAATCTCGGCGTGGTCGCCGAGATGTGCGACCAGGTGGCGGTGATGTACCTCGGCCGGGTGGTGGAGCAGGGGCCGGTCGACGCCATCTTCCACGCGCCCCGGCATCCCTACACCCGCGCGCTCCTCCGCTCGATCCCGAGCATCCACGCGCCGGTGCGCACCCGGCTCCCCACCATCGCGGGCTCGATCCCGCACCCCTACAACCGGCCGCCGGGATGCCCGTTCCATCCGCGCTGCCCGGACTTCATGCCCGGCCGCTGCGATCGGGCGGAGCCGGCGCTCCTGACGGTGGCCCCGGGGCAGCAGGCGGCCTGCTTCCTCTACGGGGACGCGCGGCCGTGACGCCGGCCGCGGGCGACGACAACCGGCTGCTCGAGGTGCGGGACCTCCAGAAGCTCTTCCCCATCCGCCGGGGATTCCTGCGGCGGGTCGTCGGCCAGGTGCGGGCGGTGGACGGGGTGACCTTTCACGACGCTGGCCCTCGTGGGCGAGAGCGGCTGCGGCAAGACCACGACGTCGCGCTGCGTGCTGCGGGCGGTCACGCCCACCGCCGGTCAGATCCTGTTCCGCACCGCCGAGGGGCCGGTCCTCGACGTCGCCACCCTGCCGCGGCGACAGCTCCGGCCGCTGCGCCGGCAGATGCAGATGATCTTCCAGGACCCGTTCTCCTCGCTCAACCCGCGGCGCACCCTGCTCGACATCGTGGCCGAGCCGCTCGTGGCCAACCGGGTGGGCACCCGCGCCGAGCGGGTGGAGCGGGTGGCCGAGCTGCTGCGGCTGGTGGGCCTGCGGCCCGAGCCAGCGCGTCGGCATCGCGCGGGCCCTCGCGCTCAGCCCGCGGCTGGTGGTGGCGGACGAGCCGGTGTCGGCCCTCGACGTCTCGGTGCAGGCCCAGATCCTCAACCTGATGCTCGACCTGCAGGCCCAGCTCGGCCTCACCTATCTCTTCGTGGCCCACGATCTCAGCGTGGTCAAGCACGTGAGCGACCGGGTGGCGGTGATGTACGTGGGCCAGATCGTGGAGCTGGCGGAGACCGAGGCCCTCTTCACCTCCCCCCGGCATCCCTACACCGAGGCCCTGCTCTCCGCGGTGCCCAAGCCGGATCCGCGCCTGCGCGCGCAGCGCATCGTGCTGGAGGGGGAGGTGGCCGACGCGGCGCATCCGCCCCCGGGCTGCTACTTCCACCCGCGCTGCGGCTACGCGGTCGAGCGCTGCCGGGTGGAGACCCCTCGGCTGGCGCCGGTCGAGCCGGGCCACTTCGTGGCCTGCCACCGCGCCCGCGAGCTCACCCTGCGCGGCATCACGCCCTAGGGCGCCGGCTCCTCAGGACTTCTCGGCTCAGGACTTCTTGCCGCCCCCGGCCGGCGCCGGGGTGGGCGCGATCCGCACCACGCTGCTCTCGCTGAGGCCGTCCGGCGGGGCGGTGATCACCTGGTCGCCGGGCTCGATCCCCCGCACGATCTCGACGGTGGCCCCGTAGTCCCGCCCCAGCTCGACCGCCTGGAAGCGGACCTTCTGCTCGGCCCCCAGCACCGCGACGCGCGGGCCGGTGGCCTGGATGATCAGGGCGCTGGTCGGGATGATCAGGGGCGGGTGGTCGCGCTCGAGGTGGAGCTTCACGTCCGCGTACATCCCGGGCCGGAGCGTGCTCTCCGCGTTGCGCACGCGCACCTCGGTGAGCAGCGTGCGCGACGCGGTGTCGAGCGCGCCGGAGGCGTTGGCCACGACCCCCTCGAAGGGCTTCTTGGGGAACTCGCGGACCATGACCTGCACCCGCATGCCCACCGTGATCGAGGTCATGAAGGTCTGCGGCACGTTCACGAAGACCCGCAGGTCGTCGGTCTGGGCCAGGCGGAACCTCGGGGTCGTGGTGCTGCTGCTCCCCGCGCTGATGCGCCCCGCACCATCTGGAAGGCCTGCAGCTCGATGAGGCGCTGCACGTTGGCCCGGCTCGCGTCCACGTTGGCCTGGGCCGCGATCACGCTCGACTGCAGCGACTCCACGTTGGCCTGGGCCGCGTCCACGTCGGCCTGGCTCGAGTCGAAGGCGATCTGCCGGTCGTCGACGTCCTGCTGGGCCACCAGGTTCCGGTCCCGCAGGGCCCGCCAGCGGGCGAGGTTGGTGCGCGCGTACTCGGTGGTGGCGCGGTTGTGCTGGAGCGCGGCGCGCGCCTGCTGCAGCCCGGAGTGGCTCTGGGCCAGGCCGGCGTCCGACGCGGCGGCCGCGGCGCGGGCCTGCGCGAGCTGCTGGTCGAGGTCCGGCGTGTCGATCTCGGCCAGCACCTGCCCGCTCTTCACCCGGTCGCCGATGTCCACCAGCCGCCGCTTGAGATAACCGTCCACCCGCGAGTAGATGGGCGCTTCCTGGATCGCCTGGATGCTCCCGGGCAGGGTGAAGTCCGCGGTGCGCGCGCCGGGGGTCGGCTTGACGACCGAGACCACCAGCGCGCTGCTCCGGGTGGCCTTCACCGCCTCGGCCAGCTCGGTGTGGCGCTGGATGCGGGGCACGATGCCGATGACGAGCAGCACCGCGAGGCCGAACAGCCCGAGGAGGGCCAGGCGCAGGGCGCGGTGGCTGCGCCGAGGGGGAGCCGCGGGGTGCGACTCCGGGGGCGGCGTCTCCATCGTCAATGAGCCTCCTGGGGACCGGGCCGGGCGGGCGCGACGTCGGGCTCCGCCAGCTCCGGATGCCGCTCTCCGGCCGCGAAGGGCGGCCGGCGCCGCAGCAGACTGTAGATCACCGGGACGACGAAGAGGGTGGCCACGGTGGCGAGCGCGAGGCCCCCGATCACCGCGCGCCCGAGGGGGGCGTTCTGCTCGGCGCCCTCGCCCAGCCCGAGGGCCATCGGCAGCATGCCGATGATCATCGCGAGGGCGGTCATCAGCACCGGGCGGAGCCGGATGTAGCCCGCGGAGAGGGCGGCCGCGGTGGCGTCGAGCCCCTGCTCTTTTCGCTGATCGTTCGCGAAGGTCACGAGCAGGATGCTGTTCGAGGTGGCGACCCCGATGCTCATGATCGCGCCCATCAGCGAGGGCACGTTGATGGTGGTCTGGGTCACGAAGAGCGCGAGCAGGATGCCGGAGAGCGCGCCGGGCAGGGCGGTGATGATGATGAAGGGATCGAAGGATCACCGCGAAGACGAGGCCGCTGGCCAGGCCCTGGAAGGCGGAGTCCATGTTCTGCACCTGCCCGCGCAGGACCAGCGAGGTCCCGCGGGGCAGGTCCTTCTCCATCGCGGCCATGACCCGGCGCACGTCGCGGGCCGCGCCGCCCAGGTCGCGGTCCTGCACGTTGGCGTAGACGTCGAACACGTTCTGGATGTTGTAGTGGTTGGCCACCGACAGGGTGGTGCCGCGCTCGACCTGGGCCAGGTTGGTGAGCAGCTCGGGCACCGGCACCCCGGAGGCCACCATCGGCTCGCTGGTGAGCGCGTCCAGGCTGTCGATCCGGTACTGCGGGGTCTGCACCGAGACCCGGTAGCTCACCCCGTTCTGCGGGTTCAGCCAGAAGTTCGGCGCCGCGTCGCTGCTCGAGGCCAGCGAGACGAGCAGGTTGTTGGCCACGTCGCGCTGGGTCATCCCGATCTGGGCCGCTCGGGTGCGGTCCACCTCGACCCGGAGCTGCGGCGCGGCCACCACCTGGTGCAGCCGCACGTCGACCAGGCCCGGCACCTCTTTCAGGCGGTCGGCCAGCCGCCGCGCGATCTCGAAGTTGGCGGCCCGGTTGTTGCCGACCACCTGCAGGTCGATGGGCGACTGCAGCCCGAAGTTGAGCGTCTGGCTCACGATGTCGGCCGACTGGAAGAAGAAGGTCAGCTCCGGGAACTGGGGGTAGACCTCCTTCCGGATCGCCTTCATGTAGTCGAACGTCGAGCCCTGGTGGTCGGGTCTGAGGGAGATCAGCATCTCTCCATCGGCGGGGCCGATGGTGGCGCCCTCGCTGTAGGCCATGTTGCTGCTGCCGAGCGGGATGCCCACGTTGTTGATGATGCGCGAGATCTCGTCGTC
>WNFL01359553.1_pt1 | contig 10665 bp, 14 predicted proteins | sample 5400361 | NCBI WGS metagenome assembly WNFL01 (sample SAMN13153351, study PRJNA577476) | soil metagenome | isolation source: 40 cm soil on Douglas fir-dominated hillslope | place: USA:California | collected 2013-09-17 | reverse complement strand
GCGGGGAGTGCTGGCGCTGGCGGACTGGTTGCGGTCCTGGCAGGTGCCCGCGGTCGTGATGGAGGCCACGTCCACCTACTGGATGGGGCCGTTCTTCCGTCTGGAGGCCGAGGGCTTGGAGTGCGTCCTGGCGGACGCCCGGCAGGTCAAGAACCTGCCCGGCCGGCCTAACGCGGATTTCCACGCAGCAGGTTCGGCGCAATGTTCAGGCGAACTCGTAGCGGAGGATGCGGTTGTCCCACCAGGGCACGATGGTCTGGGCGGGGAGGCTGGCCTTGCGCAGGACGGGTGAGAAGGCGCGGCGTTCGAGCCGGACGGTGATCTCGTTGCCGGTGGTGGTGATCTGGCCGGGGGTTTCCAGGAACCGGCGCTGGATGGTGTCGGGGGTGGCGGTGGCGTATCCGGGGAGCCGGGCGCGCAGCGCGGCGAGCAGGGCCTGGGCCAGGACGGCGAGCATGATGTCCAGGCCGGCGTTGAGGTTGACGGTGGAGGACAGCGCGTCGGCGCAGAACGCGCGGATGATCTCGGCGAGCCGCTGCTCGATGGTCATCCGCCGCGCGTACCGCTCGATCAGCGCCCTGGTCTTGGCGTCGTCGTCGTTGGTGATGATGACGGTGGGCGCCTCGCGGCCCAGGCCGGTGATGATGAGCTGGCGGACAGTGCCGGGGTAGCTGGTCAGCTTGACGGCCGCGGACTCGTGCACCCTGGGCTTGTTGTGCGGGCCCGGCCGGTCCAGGGCGATCGCCTTGAAGTCCGCCGGGGCCAGGCTGTTGATGTGGCGGATCAGGGCGGGTGAGCGCATCCGCACGGTGAGGAATTTCACGCCGCGGCCGTCGAGTTCGCCCAGGACGTCCTGGGTGGTGACCTTCTGGTCCATGACCAGCATCGCCGGGTCGGTCCCGGAGACGGACTTCCAGTGGTCGCAGAACGCGATGACCTCCCGTGCCTGGCTGGCCTTGGAGATGTCGGCGTTGGCGTAGACCAGGTTGCGGGTGCCGGAGTCCTGGGCGAAGAACGTCAGCACCGACCGGGCGCGCTGGGACCGGGTGGGCACGTAGTGCTTCTCTAGGGCCGGGTCGGCTGCCCAGTGCATAACCGCGTGGAAGTCCAGGTCGAAGATCGCCTCCTCGGCGGTGGCCAGGCCCGCGCCGATCATCTGCTGGTCCAGGGCGGCGAGGAAACGCTGCTGGTGGTCGTGGGACAGGCGGTAGGAGTAGCCGGTGAGCGCGGACTTCTTCGGCAGCACCGCCAGCCCCGCGAACATGGCCGCGGCCGGGTCGGACAGCAGGTCATCGACGTGGGAGACCCGCCTTGTGCGGGTCAGCTTGAGCGCCAGCAGGGATAGCAGCCAGGAGACGGCGGGGATGACGGACGTGCCCGGGTAGCCGGCCGTGGCCGCCAGGGCGGGCAGGTCCAGGGCGGCCAGGTCCGGCAGCACCAGCAGCAGCCCGGCCCGGGTGGTGTCCAGCCGCTCCGGCCAGGCATCCCAGTCGGTCACCCTGGCCCGGGGCAGACTGGTATCCCGGCCGGGCGTCGCCGCCGAGCCGCTCTCGGCCGGGGCGGGGCGGCGGAGCAGCCGGCCGAACCCCTCCTCGGCGAGGATCTCCCCGACGCCGGTGCGGTTCAGCGGGGTGCCCTCCGCGGCCAGCCGGGCGGAGATCTCGTAAGTGGACAGGCCCTGCCGGCGCAGTTCGATCACACGGCCGCGGGCCCGGTCCTTAGCCGGCGCGGTGCCCGGCGGCGGGCCGGGCCGCCGGGGCGGGGCGAACAGCTCGAGCTTCCCGGCGCGGTGCTCCCGGACCAGGTTGATCATCGCCCACCGGGTGTAGCCGAGCCGGGCGCCGGCCTGGGCGTAAGACAGCCCGTCCACGAAGTAGCCCCGCAGCGCCTCGTAGCGCCGCTGGTTCACCTGGCCCGGCGCGGTGAACCAGCCCGCCTCATCGGGTTGCTGCGATCTGGCTGCCACATGGCACTTCTACCAGACTCCTCATGGGCGGGGCCAGCATCCCGGTGATGCCCCGGCCATGCCCGGACTCCCTGTCCATCTATCCCCACCTGGGACGATGCCCGTCACACCGGGCAGCATCCAGCAGCATAACGACACGATAACAAATTACACTCATGTCATTCGCCAGCAGGATCGCAGCAACCAGGTTGATCACGCCGAACCGTCCAGCGCGCTCTTTCCCCAGGTCACCAAGTATCAGCGTCATCACTATCGCCAGTCGCCGGGCGTGAAAGTTGCCCCGAATCGGCCCTCGCGGAAATCCGCGCTAATGTCTGCTCGGACGCCCGGCGACGTCCCGTCGTCGCGCTCGGGCGAGGATTCGGCTCGTCCCTCATCCCAGTGCTGTCCGTCGCTGCCGCACGCCGGTAAACCTCCCCTTCCTGGATCAACGAAGGAGTCGCGGACGGCGAGATGATCGTGACGGCCGGCGTGGACACTCACACCGATGTGGATGTGGCCGCGGCCCTCAACCAGGCCGGAAGGGTGCTGGCGACTAGCAGCTTCCAGCGAGCACGTGGTAAGACATCGGCACCGATCCGTTGACCCGAAAGGATGACCCCTTGGTCACTGCCAGCTTGCCAGAAGAGGGAGAACTGCAGCTCGGAACGATCACTCTGCCGGCTGGCAGGCGGATCCGCGCTGGTTACGAACCCGCGATGCCGGTGGCTTGGGTCACCCAGCAGCCCGTGCCAGATGCTGGCAGGGTCTGGGCCACCCTGTCGGCCGTGCATCAGGAAACCGGCCTGATTCCGTTCCTGCTGGGAAGCCTGCCTGGCTACCCGACGCGACCATGGGACGACGAGGAATTCGACATTCCAGTCGATCCCTCCGAGCTTGACCACATGGCCGCCGCAGCGGTGCTCGCCGAGATGTGGGACGGCGAGATGGAGGACGACGAGGTCAAGGAAGACGAGGAATGGATAGCGATGCGCGCGCCGTTCTCCATCCAGTTTCCGGGCCTGGCCCCGCCCGGGGACACGCCCTTGAGCCCCGATCAGCTGCGCCTAACACTCGACTCGCTGGCCGCGGCGCGGATCGGGCTGGTGCCGGCACCTCGGCCGGCTGATGTCCTGCCCCTGATCGGCTGGACGCCCTCAGACCAATCCGACGCGCTGCCGATCGCCGCCGTTGTGCGCTCCTGGGAAGAGCGGTTCGGTGCCAGGCTGCTGCGGGTCGGCTTCGCCGAGATCAGCTTGCTGGTCGACAGGCCGCCTGCGAGCATCGAGCACGCCCAGCGCATTGCCGCCGAGCATTTCGTCTTCTGCGACGAATGCGCCGGGCAAGGCCTTAGCGACATCCCCCGCATCGCAGCTAACCTGCTGCAGACACCAATCTGGACCTTCTGGTGGGACTAGCTGCCTCGGCCATCGCGGGGAATACAGCGGCCTGGACCGTAAGCAGCGTGCCGGCGCCGGAGGGCACCACGTCCGGGACTGGCCTGTCGGGAGGCCGGGCGTGACGGATCGCAGCGGCTGCGGCCTGGCGGAGCTGACGGTCCTGCAGGCTGTCGCGGGGCTGTCAGGAGGTCGCAAGAACGCGGTGTCGGCGAGGGTGCTGGACGAGGTCGACCGGCGGATCGGCCTCGGCCCGAGCTGCGCGTACCCGATGGTGTGCGACCTGACCAAACCGTGGGTGATTCCGGTGCCGTTCCTCATATCCGGGGAAGCCGGCGACCGGGTCTTTCCCTGGCCCGCGGAGCCAGTCCACAGTGAGTGCCGCATGTCCCGGGCCGGCGAAGGCGCCGAGATACTGGCCTTGCTTTCGGGCGGCGCAAGGCTGTACGAGATGCCCCATGCTCCAGCTGAGTGGAGTACTTCGCCGAGTGTGAGCAAGGCGCAGCCGACCGCGAGGGCCGCGATGGGGCCGGCTGCCGGCAAGCCGTGGCTGAGCGCGAAGATCGCGCACGCCATGAGAAGCAGTCCGCCGGCCCGCCTGATCGCCCGGGTTGCTCCGGTCAGCGTGTTCGCTGTGCGGCTGGCGCGCACTTGGAGCGTGGTCGCCAGCAGGGTATTGAGCGAGAGCGGTGCCGCGACGGTCCATGTGGGAGCGGCTGTGCGGGTCACGATCCATAGCGGCAAGGCGACGGTCAGTATCGCGCCGTAGGTCATCAGCAGCCCGTTCAGCCCTGAAACCACGAGGAAGCGGACGTCGCGCAGCACGCCATGCTTCCTCCCGGCATCAGCGGGCTCAGCGCTTGCGGGCCGTTCGGAGTCATCTGCCGGCAAGGTGACGATCAGCGCTGCGGAGATCGCATAGGAGGCGGCGTCGGCCCGGACCAGGATCACGAAGGCGTCCCGGCTTCCGATCTCAAGCGCCACTCCGGCGCCGGCGGCCCCGACGCGAACCCGGCGTTGAATACCGCCTGGTTGTAGGCGCTGGCCCGGACTCGCTGATCCGGGCCGGCGGCCCGCGACAGGTAGGCACTACGGATCGGCGCGGTCCCGGCCTGGCTGGCCGCGGCGACGGTGACCGCCGCGACGAACGCCAGGAAGGAGTGCACCAGTGGGTAGCACGCGTACGTGAGCGCCTGCAGCGCGGTCAGGATGACCCAGACATGGCGATGCCCGAGCTTGTCCCCGAGTGACCCGAGCGGTATAGCGGCGAGCATCGCGGCCAGGCCAGCGAGGGAAAGGCACAGCCCGACCAGCCCGGCGGGCAGGCCGGCCACGCGGGTGAAGAACAGCGTCCCGGCCGCCAGGAACAGGCCGGTCCCGATGGAGCCGACCAGCGAGATGACGGCGTGCCGGCGCAGCAGTCCTGCCGGCGGAAGCACCGACGTCAGCCGCCGCGTGATCCCTGCCCCGGCGCGGCGGGGCAGAGCTGAGGCGGCAGGCCTGCACACTCGCAAGGTGCGACCTCGTGTCGCAACGGCAGATGCGTGCGATTGGAGATCGTCACAGGGTGCATTAGCATGGCGCGGTGGCTCGCGGTAGTGACGTTAGTACCGAGGGATTTCCCGTCTGTAGACGCTGCGGTCTGCCAGTCCAAGCGAACGCCGAGGATTATGACGTCTTCGAGCAGATGCACTATGTGTGCTTCCACTTCGAGTTCGAGCATCGGGGCGACCCTGATGTGGAGTGCTCGGCCGGAGGCTGCCCAGCAGCCGGGATCCGCGTCCCCTCGCGGTTCGTGCGAACGGACGGGGTCGACCTCATAGCTGCCGCCAACACCGTTGTTCCCGCGATTCTGGCGTTGGAGGCCAACGGCTTCACCGTCACGCAGGAGGCCGACCTGATCGTCGCGAGAGCTGGCAACACCCGATTCGCCGCGGAAGACCCCGTCGCGGTTCTCGGTCTGGTGAAGCTCGCCGAGACACGTCGGCCATGGCGAGCGGATGACGCGGAGGTCGACGACGTTCTAGGCCGATTCAGCCTGTAACCAAACAACCGCTCATCGGCTCGATCGTCGGGACGAGCCTCCGCGCCAAGAGCGGCATGTGCGTGCGACTCCAAACGGCTATCCGTCAGCTTTGAGCACCTCTCGCCTGGACAACCACGCCGCCATCCGATGGATGAAGTCAGCCACCGCCGCAGCGCCGTCAGAATGGACCCGTACATGCCTCCTCTGGCCGTCGAACTATCCGGCCTCGGTTCCTTCCACATAAGCGCTCGGAGTCCAGCGCTGATCTGCGCTCCAGGTCACCCAGAGCTCGATCAGCGTCGCCTTGCCGCGCAGGCTCTCTGTTAGCGCATCCTCAAAGCCCGGATCGCTGAAGTGCCGATCAGCCAACTGAAGTAGGAGCGCGAAGCCCGGTTCTGATCTGTGCTTCACGATCGAGGCCACGCGCGCCGCCGACGCCGCTACAGCCCTCAGACCCTGTTGCGCAGTAACGGCCACAGGATCCCACGGCGGTGGGCATAGGCGCGCTCATCGGGCAAGATCGCCGACCTAACGCGCGCGCCGTCTGCGGCAGACCATAAGCGAAGAGTGCTCACCCGCCAGCCGCTACCGGAACCGACCTGCCAAACCCAAGCCGGCAAACCCATTAGAAGCGGATGCTCTTTCCGGGGTATGCGGCCATACAGGCAGCGCTCATATACGCTCGCGCGCCGCGGCACGTGACGCCGCGGCTGCCACGATCAGCACCGTTACGATGTTCGCGGCCACGGTCCCCACAGGTGCGCCAAGGCGCCCTGTACGAGGCGTGCCGAGCCCGGATCAACTACGTGCTCGGACCATCGTGGAGCGCGGGCGAAGATGACCGACGACATGCTCCAGAAGCTCCTCCGCCTCCACGCCGAGGGAGTGGCCAAGGCCAAGATCGCGGAAGCGATGGGCGTGCACCCACGGACCGTTCACAACTGGCTGCGCCGGGAACAGCAGAAGGCCGCCGCCGACAACACGACGACGGCCCCGGCAGGCGCCGACTAGCTGATCTTGCGAAACTCCGGGCGGACCGGCGGCCAGGCCTTGATGTCGCAGACCACGGCGTAGGTGAAGCACTGGCCGAGGTCAGTGTCAGTCGGCATGGCCGGGGCAACCCGGGTGAACGCGCGCGGCTTGTCCTTGTCGCTCGTCGTCTGGGTCGCGATGTACACGATGTACTTGGCCGCGAGGTACGCGGGGTCGTTGAACCTGGTGTCGGACGTCTGCTTCTCGACGGCGTCGAGGAACGCCTCGAGTCCGCTGGCCATCGTGTTGGGATCTCCGTCCCATGGAGCTCCCGTGAACGTCACTCAGTTGGTCGCCCATTCTTCTTGGCCGACCGATTGACCCATCGGCATCGGGTACGCAGCGGGCACCTGGCGGGCTGGTGACCCTGATGACATCGGATTCCAATGTCGAGGAGGAAGTCGACGGTTAGCGTCTCACCTGTAGAGATGGTCACCGTTTCCCCTGGGAAGGACCTGCGGTTGTCTTTCACGTGGATCAGGTAGGTGCCGGGCTGGACTCTTAGCTCGTAGCGGCCAGCCTCATCTGTGGTAGTGGCCGCTACGGCGTTACCCTCGTGCAGCGCTTCGACCACGGCTCCGGCCATCGGCCGGGTTTCTATTGGCTTGCCCACCTGGATGTTTGGACTCCAGATGGCCTCTACCGTTCCGGCGACGACCGATGCGGGGGCCTGCATATGAATTACCGTAACGTGCAGTCCGGTGCACCTAGTGCTTGTGAACGGCGGCATCGGGGGTCCGCCCGCCTTGTGTCCCGAAAACAGGACCAGTGCGGGTGTGCCAGCTGCCGCTGCTGCAGCGCGCGGCAGCGCCGCCGCTTCCTCGCGGCGGTCCCGGCGCGCCAGGATACCGTTATGGCTGTGAACCAGGTGGAGGTCATCGACCATCCCGACTCAGATCCAGACGCCATCCGCTGGTGGGAGGCATACCAGCTGGCTGAAGCCGATGAAATGGATCAGCTACGAACCAGAGCCGATAGTGACGACGATCACGCCAGGCGCGCGCTCGCCCGCCTGCTGGCCGAGCACGGCAGCTATGCGGACGCCGCCGACTTGATCCGCCCGTTGGCCGACGCGGGCGAGGACTTGGCCAGCCTCTGGCTCGCGCGCTGGCTCGAAGACAGCGATCCGGCCGAGCTTTGGCGAAGCGCACAAGCGGGCGACTTCTACTGTCTGCAGGTGCTCGCCGACTCGGTCCGATGGGGGGCTTCGCCTGAGAAATTGCGCGAAGTGCTCTACACACCGGGCGGCCGTATTAGGCCAGGGCTCGAGGCTTGGCTGGCGCGGCAGTGCGACGTTGAAGTGATCCGTGTTGGGGCCGAAGGTGGCGACGAGGACTGCCAGCGTAGGCTCGCGCGGTGGCACATCAGGATGGCCGAGTACCGGCGTCTTGCGGCGGCCGGTGATAAGCACGCGCAACTGTGGGTTGAGCACTGGCGCGGCGTGAGTGTTAGCTGAAGGTGTGAGCGGGGTCATGCTGGACGACGTTCAGGGGCCATAGCCCACCACCAGGCAGCAGGCGACCGGCGCTAGATCAGACTTTCTTCAGCGTGGTGCAGGGCAGATGCTCGCCGAACCCGTCGTTCGGCTGCAGGCAGAACAGCCCGGTGAATTGGGTGACATCAAAGCCAGCTGCCGCATACAGGTTGTCCCCTGGCGCGAGGAACGTAGGCAGCGCGTCCTGGCTCACGTCATCGGAGGCACCGTTGAGGCTGGCAAGCAGCGACGGGCTCGTGTTCCTGGGCCGGTAGCTGCTGTCGGTGAGCTTGAACGCAACCACGACCACGTTCTGGCCGGTGAGCCAGTAGGCAACGACACCGCCGATCGTCAGCCCGTCTGAGGTGGCGGGCGGAGCGGTGGCGATCCTCCCAGCGACCGGCTGTCCATGCACTGCCATGCCTGTCACTTGCCCAGCCTGATTGGTGGTGGTTGCTGCCGGTGGCCGGGTAACAAGTTTTGAACCCGCCAGTTATCGGGGGGACGGTCCCGCTGGATTCGGGCTGTCCCGCCGCACCCAGAGCAGCGCCGTAAGCGTGCTGGAACCAGGCGTAGGCGCGCATCAGCGGTCCGGCGATCACCCTGGCTGGTATGACCGGGATCGACGCGGCAAGCCCGTCTACAAGCATCCGCTCATTGGCAGTCGCGGATTCCGCCTGTGGACTCGCTGCCGGTGTGGCGTGCGGCGAGATGGTTATGGTGACCGTGGCACCTGCGGACGGCGTCTGATGACCCGCCCCGCACCCGGCGACCGCTATTCCCAGGGCGGCGACCGCCAGTACGGCAATGCCCTTTATGTGTTTCTGCGGCCGGTGCTGGAGCGCCCCTTGGACGTCGCCGAGCGGGCTTCCCCCCATGTCGTGCATGCGCACCCCGCTTGCTCGGAATGGTGCAGGAATGGTCATTGTGAAGCATTATCGGCTCGCTTGGCAACTGAGATCATCGAGGGCGCACACGCAGCCGTGGTACGCACGTCAAAAGCGCCCAGGCTCTCGGATGTCGTCTACTCGAGGATGCACGATCGTTCGCGCTCGTGCGCCTCGGCCAGCGTGAGGCCCGTCTCGCTCGCGTTGATGTCGCCGTCATCAGGCCCGATCAGGTAGATCGCCCACCTCGGGCTGTCGGCCAGGTCTGGGTACCTGCTCAGCACTTCTTCCGGCTCTGGCAGGTCACCGCTGAGTGCCCACGGCTCGTACACGATGCGCGGCCGCCAGCCGTCAGTATCGTCGTCATCAAGGTCACTGGCCTGGCTGTTGGCCGCGTCCGGGCTGTCGCCGTCCCAGTTGGCGTAGCCGGGCTCGGGCTCGTCGGGCTCTTCATCGGCCCACCCTGCGGTGAAGCTCTGGACGGCTCACTAGACGAAATCAACGGCTTCAACAGAGCGCAGGCCGACGACGAGCAGGCGAAACGGGTCTTCCTGAGGGCGCATCCTGATTTGGCGACAGTTCTGTTCCGGCTCGAGGATCACCCTTTGCTCCGCGGCTCCCTGCAGGCGTTCGACCTGGACGCCGCCACTTTCGCCCGCCGGGCAGCAGCCTTCGAGTCACTGATGGCCGCGCCGGACGTCTGGCGCGACCTCACCGGCGCTCTGCTCGCCTCCGGCAATTACGCGCGGCGCCGCAACGACCGCGATCTGCAGTTCGGCTCCCCGTCGAACGGCGAACCGTGGCGGAACCTCCTCACGGGGACCTCTCGCGCGAACCTGCGGCGAACCGCCGACGCCCTCGGCAAGGTGCTCGACGCCGTCGCTGCAGGAACGTCACCGCGCGTGTCCTTGCGGCAGATGCAGGACGCCTTCGTCGCGTCCAGAGAGGCGACCGGGGAGTTCGACTGGCGCTACTACCTAGTGCGGTATGACACGATGCGCGAGGGCGCATCCGGCATCTACGCCAGTGTCGACGGGAACATGGGCTACCTCGTCTGCATGCTCGACAAGACCCAGATGAACGGGCGCTACCGCGACCCGTACCTCGCTGCTCTTGCCCGCCAAGCAGGCGCAGACGCCGGGTTGCCCGGGGACGCGCCGGTGTTCGCCGGCGGACACGTCGACTATTACCGATGGATGGAGCTCCCGCGCAGCGGCGCCGCGGTGCGCTGCACCCTTGACGGATGGGTTCTGCAACGTCCCGAGCGTGAGGAGTTCATTGAACGCTTCGACAACGTCTGCGCCGAGTTCGGCGTCGACGAGCAGCTCAAGCTCGCCGTCCCGCAACAAGTGCGCGACGGCCGGTATGTCGACGCTAGCGACCGCGTCCAAGCCGGAGCCCGCTTGCTCAGAGCACTCGCAGCCGCGGGCCTCTAGTGCGACGCAGCGTGGCCTGGCTGGACGCGCGCGGCCGACCGCGCAAGGCCCGGCTGAGGACCTGAGTCGCCGCGAGGCGCGCGAGCTCCTGCTGCTGCCACCACCACCACGGAGCCGCCGATGCCCACTCATTAGAGTCCTCGTCCAGCGCCATCGGAGCGCGACACGTCCCGCACGACAAGTCCGGCGCTCGGTACTGGTCCACATGATTGAGGAGTACGCCCGCCACTGCGGCCACGCCGACATGCTGCGGGAACGTATCGACGGCCGCATCGGTCAGTAACAGCGGCAGCGACAATTCGGCGAGCACGCCACACGCCAGCCTTATGTACATCCAGATCACCGGCATATCCCAGATGAGAGGCACGCTCATCGGCAGATCCGGTCGACTCGGTGCACACAAGCACCTGATCTGCGTGCCCCAAGATGCCGATCGCCACGAAGCCGCCATCGGCGTAGAACCACGGA
>WNFL01231290.1_pt1 | contig 10665 bp, 6 predicted proteins | sample 5400361 | NCBI WGS metagenome assembly WNFL01 (sample SAMN13153351, study PRJNA577476) | soil metagenome | isolation source: 40 cm soil on Douglas fir-dominated hillslope | place: USA:California | collected 2013-09-17 | reverse complement strand
AAATTGAATTTGAAGATGTAACCAAAGTTGAACTTGCTGGAGAAATCAAAAAAGTTTGGGTGGGAGAAAAATTAATTGAGGCAAAAGTGGTAATTATCTCGACTGGGGCTAGTTCCAAGATGCTTGAGGTGGGTGAAGAGAAATTTATGGGCAAGGGAGTGAGTACTTGTGCGGTGTGCGATGCGGCTTTCTTTAAAGAAAAGATAACCTATGTAGTGGGTGGAGGGGACGCTGCCATTGAAGACGCCTTGGCTTTGACGAAATATGCCAAAGAAGTTTATATGGTGCATCGAAGGGAAGCTTTTAGAGCCAGCAAGATAATGCAGGATAGGGCTCTAAACAATCCTAAAATTAAAATTATTTGGAATAGTGAGGTAATAGAAGTGCAAGGAGATGAAAAACTACACTCCATAGAACTCAAGAACTCAAGGACTCAAGAACTCAAGACGGTGAGTGCAGATGGGCTATTTATTGCGATCGGACATTTTCCGGCGACGGCTTTATTTGTTGGTCAAGTGGATTTAGACGAAAAGGGCTTTTTGAAGACGGGAATTACGACCGGGGCAGGGGGTAATTGGTTAGAAGGATATCCAACAATGACATCTGTCCAGGGGGTGTTTGGCTGTGGTGATGTAGTGGATTACAAGTATAAGCAGGCAGTCACGGCGGCGGGGATGGGATGTCAGGCGGCTTTGGATGCCGAGCGTTATCTGACCGGCAGTACTTCAAGCTGGTAATTTTGGTCATCCGCCCTAGGCGGATCATGAAGTACATGAAAAAAGCCCCCGACTAATCGGGGGCTTGGGAATCACGGAAGATAATCCAGAAGGTCAATCTGGGCCGCGGCCCAGTTTTGTTTGACGATGTAGTTTTTATCGTCATTTGTTGACTTAATCCAGAATCCCTGCTGGTTAAAACTGAGAGTGATGTAGAAACCATCACTCCAGTTATATTTGTATCTTGTGTCAGACCAGGACTGGTTTTCGTCCCAGCTCACGTCGATAACCTTTTCCAGTCCACCATCGATCCGGTAGATACCGAGCCGGCGATAGCCGGCAGTGGTGGTGACCTTGATGAAACAGCCAAGGCTTGCGTCGTCTGTCTTTGCCAGATGGGCATAGATTTCGTTGTCCCAATCTGACTCTTCGTGGCAGGCCGGATTTTCGCCTGGTTGAAGGTTGGGATCGACCCAGCCGGCTTCGGTCTGCGTGGGCGTGGCTGTGTCAGTTGGAACGGCTGTAGGTGTGGTTGTCCGTGTGGGGACAGCCGTGTGAGGGGGTAGGGTCTTTAGGACAAGGACGACCATGCCTTGGGCTGTAGGGCGAGAAGTGAGCTGGGGGGTATTTTTGTACGTTGCTGGGATGGGTGAGCAGGCACCCATGAGCAGGCCAATCGTCACATAAATGACCAAAAACGAGTGGTTTTTCATTGTGGACCTCCTTTTTTATTTTAGCGTGCCTGAGTAGGAACTTCTGAGATAGGGTAATTTAGCACAAATAAGCCCGAAAGTCAAGTATTATGGGTTATTAATGGCTAACCTCATGATGTATGGGGGATTTTTTTGTGCTTTGGCATGAGTTAAGATTAGCTGATAAGAAATATGAAGATTAAAGAAGCCATTTATAGCGCAATTAGGGAACTTTATGGTTCACAGAATTTTTCAGTGGAACATCCAGCTGATGCCCAAATGGGAGATTTTGCCACCAATGTGGCCTTGGTAATGGCCAAGCAGATTGGCAAAAATCCAAGAGAATTGGCGGAAGAAACAAAACAAAAACTTTTGAAAGATGAGAAACTTGCAGAAATAATAGAAAAAATAGAAGTAGCGGGGCCGGGGTTTATAAATTTTTGGGTGAAGGATGAAGTGCTGGTTCAAAAGCTGAATGAAATGTCAGAAGCAGGAAACCATGCAATTAATAGTGATTTTATGAGCGGGAAGAAAGTTTTGGTGGAGTACTCTTCACCTAATATCGCCAAGAGATTTTCGGTAGGACACTTTAGATCGACAATTATTGGCCAAGCGGTTTTGAATCTTTATAAACACAGTGGGGCAGAAGTAACTGACGACAACCATTTAGGAGATTGGGGAACGCAGTTTGGAATGATTATCGCGGCAGTGGAAGAAAAAAAACTGGACGTAAAAATGATGTCAGTTCCGGATTTGGAGAACCTGTACGTGGAGTTTAATAGAAGAATTGCCGAGACGCCAGAACTAAAAAATAAAGCAAGGGAGGCCTTTGCTCGACTGGAAAGGGGTGAAGAAAGCGCCAGAAAGATTTGGCAGCAAGCAGTGGATGTTTCGATGAAAGAATTTGGGCAGATTTACAAAAAGTTAGGAGTAACCTTTGAACATCAATATGGAGAAAGTGCGTACGAAAAAATGATGCCGGAAATAATTAAGGAGGCGATGGATAGTGGCGTGGCGGAAAAAGGAGAGGGCGGGGCTTTGATTGTGAAATTTGAAAAAGATGGCAAAGAATATATGCCGCCAGCGATGCTGCAAAAAGGCGATGGGACGACAACTTACTTTACCCGTGATCTGGCGACAGTTCGGAAAAGGTTAGACGATGCTGATTTGAAGTCTGATTTATACATCTACGAAGTGGGGTCGGAACAGAGATTGCATTTGAAGCAGGTTTTTGAAACAGTTGAGAAATTAGAATGGGCCAAAAAAGAACAATTTATTCATGTAGCTCATGGCCTGTTATCTTTACCAGAAGGGAAAATGAGTACCAGAAAAGGCAATACGGTTAAGCTAGAAGATCTTTTGTTTCGGGCCGCAGATGAAGCTAAAAAAATAGCCAAAGAAAGAGTGACCAGTGCTATCTCCGAAAAAATTGGCATCGGGGCGGTGAAGTATAACGATTTGAGGAGAAGCCCGGAGGCCGACTATGTCTTTAAATGGGAGGAAGCGCTTTCGATGGAAGGAAATAGCGGCCCGTATTTGCAGTATGTTTATGTCAGAACAAAAGGGATTTTAGAAAAAGCCCACGCCGACAGATCTGCAGTCAAGTGGGCAGGTGGAACAATTGTTTTAAATGAGAACGAAAGGTCTCTTTTAAAGTCGCTGGTTCTTCGATTTGGTGAAGGTGAGGTAGTGGAAAATGCGGCGAAGAATTTTGCGCCACATTTAGTTTGCCAAAGTCTATTTGAATTGGCTCAGAAGTTTAATGGTTTTTATGACAGAAACAGGGTCATTGGTGTGCCCGAAGAGAGCTTGAGACTTTTGATGGTGGCAGTGACCGGACTTGTAATTAAGAGTGGTCTAAGTATCTTGGGAATTGAAACGGTAGAGAAGATGTAGTGGCTGGTAGAATATATATCTATGGCAAGTAGATTGGAGGAAATACTTAAAGAACGAGAAAAGAAGATTGAGACTCTCAAACTGATGGGGATTGATTTGTATCCCGCCAGATCAGAAAAAGAAGCAGCCAACGAAGAAGTGGTCAAGAATTTTGAGAAATATGAAGGCCAGACAATGACCTTAGCTGGTAGGATTATGGCTTGGCGGGAACATGGAAAATTGACTTTTGCTCAGATTCAAGATCAGAGCGGAAGGATTCAACTCTTTATTCGGGCCGACATGATGGAGGTGACAAACAGAGAAAACCAAACCTTAGGCTTTGAAGATTTGGAACTTTTGGACATTGGCGACATTATTCAAGCTAAAGGAGAGGTGGTAAAAACCAGAACGGGGGAAGTGTCTCTAATGGTGAAAGAGATTAAACTTTTGACTAAATCCAGATTACCTTTGCCGGACAAATGGGCGGGAATTGTAGACCCGGATGAAGCGCTACGTAAAAGATACTTGGACTTGCTGATGGATCCGATCAAAATGGAAAGATTTGAAAGAAAAGCAAAATTTTGGGAGGAGACGAGAAAGTTTTTGAAAGACAAAGGTTTTATGGAGGTGGAAACGCCAGTACTCGAAAGTGTGACGGGTGGGGCTGACGCACGACCTTTTGTAACACACATGAATGCCATTGATCAGGATTTTTACTTAAGAATATCGACCGAGTTGTATCAAAAAAGACTAATTGGCGCCGGTTTTGAAAAGATTTACACCTTGGCACCGAATTTTAGAAACGAGGGAATGGATGACGAGCATTTACCAGAGTATTACCAATGTGAGTGGTACTGGGCCTTTGCTGATTATCGGGACAATATGCGGTTAGTCCACGACCTATTTCTTTACGTAGCCAAAGAAGTTTATGGAAAGACAAAATTTGTGAGTCGGGGAATGGAATATGACTTGGCTAATGAATGGAATGAGATTGATTATGTTGACTCGATAAAGGAGAGATTGGGGATAGATATTTTTAAGTCGACGGACGCCGAAATGCTTAAAGTTGTTAAAGAAAATGGAGTAGTACTAACGGGCGTAATAAACAGAAGTCGTCTGATTGATAACTGTTGGAAAATAGTTCGCAAGACAATTGTTGGCCCAGCCTTTCTCCTTAACGAGCCAAAATTTATGTCACCTCTGGCTAAGAGTAAGCCGGAGAATCCAGAACTGACAGAAAGATTCCATGTGATCATTGCCGGTTCAGAATTAGGTAATGGCTATACAGAGTTGAATGACCCAGAAGATCAACGGGCGCGTTTTGAGGAGCAGCAGAGTCAGCGGGAAGCAGGGGATGAAGAGGCTCAGATGTTAGACAATGACTTTGTGGAAATGCTCGATTATGGTATGCCCCCCACTTCCGGCTGGGGACACTCAGAAAGATTGTTTTGGTTCCTGGAAGATGTTTCTGGACGTGAAGGGACGTTATTTCCACCGTTGAGGGTGAAGAAACAAGAAAATAAGTAATAAAAAGACCGCCGTGTGGCGGTCTTGTTGTTTAGATGGTGATGATTACTTTTTCACGATTGTGAAGAATGCGTCTTCCCCTACGCTGAAGATGGGGAAGTGGATTGTGCCGTCAAAAATGTAGCGAATCGTGTGGCGAGTGGATCCCCAGACTTTGTCTTTGAAAATGATTTCTACATCTTGATTGTCTGATTCTCCAATAATTCGGACCATCGTGACCTTAGTCACTTTACGACCAAGAGGAAGGCTTAAGGTTTTTCGGCCGTTATGGACAGTTCTCGATCCGGTCAGGATAACTTGGGCTGGCAATTTCTTGCCAATTTTCTTGTTGATTTTGGCCAGAATAATCTGGATATCGTCTTCGTAACCCTTGATTTTGGCCATTTTGGCCTCCTTTTTAATGATGCGAGTATGGAAACTGTGGGTAGTATACATCCTATAACGTAAAAAGTCAAGTTGGTTTTGGCCTTGTGCAGCCTCCGGAAATGGGTGTAGAATAGGTTTAGGTTAATTGTCTTGGTGATCTGGCTACCAACCAGGGAGAGGCAGGTAAGAAGCACCAACGCTTCAATTAAGAGGCTACCGCAAGCAGGATGGAACCACCCCCAAAGGGTTCCTGCAAGAAGGTAGTTTTTTGTTGTTTGACAATTTAAAAGTTTATCTTCGCCTACATCCTTTGTTGGCGATTGTCGATCCACTTCTCCTGCGGAAGTGGTCGTCTCAATTCTCGCCCCAAAAATTCTCGTAGTAACGAGAAACCAATCTTTTTGGGACTGCGAAATGTCGCACAAAGGATGGTGGTCTTTGATAAATTTATTAAATTGTTAAGTAAATTAGTAGTTAAATAAAAGAAGAAATGTCAAAAAAACTGGATAAGAAATATTTAAGCATGGATGAGAGTAAGCAGAAAATGCTCAAACTCAGACATACGGCGGAACATGTGTTGCATACTGCAATGCAAAAACTGTATCCAAATCTAAAGAAAGCAATGGGACCGGCGACAGATGAGGGATTTTACTTTGATTTCGACTTGGACGAAAAGATAACAGAAGCAGATTTTCCAAAGATAGAAAAAGAGATGGCTCGGATAATTAAGTCTGAATCTAAGATGATACGGCGAGAAATTGGAGCGGATGAGGCGGAAAAGATCTTTGCAGGTAATTCTTACAAAATGGAGTGGATTAAAGATATCGTCGGCAGAGGAGAGAATATTTCGACTTACCAAATGACTCTACCTGACGGGAAGGTCATAGATGAAGATCTGTGTTCTGGACCGCACCTGGATTCTGTCTCGGAAATTGGTGCTTTTAAACTTTTATCAATTGCTGGTGCTTATTGGCATGGAGATGAGAAAAATAAAATGTTGACCCGTATTTACGGGACGGCTTTTGAAACTCAAGCAGAGTTAGAGCAGTATCTGTTTCAGCTAGAAGAGGCTAAAAAGAGAGATCATAGAAAACTTGGTAAAGCGATGGATTTATTTTCCTTTTCTGATTTGGTGGGAAGTGGCTTACCACTCTATTCCCCTAAAGGAGCTTTTATTCGCAGAAAACTTACAGAATATGTAGAGTCTGTCCAATCAAAACAAGACTATTATCAGGTATGGACACCACAGATTGCGAAAGCAGATCTTTTTAAAACTTCAGGGCATTACGATAAATATAAAGGAGACATGTTCAGAGTGGTTTCTAATTATTCGGATGAAGAAATGTATCTTAAACCCATGAACTGTCCGCAACACACCCAGATTTATGCGGCACAATCTAGAAGCTATCGTGACTTGCCTTTCCGAATAACAGACTTTGCCATGCTCTATCGGGATGAGAAGCCAGGAGAACTATCAGGTCTTGCTAGAGTAAGATCTTTTTCTCAAGATGATTGTCATATCTTCTGTCGAGAAGATCAGGTAGACCAAGAGATAGACACGGCACTTCAAATGACAAAAGAGATATTGAAAACATTTGGATTTAAATATAAATACCGCCTATCAACTCGGGACGTGGAGCACCCCGAAAAATATTTAGGAGATCCTGCAACGTGGGACAGGGTAGAAAAATGGGCTGAGAAAATTATGGAGAGAAATGAAATTGATTATTATCAAGGTCCAGGTGAGGCGGCTTTTTATGCTCCTAAAATGGACCTAATAGCAACTGACGCTCTGGGTCGTGAGTGGCAACTATCTACCATTCAAATTGATTATGTAATGCCGGAGAGATTTAATCTAATTTATACGGATCAGAATGGGCAAGAGAAACACCCTGTGATGCTTCATCGAGCAATTCTTGGTTCCGCGGAAAGAATGATGATGATTTTGATTGAGCACTTTGGAGGTGCATTTCCTGTTTGGATTTCCCCGGTTCAAGTGGCAGTTTTGCCAGTTTCGGAAAAGACAATGGAGTATGCAACAAAGATTTCTAAAGAATTAAAAGAAAAAGGAATAAGAGTAGAGCTAAATAGTGACGCTGATTCCCTAGGAAAGAAAATTCGCAATGCTGAAGCTTCGAAGATGCCTTATATGTTGATCCTTGGTGAAAAAGAAATAGAGAGTGGAATGATATCGGTAAGGCAAAGGGGGCAAGTAGATCTGGGGGTGATGTCGCTCACTGATTTCGCCGAAAAGATTCTTAAAGAAGATAAAGAGAAATCACTCTAGAATATTGCAGAGAATCGTAAGATATAGTACATTGGATTTATGGCAAAAATAGTTGAACACATTCACGAATCTGACAATTCTGGTATGCGTTTTCTTTTGGGGGTACTGCTTTTGATTGGTTTTTTGGCCTTTCTATTTTAGTGGGGATTACCATATCTTAGAAACTTTGCTTCCCAACAAAACGGGGGAATTCAGATTCAAGTTCCAGACAAGATTAACGTGAACGTTCAACAACAGCAACCCCAGCAACCAGCCCCGTCGTATTAATTTTATAACCTGGGTGAAGAACGAGTGAGTGTTAGAATATATCCATGGATCAGAATGAAAAGGAAAAGTTAATTGAGAGCTTTTTGACTCGGGGAATAGAAAATATTATCCCTAGTAGGACGGCACTAGAGACTCTGTTGTATTCGGAAAAGAAACTGAATATTTATTTGGGAATAGACCCTACGGCGACGAGAATTCATTTGGGCCACGCTTTTCCTTTGAGAAAATTGCAAATAATGGCGGACTTGGGCCACCACGTGACTTTTTTAATTGGAGATTTTACGGCGACGGTGGGAGATACCTCGGATAAAGAAACGGAAAGACCGGTTTTGTCGCGTGTACAAATAGAGGAAAATTTTGAAACTTACAAAAGACAGGCGGAGAAATTTTTGGACTTTTCAAAGGTGGAGATACACTACAACAGTGAATGGCTGAGTAAATTGGGTTTTGGCGATGTTTTGTCACTTTGTGGACATTTTTCCTTGAATGATTTTATAAGCCGAGAACTGGTTAAGAAAAGATTGACAGAAGGTAAACGAGTCAGCTTGCCAGAAGTTCTTTATCCGATCATGCAGGGGTATGACAGCTATATTATGGATACGGATATTCAACTAGGCGGGACAGACCAGACTTTTAACATGCAGGCAGGGAGGGCGTTGCAGAAAGATTTTCGTCAGAAAGAATCTTTTGTTTTGGCTAATGGATTTTTACCGGGGACTGATGGACGTAAGATGAGCAAGACTTGGGGAAATGCGATCTGGGTGGAAGATTCCGCAGAGGAAATTTACGGCAAGATAATGTCGATTAGCGATGAGGTGATACTAACTTACTTTATGATGGGCACTAATGCTGATGCGGCCGTAATTGATGAGGCTGCTAAGAGATTGGCTACTGGGGAAAATCCGATGAACTTGAAAAAAGAGCTGGCAAAGATAATTGTCGCCGAGTTACACAGTGAAGACGCTGTTACTATGGCGGAAGAATATTTCCGAAAAACTGTAGTGGAAAAAGTGGCAGGAGAAGATACGCCGATAGTCAGGGTAGGTGAAGTATCCGTTCTTGGATCTGAAGCGTCACTGGCCGCTTATGCCCTGGCTAACGGATTGGTTTCGAGTAACACGGAATTTAAAACTTTATTAAAGGAGGGCGCGATTTATTTGAATGAAAAAAGAGTAGAAGGGGAGACGCAGTTGGAATTGAACCCTGGTGAAAATGTGGTGAGGATTGGGAAGAGGAAGTATTTGAAACTAGTCAGATAATTTGACAAATTTCTCCTGGGTTCGAACCGCGCAAAATACCGTACTCGACCTCCTTCCCTCGAGTACGATGGTGGATCCGCTCCGTGCGATATTTTCCGATGAGTACTCTGGACAGTGAGTACACTAGTGCTATCGCTTCTGCACCTAACGGAGAAATTTATTTATATTTCCAGATTAGGTTGGATGACGAGTGGCGGGATGAGTTAGCGGGATTCTTCGAGATCGATAATGCGTTGGAGAATAGCAAGAGAGGCTAGGTAGGTCGGTTCGATACCGTCTAAGGAAAGATTTTGGACACCGAGATTTTTGGCTTTGGAGTAGGGAGTATCGGAAGTGTAATCGATAATGCCGACGTCAAAAGGAGCACTGTTTAGATCGACTGTTTCGTTCGTCGGATGACGATGATCAAAAGTAGCTTCACTGATGGCTTCGAGGTAAGGACCGGATTCCATTTCAATAACGGTCAAATTTTCTTCGGAATAATGTTTTAAAAGGGCTTCGTTTTCGATGTAGGTTCCCAGAACAGAAACGGCCTTCTGATTGGTGAGAATTGAGCCTTGGTTGTTTAAAAATGGGAAAAAGGTATTAAAACAGTTTTTAAAAATATAGGAGTTGCCGGTGTGTTCATCGTAGACAAGTCTAGGAATTTGGATGTCACCAATTTCACTATTGAGAACGGCGGCCTTGCCCATGATGTAGACACCTCTAATTTCCTGAACATTTTCCATAATTTCGGAGAGGACATGATAGGCAGAAAAACCTAAGGGATAATCGATATTCAGAAGGAGGGCGTTGGACTTAGCTAGGGCAGTCGGGTGTTTGACTTTTAGACGAGGGTCGATATTTTTGGATTGAATAAGATTTTTTAGTGGAATAATTTGGGTGTTAATGTCTAGGAATCGGGAACTGGGAATGCTAGTGATGCCCAGATGTTTTTCTAAAGCTGTTTTGCTGGAGGTGTTCTTTGGTTCGTGGAGAAAATAACGGGAAGTGAAGTAAAGAAAATCGTTTTCAGGAAGACGGTTTTCACCAGATTTAATGTCGAGGTAGATTTGGTAGAGTTCGGGTTTGTCTTTTTTGATGAACTTGAGGATTTTGGTTTTGTCTTTGAGGGCAAAGCCGGTAAGGAGATTCACCAGACTGTGAGTATTGGAACTAACAAAGTAAATGGGGCGTTTAGTAAGGCGGGTGTCATTGCCAACTGTTTTGGCGATGTTTTTCCACCATTTTTGAGTGGCCTTGCAGTAGTCGACCCATGATCCGGCCAGTAATTGAATACGGAGATTCTTGAGGTCTTTTTTTACTGATTGAATTCTTTCGGGAAAGTTTGGGCCAAAGGCTTTGGTGAGATTTTTGATTTCTTCTTCGTTAAGTATGTCTTCAATTTTATGGGTGGAGAGCAAGTGATGGAGCTTGTTCCATTCCACTTGATAAGTAATAGCTAGATTCACTAAATCGTCGATATCAGAAATGGAGTTGATATAGCAAGCTAGAACACCCTTTGTTTTGTGGAAGCTGTACTTACGACGGCGAGCGGGGGAGGTGGTGCTTTGCCAGCGATCGATATCTTTGAGATTTGCTCCCGCAAAAACTTCGGGAGTGCGAGCGGCGACAATTTTGGTGACATAATCAACTTCTTCTGGCAAACGCAATAAAGTATAGACAAAAGCGGAGAC
>WNFL01017013.1_pt1 | contig 10665 bp, 13 predicted proteins | sample 5400361 | NCBI WGS metagenome assembly WNFL01 (sample SAMN13153351, study PRJNA577476) | soil metagenome | isolation source: 40 cm soil on Douglas fir-dominated hillslope | place: USA:California | collected 2013-09-17 | reverse complement strand
GAGGATAAGCCTGCATCTCATTGATCCTTCGGGAATTCCAGTCCCCATTCGCGATAATTGGCCGGTATTTCTCCCCAGGATGCCGCCACCTTGCTGTGCAGAAACAAATGCACCCTGCGGCCGAACAATTGCTCGAGCTCGAGACGCGCCGCTTCCCCGATCAGCTTGATGGTTTTGCCGCCTTTGCCGATGACGATGGCCTTTTGCCCCTCGCGTTCGACGAAGATGGTCTGATCGATCCGCACCGATCCGTCCTTTTGGTCCTTCCAGGACTCGGTGATCACTGCGGAAGCGTAAGGCAATTCGTCGTGCAAACGGAGGTAGAGCTTTTCGCGCGTGCCGCCTGGTCGGCAGGGTAAAGGAACGGGCCTTCGGGTACCGCGCTCGCGCAGTAATTCATCAGCTCCTCGACGCCGTCGCCCTTGAGGGCCGAGACCATGAACACGCGGTCGAAGACGCCGGTTGCGTTCATCCTTTCGGTCAAGGGCAGTAGCGCGTCGCGCTTCATCGCGTCGACTTTGTTGAGCACCAAAGCGGCGCGCCGGCGCGCCTCCTTCAAGCCATCGACGATCCGTTCGGTATCCTGGCCGGACCAGCCGCTCGGGCGCGCCGCAACTTCGGCTGCGTCGACGACGACGAGAATGGCATCGGCATCGGCGGCGCCGCCCCAGGCCGCTTTCACCATGGCGCGGTCGAGCCGCCGCTTGGGCGCAAAAATTCCCGGCGTATCGACGAAGATCATTTGCGCATTGCCGCGTATGGCGATGCCGCGCACGGGCATGCGCGTGGTCTGCACCTTCTGGGTGACGATCGAGACTTTCTGACCGACGGCCGCGTTCACCAGCGTGGACTTGCCCGAATTGGGCGCGCCCAAAACGGCGATGAAGCCGCACCGTGTTTCGCTGGCCGTCATGCCCACGACCCGGCCCCCCACCCGCTCGCGCAAACGCGCTCGCCCTCGGGCCGGCGAAAGGTCCACTGGACCTTTCGCTTAGTCGTCCCTCGACCCCACGAGGGGGAGGTGGATGCTACGTGCGGACTGCGATAGTTCATGCTTTCCAGACGCCCAGACGCTGAAGCAGACGCGCGGCGGCATCCTGTTCCGCGTCGCGCTTCGTCGGTCCTTCGCCGCGCTGCGGCTCGATGCCGGCAATGCGAACCTCGATCACGAATTGCGGCGCATGGTCCGGCCCGCTGCGCTCCATCACGACGTAATTTGGCTGCACTCGCTCCTTCAAGGCGCCCGACTGCGCCCATTCCTGAAGCGCGGTTTTCGCGTCACGCAACTCCGGTGCAAGTGTGGCGAAGGCATCATCCCAATAACGCGTAATGAAAGCCCGGGCCGCTTCGATGCCGCCGTCCAGATACAAGGCAGCAATGATGGCTTCGCAGGCGCCCGAGAGAATCGCGCCCTTTTTCCTGCCGCCGCTCGCGGATTCACCCGTCGCCATGATCAGATGCGGCGCCAGGCCGGCCGCTTCCGCAGCCTTGGCGCACGCTTCGCGCTTGACGAGTGCATTCAGCCGCACGGCAAGTCCGCCTTCAGTCTCCGCCGGAAATTGGGCGTAGAGACGCTCGGCAACGACCAGCCCGAGCACGCGGTCGCCTAAGAATTCCAGCCGCTCGTTCGATTCCGAGCCGACGCTCGCGTGGGAAAGCGCGCGCTTAAGAAGCTCGCGATTGGCGAAGCCATGCGAAAGGCGCGCCTCGAGGGAAGCGAGATTTTCGCTACTGGACGAAGTGGCCCATCCGGTTGTAGCGGATGGCGAAAGGCCACTTCCAGAACTCCCAGATCCGCGCGCTGCCATCGGTGGAGAAGAAGATGATTTCCGCTTTGCCGACAAAATTCTCGAACGGAACATAGCCTACGTCGACCCGGCTGTCGGCGGAATTGTCGCGGTTGTCCCCCATCATGAAGAAACGGCCTTCGGGGACGGTGAAAACCTGCGTGTTATCGAGATTTCCTTCGGGTTCGCGGTCGAGCACCTCGTAGCTGACCCCATTGGGCAGGGTCTCGCGATAGCGCGGCACATGATGAGGCTGGCCGCCGACATCTTCGACGTAATCGTCGACCTTCACCTTCGGCACCGCTTTTTCGTTGATGTAGAGGACCCCTTCCTTCATCTGCACGCGGTCGCCCGGCAGACCGATCAAACGCTTGATGTAATCGGTCGAATTGTCCTGCGGGAATTTGAACACGACGATGTCGCCGCGTGTCGGTCCGGACGCGGGCGCGAAGAAGCGGCCATTGAACGGAATCAATCCGAACGGGAACGAGTAGCGGCTGTAGCCATAAGCCGATTTCGAGACGAACAGATAATCGCCGATGAGAAGCGTATCCTCCATCGAGCCGGAGGGAATGTTGAAAGGCTGAAACAGGAACGAGCGGATAACGCCGGCGATCAGCAGCGCGTAGACGATGGTCTTGACCACCTCGAGCCAGGATTCCTGCTTCTTCGCGGGCTTGCGTGCATCGCCTTCGGCCGCTGGGCCGGGAGCCGCGGGCTCCGCGCCGACGTCGTGCGACACGTCTTCATGCACCATCTTTGTTGCCTCGGCCGGATGATCTGGATTGTTCATGGCAATTTCGCAGGGAAGCGGAGTGGGTTGCATCCGTCAAGGCCGCAACGCCGAACGCGAAGCCGCACCTACACATTCCCTTTCTGCTGCGGCGCTTTCGCTACAGCGCTAATCATTACAATAGCTTGAGCCATCGGATATTCGTCGGTAATGGTCAGGCTGATCTGCGGGTCCAGCCCCAAGGGCGTGATTTCCTGCAGCCGCTTCAATGCACCACCCGTGAGTCGCATGGTCGGCTGTCCGGATGCAAGATTAACCACGCCCATGTCGCGCCAGAAAACGCCATGCTTAAGCCCGGTGCCCAGCGCCTTTGCGCAGGCCTCCTTGGCGGCGAAGCGTTTGGCATAGGAGGCGGCGCGCTCGGCCCGACGCTCGGATTTCAGCTGCTCCACGTCCGTGAATATTCGCTCGATGAATTTCTGCCCGTAGCGCTCAAGCATTCTTTCCATGCGCCGGATGTCGATGAGGTCGCTGCCCAAGCCGATGATCATATGGATGCTCGCGCTTCGTCCATCAAGCTGCGCATGCGTTTGATGGCCGGTCCAAGGCCGCTGAACACCGCCTCGCCAATCAAAAAGTGACCAATCTGTAATTCGACGATGTCGGGGATGGCGGCGATGGCAGCGACATTGTCATAGGTCAAGCCGTGTCCGGCATGGACTTCGAGCCCGAGTGCGGCGGCGCGCGCAGCCCCGCTCTTGAGAGCTGCAACGTGGCGAGCGATGTCATCGCCATCGCCTTTGAGCACCGCTTCGGCGTAGGCGCCGGTGTGGAGCTCGACATCGGGAGCGCCGAGCTCGCGCGCCGCCTCGAATTGAATGGCATCGGCATCGATGAAAAGCGAGACGCGGATTTCAGCTTCAACCAGACGCCGCACCATCGGTGCCAAGCGGTTGTGCTGGCGGGCAGCATCGAGTCCACGTTCCGTTGTCACCTCCTCGCGCCGCTCGGGCACGATGCAGCACGCCCGCGGTTTTACCCCGAGCGCGATGGCGACCATTTCCTCCGTTGCGCCCATTTCGAGATTGAGCGGGACTTGAGCGCGCATAAAAGCGGCCACGTCGGAATCGTGAATATGACGGCGGTCTTCGCGCAGATGCGCGGTGATGATGTCGGCGCCCGCAGCAAGCGCGGTTTCAGCCGCGCGCAGCGGGTCGGGATAGGGACTGCCGCGCGCGTTTCGGAGCGTCGCCACGTGGTCGATGTTCACGCCAAGACGAAGCCGGGTCATATTTAGTGCTTCGCCCGTTCCAAGGGGAGCGCGGCCTGATATTCGCTCGACGCGCTCGCGGTATGATTGTCGGTATCGAGGCCGCGATAACGTTCGACCGCTTCCACGGCGGAGTCGACTTTCAGCGCCCGAATGAGATTTTCCAGATGCGCCGCGTCGCTCACTTCGACGTCGACCTGAAATTCGAAATATAGCGGATTGCGGTTGGTGATTTTGAGATTCGAAATGTTGGCGCCGTTCTGCCCTATGACGTTGGCGAGCGTTGCCAGCGCACCCGGAGAATTCTTGAGCCGCACGATGATGCGCGCGACCGACAAGGCGTCGACATGCTCCTTCCAGCGCACGTCGATCCAATCGGCCATGCTGTCCTGATGGCGATCGAGCACGTCGCAGTCGATGGTGTGGATGACGACGCCTTCGCCGGGCACCATCAGTCCGATGATGCGGTCGCCCGGAATCGGGTGGCAGCACGAGCCCAAGCGGTAGCCGATGCCTTCCGTCAGCCCGGCGATCGACACCCCCTTGGAATTGGGCGCGATATAGCTCGGACGCTTGCGCTTGGGATCGCGTTTGAGCTGGGGATAGACGGCCTGAAGCACCTCGTTCACGGGAAGCGCGCCGCGGCCGACATCGGCATAGACGTCCTCGGCCTTGGCGAGCCGCAGCTTTTTCAGCACGCCTTCGACGGCCTTGTCGGTCAGTTCGAAAGTTTCGTCGGAAAATGCCTTCTCCAGAATCTTGCGCCCCAACGCGACGTGCTGACCGCGCTGCGAATGGCGGATTTCGGCGCGCGCGCGCCCCGTCACGACGAAGCGCTCCCACAGCGGCGAGGGAGTCTGCTCCTTGGAGCGGATGATCTCGACCTGATCGCCGTTCTTCAGCGGCGTATGCAGCGGGGTGTGCACGCCGTTGACCTTGGCGCCGACGGCGGTGTTGCCGACGTCGGTGTGCACGAAATAGGCGAAGTCGATCGGCGTGGCGCCGCGCGGCAGCGCGATCAGCATGCCCTTCGGCGTGAAGCAGAACACCTGGTCCTGATAGAGACTGAGCTTGGAATGTTCGTAGAACTCTTCCGGGCTTTCGCCGCGTTCCAGAAGATCGACCATGTCGCGCAGCCATTCATACGCCTTGACGGCATTCGGATCGTTCTCGTTCACCTTCTCGCGATATTGCCAGTGGGCGGCGACGCCGCGCTCGGCAACCTCGTGCATCTCCTGCGTGCGGATTTGCACTTCGACGCGCTGGTTCTCGGGTCCCATGACGGTGGTGTGGATCGAGCGATAGCCGTTCGATTTGGGCAGCGAGAGAAAATCCTTGAAGCGCTCGGGCACCATGCGCCACGTGCGGTGAAGCACGCCCAAGGCGCGGTAACAGTCTTCCTCGGAGCCCACGACGGCGCGAAATCCGAACACGTCGGAGAGCTGTTCGAAGTTGATCTTCTTGTCCTTGAGCTTGCGCCAAATCGAATAGGGCCGCTTGGCCCGGCCCTGAATCCAGGCATCGATGCCGGCTTCGGCGAGCTTGCGCTTGATTTCGTCGGCGATGCGCGCGATGCGCTGCGAGGATTGCGCGTCGAGCTGGGCCAAGCGCCTGACGATGGATTCGCGCGCTTCGGGATCGAGCTCGGCAAACGCCAAATCCTCGAGCTCCTCGCGCATATTCTGCATGCCGATGCGTCCCGCCAGGGGCGCGTAAATCTCGATGGTTTCCTGGGCGATGAGCCGGCGCTTTTCGGCGCTCTTGATGTGGGAGAGCGTGCGCATGTTGTGCAGCCGGTCGGCCAGCTTGACCATCAGCACACGGATGTCGTTCGACATCGCCAGCATCAATTTGCGGAAATTTTCGGCCTGCCTGGTACGCTCGGAAAAAAGCTCGAGCTGGGAAAGCTTGGTGACGCCATCGACGAGGCCCGCAATCTCAGCCCCGAAGCTGTCTTCGATGTCGTCGATGGTGGCCGAGGTGTCTTCCACCGTGTCGTGCAGAAGCGCGGTCGCGATGGTCGCGGTGTCGAGCTTCAAATCGGTGAGGATGCCCGCCACTTCGAGAGGATGGGAGAAAAACGGATCGCCGGAAGCGCGCTTCTGCGGCCCGTGCGCCTGCATGGCGAAAACATAGGCCTTGTTGAGCACGGATTCGTCGGCATCCGGGTCATAGGCGCGCACCCGCTCGACGAGGGCGGTCTGCCGCATCAGCCGTTTCTGCTGCCGTACGGTCATGCGGCGAGCCCCCCACCCGACGCGGCTCGCTTCGCTCGCGCGCGTCGACCTGCCCACGAGGGGGAGGTAAAGTGGAACTGAGGAATGCTATTCCTCGTAGTCGGTGGTGTCCTCGGGCTGCGGCTCGGCGCGGCGCTGCGCTTCCGAGGTGAGGGCGCGCAGCAGCTCTTCTTCGGTGAGCTGCCGGTGCAGCATGTCGTCGGTCGCCACTTCTTCCATCGGTTGCGCCGATTCGGGCTCGTCGACCTCGGCATGACGCTGGAGGCTCTTGATGAAGTCTTCCCTGAGCTCGTCAGGCTTGAGCGCCTTGCCGGCGATCTCGCGCAACGCCACGACCGGATTCTTGTCGCGGTCGCGGTCGACCAGCGTATCGGTGCCACCCGAAAGCTGGCGGGCGCGGTGTGCTGCAAGCAGCACGAGATCGAAGCGGTTTGGGATCTTGTCGACACAGTCTTCTACGGTTACGCGGGCCATTAAGTCCTCATAAGGGGCAAAGAGTCTTACAACTTAATCAATATGCTGCGCCGCAGCAAGGGGCTGCAGACTACTTCACAGCAACGCGTCTGACGCGGTCCACTATGTCCAAGCGATCTTGAGCTCTATCTTTTTTGCGCATATATTTGCGCATAGCAGCAATGGGAAGCCTGTGGCGCTTGAGACAAACAGAAGGAACATCATTGCGAGGCTAGAGCGTGATGGCTGGATAGTGCGGCATGGCAGACAGCACGACGTGTACAAGAGACCAGGCCATCTTGGTGTGATCGTAGTACCCCGGCACGCCACTTTATCGACGGGGGTTGCGCGTCAGATCGCAAAGGTCGCGGGATGGTGAGAAGAACAGTAACACATGGAGTTTGATAACAATGGCTCGCTACATCGCGATCGTAGACGGCAAAAAGGGCGCTTACGGCGTCACCTTTCCGGACCTTCCGGGATGCACCTCAATGGGTGCGACCGTCGATGAGGCACTGCGCAATGCCGTGGAAGCGGTTCGCATGTGGATCGAAGAGACCATCGATCAGGGTGGGAGTATCCCTGAAGCGCGCTCGATCGAGAATCTACGCACTGACCGGGACTTTCGCGCGGAGATCGCCCAAGGCGGAATTATCGCGACGGTTCCTCTGCTGATGGATTTGGCGCGACCGGCGCGGGCAAATATCTCGATCGACGCCGGACTTCTGAAAGCAATCGATGAAGCGGCGGACGCCCATAACTTGACGCGGTCTGCCTATATCGCATCTGCCGTTCGCGAAAAGATCGAAGCAGGGAAATGAAATGCCCTTACTCCGGCGCGGGGGTGGCGAGAGCGGCGCCCTTTGGAATTGTGTAGATGGCGAGGATTTTGGTTGTCGCCGGGCCGTTCTTGACGCTGTGCTTGATCCCGGATTCGAGGCGGAAACTATCGCCTGCCTTTATATGCTTGGTGCCTTGCCCATCGATGACGAAGTCGGCCGCTCCGGCCAGCATGTAGGAGATTTCGACGCCGGGATGGGTGTGCCGCGCGGCCGTCATGTTCGGCAAGATCTCAGTGACGGCCATAACGACCGTGTAATTGCTGCCCGGCGCGTCGGTCTGCTGCAGGATGGTGCGGGTCGGCACGTAGCCGTTTTCAGCGGCGAAGGGCGTCGAGCCGGCAAGCACCAAGGCAGTAGCGGCGGCGCCAATAGCAAATTTCTTGAACATTTCAAATCCTCCCACAGTCCGTTGACATCTCTCCCCGACAGCACAATTTTTGCGTCATGCCGCGGCTCAAGCTCCATCATAACCCGGATTTCCCCATGGGTCGCGGGCGAGCTGCGCTCAATCGACGGCTGCGCGGTGCTTTTGAAGCTTTTTCGCACTGGTTTTGGCGTTCGTGGTTCGAAGCGTTTCCGACTCTGACGCCTCCCGACGGCCCCGGCTCCCCGCCCCTGCGTGCAGATGCAGCAATTCTCAGTGAAGGGGCTTTGCTGAGCGAGGACGTCGACGCCGTTTCCAAGCATCGCCTCCAGTAGGGTTAGTGCGCCGGCAGGAGTGCGACCCCCGCTGAGGACGCTTCCGCGATCAACTCGGAAACCGTCCGCCCGCTCACCGGATGGCGCCAATCGGGGGCGACGTCGCGCAGCGGCAAGAGCACGAATGCGCGGGAGGCCATGCGCGGATGCGGAAGCTCCAGCGGGCACTGCTCGACGCGCCCGTTGTAATCGAGGACGTCGAGGTCGAGCGTACGGGGCGCGTTGCGCGGCCCCCGTTCGCGTCCGAATGCATCTTCGACCTCGTGCAAGACCCGCAGCAGATCGGCGGGGGCCAATTCCGTCCGCACGCTTGCCACAGCATTAACGAAAGGAGGATCGGATGGATTGGGCCATGCCGGGCTCGCATAGAAACCCGATTGGCTTTCGACCGTTATCCCCCGCGCGCCAAGGGAGGTTAATGCCGCACGCAGCGTGTCCGCGGGGTCGCCGGCCCGCGAGGGAAGATTGGCGCCGAGCGCGATCAGGATCATTGGTCCCTTTCCGAGCGCTTCGTGTCGAGCTAGAACCTAGCCATTAGGTTTTGGCCAATTTTGACTGAATTCGATTTTGAGCGGAGGCCATAATGTTGTTCTACCCTCAGGAAAGAATTGCGCTTTTCGTCGACGGCGCCAACCTTTACGGGGCCGCCAAAGGATTGCAATTCGACATCGACTACAAGCGCCTGCTCGAATTGTTCGCACGCAAGGGCGTGCTCGTGCGGGCCTTCTATTACACGGCGTTGGCCGAGGAGCAGGAATTCTCGCCGCTCCGTCCCTTGATCGACTGGCTCGATTACAACGGCTTCTCGGTCGTGACCAAGCCGCTGAAGGAATACACCGACGCCCAAGGGCGCCGCCGCGTCAAGGGCAACATGGACATCGAGCTTGCCATCGACGTGATGGAGATGTCCGAGCGCGTCGATCATATCGTCATATTCTCGGGCGACGGCGACTTCCGCAAACTGGTCGAGGCGGTGCAGCGCAAAGGCCGGCGGGTGTCGGTGTGCTCGACCATCCGCACGCAGCCTCCGATGGTGGCCGACGAACTGCGGCGCCAAGCCGACAATTTCATCGAGCTGGAAGAATTAAAGCCGATGATCATGCGCGAAGGCGGCGGCCGGCAGACCGTGCCGGTGCAGAACCAATACGCCGAGACCGCGTGACGCCTGCGCGTCCCCCTCCCCCTGCCCCCCTCCCGCAAGGGGAGGGGGAACCCCAGCCGCCAGGGAATTGTCCGCTTTGTCCGCGGCTGCTCGTGTTTCGGGAAAAGAACCGCAAGACATTTCCCGATTTCTTCAACGATCCGGTGCCGAGTTTCGGGTCGCTGAGCGCGCGTCTTCTGATCGTGGGACTTGCCCCCGGTCTAAAAGGCGCCAACCGGACGGGGCGCCCGTTCACCGGCGATTACGCGGGCGACCTTCTCTACTCTTCGCTTAAGCGGCATGGGCTCGCGCGGGGCAATTATGCCGCCAGCGCCGACGACGGATTTGAGCTCGTCGGCGTGCGGATCACCAACGCGGTCCGTTGCGTGCCGCCGGAAAACAAGCCCCTTCCGGAAGAGATCAACACCTGCCGCCGGTTCCTCGTCGCCGAGATCGAAGCCATGCCAAATCTCAAAGCCATTCTGGCGTTGGGACAGATCGCCCATAACAGCCTCGCGTCGACATTGAAGTTGAAAAAGAAGGACCATGCCTTCGCGCATGGCGCGCGCCACGAGAAAGAAGGATTGACCATCCTCGCGAGCTATCATTGCTCGCGCTACAACACCAACACGGGTGTGCTCACCGAAGCGATGTTCAACGCGGTCATGGCGGCGGCGAAGGAAGCGGCAGGGTTATGAGTTTATGACGGCACGCCTTTGGGCAGGTCGAACAGGCCCGTGGGCAGCGTATCGAAATAGCTCAGCACCTCTTCGGACTTCACGATGTCGGCATATTTGGCGCCGAGATCGCACAGCGTGATCGCATGGCTCGCCTGGCTGCGATCGAAACAGCCCTCTTCCACCATCGCGACGCGATAATTGTGGCTGAAGGCGTCGACCACGGTCGCGCGCACGCAGCCCGACGTCGTGGTGCCGGTGACGATGACGCTGTCGCATTGCAGCTGGGTCAAATAGCCGGTCATGGGCGTGCCGAAAAATCCCGACGGCTTCTGCTTATAGATCACCAGATCCTTCGCCGACGGCGCGATCTCATCGACGATGTCATAGCCGTTGCGATTGCTCGTGGTCTTGGGCGCTTCGGCGCTGCGCGTGTTCTTGCGCGCCCAGCCGCCTGAATCCCACAAATCGGGACGGCGCACGCCGGTGGTATAGATCACCGGCAATTCCTTCTGATGCGCCTTGTCGATCAGCTTACTGATGTGGCCGATCGCGACCCAGGATTCCGCGCCGCAGGAATTGCGCCAACGCTTGATGGATTCGAGGATCGGTTCCGGCTTGTCGCCGGTGAAGGCGTAACTGACGTCGATCACCAACAGCGCCGGGCGCTTGCCGAAACCGCTGCGCGCGCCGTAGCCGGCCGCGGCGAAGACCGCCTTGTCGCGTTCGGTCAGAAATTGGTTCCAAATCGGCTCGGACATGGCTTCCTCTCGATATTTCTATCGCTCAACTATAGCGGTCTTCTTTCCACGGATCGCCTTCGTTG
>WNFL01231180.1_pt1 | contig 10666 bp, 11 predicted proteins | sample 5400361 | NCBI WGS metagenome assembly WNFL01 (sample SAMN13153351, study PRJNA577476) | soil metagenome | isolation source: 40 cm soil on Douglas fir-dominated hillslope | place: USA:California | collected 2013-09-17 | reverse complement strand
TATTGAATAGGTAGCGCCAAAGAACAAGTGGCGATGCGGTCCTCCGGAAGTGAGTCCAGCTTCAAACCCACCGTCAATTACTAGCCGTGGATTGATCGTATAAGTAAGTGCCCATAGAGATGACGCGAAGCCGGGAGTTGACTGGTCGAGCCGGGTTTCGCCGTAGAATTCTCCGGTGAATTGTAGCTGGCCATGAATCCTGTGCGAAAACGCGAGGTTGAGCTGATCATTCTGAGCGAAGGGGCGAGAATTTCCCTGACCGATCCAGAAATGGGTTTCGTTGAAATCGAAGTGAAAGCTAGCGATGTCCTTGCTCGCGAGGAATGTGAGAGCGTGATCGACCTGGCCAGACCCGAGACCGTCTTGCGAACTGGCGGAAGGGATTTTGACGGCGTAATTAAAAGCGAGCGTCGGCACTCGCCTGGTTTGCTTGTAGATTCGGATCTGCGGACCGATCCAATTATCTCCGATCCCGCGCTGTGTTCCGCTGGGATCGGTTTGCCAGAGGTATGACGTTGTGGTCCATCGCAATTCGACGTCGCATAGCAATCCGAATTTCAGCAATCCTCCGAACGAGTTCTGATGAACATTTTCTTCTGGCCATACGCGATCCCACCCGTATTCCAACTCCAGCACTCCGTATTGCGTGATGTCGGCGGGATTGGCGACCGTCGGGCGGTTCGGATTTGCAACGATGGAGTCGGCATAGCAGCCGGTTTGCTTGCCGATCCATTGGCTCGAGGCAGGAATACTTAGCGCGACGAGCGTTGCGAAGAGCGCAACAGAATATCGCGACCACACGGTGTGTCTTTTTGCGATTTCTCTCGTGCGGGCCGGAAATCTGCGGGCATGAGTCAGCACATCTCATTATCCTTTAAGATGAGTTCGTGAAAGAGCGATTGCCCGTATTTAGGTGAGTACCCCGCCCAATTCTCGCGAGTGGAACGCGGCGGACTATCACCGCCTGTCCACGCCGCAATTCCAGTGGGGACAGCGTGTGTTGAGCGAACTGCATTTGCGCGGCGATGAGTGTGTGCTGGACGCCGGTTGCGGGTCGGGAAAGCTGACACAGTTGCTGCTGGAAGCTTTGCCGCGTGGGCGAGTCGTCGGACTCGATCTTTCACGCAACATGGTACAGCATGCGCGGCGGGATCTTCAGGCAACGTTCGGCGCGCGCGCGCAATTCGTGGCCGCGGACATGATTGCGCTTCCTTTTCGCGATGCGTTTGAAGGGATTTTCAGTACGGCTTCGTTTCACTGGGTCCTGGATCACGAAGCATTGTTCCGAAGTCTTTTTGCGGTATTGCGACGCGGTGGCTGGCTGCACGCACAATGTGGAGGAGGACAGAACCTCGCACGATTGCTACAGCGGGTGCGGGCACTCTGTCAGACAGAGGAGTTTTCGCCCTGGCTCGGCGAGTTCTTCTATCCGGTATTTTTTTCCGATGCCGAGGGCGCGGCAACCCGGCTACGCTCCGCTGGATTCGACGAAATTCAGACCTGGATTGAAGTCGCTCCTGTCGCAGTGTCGTCACAAGAAGAGTTTCAGGGCTATTTGCGTACGTTCATTTTGCATCGACAGCTCGAACGGTTACCCAACGAGTTACTACGAGAACACTTTCTCCAACAGCTTGGGGCAGCTTCCGCGAATGACGATCCGCCGTGGACGCTTGATTATTGGCGTCTGAATCTGCGTGCCCGCAAGGCCGAGTTACCTGGGTAATAGTACCTGTCCTCCCAGCATCTTTCCTGCGTTCCGCCGCTCAGCGAAACTTTCCCGAGCATTCCGTGTTCAAGCGAACGTAGGCGGGAAGCCTCAGGAGAGAGACAGATGCGACGAAGCACATTAAGTGTGGCATTCATTTTGTTGGCGGGTGCGATGGCCTTTAGTCAGGAGCGCACGGCCCCGTCCACCGATGTTTCACAGGACAGGAAAGACATCCGGCATGATCGCAAGGATGTGCGCAAGGATCGCGCCGACCGCAATGCGGACGTGAACGATGCTCGCAAGGATCAGAAAGATATCAATCATGATCGGCGCGACCTTAACAAAGACCGCGCGGACCGCAACCAGGATCAACGCGACATGAATCACGACCGCCGGAATCTGAGCAAGGACCGCGCTGAAATCGCACAGGACAAGCAGACTGGTAACACGGCCGAGTTGGCGAAGGATCGGGCGGACGCTCGGAACGATCGAAAGGATCTTGCCAAAGATCGCACGGAACGAAACAAAGATCAGCGTGACATCAATCACAACCGCCGCGATCTCGACAAGAATCGTGCCGACCGCCATGCCGATCTGAAAGACGTGCGTCACGATCAGCGAGACATTCGCCACGACAAGAAAGATGTCCGGCACGACCGCCGCGATCTTCATCGCGACCGAAAAGGAAAGTAACTCACCCGGTTGGAGAAAGGGCGGCGAGTTTTGCACTCGCCGCCTTCTTTGTTTTTTAAGGGAACGGTTCTAAAAACAATCGTGGTGCCCGGTCGTTTTGACGCTGGGGCGGGACGCCCCCGCGACAGCCGGCAGGATGCCGGCGCTACAGGGATTCGCGGGAAGTCTGGGCGACTGAACTGCCGATCCAATCTAGGTAGGTCCCACTGCCGTCTTCAATGGCTAGCTCGATGCACTCTGGGACTTCGTAGGAGTGGAGCTTTTCGATCGCGTCGCGCAATTTGTCGAAGGCCTCCGCGGTTGTCTTGATGATCAGCAGCCATTCGGTGGCACTCTCTACTTCACCTTGCCATCGATATACCGATTCAATTTGCGGAACGATATTGACGCACGCTGCCAGGCGGCGCTCTATGAGTTCTTGCGCGATGCGGCGGGCTTCTTCTGCGGAGCCGCAGGTTGTGAGAACAAGTCTCTTGTCAGTCATATAAAATCAGGCGTTACATTTTCACTTGAAGGATACGAGGCAAGCCATGGCTACGCAAATCAAGTTTGGCACTTCGGGCTGGCGGGCGGTGGTGGCGGAAGAATTTACGTTCGAAAATATTCGGCGGGCGGTGCACGGGATTGCGCGTTACGTTGCTTCGCAGAAATCGAAGGCGCCGAAGGTGATTGTGGGCCGCGACCCGCGCTTTCTGGGTGAAACATTCTGCTCGATGGCTGCGGAGATTCTTTCGGGCTATCAGATTACGCCGCTAGTGATCGCTGAGGCGGCGCCGACTCCGGCAATTTCTTATGCGGTCACGCAGGCGAAAGCGGACGGAGCGATCAACTTTACCGCTTCGCACAATCCTCCGGAATACAACGGAATCAAGTTTTCGACGGCTGACGGCGCACCTGCTCTGCCGGAGACAACTAAAGCCATCGAGGCAGAGATTGCTGCTTACGATAAAGGGGGGACGGGTCAGAGACCCGTCGCTACACGTGCTGAGTCGCAGTCGATTGATCCGCGACGGGTGTATCTTTCGCGATTGCGGGAGGTCGTGGATCTCGAGGTGATCAAGAAGGCGGGCCTGAAGGTTGCGTTCGATCCTCTTTGGGGCGCGGCTCGTGGATATTCCGATGCGCTTTTGCGCGAGGGAGGGGTCGAGGTTGCGACCGTCCACGACTATCGCGACGTGCTCTTCGGCGGGCATGCGCCGGAGCCTGACGACCATCTGCTCGATGACCTCCGCCAGAAAATGCGCGACATCGGAGCGGGCATCGGGATTGCGACTGACGGCGACGCGGATCGCTTCGGCATTGTGGACGGGGACGGAACTTTCATACAGCCGAATTACATCGTCGCGCTGCTGTTCGATTATCTGGTGGAGAGCCGCGGGTGGCGAAACGGCGTCGGCAAATCGGTGGCGACGACGAATCTGATCAACGCGCTTGCCGAGAAGCACAAGATCCCGCTCTACGAGACGCCAGTCGGTTTCAAGTACATCGGCGAGCTGATCAAAGAGGACAAGATCGTGATCGGCGGCGAAGAGAGTGCGGGGCTGTCGATCCGCAAACATGTTCCGGAAAAAGATGGAGTGCTCGCCGGATTGCTTTGTTGCGAAATGGTTGCCCGGCGTGGCGCTTCGCTGGGCAAGCAACTCGAAAAAATATTTGCCGAAGTTGGTTCCTTCTATCCGCTGCGGGAGAACTTCCGCTTGACGCCCGAGGTGCAGGCGAAGTTTACTGAGAAGTTACGCCGCGATCCGATGGAGTTCGCGGGCCACAAAGTTGCTAGAGTGGTTCGGACCGACGGACTCAAGCTCGTGCTCGCCGACGGATCCTGGGTGTGCTATCGGCTTTCGGGAACGGAGCCGGTGGTGCGGGTGTACACGGAAGCGCGCAGCAAGGAAGGGCTCGAGAAGTTGAGCGCCGCAGCAAAAGCATGGATCTTCGATTAGGACCACTGTCCAGGCCGCGAATTTTTCCACGCCAGTATTCAGGCGAAGGACTACGCGCGGTTCTCGAAGAACAAGCACCCAGGGCGGAAGAAATGGCTGCGCGGTACGTGGAGCAGACGCGCCCGGTCTGGACGTGGATCGCGGCGGAGTGGAGGCGGATCGGCACTGCGGCGGCGATGCTGCTCGCGTTGGGCCTCTTGTTGCATGCGATGTTTGGCACCAACGGGATCGTCGTGTATCAACAGAAACGCGCTGAGAGGCTCACTTTGCAGAGCGAAGTGGAGCGCCTGCAGAAGGAAAACGATCAATATGTCGATCGTATCAAGGCGCTGAAGACCGATCACCGGGCGATCGAGCGAGAGGCACGCGAACAGCTTCACTACACACGTCCCGGGGAGTATGTCTATGTCGCACCCGATCCTCCGCCAAAACCGCCAACCGGGCGCGCGCAGAATGAGAAGTAGGTCATTGTCCTATCTTCGAGTGCGGCGGCGGCTTCGGTGTGATAGAGTTTTGGAATCCTAGGGCGTCAAAATCTCTTCGTAGAAACGTTTCAAAGGAGGATGGCATGCGGAAGTTTCTGTTTGCATTAGCTGCGGTCGCGTTGGTTTCGCTGTTAGCTACGGCCTCATTCGCAGGCGATGCGACAACCGTCAACGGCTGGATCGCCGATTCCAAGTGCGGCGTAAAGGGAGCTAATGAAGGCGCCGCGGAATGCACCAAGAAATGCATCAAAGAGGGTGCCAGCATGGTCGTGGTCACGGACAAGGATCAGAAGATCCTGACCGTGAAGAATCCCGATGCGCTGAAGGGGCACGAGGGGCACCACGTGGCGGTCACCGGTAAAGTCGAGGGTGACAGCATTCAGGTGGATAGCGCTAAGATGCTGTGAGGTGAGTTCAGAAATTAGAAGAGGCGTCCTTAGGTGGACGCCTTTTTTTTGCGCGATAAGAATAGTAGCGAGAGACGGGGCAAGCCCCGTCTCTACAGTTGCGCTTCAGCGCACGACGCCTTCAACGGGCGAACTGGCGGTAGCGTACAACTTGCGCGGCATGCGTCCGGCGAGATAGGCCTGGCGTCCGGCGAGGACTGCGTTCTTCATTGCCTCGGCCATTAGTACAGGCTCCTGGGCGGCGGCGATGCCGGTGTTCATTAGAACGGCATCGTATCCCAATTCCATGGCAATTGCGGCGTCTGAAGCCGTGCCAACTCCAGCATCTACGATGAGCGGGACGCCGGTGATCATCTCGCGCAGAATGCGCAGGTTGGCAGCGTTCTGGATCCCTAGGCCGCTGCCGATGGGTGCGCCTAGTGGCATGACTGCCGAAGCTCCAGCGTCGACGAGGCGCTTAGCGAAGACGATGTCGTCGGAGGTATATGCGAGAACGGTGAAGCCTTCTTTGACGAGCACACGAGTCGCTTCAAGCGTCGCTTGCACATCGGGGAACAGAGTTGCCTGATCGCCGATGACCTCCAGCTTGACCCAATCGGATAGTCCCACTTCGCGCGCCAGGCGGGCGGTGCGGATGGTCTCGTCGGCGGTGTAGCAGCCCGCCGTGTTGGGCAGAAGAAAATATTTGCTGGGATCAATGTAGTCGAGCAGTGATTCCTTGCTGCGGTCAAGGTTCACGCGGCGGACCGCAACGGTCACCATGTCGGCGCCGCTGGCCTCGAGCGCACGGGCATTTTCCTGGAAGGACCGGTACTTTCCGGTGCCAACGATGAGCCGGGAGCGGAACTGACGGCCTGCGATCACCAGTGGATCGGTCATGGACTTATTGTAAAGCCAAGACGAGAAGCCTGGTATGCGGCTTCGTTTCTGATTACCTCAAAACCAAGGCGACACTTCCGTTAGGGGAATCCGCGGTCGGAACGTGGCCCGATCCTACGGATTAACCACCTGGTTCACGACCGGAGAGGTGTTTTTGCCTGATGCCAGATCTCCAAGATATTGTGCCGTGATCGGATGAGCTCCGACTGCAAGCGTTGACCTCATAAGCTTGGCTGTTCCCCCGCTCAACATCGCTATGTCTATCTTGACTGTCCCATCCATAAACCTCACTCTGCCGGTGGGTAATGGGCCTGCGCTTGTCACTTGTGCCGTAAACGTCACCGCCTGTCCGAAGTTTGATGGGTTAGGAGCCGCTGTCAGTGTCGTCGTCGTCGCGTACTTTTGCACAACCTGCTTGACCGCACCCTGACTGGGCTTAAACGTGATATCGCCGGGGTAAGAGGCTTTGATGGTGTGGGTTCTTGGCGAGAGTGAGGATGTTGTGTATTGGGCCGTTCCATTTTCAAGAGCTAGCGTAGCCAGTGCGGTCATTCCGTCATAGAAGGTGACCAGTTCACCATCTGGAATCATCCAGGACGGCGAAGTGACCCAGGCGGTGAATGTAACAGGCTGCCCAACCAATGACGGCGAACTCGATGTGGTCACTTGAGTCTGCGACGCTACGGGCGGGTGGGTATTCACGAAAATGGAGAGAACGTCATTTGCTGATATCAATACGTCTGGTTTTTGGTCCAAATTGAAGTCACCGACAGCCAACGCTTGGCTGACGACGACGTCGGCGAAATCCACTCTGGGGCCGAACGTGCCATCACCGAGGCCGGGCAGAATCGAGAGTGGACCATCGGCAACAGCAAGGTCTATCTTTCCATTGCCATTGAAGTCTGCCGCTGCTATTTGTCCCGGAAATGGCAGCACGGGCACAGTTGTGCTCGACAGGAATGTCCCATCACCGTTTCCGAGCAGTATCGATACTGAAGCAGCTTGATAATTGCTGACAGCGAGATCTAACCTGCCGTCGCTATTCAAGTCCGTAGCGACAAGGTACGTGGGGTAGGTGCCGACGGAAAAGTCTGTCGGCGGACCAAACGTGCCATCGCCATTCCCCAGGAGAACGCTAACCGTTGTACCTTGAAAATTCGGGGCCGGGCCGCGGTTGGTCGCCGCCAGATCGGGTTTGCCGTCGCCATTGAAATCTGCGGCGATTACCTGGATCGCCTCGGAGCCGCCCGTGATAGGAAAATTTGTGAAGCTGCCAAATGTCCCGTCGCCCTTTCCCATTGCGACGGCAATGCCTCCTCCCTGTGCAACCAGAGCGATATCGACCTTTCCATCCCGATTCAGATCGACGAGTAGTGCACGACCCGATCCAGGAGCAGGAGATCGCCTGGGGTTGGTGTCAAAAGTGCCGTCACCATTGCCCAGGAACACCCAGAGTTCTCCCGCATCCATAACCAAATCACTCTTGCCATCCGCATTCAGGTCCGCGGCGGCAAGGGCGACGCAGAAATCGGTAAAGACCCGGCTGGGTGAAGAAAAAGTACCGTCTCCATTGCCGAGCGCCAGATCGATTCCATAGGCGTGAGCCTGGGAATCGTATGTGCACGCTACCAAGTCCAGTTTGTCATCGCCGTTGAAGTCTGCTGGCACTGCCCCAAAAGAAAACGAATTGGCAAAATCAGTTCGTGAGAAGGTGATGTCGGTTGCCTGAGCTAGAGGGACCCGCGAAATTAGAACGGCGAGAACTGCGACAACGACAGCAGTGTGACCGAGTACGCCAGCGGTGGGCGCGAACTTACGGGACATGAGGCCCTCCTCTGCGGAATCAGGGACCCGTCCTGCGAGTTCGGACGGAATTATCCAGGTGTCAAAATTCCCTTCGGAACGGTGACGCAGTTCTTTGGGGCAATGGCACTCTATACCGATGCCCCTTACCAGTCAACGATTTGCCAGTTAATCTCCGGTCGGCGTCTTTCAGAACTTCCAATCCAGGCCATGGCCTACCCCGAAGGTGTCTCCGCCTTGTCGTACATCTCATCAATCAGAGTGCGATAGCGCTCCTCAATACCGCGACGACGAACTTTCAGGGTGTGGGTCAAGGTTCCGTCGGACGCGGAAAACTCTTCCGGCACGACCAGTACTCGTTTGAGCTTTTCAAAGCGCGCCAGGTCTCTGTTCAAGTCTTCGACGATACCTTCGTAGAGGGCCTGAATCCTTGGATTTGAGACCAGATCTTGCCGGGAGGCGAAGACAATCTTGTTGGCGTGTGCCCAATCCTCGAGAACAGGGAAGTGGGGCGAGATCAGCACCGCGGGAAATTTACGCCGGTCGCCGAGCACGACCGCCGTCCCAATCAGTGGATTCAACTTCAGTGAATTTTCGATCGGCTGAGGCGCGATGAATTTGCCGCCGGAAGTCTTGATCAAGTCTTTTTTGCGATCGGTGATCGAGAGATAACCGTCGCTGTCGAGATTCCCAATGTCGCCGGTCTTGAACCAGCCGTCCGCGAAGGCTTCGCGAGTTTGCTCGGGACGATTCCAGTAGCCTTGAAAAATCGACGGTCCGCGAACCAGAACTTCGCCGTCGTCGGCGATGCGGACTTGAACGTTGGGAAGCGGCTTTCCGACGGTGCCAAGTTTGTGGGCGCCGGGAGTATTCACGGCGATCACGGGAGAAGTTTCGGTGAGCCCATATCCTTCATGAATGCGAATGCCGATGTCGGCGTACCACTCCGCGAGTTCGCGGCCTAATGGCGCGCCTCCGGAAATGAACAGTCCGGCCCTGCCGCCCATTCCGGCGCGGACTTTCGAGAACAACAATCGGGAGGCAACTTTCCATCCCGCTGATTTCGGTTGGGTACCGATCAGCGTTTGGTTCCGGTGCGACCGGCCTACCGAGAGCGCCCAACGATAAATCGCGCTCTTCGGAAAGTGCGCGGTCTTGATGATGACCTGCCGGCGGATCTTTTCATAGACGCGCGGGACGCCAACAAAAATTACAGGTTGAATTTCCGTCAGCGTCTGCTCCAGTTTCGCCATGTCGGGACAGTAGGCGAGCGCGACCCCGCGATAGAGCAACGCAAAGTCGACGTGTCGGGCCGTGACATGCGAAAGGGGGAGAAAAGAAATGCTGACCTCATCGCTAGCGAGTCCGAAACCGTCCAGAGAACACGCGATATTCGACGCCATGTTGCCGTGCGTCAGCATCGCGCCCTTGGAAGTTCCGGTAGTGCCGGATGTATAGATAATCGTGGCGAGGTCGTCCGGGAGAATCGAGCGTGCGCGAGTGTCGAAGTCGGAATCGGGTGCTGTCGGGCCCTTCAGCATCAGGGATTGAATCTGGATCGCATGTGCCGTTTCTACCGAATCCATCACGACAATTCGCTCCACGGGCGTGTGCTGCTGGATCGTCAGCACTTTTTCCAATTGCGCTTGAGTGGAAACGGCGATGACCCGCGCGCCGCTGTCGTTGAGAATGAAGGCAGTTTGTTCAGCAGTCTGAGTCGAGTATATGGGCACGCTGACCGCGCCCAGACTGAGGACGGCGAAATCAGTCATCGTCCATTCCGGCCGGTTTTCAGCCAGGATAGCAACCCGGTCTCCTTTGCGAATCCCCCAAGATTCAAGCGCCCGCGCCAGGCCGACGACGTTGCGGTAGAGTTCGGAAGATGAAATGGGAACCCAGCCCAGAATCTTTCGTTGCAGCATGACGCGGACTCGGGGGCGACTGCAAACGGTCAACAAGATGTCGTTCAGAGTTTGAAGGCTCATCCGACGGAAATTGCTGTCTCGCAAACATTGTACAGACCTCTGTAAAGCCCCAAGCTGTGAAACTGAGTTGAGAAATAAAGTCGATGGGTACCGACAAATTACTTTGTCCCGGCGTGGGACTCAATGTAGCCTAAGTAATGAGTGGAGGTTCCGAACGATGCAGCGAAAGGCTGTCGCGAGTGTGGTGACCGTTGGCCTGATGGTGGCGGGAATCTTATCGCCCCCACTGCGAGCGGAGAGCAATCCGCCCGCGCCGATGAAACTCAAGGTCGGCGACCAGGCGCCCGACTTCAAACTTCAATACTTCGACGGAAAAGGTCTGAAGGATGTTTCCCTCAGCGACTACCGGGGCAAGAAAAACGTCGTGCTGGCATTTTACGTTTTTGCTTTCACCGGTGGTTGAACGGCGCAGATGAAGGCCTTCCAGCGGAATCTGCAAAAGCTGGAAGCCGCCGACACCCAGGTTCTGGGTGTGAGCATGGACAGCCCCTTCGCCAACAAAGCCTTCGCGGACTCGATCAGTGTCACCTTCCCGCTGCTCAGTGATTGGGGAGGGGACATCACTCGCCAATATGGCGTCTACCATGACAAGTACAAAGCCGCACGCCGTATCAACTTTCTCATCGGCAAAGATGGGACGATTCTGGAAGAACAGTTGGATAATGCAGCTATCGATCCGACGAAAATCGTGGATGCGTGCGAGCGGAAGAAGCTGAACCGGTGATGCCCAACTGATAAACAAAGAATATTTCTAAGAATATCGCCG
>WNFL01279661.1_pt3 | contig 10667 bp, 9 predicted proteins | sample 5400361 | NCBI WGS metagenome assembly WNFL01 (sample SAMN13153351, study PRJNA577476) | soil metagenome | isolation source: 40 cm soil on Douglas fir-dominated hillslope | place: USA:California | collected 2013-09-17 | reverse complement strand
CCGTCGACACGACCGTGAATATCGCCAGGAGATACCACGCGAGGCTGTATCGGAAGATCGGCAGATCCAGGCTGATTAATCCGAAGATGTTGACGATCGTGATCAACTGGCTCTTCCAGAACCCGAGCAGCACGACGCACGCGACGAGCGTGACGTACTTCAGCCTCTGGCTTTTCCGGAAGAAGCTGACGAGTGCCAGCGCGGTGAAGCCGGAAAAGACCGCGATATCGACGGCCTGCGAGCGAACCGTCTCGGTCCACGTGGGCGCCTGCTCATCCTCATCCGCAAACTGCCACTGACCGCCCGACGGCTGGGCCTGGAGCGCTTGCGCACCAACCGTGACGCGCGAGGCAGCGACGGCCGAGAGGCAGACGAACGCGAAGCAGACAAGCGCGAAGCAGACAAGCGCGAAGCAGACAAGAACGACGGCAGCTCTGGTAATACGGGGCAACGGGCGGCGATTATAGCGCGATAGAATCCGCGCCATGCGAAGGTTGACTCTTGTGTGCGCGCCCGCCCTGTTGATCGCTCTTACTCACGTCGTCGTCGCGCAGCGCGCGGGCCAGCCTCCTGGAGTGCGTGACGTGACCGTCACATCGATTCCCGGTGTCGTCGCGGCCCGAGCGAAGTGGACGATGGCGTGGCAGGGCACCGACAACGCCGACGGCATCGTCGGCGCCGCCGATGGTGGACTCCTGTTCGCGCAGGAGCAGCCGAGTCAGGTGAGCAGGCTCGACGTGAACGATCGCGTGACGGTGTTCCTGCGTGACACGCATGGCGCCGGCGCGCTGACGGTCGATGCCGCCGGCCGCATCCTCGCCGTCGAGCGGACGTGCACCGATCCGGGACGGCGATCGCTGGAGCCATGCGCCGAGCCGACCGCGATCAGCTACCTGACGCCCGAGCGCAGGACGCTGGCGGACAGCTTCGAGGGCAAGTCGCTCGGGCGTCTGAACGATCTTGTCGCGGATCGAAAAGGCGGCGTGTATTTCACGGTCGGCGGCGCGTACTACGTGAATGCGGGCGGGCGCGTTACGAGCCTCGGCGACGACCTGCGCACCAACGGAGTCATCCTCAGTCGCGACGAGCGAATCGTTTACGTGACGAACGGCAGTGTGATCGTCGCCTTCGATGTGCAGCCGGATGGTTCCGTGCGCAACCGCCGCGATTTTGCGCGGCTCGAGGCCGGTGGCAGCGGCGACGGGATGGCCATCGATGCCGCCGGCCGTCTCTACGTGACGTCAGGCCCCGGCGTGCAGGTGTTTGACGCCGCCGGCACACACCTCGGACTGATTCCCACGCCTCGAAGCGTGATCAGCGTCGCGTTCTCAGGCAGGGACAAGAAGACGTTGTACGTCGTCGGCAGCGGAGTGCTCGGTCCGGACGGAAAGGAATTCACCACGCCGGAGGGCGTGCGGAACAACGCGAAGACGATTTACAGAATCCCGATGCAGGCGCAGGGATTCACCGGCCGGGCGAAGTAACCGCGGCTTCCGCCTTCTCGGCTTCCCGTTCATCCCACCGGGCCGCGCTGAGCATGTTGGCGATGCTGTAGTTCCCTTCGTGGCAGGCGTACTCGTAGATGTTGCCGGTGGCCTTCGTCCACGGAACCATGGCAGTCCACGGCCTGGTCCAGACCGTGGGATCGTCGACGGTGAACTCGTAGCTCATCGTGTCGGGGCCGGTCCGCGTGAGACGCTCGGTCAGCTTCAGATTCTGATCGGCCACTCTGAACAGGCCGCCCATGCCGTTCCCGTTCGGATGGAAGTTCGTCGTCTCGACGACCAGCGTGTCGCCCTCCCAACGGCCGCGTGGATCGCCGACGTAGTGCCGGATCCTCTGTGAGATGTGCGGACGTCCGTCAAGCGGGATGATGCGGGCGTCGTGAATCTTCTCCATCGTGATGGCGACGTATCCGGGCGTCTGCGTGATGCGGTACAGGCTCATGTACGCCGCGAACAGATCCGGAATGCCGTACGAGATGCAACGGTCGGTGACGAACATGTCTTCGGGACCGCGCGGAAATCTCGGGAGCTTTCCGTCGGCCGGATCGGTGATGAGCGACGTGCGGTGTTCGAGGTTCCGGTTCGGCAGCCAGTTCGCGGCGTACGAGCCCGTTCCAAAAGGGGCTGTGTTGACGTTGGCGAGCAGAGCGAGGTAGAAGCCGTCGCCGAAAGCCGCATCCGAGTCGGGCGCGAACAGCCGTGCCGCGCGTGCCTTCATGTCGGCGAGCTCTGCGTCGGTGAGTCTTGCCTTGCCGGCGAGCGCAGCGGGGCGCTCGAGCGGCGTGGCACTGTTGTTTTCCCACGTGCCCTGCAGATCCGGATGGCCGTCGGCCATGCGCGGAACGCTCCATGCCCGTTGCGCCGAAGCCGGCGGCATCGTCACGAAGACAGCTGCACAGAGCCCGGCCGCACCGGAGAAAAAGGCTCGTCGACGGCGTGTCATAGACGGCCATAATCGCACGCGCCCGGCGAGCTCTCCCAGCGATTTTTTGCGCGTTAGCTGAAGCGGCGGGTCCTATGGTCCGGTTCCGCCGCCCAAACGAGGTCAGACGGCATGCCGAACGACAAATCCCAGGAATCGTCAGGCCACCGGCCGGCATTCGAAGTCGGCCAGGAAATCCGGTTCGCCGTCGTGCTCTACGGCGGCGTGTCGCTGGCCATCTACATGAACGGCATCGCGCAGGAGCTCCTGCGGCTCGTTCAGGCCACGGCGGCCAAGCCCGACGGCAGCGAACCACGGCTCGCCGACGGAGAACTGCCAGACTCCGCCCGCGTCTACCGCAAGATCGCCAGGCTGTTGTCGAGGCAGGGAGATGCCCCGAGCGTGAAGGCGGCGCCCGACAGCATTCGCACACGCTTCATCGTCGATACGATCTCCGGCACCTCGGCCGGCGGCATCAACGGGATCTTCCTGGCGAAGGCGCTGGCCAACGATCAGTCGATCGACGACCTGCAGAAGTTGTGGATCGAGGAAGGCGCGATCGAACGCCTGGTCAACGACCACGAGTCGCTGGCCGACACCAACCTCAAATCGCACGAGCCACAGTCGCTGCTGAACGGCGATCGCATGTACGTGAAGCTGCTCGAAGCGTTCACGAACATGGACGACCCCGCCAAAGGCGGCCGTGCACCCGGCAAGCCCCTCGTTGACAACATCCACCTCTACGTGACGACGACCGACATTCGCGGCTTGACCGTCCAGCTCCGGCTGCAGGACGAGTTCGTGCAGGAACGCCGGTACAAGCACGTGTTCCATTTCATCGACGGCCGCGATGCCAACGAAGGCGTCCGTCAGGATTTTTCGCCGCAGAACAACGCGTTCCTCGCGTACGCCGCCCGCTGCACGTCGTCGTTTCCGTTCGCGTTCGAGCCGATGCGGCTCGACGTGGCCGGAGATCTGGCCCCGACCGTCCGTGGCGTCGGCGGCGCGAGCGTCGCCGTGAAGCCGCTCGACTACACACGTTTCTTTCCAGAGCATGTCCGCGCGTTTCCCGAAGATCCGGTCAGTAGTTATCTGACGCGATCGTTCGGCGACGGCGGCTACCTCGACAACAAGCCGTTCGGGTACGCGATCGACGCGCTGTCGATTCGCGCCGACTCGCTGCCCTCTGTGCGCCAGCTGTTGTACGTCGAGCCCACGCCTGAACATCTGGCGGTGGAAGGGCCCGGTGCACCCGTGGATGTCATCGAGAACGTAACGGCAGCGCTGTTCTCGCTGCCGACATACGAGACGATTCGCGAGGATTTGCAGCGCGTGCTGGCGAGGAACAGTCTCATCGATCGAATCGGGCGGATTACCAGCGATATCGAGAACGACGTCAATCAGTTCGACAACGCGAAGCCACTGCCCATGGACGAGTGGCGAAGCATGGATCTGAACAAGCTCATCAATCGATTCGGTGTTGCATACGGCGGATACCACCGGTTGAAAGTTGCCGCTGCGACGGACGATCTGGCGAAACTGGCGACGCTCTCGATCGGTTTGGACCCGGACTCCGATCGGTTCACTGCCATTCGCCACTTGATTGGTGAGTGGCGCGCGATGAACTACGCGCCGAATCCTTCCATCGATACCGTCAAGCCGCCGCGGCTGACCGAAAACGAGTTCCTGTTGCGGTTTGGTCTCGGCTACCGTTTCAGGAGGCTTGGATTCGTTCGCGCGAAGATCGACGTGCTCTCGTGCTTCGACGCGCAGGCGAAGGCGCTGTTTCCGGCCGGAGTCGCTCCCAGTGCTGCCGATGCGGCCGCATTTGTCGCCGAGCTCGTGCGGCTGAAACGGGAGTTCGCGGCAATCTTCGATCGCCTGACGAAGGCTCGTGATCTCCTCTGCGATCCGGCGCGCAGTCCCCTTCGAAAGGGCATCGAGGCGATCGAGATCACTGTTGCCGATCTCGATGCGATCCTGCGGCCACGCACCGACGACGAAAGACGTGGAGCTGCGCGTGCCATCCTGAGATCGAGGCCGGCCGACGCGCTCCGCAAAGCCGTGGACGATGCAGACCGGCAGCTTCACACCATCCTGTCGGAGTCCTCGCATCGAGCCGCGGACGTGCTGGGGGATTCAGACGGGATGTCCGCCGGCGCCAGGATCGCTCGACAGGCGATCAGGCGCTACTACGACGAGTTCGAAAACTTCGACTTCATCACATTCCCGATCCGCTACTCGACCGACGTCGGCGAGATCGACACGGTCAAAGTCCTTCGCGTCGGGCCCGACGACGTGACGTTTCCGCCGCGGGCGCTGGCGGGGGCGCAGCTCGCGCACTTCGGCGCGTTTCTCAGGCGGGAGTGGCGGGAGAACGACATCCTGCTCGGCCGGCTCCACGGCGCGGAGCGTTTGATCGACGCGCTGCTGCCGGGAGACGAGCGCGCCGCGCTTCGTGACGAACTCATCGCTGAAGCGCAGGAGGAGATCCTGCAGTCGTTCGTCGTTCCGCGGGATCAGGCGCCGCCACTCGGCGACGAACGAGACCGGCTCGGTTCCCAATGTGCCGGCCAATGTGCTCGAAGCGGCCGTCCGGCAAAGTCTCGAGCCAAAGCAATTGCTCCAGTTCTATCGCGACGGCTATCAGTTCGACCCTTCGCTTCCGGCCGACCAGTCTGCGCGGACGCTGGGCCGGGCCGTTCGCGTGGTCGGTCAGATGCTGGAGGGACTCGCACGTAAGTACCACGCGACGACCGCGCCGGGCGCGTGGATTGCGCGGCTGGGCGGTGCGTTCTGGCAGCTCGTCGAAATCGCGGTGCCCGGCAGCCTCCGTCGCATCGTCGTCGAGCACTGGGCGGCGCTCGCCGCGCTCTGCGGCGGCCTCCTCGTCGTCGCGTCGCTGCTGCTGCGCACGTTCGTGTCAGGCCTTTACTCGGGACGGGTTGTCGCCGCCGGTGTGCTGCTGCTGCTGTTGCCGTCGGCGTTCATGATTCTGGTGTGGTTGATCGCGGACAGCCTGCACGGGAAAGGGCGGCTGCGGCGGCTTGCGGGGTGGGTGGCCGGTGTGATCGTCCTGATTCTGGCCGGATTCAAAGGCTGGGAACTGATCGCCGCCGGCATCGAGTGGTTGAAGAACCAGTAGCGTGCGGTCGCGCCCCTAACCGCCAGCCAGCGCGCCGACGATGAGGAACGGCTCCGCGCCCGAAGCGACGGCCTCTGGCAACGGCACGTCGGGCAGGTCGTGCGAGAGATCCTCGGTGCACGCATAGAAGCGCAGAAACGGACGGCGACGGTCGGTCGCGTAGTCGCGAATCGTCCCGCGCAGCATCGGATAGGAGGCCTCGATCGCGTCGATGACGGATCGCTGCGTCACCTGTCCCGGTACGTCGACCGAGATCTCGACGCCGACGTGCGCAAGCGTCCGGAGATGCTGCGGAAGTTCGATGCGGACCATATTCCTTGGCGGGCCTGAAAGGCCCGCCCTACTTTAGCGTTTGCACCTCAACAGACACGACGGCCGGCAGATGGCTGACGATCGGCGTCCAGTTGTCGCCGGCGTCGGCCGATCCGTAGACCTGGCCGCCCGTCGTTCCGAAGTAGACGCCGCATTTGTCGAGTGAGTCGACCGCCATCGCGTCGCGCAGCACGTTGACGTAGCAGTCGCGCTGGGGCAGGCCCTTCGTCAGGGCCTCCCACTCGTTTCCGCCCGTGCGGCTGCGAAAGACCTGCAGCTTGCCGTCCATCGGATAGTGCTCGGAGTCGCTCTTGATCGGCACGACGTAGATCGTGTCGGGTTCCTGCGCGTGGACGTCGATGACGAAGCCGAAGTCGGTCGGGAGGTTCCCGCTGATTTCCTCCCACGAATCGCCGGCGTTGTCGGTCCGCATGACGTCCCAGTGCTTCTGCATGAACAGGACCTGCGGACGCGACTTGTGCATGGCGATGCGGTGCACGCAGTGGCCGACCTCGGCGGTCGGGTCTGGCAGATACTTCGAATACAGGCCCTTGGTGATCGCTTTCCACGAGGCGCCGCCGTCGTCCGACCTGAACGCGCCGGCCGACGAGATCGCGACGTAGATCCGCGAGTGGTTGAACGGATCGACCAGGATGGTGTGGAGGCACAGGCCGCCGGCGCCAGGCGCCCACTTCGGGCCGGTTCCGTGGCCGCGCAAGCCTGACAGCTCGCTCCACGTCTGTCCGCCGTCGGTGGTCTTGAACAACGCGGCGTCTTCCACGCCGGCGTAGACCGTGTCGGGATCGGTCAGCGACGGCTCGAGGTGCCACACGCGCTTGAATTCCCAGGGATGCGGCGTGCCGTCGTACCACTGGTGCGTGCCGGGGATGCCGTCGTAGGCGAACTTGTTGCCGATGGTCTCCCACGTCTTGCCGCCGTCACTTGACCGCTGCATCGTTTGTCCGAACCATCCGCTGGACTGCGAGGCATACAACCGGTTCGGATCCACCGGCGATCCCTTGAGGTGGTAGATTTCCCAGCCGCCGAAGTGTGGTCCGCTGACATCCCAGCGCTCCCGTTTGCCGTCTGAGGTCAGAATGAACGCGCCTTTGCGCGTCCCGACAAGCACTCGTACTCCGCTCACGCGTCCCTCCTGTCGATCATCGAAACCGGTATTCTAGTCCCGGCGAGCGATTGCTCGAAGATGACATGATTGCGACGTGACCTCACCTGACGCAGAGCTCACCGACGTCGTGTCCGCCCTCGGATACGAAGAGCCCACGCCGGTCCAGCGCGAGACGATTCCTTTGCTGCTCCAGGGCCGCGACCTGCTGGGCCAGGCGGAAACCGGGACGGGCAAGACTGCGGCGTTCGCGTTGCCGATGCTGCAGCGCATCCGCGAGGCGCGACAGACCGCCATTGAGCAGCAGCTCACGTGCGGCCTCGTCCTGGTCCCGACGCGCGAGCTGGCGATGCAGGTCGCCGAGGCGGTCCACAAGTATGCCAAAGGCGTCGGTCTGACGGTGCTGCCGCTGTACGGCGGCGCGCCGATGCACTCGCAGATCCGCGGGCTCGAGCGCGGAGCCCACGTCGTCGTCGCGACGCCCGGGCGAGCGCTGGATCACATGCGTCGAAAAACGCTGCAGCTCGACGCCCTCCGCGTCCTGGTGCTCGACGAAGCCGACGAGATGCTTGACATGGGCTTCGCCGACGACCTCGACGCGATTCTCAAAGGCACTCCAGGCACGCGCCAGACGGCGCTCTTCTCGGCGACGATGCCGGCGCGGATTCTGACGATCGCGGGGCGGCACTTGAAAAATCCGGCGCGCGTGACGATCGCGCGCGAGAAAACAGCTGCCGGGAAAGTGCCGCGCGTCCGGCAGGTGGCCTACATCGTGGCCCGCGCGCACAAGCCGGCGACGCTCACACGCATTCTCGACATCGAAGATCCGGTCGCTACGCTCGTGTTCTGCCGCACCAGAATGGAAGTCGAGTCGCTCGTCGAAACCTTCAACGCGCACGGGCATCGGAGCGAAGCAATCCACGGCGGCATGGAGCAGAGGCAGCGCGACCGCGTCATGGGCCTCTTCCGTTCGAAGAAGGCCGATGTGCTGATTGCCACCGACGTCGCCGCCCGCGGCCTGGACATCGAACACCTCTCGCACGTCGTCAACTACGACGTGCCTGCGTCGCCCGAGGCGTATCTCCATCGCATTGGACGCACGGGCCGCGCGGGACGCGGCGGCACGGCCATTACGCTGGCCGAACCACGCGAGCACCGGCTGCTGAAGCATATTGAGAACTTCACTCGAGCCAGGATCGAAATCGCGACCGTGCCGACGGTTGCGGATCTGCGAGCACGTCAACTCGATCTGACGCGGGCCTCACTCCGCGAACGCATCCTCGCCGGGAATCTCGAGCACACGCGCGTCGTCGTCGAATCGCTGGTGCAGGAGTTCGACATTGTCGATATCGCCGCGGCAGCAGTCGGCATGGCGCATGCCGCGGCCGTGGGCGACGGCAATGACCGCGAGATTCCAGTTGTTGTGGCGGCGCCAGCGCCGGACCTGGCGGGAGGATCGCGAAAGCCGGGGCGAATTGGCACCGCGGGCTGGGAAGGTGGGTGGTCTGGAAAGCATCACGACAAGCGACCGAGGCTGGTGAAGCACGAGAAGGGCCGCGCGACGGCGCGGGCAGACGATGACGGAGCCATGATTCGCCTGTTCCTCGGAGCCGGTCGAAAGGCGGGCATCCGGCCAGGTGATCTCGTCGGCGCCATCACGGGCGAAGCCGGCGTGACGTCGCGGTCGGTCGGCGCAATCGAAATCGGCGACAACTTCTCGCTCGTCGAAGTGCCTGATTCGCTCGCTGACGGCATCATTGCCGCACTGAAGGCGACGATGATTCGAGGGAAGAAGGTCGCCGTCAGGCGAGACAGGGACTAAGTGCCACGGTGATCACCTTCTCGCCTTCCTCGAGCGCCCGCCTGACGGATCGCGATCTCGAGCGTTTCCCCGGATCCACGCTGTTTCATCGCACCGCGCGCGCCGCATGTCGCGCCGGTTGTTTGCCGCGAAAGGAGCTGTACGAGGCGTGGGAGATGGCGAAGCGGGTGCGCCGGCTGTTCCGCGGCGGACGCGTGGTCGACCTGGGCGCAGGACACGGGCTGCTCGGACAGGTGATGCTGCTGCTGGACGACTCATCGCCATCAGCGATGGTCGTCGACACAGCGCTGCCGCCGTCCTGCGGCAAGCTGCACGACGTGCTGTCGCATGCGTGGCCACGCCTGGCCGGGCGCGTCGAGTTCGTGGTTCGCGGAATGGATGATCCCGACGTCGAGATCACGAGCACTGATATCGTCGTCTCGAGCCACGCGTGCGGCCGCTTGACGGATGTCGTCCTCGAGCGTGCATCGGCGGCCCGCGCGCGTGTCGCGGTGCTGCCATGCTGTCACGATCTGGCTGTCTGCGATCGGGGAGACCTCGACGGCTGGGTGGAGGGCGGGATGGCGATCGACCTCATGCGGGCGGTGCGCCTGCGGGAGCAGGGCTATCAGGTCTGGACTCGATCGATTCCCGCCGCGATCACGCCAAAGAACCGCCTGTTGCTTGGCGCGCCGTTGCCAGACCGTTCTTGACCTCGCCGTCTGCGCGTGATACCAACTGCGCATTCACGCGGAGGTCAGCATGCGTTTACTGCTTCGGCGCGCGTTTGTTGTGGCGGGTCTGGCCTGGCTGGCCGCGAGTCCGGCGTTTGCCCAGGCCAAAGCCAAAGCGCAGAACGTCCCCGAGATTCCGTACGATTCGGTACCCAACCTGCTCAAGATGCCGCCGGGCCTTTATCTCGGCGAAGCGATGGGCGTGGCGACCAATTCGAAAGGTCACCTCTTCGTCTACACGCGCAGCGCCAACACGCGGCTCTTTGAGTTCGACGAGAAGGGCACCTACGTCCGCGAGCTCGGTGAAGGCAGCTACGGATTCGAGTTCGCGCACTCGGTGCGCGTCGATCCGCAGGACAACGTCTGGGCGGTCGACGAGGGAACGAACATGGTCATCAAGTTCAATCCCGAAGGCCGAATCGTCATGGTGCTCGGCCGCCGGCCCGAAGCCGCGTTGGGGATGCTGTCGTCGACGCCCGCGGGTCCGACGCCGCCGGCGGAGAAGTATTCGTTCGGCCGCCCGACCGACGTCGGGTGGGACGCGCAAGGGAACATCTTCGTCTCGGACGGCTACGTCAACCACCGCGTGGTGAAGTTCGACAAGAGCGGCAGGTTCCTGAAGCAGGTCGGGAGCGAGCGGCCGGGATCGGAGCCGAGCCAGTTCAACCTGCCGCACGGTCTTGCCGTCGACGCGCAGGGCAACGTGTACGTTGCCGACCGCACGAACAACCGGATGCAGGTGTTCGACAACAACCTCGTCCTGAGGGCGATCTACGACAACATCGGCACGTCGTGGAGCGTCTGCATCTCGCCGGGTCCCCATCAGTACCTGTTCACATCCAACTCGAACCCCAACGGCAACGGTCCAGGGACGTGGGAGAACACGGGCGAGATCTACAAGATGGAGCTCGACGGCACGATCCTCGGCCGCTTCGGCCATGCGAGCAAGGAATTCGGCGGATTCCAGGTGGTGCACATGATGGACTGCCGTAATCCCGATCAGATTTACGTCGCGGAGATCGAGTCGTGGCGGGTACAGAAGTTGATGCTCAAGCCGCAGGCCGCGAAGGTCGCGGCGGGGAGATAGCTATGAGACGGCTGGCTACAATCACCGCCGCGGCGGCG
>WNFL01100675.1_pt1 | contig 10669 bp, 14 predicted proteins | sample 5400361 | NCBI WGS metagenome assembly WNFL01 (sample SAMN13153351, study PRJNA577476) | soil metagenome | isolation source: 40 cm soil on Douglas fir-dominated hillslope | place: USA:California | collected 2013-09-17 | reverse complement strand
AGCGGCGTAGCGCTTCCGTTCGACAAGTTTCACAATCTTGTGCTCACTCCAGTGACGGTCAACTTTCAGCTGACTGCGGGAACTGCATCGTTATTTTCCCGGCAGGTTCGCACCCAAGATGGAGCGGCCTGGTTTCGCACTGCGTCCGGTAAGTCTGCCGGTGCCGTGCAGGCAGTTGCTTCATTGGACGATCTCTCCGCGCGGCGTGCGGTGCAACAGGTCGCGTCGGATCCCTGCAATCTCCGCATCAAGGGTCAGCGCACGGCTGCAGGAATTCTCGTCGAAACCGAGCCAGTTCACGATTGCACGGGAAATGTTGTCTCGGATGGCACGATCGTCACCTTCACCGCGATCGATGGCAACAGCAGATGCACCGTGGACGCCCCCATCAAGAAGGGCGTAGCGCGAGCTCTGATGACAGAACCAGATGCTGCCGTTATATCGGTTGCCTCCGGTGTTGTGATGGGAAACGAACTCCGCATCGGAGCGAAACCATGATTCCCATTCCCAAAGGGGTTTCTCGCGTTGCCCAGGGCGTCGTTGTCGTCGTTCTGTTATTTTGTTTCTCGCTTAATCTCCCAGCTGCCGACACTCCGGTCCGCGTGCAGCTAGATATGAAGAAAGCCGCCCCGCGGGCGGTGGAGAGCCTGACCGAACGGACAATCCTTCGGGACTATCGCCTGGCTTGGACGAGTATGGCTCAGGCTCTCGAGTTCAACACTTCCGACCCACTGGAGGGACCTTTTGCGGGAGAAGTAAAACGGCAACTCCTGGAGACTGTAACCAAACAGCAGCACTCCGGCCTCAGCCAGCGCTATGTGGATCAAAATCACCGGCTGGAAGCGGTGTTTTACGCTCCCGAAGGCGATGTCATGGAATTGCACGATACCGCGGAGTATCAATTGCAGGTTTTGGATGGCAGCAAGATCATCCATGATGAGCATGTCGTCATGCACTTCGTGGTACTCATGACTCCGGGCGCCGATCGTTGGGTGATTCGGCAGTTGCAGGCTGTGCCTCAGTTTTGACAAAGACGTGAAGGTCTCCTTCGAGCAGTGCGCGAAGGGAGCCGCGAAGCTGCCCTTTTCGGCGCCATCGGAGCGCCAACCGCCGCGATACTCCAAGCATCTAAATCTTAGCCAAGAAGGACGAAAGAATGGAGCCGTCAATTTGTCGAAGGCGTTGCTTAGCTTTTCCCTGATTTTGTTTGTGATGGCGGGTGGTTGCACAACACCCGGAATGCGCAGCGCCACGCTACAAAATAGACAAGCTCCGGCGCTATCTCCCAAACTTCTCGCAGTTTATATGCCCTGGTTCGGAGACCACACCCACATGGATGTGGGCTATTCCAGCCAGGACTCAGCCGTTCTTCGCAAGCAGATCCAGCAGGCTCGCCGCATGGGAATCTCCGGTTTTGTGGTCGACTGGTACGGCGAGAGCCGCCCGTACTCGGATCACAATTTTGCTCTTCTCCAGGAAGCCGCAAGTCAAAGCCATTTTCAGGTTGCCCTTCTCTACAACGAATCCGAAGACGGAGACGCGGAAGCGACCGACGATGCGTTCGCCGCCTTTGACAAAGCCTACCGGTCCTACATCGGTCCCAATGCCAAGTACCGCGATGCGTACCTCACTTTTAACGGCCGGCCCATGGTGTTCATTTTTCCTAAGAGCAAGCACGTGAACTGGGATCGCGTCACTCAGCATTGCAGCAATTGGGAGAGGCCGCCTCTCTTGATCTACAAAGACGAGCCGCCGGCTCAGTATGGGAATGATTTTTCAGGAGCCTATGCCTGGGTGCAGCCCGGTCCCGGCGGCTGGGCCGCCGACGGCAGCAACTGGGGCGAGCGTTATCTCGAGAATTTCTACAAGACGATGAAAAATAAGCATGCCGACAAGATTGCTGTCGGAGGAGCCTGGCCAGGCTTCGACGATTCCGCGGCGAAGTGGGGACTCAATCGCCACATCCAGAACGGGTGCGGGAAAACTCTTGATGAAACCCTGAATTTTTATGAGCGGCACTACGACAGTTCCAATCCGCTCCCGTTTCTTCTGATTGAAACCTGGAATGACTATGAAGAAGGAACTGCCATTGAACAACGCACGGCCACCAATTGCGGCGGCGCCGCAGCCACCAGCTCCGCCCAGTCCACGGCCCGCTAGCCCCAGCGCTTTACTCAACAACCTGATAACCGGTTTTTACATCAAAACGGGGCTGGCATTACCTTGCAATCTGGCCTTCGCAGCCAGCGGTGTTACGAACAGATTGAAACAAGAAGTTGAAACTATGGATCGCACCAAAAATTCTACGGGTTCTCTTACGCTTCTTTCCTTGCTGCTGCTGGCGGCCGAGGGAAATAAGAGTTCAGAGGAGATTACCCAGACGGTGGCTACTTACGGTCCCCAGGAATTTGGGGGACTCTGGGGTCTGGCAAACGCTCATCATGTGATCATGCGCGCTTTCCCTCGTTTGCATGAGGTGATGCTGGCGGCCGGGAGCGAGCATGCTGACTGGGTCGACCGCGCTATAGGGAAAGAGCAGGCGCGCATCCAGCACGCCCTGTCGTTCCTGTCTCCGATTTGCGAGGCACTGGAAGACGTCGGCGACGTCATTGTGATCAAGTCCCTCGATCACTGGCCCGACCTCGGAAGCGACATCGATCTTTACGCCAACAGCGAAGGCCCGGATATCGTCGCCATCATGCAGCAGCGCTTCAACGCAAAGGTAGCGGAACGGAGTTGGGGCGACCGGCTGGCGAACAAATGGAATTTTGTCGTCCCCGGTCTGCCCGAACTCGTAGAGGTTCACGTCGGAAGATTGGGCCAGACGGGAGAGCAGGTTGCGATCACCGACTCTCTGGTCAAGCGGGCTGCTGCCGCGCAGTTTGGTTCGCACACGTTCCGCGTGCCTGCCGCGGAGGATCGCCTGGTGATCAGCACCCTGCAGCGCATGTATCGTCACTTCTACCTGCGATTGTGTGACATTGCGGATACTGCCCGGCTGGTGCAGTCCGACCCGGTCGACTATGTATACCTCCGGTCCTTGGCCCGTTCGGCGGGGCTTTGGGACGGGCTGGCTACCTATCTCAAAATAGTCTCCGGGTATGTCGAGTCATATCGCGGCGAAGGCTTGCCGTTACCGGCACTGGTAACGAGTGCGGCGCGGTTTGGCAGTGAGCGCATGTACTTCAAACGGAAATTCCTTCGGATCCCCATTTTCCCGCAGGCTACGAGTCTCTACTTCTCAGAGTGGGAACGGTTGCTGCTTAACGGAGAACTCCAAAACACGCTGCGCCTGAGCTTGCTACCCGGCCTGGCCGCGGCGGCGGCGTTGGAACTCAAAATTACGGGAAGTGACAAAGGTATCTGGTGACGCAGCAATGCGATACGGGATTCTCAGGGCTTTACAGTATTGCGACTATGTAACCGTAACTCTATGTTGAAACAAGATAAAGAACGGTGAATCGCTGGTCGTGTGTCGGCTCGGCTGGGCACGGGACTCTAATCAGAATCGAAGTATTTTAAGTTTGGAGAGGAAGTGCCGCTTGGTCCGAATTCTTGTAGTAGACGACAACCCGGCGGTTCGGCATTATCTTCGGGCTCTTCTTGAGCAGCAGAGTACGTGGCAAGTCTGCGACGAGGCTCGGACCGGGAGAGAAGCGCTGCAAAGGGTGGAGAAGAATCCGCCCGACATGATCCTGCTGGACTTCCAGATGCCCGATTTAAACGGGCTTGACGTTGCCCGGGAAATCAACAAACATTTTCCTGAAATCCCCATTCTGATGGTCACGATTCACCTTTCCAAGCAATTGGCCGAGGAAGCTCGTAGGGCAGGGATCCGGGGAGCCTGCGCCAAGTCCGATGTCGGTTCCATCGTCGAAGCTGTGGACGCCTTATTGCATGCGGGAACCTATTTCCCCGCAACCAATACGTTGCAAAATTGATTGCCGCAAAACCGCTGCAACACCTAGATGCTGCGAAACTTAAGCACCAGACGAGGAACTCGCCCACCCATCGAAAATACAGGATTTCCTGTATTCGAACGGGGGCACTACAATGGTAGTTTCAAAACGGTCCATCTAGGAGTTGCCTTTCCGTCTGGTGCGAATAGAAGCTGCGGCAGCGGGAAAAACGCGAAAACAGGCCAGCCGGAGACTTGTAATGAGTGACGTTGCACCAGGCTGCCTCAGGGAGCCAACAAACCTTATGGCAGTCCGGATACTACTGGTGGACGATCATCCCATCGTGAGGCAAGGGCTGCGAACTCTATTGGAAGGACGATCTGGCTGGGAAGTCGTGGGCGAAGCCGCGGACGGGCTTGAGGCCTTGGACAAGATCGACAGCCTGCAACCCGACGTTGTGGTTCTCGATGTCACCATGCCTCGAATGAATGGTCTGGAAGCGTGCCGTTTGATTCAACAGAGGCAGAAGGTCTCCGGTCTTGAGGTGCTGTTCGTCACCCAGCATGACTCGCCTCAGATGATGCGGGAGGCTTTGGATGCGGGGGCCAGGGGGTATGTTGTGAAGTCGAATGCCGCCCGCGACCTCCTGGAAGCTGTTGAGGCCGTGAGTCAGCATCGAGTGTTTACAGCGCTGGCGCGGAGCTCGCAAGCTTCGAATTGAATTTTAGTTGATGTATTAGTTGGAAAGTCCCAGGNNNTGTGGAGGATGCCATGAAGCTGCGTATTTTGTTAGCTGACGATCACGAAATCGTACGTCGAGGTCTGTGTGCTCTCCTCCAAAAACATGAGGGCTGGGAAGTATGCGGCGAAGCTGCCGATGGCCGCGAAGCCCTGGAAATGGCCAAGCAGTTGAAACCCGATGTCGTGATCGTGGACATTGGCATGCCTTACCTCAATGGCCTGGACACCACAAGACAACTGCTCCAGTATGACCCGCACTTCAAAGTCATAGTGCTGACCATCACCGATTCCGATCAGGTGATTCGCGAGGCTCTCGACGCCGGCGCACGCGGGTTTGTGCTTAAGTCCGATGCTGCGCGCGATCTTGTCTCCGCCGTTGAAGCCTTGCAAAGCAAGCGCATGTTCTTCACCCCTAGAGTCAATGATCTGGTGCTGGCAGGCTTCCTGGATAAGGGGCATGCCATGTCCCGAAACGAGCCGCCGAATTTGCCGACGCTGACCGTCAGGGAGCGCGAGGTTACTCAGCTTCTTGCGGAAGGGAAGAGCTCGAAGGAAGTGGCCTCACTTCTGAATTTAAGCACCAAGACGGTGGAAACTCATCGCAGCAACATTATGCGGAAACTCAGTCTGCACTCCATCCGCGATCTGGTCGTGTACGCCATCAAAAACAACATCATCCAGATCCAGATGCCGCCGCAGATGCACCGGCCGACTGAAACGACGGTAGTCTGAGCCGCCTCGCGTCAGTGAGCGGAGTCGCCGGGATAATATCCGGTCCTTGTGCGGACCGTTAGTTTGCCGTACCCCGGTGCGCGCGCTTCTACCTGCAACGACTGATATCCCGGCTTGACATTCTGATTCTTAGGCTTATAGGCAATCAGATACTGGTTGCGGATGTCGTGAGCGACCGTTCGTGTGATGTTATCCACTTGATCCAGCGTATCGGGAAAGTAAGCCACCCCGCCCGTCCGTTCGGCCAAACGCTGGAGTGCGTCGCGCCCTGGGCCCTCCAGTCCGCTACCCAGCAGACCAACGGCATAGAGTGTTGGACCATTCGCCTGTTGCAACTTTCGTGACGCCTCTAGCAAGGTTTCCTGGCTCATATTGTCTTGCCCATCTGTGATTACGAGCAAGACCTTCTTTTCGAGAGGGTTGTTCTGGAGGTGTACGGCCGAAGCTACAATTGCGTCGTACAGGGCAGTGCTACCCCTCGCGGAAACCTGGTGCAGTGCCGCTTGCAAAAGTTTCACGTCGGAGGTGAAGTCCTGATCCAGATAAGGGTCCTGACCAAAATTGACCACGAAGATCTGATCTCGGGGATTACTGGCGCGAATGAGGTTCAAAACTGCCTGGCTAACCTTTTCCCGTTTTTCGCGCATGGAACCGGAGTTGTCAATCACGATGCCCATCGCTACCGGCACATCTTCCCGGCGAAATGAGGTGATTGCTTGCGGTACTCCGCCGTCAAGAACGGAGAACGTGCTTCGATCCAGCCCCGATACTAAATGCCGCTGCTCGTCCACTACAGTGGCGTGGAGCACGACTTCTTCCACCTGCCTCTTGAAAACAAACATGCTGCCCTGATCATTTCCTCCCGGCTCCGGGGATACCGGTTCTTGCCCAGCGGCAGGTGGTTGCTGTCCAGACAGGCCTTGATCATTGCTAGTGGGCGGTGTTGCAGGGGTGCCAGTTGCGGGGGCTTGAGCCGATGCTCCCGAGTTCAGAAAAGAGATCAGAAAGACGACTGCCAGAATGGTCGATGGTATCGACGCAGAGCGTCTGGAAGCGGCAGAGCGCATAGGAATTCCTCCGTGCGCTCTTTTGGATGCCATTTTTGCGGTATAGGGAGACTTGCTAGGCGCGCCTTCGGTCTACAGTAAAGACCCGAGTTGAACAGCGGGCCCCGTATTGAAAAACATTGCCTGCACGCGGTTGATTGCAACCGCGCCAGCCTCGGGCGCAACTATTCTCAGACACTAATTTGTTTCCGGCGAGCCGCACCAAACAGTCGTGGTGGAGGTGGATGAGCGTGTTTCGAATCCTTATCGCGGACGACCACGAGGTGGCGAGAAAGGGCATTCGCTCGGTGCTGGAAGACCACGTGGGGTGGGAGATTTGTGGCGAAGCTCGAGATGGCCGCGAAGCCGTCGAGTGTGCCACCAAATTGAAACCGGACGTTTTCCTTCTGGACATCGGAATGCCGAACCTTAACGGGTTGGATGCCGCGCGACAAATTCTCGCGATGAATCCGGAGGCTCGCATTCTGATCCTGACCGTACACGATTCAGAACAGACGGTGCGGGAAGTTCTGGCTGTGGGAGCGCGCGGCTTCCTGCTGAAGTCAGACGCCGGCCGCGATTTGGTGGCTGCGGTGGAGGCTTTGCAACAACGGCGAACATTCTTTACTTCGAGAGTCGCTCAAATGATGCTCGATGGCTATCTGCGTCCGCAGGATGACGGTGGTCCTCTGGGCCAGTGCGTGCTTACGCCGCGGGAGCGCGAAGTAATTCAGCTCGTCGCTGAAGGGAAGACAACCAAGGAAGTTGCCACAGCTCTCAGCCTCAGTGTCAAGACAGCGGAAACCCACCGGACCAATCTCATGCGCAAGCTCGATCTGCATTCCGTTGCGGCACTGACGCTCTACGCCGTTCGAAACGGAATCGTTCAAATCTACTAAGAACCGCCTGCGGTCTCGAAGCTGTCGCCTGTAAAGCGACGTCGCCCTTCGGCGTAGGGACTTTACTGGATACCTCCCGCCGCTTGCTCCGCATACACTCCACAGCAGTTGTCAGCACGCACACTGCTTCCAGGAAAGGAAATGCCGATGCTCTGGACTATAGCTGTTCTACTGTTGATCCTCTGGATGTTGGGCATGGTCAGCTCGTACACGCTGGGTGGATTTATTCATATTCTGCTCATCTTGGCAGTGGTTGCCGTTTTGATCCGCTTGATCCAAGGCCGAAGCCCGGTCTAAGTCCAACATCTACGTTTGCGCTACTTGCTTTTCAGAATTCCTAAGACCAATTCAGGAGGAAACGGTGATGAATGAAGATCGGGTGAAGGGTAAGGTGAAAGATGTCGCTGGGCGCGTCGAGCGCCAGGTAGGGGAATGGACCGGTGACAAAGAGAAGCAGGTCCACGGAGCGGTCAAACAAGTCGAGGGGAAAGTACAGAACGCCTGGGGCAATGCGAAGGACGCCGGGAAGGATGCTGCGGAAAAACGGGAGACGAATAGAACGAGCGAGCCCGCTGACGATTCAGTTGAAACAGAGGAAGATGTTCGCTCACGTAAGGCTAGCTAAATTGTTCAATTCTTGGGGACACTGCCTAATCACCAGTGATCCCCGCAACTTTTTCCCATCCATACGCCTGGTCAATTAAACCCTTTGGATCTACACCTTCCACAACGCAGCCAGGCACCGAGCCGCTTCTGACACTGCCAGCTTTTCCGCGTCCGCCTTGGACAATCCTAAAATCCTTTGGCGCGGCACAATGGGAACGTGATGCTGCAACCGCTTCTTGGCGCCCAGATCGGCCTGGTAAAGCTCACACACCGCACTCTCGAAGGTGCGTCGTAAATCCTCTGCGGACGCTGTGCGCTGCGTTTGGATACTCTGGTTTGCGATCCTGTATGCCATGGGAGAAGGTCTCAACTTTCACTCTCTCCGCAATGTAAAATGGCACTGGATCGTGGACAATACTGTGCAGCCCCCGTTGCCGGGCGATATTTCCCTACTCGTGAGTGTCACCAAATGTAAGGGACGCGACGCAGAACCTCTCAACACACTACGACCGAGTTGTATGGCCTGAGAGAAAAAGGCGATAGGTTAAGCCGCTGAGGCTCGGAGTTCCATGCAAGACTGGAGCGCTCGCAAAGCATACAGCGCATCGTCCAATGCCTGATCTTCTTCGATGGTGTCAGATCCCGCGGAGAAGAGTTCTCGCGCTCGGGCCACGATCGCTTTTTCGGCATCGGCAATTCGGCCAGCAAGCCGGTTGTTGTCGGTCTCGAACAGAGCGGCGGTGTAAAGCTGTCGCCAGTTCTGGGACACGGCTGAGGAGGTGGTCTGGTTAATCATAAATACCTTTACGCACCGGCGGAATACGCTGCAGGAATACCCTTAAGGCACTGTAATCAGACCTGCGGAAAAACGCTATACAGTGAATTCCGTATCTGCACATACAAAGGGTGTTGAAAACATATCGAAGCTTTTAGGCCTCGCGGCTCAAGCATTTCCTCACGGGAAGGACTTTAACGCTCGGAAAGAATGGGCTTTACCTCTCGACGTAACGGCAATTTGTTTGGGCATCTTGAGTCTAATTGACACTGCTGGCTTTATGCTAAACAATTGAGGGTCCATCAGCCAAGGGTGATCAATTCTGGGAGGAACGATGCCGGACGAGGGTCAAGAGACACGTATGGAACACATGGAGCAACAGTCGACCGCGGGTAAATGGATTCTTCTTTCCCTGGCGATCATTTTTGTCGCCGCCGTTATTTATGGGCACGTAACAACACATCAGCAGGTCGAAAAGCTGGCCAAAGATCTCGCCGCCAGTCAGGCGCAGGTCGCGGAACTACAAAAGCGCATGCAATCCGCGGAAGCCCAGGAAGAGACGCTGGGTCAGAAGCTCGGGATGACCAAGAAAGAACTGTCCCAACGCTCCGCCGAACTGCAAGCTCAACAGAAGGCCGCAGTAAATCGCCTGGAGAAAGAGCAGAAAGAGCAGATTGGCCAGGTGAGTGGAGAAGTAGCCGGGGTCAAGACCGACGTGGGTGGGGTCAAGACCGATGTGGCCTCAACTAAAGCGGACCTTGAAGCCACTAAGGCGAAGCTGCAGAGTGCGGTGGGCGACCTCGGTGTCCAGAGCGGATTGATCGCAACTACGCGTGGCGATTTGGAAGTGCTCAAGCACAGGGGCGACCGCAACTACTACGAATTCACACTGCTCCGCGGGGCGAAATCCCAGCCGGTGGCGACCGTGAGTCTCCAGCTAAAGAAGGCCGACCCGAAGCGCGGCAAGTACACGATGGAAGTAACGGCCGACGACAAGACCATCGAGAAGAAGGATCGCACCGTCGCCGAACCGATTCAGTTCTATTCGGGACGCGATCACCTGCTCTTTGAGTTGGTGGTCTGGTCGGTGGACAAGAACAAAGCGACGGGATATCTCAGCACGCCAAAGGGCGCGCCCACTCCGGTGACCGCTAATTGAACGGAGTGCTATTCCCGGCAGGCGTACACATCGTGTTGCAGATCGCCTTGCGCACGATCGTGATTTACCTTGTCGTGCTGATCGGCGTGCGGCTCAGCGGCAAGCGAGAGGTCGGGCAGATGACGCCCTTCGATCTCACGCTGCTCCTTCTTCTTTCCAATTCCGTGCAGAACGCGATGACCGGACCCGACACGTCGGTGATCGGGGGCGTGGTCGCCGCTTCGACTTTACTGATCCTGAATTACCTGGTGGGTACGCTTTCCGGCTCCAGTCGCCGTTTTCGGCGCGCCGTCGAGGGCGAGCCAAGCCTTCTGATTCATGATGGGAAGGTTATCCAGTCGCACATGGCGAAAGAGCACGTCAGCCTGGACGAACTGCAGCGCGCTGTGCGTGAACATGGCATCGCCCAGTGCAGCGATGTGGCGCTGGCCGTGCTGGAAGTCGATGGCTCGATCAGTTGCCTGAAGTACGACGACATCAAACCTGACGCGAATACCCACCTGGTGCGGCGGAGATTTCTTCAGAAGAAGTAATTCCCGCCTCAATGCCCGCAGTTATTCGATCGGCACAAATTTCACGCAAACCGGCTCGACTACATCCAGTTCTTTGCCCGTCGGTGTCAGGCGGCCAGTTTGCTGGTCGATGCGGAAGATGACAATGTTGTCTGACTTTTCGTTTTCAGCGAATAGCAGCGAACCGGTTGGATCAAGCTCAAAACTCCGGGGCGTCTGTCCCTTCGTCGGGACATCTTGGACGAGCGCGAGCGTTCCCTTGTTCGAGTCGATGGAAAAAACCGCAATGCTGTCATGTCC
>WNFL01301806.1_pt1 | contig 10670 bp, 8 predicted proteins | sample 5400361 | NCBI WGS metagenome assembly WNFL01 (sample SAMN13153351, study PRJNA577476) | soil metagenome | isolation source: 40 cm soil on Douglas fir-dominated hillslope | place: USA:California | collected 2013-09-17 | reverse complement strand
CCGGCTTGATGATCACCGCGGACCCGAGCGGGACCGCCGGCTCCATCGATCCGCCGCCGATGATGATCGTCTGGCGACCGGTCAGGGGGACGAGCTTGCCGAGCACGACGCCGCCAAGAACGACGACGATCAGGGCGAGGAGCAGGGCGTCGAGGACTCGCCGGATGATGCCGGTGGCCCGACCAAGGATCCTGTCCATCGCCTGGCCCTCCTCGGCTAGCTGGATAGGGGCTTGGCCGCGACCCGTCACGAGGGACGGATCGCGGCCAGCGGTGCTGCCTGGTTGCGACTTACGGGTTGTTTGCGGTCTGCTCGGCGGCGAACGTGAACGTCGCCGTGGACGAGACACCCTGGAAGGTATTGCCGGTCGCGATCGGGAGGCTGACCCGGAAGCAGAGGACCTCGCTGGCCCCGCCTGCCAGGACCCGGTCGCCGGCCTGGGCACCCTGTGCCGGGTTGCCGATCGCCGCTCCGTTGAGCGTCGTTCCGGAGGCGACGATGACGGCGCCGGTGAAGAGGGCGCAGCCGCCGCCGGCATCCTCAGCCCGAACCTCGAGCGTGAGCTGGCCGCCGAGTGCGAGCGTGGCCACCGTCGACATCGCGTAACGGAATGTCGCGTTGCCCGCGTTTGCGATCGTCAGCGGGCTCGTCGCGCTGTCACCGGGCATCATTCCGGTGATCGCGGTCACGACCGCCGGGCTCGACGTGATGTCGATCGTCCCGGTGGTGAACGCCCATGTCGAGGTCGCCGAGTCGGTGAAGAGCGCCAGCGACACGGACCCGGCACCGAACGTGAGTGCGGCCAGGGCGGTGAGCAGCGCGGCGATGCCGCGTCGTCGGGTGCGCCGGCGCCTCGTCCGGTCCTGATCCAGGTTCTGATCCACTGGTGCGAACCCCTTCTCGAATGGCGGGCACGGCTGAACCGCTGCCTCTTGTCTTCCCTGCTGGCGCCGGCTGCGGGCATCGGTGACGCGATGCCCGAACGGGTGACGCCGCTCTCCTGCAGTAAGCCTTCATTCGACGTAGGTCTCTACAGGACGACGGGACCACTCCGGGCAGTACGTTGGTCCCACTCTGTGTGCTGAGGACGCGACCGAAGGACGAAGGTGCTGAGCACCGGTCGAGGCGGTGCCGCCGCGCACCGAGTCAAACCGATGGATTCCGGTCTTCCTCCGTCGGCGTCCGAGCCTCGGCCAGGCGCTCGTCATAGCGTTCGTCGCGCCATGCGAGCGCGGCCTTGAGTCCGTCCCGACGAACGATCTCGTCGAAGGCCCGCGACGTCTCGGACATGTTCGCGAACGACTGAAGGTCGAGCCCGATCTGCACGGCGTCGCCGAAGCCCGCCGCCTCCATCGCCCGGTTGAGCATCAGCTTCGTCGGGGCCATGACGTCGGGCGGGACCCGGGCCAAACGATCGGCCAGCCGGTCCACCTCCGCGGCGAGCTCATCGGCTGCGACGACCCGATTGACCAGACCGATCCGCTCCGCCTCGCGCGCGTCGATGAGGTCGCCGGTCATGAGGAGCTCGCGGGTCCGCTTCTGGCCGATGAGGAAGGGCATGAGCAGGGTGACCGGAGCCGACCCGAATCGAATCTCGGGCTCGCCGAGCCGGGCGTCGTCGGCCGCAACGATGAGATCGCAGGCCATCGCCAGCTCCAGACCGCCCGCCAGCGCGTAGCCGTGGACCTGGGCGATGACCGGCTTCGGGCAGCGCCAGATCGCCAGGGTCGCTGCCACGTCGGCGCCGAGCACCTCGCGCCAGCCCCAGGCGTCGACGGGCTGGGCCTCGGAGAGGTCGTATCCCGAGCAGAAGGCCCGACCGGCGCCAGCGATCGCGATGACCCGGACCCGCTCGTCGTCGACAGCCGCGGCCACGGCAGCCGTCAGGGCGTCGCGCAGCTCGGCGCTGATCGCGTTGAGCTTGGCCGGCCGGTTGAGCGTGAGGCGGACGCCCCACGGCGCAGGCTCGCGAAGAACGAGCTCTTCCGACCGCGACGTCACGACGTCACGACATCACGACGAGCGCGTCGACGGCGATCGTCTCGGCGAGACTGCTGATGACTGGATTGAGGTCGATGGCGGCGATGTCGGGCCGGTCGACGCCGAGCTGTGCGACCGCCACGACGATCGCGGCGATCGCCGCCCGATCGGCGGCCGGACGGCCTCGGAGGCCGCCGAGCAGCAGGGCTCCGCGGAGATCGCCCAGCATCGCCGTGGCTTCCTCGGACGCGACCGGCGCGAGACGGATCACGACGTCGTCGAGAACCTCGGCGAGCACGCCACCGAGCCCGACGACGACGAGCGGCCCGAAGTCGGGGTCGCGGGTCATGCCGACGATCAGCTCCAGGCCCGGGCTCGCCATCGGCTCGACGATGAGTCCGCGGACGCGCAGCCCCGTGGCTGCGTGGGTTTCCCCGAGCGCCAGGAGCTCGTCGGCCGCCGCCGCGACCCCGGCGTCGCCGCTCAGCCCGAGGCGGATCGCTCCGACGTCGGTCTTGTGGGCCAGCCCGATCGCGTCGAGCTTGAGGGCGACCGGCCGGCCGAATTCGCGGGCGGCGGCGACCGCGGCCTTGGCGTCGATGGCTTCACGGAGGGCCGTGACCGGAATGCTCGCAGCAGAGAGGAGCGCGAGGCTCTCGCGTTCAGAGAGGACCGTCATGGTCGGCGCGACTGCGATCGCAGCCGGAGGCTCGCCGCCCCACGTCGTCCGGTCGGCCGCGAGCTTGGTCCAGGCCTCTCGGCGCGGTCCGCCGACCTCGCGTCGCGCGTCACGGCGGGCCTCCCAGCGAGCGACCGCGGCGATCGCCGTGAACGCCTCCAGGGCACCCCGCATGATCGGCACCCCGCCGGCCGCGTCGAGCTGGGCCTTCGTCTCCGTGGGCGGCTCGCCAGAGGTCAGCGATACGTAGACGGGCAGGAGATCGGGGCGATCCACGGTCGCCCGCAGGAGCTGGTCCGTCACCTCGTTCGCCGTCTCGATCTCCGCGGGAAGGGAGCGATACGGGAAGTCGTGGACGATCGCCAGCACGTCGTACGCGCCGGACTCGGCGAAGGCGCCGAAGGCCGCGGCATAGGCCGTCGCTGGCTCCGTTGCGCCCCAGGGGTCGAGCGGGTTGCCGATATAGCCGAGCGTCGGCAGGTCGCGCAGGAGTCGTTCGCGGGTCTCCGGAGGAACGTCCGGCAGGTCGATCCCGGTCCGGGGCGCGAGGTCCGCGATCAGCGAGGCCTCCCCAGTCGAGACCGTGACGACCCCGGTCCGGCCCCGCCCGACGCGCCGGCCGATCCGTTGGCAACCGGCCACCAGCTCGGCCGTCTCGAGCAGCTCGTCCAGGTCGGCGCAGCGGATGACGCCGGCGGCCGCCAGGGCAGCGTCGGTCGCGCGATCCTCGCCGGCGAGCGAGCCCGAATGGGCGATCGCCGCGGCCTGGGCCTGCGCGCTGCGGCCGACCTTGACGACCATGATCGGCTTGCCCATCGCCAGCGCCCGATCCGCCAGGGCAAGGAACCGCTCCGGCCGCTTGAACCCTTCGAGGAAGAGGATGACCGCCGTCGTCTCAGGGTCGTCGAGGCAGTAGCCGAGGAAGTCGCAGGTGTCGAGGACGACCTCGCTGCCGCAGCCGATGATCCGCGAGAAGCCGATCCGCGTTCCTGACTGGATGAACGCGTCGGTCACCGACCCGGACTGGGCGATGCCGGCGACGCCGCCCCGCGGCAGCCATGGGCTGACGTCGCCGATGTAGGTCGCAGCGTTCGTCGTGAGATCGAACACGCCCATGCAGTTCGGCCCGAGGAGTGCCGTCCCGTGACGGATCGCGATCTCGCGAACCTCCCGTTGCATTTGGGCCGCCGCTTCGCCGCCCTCGACGACGCCTCCGCCCGGGACGATCACGGCCGGGACGCCGGCCAGGGCCGCCTCCTCGACAACCGCGGCCGCTCGCAGCGGATTGAGGGCGACGAGGACGGTATCGGGTAGCTCCGGGAGCGCGTCGAGCGAGGGAAAGCACGGCTGGCCGAGGAGCTCGTCGTACCGCGGGTTGACGAAGTGGCAGCGGGTCTCGCTGCCCATCACGGCGAGGTTGTCGCGCACGGTCCGGGCGATGCCCCCGCGGCTCGATGCACCGACGACAGCGATCGATCGAGGGGCGAAGAGGGGCCGCAGGTCGATCGGGCGCGGAGAGGGTGCCGGAGCCGGGTCGGCCAATGGCGCGCCGGTAGTCACCCGACGACGGCGCCGACGCCGCGCCGCTCGAGCGCCCGGGCGATGATCAGCCGCTGGATCTCCGAGGTTCCCTCCCAGATCCGGTCGACCCGCAGCTCGCGGAAGTAGCGCTCCGCCGGGTAGTCGCGCATGTAGCCACGACCGCCGAAGGCCTGCACGACGCGGTCAGCGCAACGGAATGCGGCCTCGGACGCAAACAGTTTCGCCAGGGAGGCTTTCGCGTGGACGACCTTCGGGTCCGCGCCGCGGTCGGCGAGCCAGGCCGCCTCGCGGGTGAGCAGCCGAGCTGCGGCGGCGTCCGCGGCCGAGTCCGCGAGGGGGAAGCTCACGCCCTGGAAGTCGTAGATCCGCTCGCCGAACTGGACCCGCCCAGTCGCCCACTCGACAGCCAGCTCGAGCAGCCGCTCCATCGCCCCGGTGCAGCGCGCCCCGATGTGGATCCGCTCCTCGACGAACCATTCGTTCGTCAGCGCATTCGCCTCCCCCACCCCGCCGAGGACAGCCGTCGCCGGCACCCGGACGCCGTCGAGGACGAACTGGGGGTGCCGGTCGGCGAAGGTGTGGGTGTAGTCCGGGTCACTGGCCAGGGTCAATCCAGGAGCGTCGTAGTCGACGAGAAAGAGGGTCGGCAGGCGTTGATCACCGTCGACGACGACGCAATGGAAGATCATGAAGTCCGTGTCGTCCGGGCCGGTCACGAACCACTTCTCGCCGTCGAGGACGTAGTCGCCGGTCGCCGCATCGCGGACCGCGGTTGCGGCAAGGTTGCGTGCGTCGGAGCCGGCTCCTGGCTCCGTGATCGCGTAGCTGCCGGACCGTTCGCCCCGGAGCGACGGCTCGAGGTAACGGGCCCGCTGCTCCGCGGTCGCGTGGACGAGGGCGTTATACGCGCCAGGGATGTAGGACCAGAGGCCGCCCGTCACCTGGCCGAGCTGTTCGTGGACGATCACCTGTTCGACGGCGGACCAGCCCTGGCCACCGAACTGGCGCGGCAGCGAGCCACCCTGGAGCCGGGCCTCGATCGCCGCGCGTCGAAGGTCGCTGCCCTGCTTCCGCGGCAACCGCCCACCTGCCCGTTCGAACTCCACTTCGAGCGGCTGGAGGACTCCCGTGACGAACGCCCGCGCCCGCGCCTGGAGCTCGAGTTCGGCGGGACTGAGCGTGAGGTCCATGGCCGGAGCATGACCCGGCACACGTATCGGGACGGGCTGCGTCCCGGGCAACGAGACGCGGCGGCCCGAACCGCCGGCGGCTAGCTGCCCAGCGTCCGCCGCCGCTGCTCGAATTCGTCGGCGTCGATCTCACCCTTCGCGAACCGCTCGCGGAGCAGGGCCATGGCGCTGTCATCGGCCGATGGCGAAGGCGAGACGGGGCTCGGCGGATTGAGAGACCTCAGGAGCCAGCGGATGCCGAGGATCACGAGGGCCACGAGCAGGACGGTGAAGGCGATCGACAGGACGAACCAGACCACCGCGATCAGGCCGAACGCGCCGAACCCTGGCCCATCGATGACCATCGGTGACTTCCCCTCTCCCTATTGCGGCTGGGCGATGACCATGATCCGGATCTCGGTCATGTCCTCGATCGCCCAGCGGAGCCCTTCGCGGCCCAGACCCGAGTCCTTGACGCCGCCGTACGGCATGTGATCGATACGGTAGGTCGGAACGTCGTTGACGATGACGCCGCCGACCTCGAGCTCGGCGAAGGAGCGCCACGCGTTGGCCAGGTCGTTGGTGAAGACCCCGGTCTGGAGCCCGAACATCGAGTCGTTGACCCCGGCGATCGCCGCGCCGAAGTCGCTGAAAGGGAACGCCACGACGAGTGGCGCGAATGCCTCGTTGCTGCAGACCTGCGCCGTCGGTGGAACATCGGTCAGGATCGTCGGCGGAAAGAACGTCCCGTCGGCCTTGCCGCCGAGCAGCGCCTTGCCGCCCATCGCCAGCGCCTCGTCGACCCAGCGCTGGGTTCGCGAGGCGGCGACGCCGTCGACCATCGGCCCGAGCTCGGTCTCTGGGTCGATTGGGTCGCCGCTCCGGATCTCCTTCGCCCCGGCAATGAACCGCTCGAGGAAGGCGTCCCAGATTGCCTCGTGGATGAACATCCGCTGGACGCTGATGCAGACCTGGCCGGCATACGTGAAGCCGCCGACGAGGCAGCGCCGGACGGCCCAGTCGAGATCGGCCGTCTTGTCGATGATGACGCCGGCGTTGCCACCGAGTTCGAGGACCACCTTCTTCTTGCCGGCGCGCTCCTTCATGCGCCAGCCGACCGACGGCGACCCGGTGAACGTCAGCAGCTTGAAGCGGTCGTCGGCGACCATCCGGTCACCCAACTCGCGGGTCATCGGCAGGATGCTTACGCTGCCTGCCGGGGCGCCGGCCTCCTCGACGATCTCGGCGACCGTCAGCATCGTCAGCGGATCCTTCGACGGCGGCTTCAGCACGATCGGGTTGCCCGAGGCGATGGCCGGGGCGAGCTTGTGCGCCGCGAGGTTGAGCGGGAAGTTGAACGGGCTGATCCCGGCGATGGGCCCGATCGGGAAGCGTCGGGTGATGCCGATCCGGCCCTTCGAGGCGGGCATCAGGTCGAGCGGGATCGTCTCGCCTACCATCCGCTCGGCTTCCTCGGCGCCGAGCCGGAACGTCAGAATGGCGCGATCGACCTCGACGAGCGAGTCGCGGATCGGCTTGCCCGCCTCGAGCGTGATCGTCCGGCCGAGCTCCTCCCGACGGGCCTTGATCCCGGCACTGATGTTGCGCAGGATCGCGCCCCGCTCGTAGGCCGGCAGGACGCGTGTCACCTCGAAGGCGGCCACGGCAGCCTCGACCGCCTCCTCGTACTGGGCCTCGGTGGCGTTGAACGTCGCCCCGGCGGGCTCGTCCGGGTGGGCCGGGTTGGTGACGACGAGCGGATCGTCCGACTCGACCCAGCGACCGGCGAGAAAGATGGGGTGCGGCTTCGTGCCGGCTGTGGTCGTCATCGGATGAACTCCCTGCGGGGTGACCTACGTGTCATCCTACAGCCGATGGTCCGATCAACCGGCAACCTCCGCGAGGCACTCCGCGTTCGTCCCGGGACGCGAGTCAAGCTCGCCAGCGTCGATCCGTCGGCAACCCACGGGCATACCAAGGAGTCCGCCGCCGAGGAGCTCCAGCTTGGGCTTGCCCGGCTGACGGACCTCCAGGACCGTCTGTGGGCCGAGGGCAAGCATCGCGTGCTGGTCGTCCTCCAGGGAATCGACGCCTCCGGCAAGGACGGCACGGTCAAGCACGTGATGAGCGCCTTCAACCCGATGGGCTGCTCAGTCACGTCGTTCAAGGTGCCGACGCCGACTGAAGCCGCGCACGACTACCTCTGGCGCGTCCACGAGCGAACGCCGGGAAATGGCGAGATCGCGATCTTCAATCGGTCGCACTACGAGGACGTGCTCGTGGTCCGCGTCCACGACTTCGTGCCGAAGAAGGTCTGGTCACGTCGGTTCGAGCAGATCAACGCCTTCGAGCGACTGCTGGCCGATGAGGGGACGACGATCCTGAAGTTCTTTCTCTGGATCGATCGCGATGAGCAGAAGGCCCGCCTCCAGTCGCGGCTCGACGATCCGAAGAAGAACTGGAAGTTCAAGCTCGGTGACCTCGCCGAGCGGAAGCTCTGGGACGACTACGTGATCGCCTACGAGGACGCCCTCGGCCGCTGCTCGACCGACCACGCTCCGTGGTACGTCATTCCGGCAAATCGGAACTGGTTCAGGAATCTGGCCATCGCCGACATCCTGGCCACCACGCTCGAGGAGCTCGATCCGCGCTATCCCAAACCGGCGGAGGACCTCAGCGGGGTCACCATCGACTAGGAACGGCGAGCGTCAGTGCTGCAATCCGAGCCGACTTACGGCCGTCCGCCGCCAGCCGAGCTCTCGCCCGCCCTGGACCGGGGCCCGAGTCTTTCGATCCGGATCGCGTCGGATCAACTCGGCGGCGACCGCCCGAATATCGCCGGCCACCGCCGCATCCGGCGCGAATGCCGTGACTGGGAGCCCGGCCATGGCCGCCTCCGGGACCCGGATGCTGTTCCGGATCGTCGGCCCGAAGACGTCGCCGCCGCGCGTCGCCTTCAACCACGCCATGACGTCCCGGGCGTGGTTCGTCCGGCTCACCCGCCCGACGACGATCCCGGTCAGGACGAGGCGGGGGTTGAGCTTCTGTCGAATCCGGGCCATCTCCTCGAGCACCGGCTGGACACCCGACGCGTCGAGGCCGTGGGGCTGGACCGGCAGGAGCGCCTCACGGCAGCCGCACAGGGCCGCACTGGCGAGGTAGCCCAGCGTCGGCGGGCAGTCGACGATGACGACGTCCCACGCGGTCGGCAGGTGTTCCAGTGCGGCGATCGTGCCGAGCGCGAGGTCGACCTGGAGCGTTCGCTCGGCGGTGACGAGCCACGACGACGCCGGCACGATGTCAACGCCCCTGGCCCTCGTCTGCTCCGCGAGGTCCGCGAGGGGCCGCGTGCCGAGGAACGCGTCGAACAGCTCGTGGCGATCGGTCGGCCCGTTGCCGAGCCAGGCCGACGCCGACCCCTGGGGGTCGAGATCCAGGATCAGGACGCGTCGGCCGGATTCGCCGAGCGCCGCGGCCACGCTGACCGTCGTCGTCGTCTTGCCGCAGCCCCCCGTGCGGTTGATGACCGCAATCGTCCGCATCAGGTCCCCGCTTGCGCGCTCGGCTGCCCCCGTCCAGCCGCGCAGCAGGAGGCTGAACGGCATCGGAACTCGATCCTACTCCCGGACCTGGCCGAATCGAGCCGATTGGGTGCTCCCGCGCACCGGAGTTCGCGACGAGCGCCGCAACCCCGGGGTCGCGCTTAGCGCTTGCCGCCGAACAAGGTCCCGAACACGCCGCGGATGAGGTCCTGGCCCGCCCTGGACGTGAGGACCCGACCGGCCGTCCGGACCCCGGTCTCGACCATCCGGTCATGTTGCCGGGCGTCGGCTCTTGCGCGGCGCTGGGCCGCCGCTCGCTCTCGCTCGGCTGCTCGCTGGGCGGCGGCCATCTCCCGCGCCTGACGGGCGATCTCGCGTTGCTGCTGGGCGGGTGTCATCGTGTTCAGCCCGCTCGCCGTCGTCGGCGGAGCGCCCGTTGCCTGAGCCCCCTGCGCGGCCTGGGCGGCCTGGGCGGCCGCCGCGGCCCGGGCCGCTTCGATCCTGCCGGTGATGATCTCGTAGGCGCTCTGCCGATCGATCGTCTGGCCGTACTTCGCCCGGAACGGGCTGGCGGCAACTCTTGCCTGGAGGTCGGCGTCGGGCAACGCCGCCATGAGCGAGTCCGGCGGAAGGAGACGGGTCGCCGCGAGCGGTGTGGGGATGCCCTTCGGCGAGAGGACCGTCACGAGCGCTTCCCCGATGCCAAGCGATGTGATCGCCTTCTCGACGTCGTAATGCGTCGTCGTTGGAAAGGTCCTCGCGGTCTTGCGCAGCGCATCGGCGTCGTCCGGCGTGAACGCCCGCAGGGCATGCTGGACGCGGTTGCCGAGCTGCGCCAGGACCGACGACGGGACGTCGGTCGGAGCCTGGGTCACGAAATACACGCCAACGCCCTTCGAGCGGATCAGGCGAGCGGTCCGTTCGATCTGCTGGAGCAGTGCATCCGACGCCCCGTCGAAGAGGAGATGGGCCTCGTCGAAGAAGAAGCAGAGCTTTGGCTTCGGCAGGTCGCCGACTTCAGGCAGGGCCTCGTACAGCTGGGCGAGCATCCAGAGCATGAACGTGCTGAACAGGCTCGGCTTGTCCATGACGTCGCGGAGCTCGAGGACGGAGACGACGCCGGCACCCTCGGGCGTCGTCCGGAGCAGGTCGTGAACGTCGAACTCCGGTTCGCCGAAGAAGACGTCCGCGCCCTGCTGCTCGAGGACCACGAGCGATCGCAGCAGGACACCGACCGACGCCGCGAGGATCGGCTTGCCATCGTCGGACGACAGGAACTTGAGGGTCGAGGCGAGGTCCTTGAGATCGAGCAGCGGGAGGCTGTTGTCGTCGCAGTACTTGAAGACGAGGGTGAGGATCGAGGTCTGCGTCTCGTTCAGGTCGAGGACCTTGCCGAGGAGCAGCGGGCCGAAGCTGTGGACCGTGGCCCGGACCTGTGCGCCGAGCTGGCCGGACAGGCTCAGGAACTCGGCCGGATGCGCTGCCGGTTCGAACGTCCAGGCGAGTGAGGCAGCTCGCTCGACGATCTTCGGATTTGCAGCGTCCCCGGGGGCGGCAATCCCTGTGACGTCACCCTTGACGTCGGCGACGAAGACGGGCACGCCGGCCCTGGACAGCTCGCCGGCCAGGAGCTGGAGCGTCTTCGTCTTGCCGGTTCCCGTCGCGCCCGCGATGAGCCCGTGGCGATTCATCATCGACAGCGCGACCTGGACGCGGGCCTCGTTGAGGAGCTCGTCTCCGAGCATCGGGCTACCGATG
>WNFL01008114.1_pt1 | contig 10671 bp, 11 predicted proteins | sample 5400361 | NCBI WGS metagenome assembly WNFL01 (sample SAMN13153351, study PRJNA577476) | soil metagenome | isolation source: 40 cm soil on Douglas fir-dominated hillslope | place: USA:California | collected 2013-09-17 | reverse complement strand
TAACGCCGATGCCAATGCCGATGGTGCCAGCGGCGGCGATGCCAGCCCCAATGACGCCGGCGCCAGCCCCAGTGGCGGCGACGCCAGCCCCAATGACGGCGATGCCATCGCCGGTGCCAGTGGTGTCCCCAGCGCACTTCTTCAGGCGCAAGACGATCGACATCGCCTTGCGTGGTGACCGCAGGTTCCGCGCCCTCGCCGCGCCGAGGTGCGACGCCCAGTTCCGCCGATATCGGCGGTAGCGGCGCAGCCTTCGCGCTTGTAGCAAGCGCGGCAGCGCCCGCGACAAATCCAAAGGCGAGTTTCAGAAAATTGCGACGTTCCATGATCTCTCCTCCTTTGCACATCGTACGTGACGGAGAGAGTTTCGCTGCATCGAGATGAATGTTCGCTGAACTACGCGGCGTCAGTTGCGGCGCGTCTGCAAAAAAACTCCACCGTCAGCTCGGCATCATCCCGGCCATGACGGTTTGAGTGCAATGCGATTACGCGAAGCGCCACACTCAGCCCGCGCTGAATTCCTCGGCGAGCACAAAAAGCTCGCGCGTGCGGGTGACGTCGGGCCAGTCGCGGTTGAAGTCGGCCACTAGCCGTTTCAGCTCATCACCATTCATTGCCCGCTCCAGCGCGGCTTTGTCGGAGAATTGATAGGTCGCCTGATGCAGCGCGGGATCGCTGAGGCTCCAGAGCCGCCAGGCCTTCTCGACGCCGAAAGACTTCGCCGCGTCGGGAAGGTGTTCCCTGCTATACCACTGGTCGAATGCCGCTCGTTTGGCGGGATCGGAGACGAGAGCGCGAACGACGAAATAGGCTGCTGGCATGGTTTCCTCCGCATTGCAGGTTCACTCCTGTCATTCCGGGTTCAGCCCTGCGGGCTGCCCCGGAATGACGATGCGAAATAGTATCCCGACACGGCGCTAAACCCAACCGCCATGCGCCGTGATCGCAGCACAGAGCAGAATGATGACGATGCTTAAGAGCTCGCCGTGAAGGACGCCGGTGATCAATCGCAGTTTCTTCGCGCTGATCGCGGGCACCTGCCCGGCTTTCAACGCCCTTCGCCACGACAGAAACTCAACCGTCGGGATGATCGACAGCAGTCCGATTGCGATGAAAATCGAAAATTTTGCGGTGAACGCGCGACTATGAAAAATAATAATCTGCACCCTTCTCAAAATAAAGTCCGTGATACGCACGAGGAGAACTTCCGCTCGTCATTCCGGGGCATCGCCAACGGGTCGGCGCTCGGCGCCGCCCGATGACAGGCTCCGCGATGAGCCCGGAATCCATAACCACGACAGCGAGTATGAATTCCGCGCCTGCGCATCCAAGTCGGCTGTTGCCGACTTGGACAATGATATTGCCGAAGTCGGGTAAACCCGAGGTCGGTGGCGCATCCCGGAATGACAAGATTGATTTGCGGCGGGTTAGACGGCCTGTCCGCTGAAGCTCTTGGCGCGAAGGCGGAAGTCGTAACCCGCCGCGGAACGTTGATGCCACGCGTCGAGGACATTGCATTCATTCCGCGTTCAGGCCGCCTTCATTAGGCTTCGAATTGTCGCAGCTACCGACGTTGTGGAATCACGCAGTTTGAATCAAGGTCCGGCGCCGCGTCGCGGCCGAACAAAAACAGAGGGAATATGAAGACACTTTTCGCAGTAGTTCTGGTTGCCTGCACGGTCGCAGGCTTTGGTGGTGCGGCCAACGCCGCGGGCGGATGCGGCCCCGGCTTCCATCGCGGTCCCTACGGCGGATGCCGGGTCAATGGCGGCGCCGTCGTGGTCGCCCCACGGGTCGTGCGTCCCATCGTGGTCGTGCCACGCGGACGCGTCTGCCCTTACGGTTTCGTCTGGCGCTACGGACGCTGCCGCCCGGTCTGAGGGCTGCGTTGCGAACCACGGCAAGAGGATTTCACAGCGGCAAATAGGTACACGAACAAGCAGGTACACCAAAACGTAGGGCGGGTTAGCAAGGTAACTCGTCCGCCGAAGCTCTTTGAGAGCGAAGGCGGAAGCCGCAGCCACCGCGAAAGTTGCGATCGGCGGAGACCGCGGCGGATTGCGCGGAGTTTATCATCGGATGCGCCTCGGCGCGATTCGTTGGCTGACCTGCCCTACGTGCTCAACACTGAAATTACATCTCACAAATTACATCTCACAACGGCAAATTATCATGCTTCTTCATCGGCATCTCGACCTGCTTGTCCCTTAGCATCGCCAGCGCCCGTGCGATCCGTCGCCGGGTCGAGTGCGGCATGATGACGTCGTCGATATAGCCGCGCTCGGCGGCGATGAAGGGCGACAGGAAGCGATCTTCATACTCTTTGGTGCGCGCAGCGATCGCGTCGGTGTCACCGATGTCGCTGCGGAAGATGATCTCGACCGCGCCCTTGGCGCCCATCACCGCGATCTGCGCGGTCGGCCAGGCGTAGTTCATGTCGGCGCCGATTTCCTTTGACGCCATCACGTCGAACGCACCGCCATAGGCTTTTCGCGTGATGATCGTCACCAGCGGCACCGTGCATTGCGAATAGGAGAACAACAGCTTGGCGCCGTGTTTGATGAGGCCGCCGTATTCCTGGGCGGTGCCCGGCAGGAAGCCCGGCACGTCGACAAAGGTCACAATCGGAATGTTGAAGGCATCGCAAAAACGGACAAAACGCGCGGCCTTGCGTGAGGCGTCCGAGTCGAGCACGCCCGCCAGCACCATCGGCTGGTTGGCGACGAAGCCGACCGTGCGTCCGGCAATGCGGCCAAAGCCAGTGACTATGTTTCTCGCAAATGTCTCGGAAATTTCGAAGAAGTCGCCCTCGTCCACGACTTTGAGGATCAACTCCTTCATGTCATAGGGCTTGTTCGGATTATCCGGGATCAGCGTGTCCAGCGACATGTCGACCCGGCCGATGTCGTCAAAACTCGGCCATTCCGGCACGCCGTCGGTGTTGTTAGAGGGCAGAAAATCGATCAGCCGTCGCATCTGCAGCAGCGTCTCGACATCGTTCTCGAATGCGCCATCCGCGATCGACGAGCGCGTGGCGTGCACGGATGCGCCGCCGAGTTCTTCCGCCGTCACCACCTCGTTGGTGACGGTCTTCACGACATCGGGCCCGGTGACGAACATGTAACTGGTGTTCTTCACCATGAAGATAAAATCGGTCATGGCGGGCGAATAGACGTCGCCGCCGGCGCAGGGGCCCATGATGACGGAGATCTGCGGGATCACGCCCGACGCGATGACGTTGCGGCGAAACACATAGGAATAGCCCGCGAGTGCCGCGACGCCTTCCTGGATGCGCGCGCCGCCGGCGTCGTAGAGCCCGATGATCGGCGCCCTCGCCTTCATCGCCATGTCCTGGATTTTTACGATTTTTTGCGCGTGAGTTTCCGACAGCGAGCCGCCGAACACCGTAAAATCCTTGGCGAACACAAATGTCTTGCGGCCGTTGACGGTGCCCCAGCCGGTGACGACGCCATCGCCCGGCACTTTTGTCTTTTCCATGCCGAATTCGACCGAGCGGTGCTCGACGAACATGTCGAACTCCTCGAACGAGCCCTTATCGAGCAGAAGCTCGATGCGCTCGCGCGCGGTCAGCTTGCCGCGGGCGTGCTGCGCCTCGATGCGTTTTTCGCCGCCGCCGAGCTTTGCTCCGGCGCGCCGGTCCTCGAGGATGTCCAGGATTTCTTTCATTGGCTCCCGCCCTGTTTGCAAGGTTTCGTTCGGGTTCTAACACGGCGTTTTGCCGCCGGGAAACGCCCTTCCCGGCATCTGGCACCCCCGCCCGACGCGCATATATCCGGAGCCTCAACGGAGGCGACGTTTATGAGTGATAGCGCGAGCGCAGAAACAACCGGCGCCGTGACAGGCGGATTGCGCACCCTGCTTCGGCTGGAGGGGCTGACGCTGTTTGCAGGCATGACGCTGCTTTACGCGGTCTGGGGCGGATCGTGGTGGATCTATGCCATCCTGTTTCTGGTGCCCGATCTGAGTTTTGCGGCCTATCTGGCCGGTCCGCGGTTCGGCGCCATCGTCTATAACACCGCGCACAGCTACATGGCCCCAATGACACTGATGGTCACAGGATTTGCCGTTGAATCGCCGTTGGTGCTTTCGATCGCGATGATCTGGCTGGCGCATATCGGGATCGACCGCGCGCTCGGCTATGGCCTCAAATACAATGTAGGATTCGGCTTTACCCATCTCGGCCGCATCGGCAAGGACGCGGCCAAGACCTGATCAAGATTGACAGCCTGCCCGCCGGTTGTTCTGTTCGTTGAGACAATGGTTCGATGTTCCAGCAACGGCAGCGAGCTCCCTCTCCCCTTGTGGGAGAGGTGACGCCGAGCATGAGCGCCTAGCCTACTTCTCGCCGACCTTGAATGGCGGCTCCTTGCCGGGCGGCGTGGTTTCCTCCGCCATCGCCAGCATCATGGCGACCATGACGTAGTTGCCGGCCACCGCGGTCAAATCCACGATCTGCTGATCGTTGAAAACCTTTTTGGCCCGCGCATAGGTTTCGTCGGACACTTTTTGCGTGGTCGTGAGTTCGGTGACGAAATCGTAAACCAGTGCCTCGTCCTCGGCCATGCCGGACGGCCGCTTGCTGGCCTTCAGCTCGGCGATGATGTCGGGCGAAAGTCCGGCCTTCGCAGCCAGTGGCGCATGCGCGTACCATTCGACCTGCGAGCGCCATTGCCGTCCGATGATGAGGATCGCGAATTCGTTGAGCTTGGTTGGAACCGAAGTCTGCCAGCGCAGATAGTAGAACAGATCGAACAGCCGCTGACCCAGCACCGGACTGCGGATCATCGGATTGTACGGTCCGCCGAGGCCAACGCTCGAAACCTTCATGATCTGTTCGCCAAGCGGTTTCTGCTTTTCGTCGAGCTGGTCCATGGTCAGCTGCGGAAAGCGTGGTTCCTTGCTGGTCGCGGGCGCTGCAAACATCGTCGCGGCAAACCAGCCGCCCGCCGCGGCGGCGGCAAGCGACGATATCCAGACTGAGGCTGAATTCATAGTTTCCTCCATGCTCTTTTGATTGTGAACGCACCGATCTGATTGTGAACGCCCCGAGCCTAGTCCACTGGAACAGCCCAAACCAGATCAAACGAACCGGTTCGTTGTTCCCGAGTTAAGCGAACTGGAGTTTAGGTCACTCAAAATGGAGACCACCAAAATGTCTGGATTGAATACTTCGCGGGCGGGGCTGCTGCTGTTGGCATCGCTGTGCCTGTCCGGCAGCGCCGCGCTGGCTGCCAGTTCTCCTTTTGCCGCCATGGCCGGTTCATGGTCTGGTGGTGGCGTGCTGAACATGTCGGACGGATCGCAGGAACGGCTGCGCTGCCGGGCCTCCTACGACGTCGGCGGGACCGGCGCTGAACTTCACCTGAATTTGAGGTGCGCCCGCGCAAGCTATAATATTGACCTCGCCAGCGACGTCCAATATCGCGGCGGCGAGATTTCCGGCGACTGGAGCGAGGCGAGCCACAACGCTTCCGGAACCCTTTCGGGGCGTGCGTCCGGCGGGCACATCGAGGCTGCGGCGAGCGGTCAAAACTTCTCGGCCGGCCTGTCGCTGACGACGCGCGGAAGCCGGCAGACCGTGTCGATCCGCCCGCAGGGAACCAGCATCACGGCCGTTTCGCTGGAAATGGCCCGGCGTTAGCCGCACGCTAAATCGCGCCGATATCGCCGAAGCACTGCTGCGAAAGCTTCATGTGATCGGCGGTCTCGCGCGGCCGCGATAATCCTGCGCGGCACCCAACATCCAGGTTACGGATGAAATATCGGCTGCGTATTCGGTGGAGGCGCCTGCTCCAAAGGGGCCTCTTCCGGCAGCTTCTCCCCATGCACGGCAACAGGCGATCCAATCCAGAGCGGATCTGCAAGGTGATCCCGACGCGGATTTGTCGTGTTGGGATGGACCAGAATGCTCAAGCGTCCGTGGTTGAGCATCAGCCATGGCACCAGCGCTGGAAATACGTCTGTAGCGAAGGCGACCTGAAACATCGCCTGATCGTGCGGGCCTACTTTCACGTCGTGCCAGCGCCCCAAGGTGACGGGAAACCGTTCGTCGATCCATGTTCGTAGCCGCTCGGCCTCCGAGCGTGTTGTCGCCGGATCGTAATAGACGTGAGCGTGGAAGCTTGCGATCTCGTTGGTCGATCGCGGGGCAGGACCATCTGGCATGTCCGTCATAACACCTTCCTTTGCTAAACGAGCAAGGCTAAGCGTATCGGCAGCGGCGGTTCAACACTGCTGCGCGAGCTTCATGCGATCGGCAATATGGCGCGGCTCGCGGCAATCGAGATTAAGCGCAAACACCGTATTCGCGCCACCTTTCTCGGCCCAGCCCACCACCCAGCCGAGCGACGGCTTGCCGATCTCAGCACCCAACAGGCCGGTCTTGGCGCGGATAATGGCATCACCCGATTTGGTGACGGGCAAGATATCGCGCACCAGATCCTGGCTGCGCTTGGAGACCGGCAACACGCCGCGCCGCAGGCGATCGACGAAATCGATCTGCTGAACCGGATCGATGCGCAGATTGCCGGTCAGCCAGAACTGGTCGATGCCGCCGCCGATGTCGCGGTTGCCATATTCAAGCAGGTCGAGATATTTCTGCATCCGCTCCGCGCCGATGCGCCGGGCGATCTCCTGATAGACCGGCACGGCGGAGGCGGCGATGGCCGAGCGCAGCGTGTGGTCGCGATTCCAGCCCTCGATGCTTCTGGTAACGCCGTCCCATTTGAAAACGTCCTTGTCGGGATCGCCGACCACGCCGGTCTCCAGCGCGATCAGCGAATTCGGAATCTTGAACGTCGAAGCCGGCAACTTCGCCTCTCCGGAACGCTCGGTGTCGCTGGCGATGATCAGATAGTCCTCGGTTTTGTAGCCGACGAAGGTGCCAACGGTTCCCTCATCCGTAAACCGCTTCGCCAGATCCTCGCGAATCTCGCTGCGCTGCGGCGCGACGTTGGCGAAGGCGCGCCGAGAGGTAACGCTCGCCGCAGCAGGCAGACCGAGGACATAGCGACGATTGATCAAGATACCATCCAATGTGACTGGAAACGGCGGCGACGATGCTGACGAAATCGTGGTAGAACGATGACAATCGGAACAATGAGACTATGGTCGCTGAGTTCATACCGCATGTTTTCGAGGCTTCTGCCTTGGAGCTTGAATCACGTCCAAAGCGACACCATCAACAGCAAAACCGGACAGCCGACACTTCCGAGATGACCCACTAAGCGGACATGCTGCGGACATGCCAAAATCGACCAAAATGATCCGAACCGGACATTGATGCGATCTGATAAGCTCGGGAGACACTTGAGATTTCCCTGGTGGACACCGCGATCACGCAGTCGCCTTCGCCAATCCCCCAACGACGCCTGTCCGGAGGCGGTGAATTTGAGCCCACGCATGAACAATCGTTCTTATTCCGCCGCAATCTGCGGCTGATTTTTCCAGGCGCCGGCCGCCGGGCGCGGCAAGCCCAAATTCTCGCGCAAGGTCTTGCCGACGTAATCCCTGTGGAACAGACCACGCTTTTGCAATTCCGGGACGACGTAGCGAACGAAATCGGCGTAGGAGCCAGGCACGTAAGCCGCCGCGATCACAAAGCCGTCGCAGCCGCGACCGACGAACATTTCCTCTAATTTGTCCGCGATTTCCTTGGGTCCACCGACGATCGCGTTCGCGGTCTGGCCTCGGCCGCTGAAAGTGACAAAGTCGCGCGCGCTGGGATTGCTCTTGCCAGAGGTCTTGAGCACGCCGTCGCGGATGCCGATGACACCCTGCATGCTCTGAAGCTCCTCCATCGTCAACGGCTCATCAATGCCCTTGGCAGCGAAGTCGAAATTCAGGCCTTCCGCGAGCAGCGACAGCGCTTCGATTTCCAGCGGCAGCTTTTCGATCAGCGCCATCTTGTCTTCGGCTTCGGACTTGGTCGCGCCGCACACCGGCGTGATCAGGTTGCAAAGAAGCATCTGGTCAGGATCGCGGCCCGCCTTCGCCGCCTCATTCCGGATCGCGCCATAGCCTTGCTTGGCGTGGGCCAGATCGCGCGCGGCCGTGACGATGACCTCGCCCCAGCGGCCCGCAAAGCGCTGGCCGCGATCGCTGGCGCCGGCCCCCTGTTGCGAGCGCGGCACCGTGAACGGCCCACGCGAATTGAAGAACGCTCCGCGATGATCGAGCCGCTTGACCTTGTCGGGATCGGCGAACCGGCCGGACTTCTTGTCGATCAAGAGCGAACCGTCTTCCCAGGAATCCCAGTGCCCGAGCACGACTTCCATGAACTCGTCGGCGCGGTCGTAACGCAGATCATGTTCGAGATGCTGATCGCGCCCCATATTGTGGGCCTCGCCGTCATTGACTGACGTGACCACGTTCCAGGCGGCACGGCCGCCGCTCATCAAATCGAGGGTGGCAAAGCGGCGGGCGACGTCGAACGGTTCGTAATAGGTGGTCGAACAGGTCGATGCGAGCCCAAGTTTCTCGGTCACCATTCCCATCGTGGTCAGCACCACGATCGGATCCATTTTCACGCAACGGATGCCGTATTCGACAGTATGCCGGTGATCACTGCCGTAGCGGTCCGGCATCGCCAGCCGATCGTCGAAAAACGCCATGTGGAATTTTCCGGATTCGAGGATCCGGGCAATCTCCTGATAGTAATCCGCCGACATCGAATCGTCGTGCGACTCCGGGTGGCGCCACGAACTCGGCAGGTTGGTGCAGTTCTGCGCCTGCAGGAAACCAATCATCACCATTTGCCGTGTCATGCGGCTCTCCCCGTGCTGGCAGAATCAGATGTGATGAAAGGCTGAGATCGGCGGCAAATTCGTACTCTGCGGCCCAACTTTGATGCTCGCCACATGGCCGTTCTCTGGTTGTCGGTGCCTTGCTCACGACGGCGTGTAACGGTGGATGGTGCGCGCTACGAGATCATTTCGATGGCCGGCAAACGCGTTACGGTTGTCACATCCCCCTTCGCAGGCGCCATTAATATAGGCGCGGGCCTTCACGTCCGCAGTTGGCACGAACCGGACCTCCAGCGATGTCCGACTCGAGTCCGCTTTCGGGGGTAGAGCGGAAAACATCTGCTGGCAGCGAGTATTTCGCCTTTTGACCCATCTCAGACATGCGGCTTTACGAACAGGCCAAATCATCTCCGTGGTCGCGGCACAATTTCGATAAAACACGGACAAGATCAATTTTACCGGTATTCGCTATCAAGATGCGCTTGGCCTGGGCCGCATCGCGACCATCCATCGCTAAGAGATTTCGGCTTTTCTTGATGGCAGCGCTACAGATTAGCTCGGCATCGCCGTCGAGATATTTCGCTACGGCCGTCAGCTCGGCATGCGTGAGCGCAGCGATTGGTCCCCTACTGAGATATCCGTAAACATTGATAATCTGTTCGTCGTCCGGCCGCGTCCAATTGATCCCACTCATTTTTCTATTGAAGCCGTTTTCTACCGCAGTCCGGAACGCTAACGCGGCCTCCGCAACTTCTTGCCTTGCTTCCGGGAATTCATTCTCCTCGCTACCCGCGAACAAAAAAGCCTTGCAAGCGAGCGGCTTGTTTTCGAGTTTGAGCAGCACCGCTAAATTCGCGTGGAATATTGCGTTAATGTGTTCGTCGTCAGCGTAGACTTCTACCTCGGAGGCAAGGCTCAACTTAAGAGCCCCATTTGCCGCGCGCCAGCCGCTTTTGTTGAAGGCCTCTTCGGTCCGGCGAAGAAAAATAGTTCTCAAGTCAGGTCGCGGCTTGCGAAAGACGCGACCAAGGGAAAATGGGCGAGATTTTCGTCGAAGGCTCTCTCGTACGCGCTCTGTCTGAAGAGGCAGATATAAATAAAGCCCACGGCCACCAAGGCCATACTTGATGCGAGCAATAGTTGTCGTCTGTTCATCGAACGGGCCATCGCAGAGGCATATTTACTAACGATCTCACATTGCCAAATCAGCATCCAGTCGGGAGAGGGATTAAGCTTAACGCATTGTTCAGGGGTCATGCCAAGTTACGACTGTCGCTGCTCAGGATAAGGTTGGGAAGCGACCGGCCACGGCACTGTGCCACGTCACGACCGGAGCGCCTTGAATTGGAACTCGAAATCATCGCGAGCAGGGACTTCCGATCTTGGCACCAAACCGACATGCCGACCCCTCTGACGAACGTCGGCTATCAGGGGAAAAGCGGAAGTAACTCGGACATCGTCAAACCGACGCGATTGACCCATAAGCGACATTGCCTCCATAGAGAGCCGTCTCGGCAACTATTTGTCGATGTGCCACGCCCCCTCCCAATCTCGGGATGGTGGATTTGCTTTAAGGCTTTCGACGCGCTTGAGGAGAGCCATTGACGGTCCGTCGTCGGGTATGGCCCCAAGTGACCCGTTAAGAAATCATTTTTGAGATTCTTGGACGCAAGGGTCAACTCACGCCACAACAATTGTTATCACGGGATAATACCTGGAAGGGCTGGCAGCCTACCGCGAGCAACGATGGGACGAGGCGCTTCGTGCGCTTAGCGAGTCACTTGGGGCGATACCCGACGACGGGCCGTCAATGGCTCTCCTCAAGCGCGTCGAAAGCCTTAAAGCAAATCCACCATGCCGAGATTGGGACGGGGCGTGGCACATCGACAAATAGTTGCCGAGGCGG
>WNFL01384970.1_pt1 | contig 10672 bp, 6 predicted proteins | sample 5400361 | NCBI WGS metagenome assembly WNFL01 (sample SAMN13153351, study PRJNA577476) | soil metagenome | isolation source: 40 cm soil on Douglas fir-dominated hillslope | place: USA:California | collected 2013-09-17 | reverse complement strand
AATACCGTGATGCCAGCATCAGCAGCCCACCGAGAACGTTGTAGAAAACGTTGTTCGCGGACAGACCGGCGAACGCGCTGCCGTTGTTGTTGCCGGTGCTGCTCATTGCGTACAGGATTTCGCTGAATCCATGCGGCCCGGGATTCGGCACGCGCGATGAGCCGTCAGGATTAAAAAGCCCCCCCGGCGCGAGACATGCGATGGCCGTTCCGACCAGCACGAGGCTGGGCGGGATGAGGATGATCAGCGATGCCATTTTCATTTCGTAAGACTCGATCTTCTTCCCCAGGTATTCGGGCGTGCGGCCGACCATCAGTCCAGCGACAAACACGGCGATGATCGCAAACACCAGCATCCCGTAGAGACCCGAGCCCACGCCTCCAAAGACCACTTCGCCCAACTGGATGAGCCACATCGGCACGAGGCCGCCGAGGGGCGAGAACGAATCGTGCATCGAGTTGACCGAGCCGTTGGAGGCAGCGGTCGTCGCGGAGGCCCAAACGGCGGAATTCACGATGCCCAGGCGCGTTTCTTTCCCTTCCATGTTTCCACCCGGCTGCATCTCCGATGCGGCCTGTTGGATTCCGAGCCTCGCCAGCGCTGGATTGCGCGCCTGCTCTGCCGATGCGCATATCACGATCAGCGGCACCAGGATCACCACCATGGCGGCAAGCAGCGCCCACCCCTGTCGCCGGTCACCGACCATCTTTCCAAAGGTGCAGCAGAGCGCCGCCGGAATCAGGAGGATCGCGATCATCTCCATGAAGTTGCTCAGCGGCGTGGGGTTCTCAAACGGGTGCGCGGAGTTGACGTTGAAGAATCCTCCGCCGTTGGTCCCCAATTGCTTGATCGCCTCCTGCGAGGCCACTGGACCGACTGCGATCGTCTGCTCCAGTACGGGCTTCCCATCCGCATCCTTCGTGGGTTGAAGGAGCTTCACGTTCGCCGGGCCTGCGAAAGTCTGAACAACGCCCTGTGAAACCAGAGCCAGCGATAGGATGAGCGAAAGCGGCAGCAGGATGTAGAGGGTGCTGCGGACCAAGTCGACCCAGAAGTTGCCGATGGTCGCGGCACTCTTCCTGGCCAATCCGCGGATTAGCGCCACCAGGACCGCCATCCCCGTCGCGGCCGATACGAAATTCTGCACCGTCAGCGCGAGCATCTGGGTCAGGTAGCTCATGGTCGTTTCACCGGCGTATCCCTGCCAGTTGGTATTGGTTGCAAAGCTGACGGCGGTATTGAATGAAGAATCGGGCGTTACGGCCGCAAGCTTCTGCGGGTTGAGCGGCAGAAACTGCTGGGTGCGCTGTAGCGCATACACGGCCAGCGTCCCGAGTAAGTTAAACAGCAGCACGGCGACTGCGTAAGACTTCCACCCCATTTCGGCTCGATCCTTGACGCCCGCGAGCCGGTAGATCATCCGCTCGATCGGGCCCAGGACCGGCTCAAGCCCCGTGCTGCGCCCCTCGTAGACGCGGGCCATGTAGGCTCCCAGCGGCGCCGCCAATGCGAGCAGCACGCCGATATAAAGCACGATTTGAAGAACGCCGTTGGAAGTCAGTGCGCTCACGAGAACTTCTCCGGTTTGAGCAATGCGACGGTTAGATACGCGAGCAGGCCGATCGACGTCACGCCGCCGACCCAATAGAGCCACGTCATAAAAACCTCCTACAAGACCTCACACAATCGCAGCAGCCCCCAGGAGGCCGCGAAGAAGATCAAAACGATCGCCAGGTAAATCACATCCATGGTGCACGAGCTCCTTTTGCAACGATCACGGCAGATTATTACCCCAGGCCAGATCAAGTTGCCGTCAAAAGAGAGGCGCGCCGTGTCAGGAAAGCGTCAGGGAAGGGAACTCGGCAAAGTTTGCGCTGATCGTGATCGCCGCTTTTTTTTGAATCTGCAAAGATTTTCGTTGACATCTCAGTTCATTTGTCTTAGAAACCAGACTTATCAACTGAATCGATTGTTTGGTGTATGGGTTGATGCAAAGGATGTGAGATTTCATGGGCCGCGATCGTCAGGATATTACCGAGGCGGAAATGGGCGTGCTTCAGGTCCTCTGGGACCGCGGGCCGGCCAGCATTCGCCAGATTACCGACGTGCTTTACGAAGGGCGTGCCGAGGCGGCCCAATACGCCACCGTGCAGAAGCAGCTCGAGCGGCTGGAAGCGAAGGGATTTGTGCGACGCGATCGCAGTCTTTTCGTGCACGTGTTTACCTCGGCGATCGATCGCGATGAGCTGATCGGCCGCCGCCTGCGCGACATGGCCGAAAAACTTTGCGGCGGATCGCTCGCCCCGATTCTCAGCCATCTGGCGCGGACGCGCGCACTCAGCCAAAGCGAGCGGCAGGCGCTACGCGAGCTGGTCGATGCGCCCGACGGCGCCGAAAACGAATCAGAGCCGGGTGACCGGAGGGGAAAGCGCAAGGGAAAGGGGTGAGTTGTGAAGACCTTGCTGGATATCGGGCTTGCCAACGCCGTAATGGCCAGCGTGCTGGCGCTGGCGGCGGCGGTCGTGTGCCGATTCTGCCGAAAGCCTGCCTTGGCTCATGCGCTCTGGCTGCTGGTCCTGCTGAAGTTGATTGTCCCACCGCTTTGGAAAGTTCCCGTCTCAGATAGTCTCAGCCGACTGTTCCCGCAATCCAGCGATCCACCGCTGGTGCATGTCGTGGTGCATCCAATGCCCGAGAGTGAAACGGCGGCTCGGGCGAGGCCGCTTGTCGTTGGCGAAACCGCCCCCGCGCACGTGAAACCGCTCGATCCGGCAGTACTTGCTGATCGGCAAGGCGCCCATGAGCCAAGCGATGCGAGCATCCATCCCCGCTTTGCTTCTGCCGAAGCCGCGCCGCTGATCGATCCGCCCGCGGGCCCGCTTCAGACGCAAGCCGAGATCTGGCGGCCGGCACCGACGATTCAGCCGTGGCGGCCGGCATTGCCTTCGATGACCGCAGCCGTGATCGGCTTCTGGCTCGGCGGCTCATGCTTGTGCACCTTCATCATTCTCGCGCGGCTGATCCGGTTCCGGCGGCTCCTGGCGTACGCCGTCCCGGTGACGCACTCCGTCCAGCGGCGCGCCGACTCGCTTGCGCGGCGCATGGGGACCTCCACATTGCCGAGCGTTTGGTTCATCCCCGGATCGGTCTGTCCGATGCTCTATGCCCTCGGGCGCAAGCCGCGGTTGCTGATTCCCGAGGCGCTCTGGGATCGGCTGGATGACAATCAACAATCATCGCTGCTGGTTCACGAGTTGGCGCACCTGCGCCGCGGCGATCATCGCGTGCGCGTGCTGGAGCTGCTGGTGACGATTCTCTACTGGTGGAATCCGGTCGCCTGGTGGGCACGGCGCGAGCTGCGCGAAGCGGAAGAGCAATGCTGCGACGCCTGGGTCGTGTGGCTTATGCCCGGCTCGGCGCGCCATTATGCGAGCGCGCTGCTGGAAGCGGTGGAGTTCGTGTCGCAGCAGCACCATGGGGGTTCACGAAATATACGTCCCCACCCCAGCGTGCCGTTGTTGGCCAGCGGGATGGGTGAGTTCTATCGTCTACGAAGGAGATTGATCATGATCAAGACTATGCGCGTGACGCGAAAACTGACGGGATTGGGCGTGACGTCAATGGTTGCGCTGGCGGGCCTGCTGTTGCCGCTCGCGCCGACTTGGGCACAGCAGCCAACGCCGGAAGCCAAGCCGTATGGAATCGAAACGGTGGCAATCGATCCGGCCGCGGGACCGCGGGCCGAGGAGCGCGCGGTGATCGAGCAGTTGCGGGCGCAGAGCGCCGCGCTGCAGGAGCAGGCCAAGGCGATGGCGCAACAGGCGCAAGTGGCGGCTCGACAGGCTCAAGAAGCCGCTTCTCAGAGTGGTTTTGGCGGCGGCGGCGGAATGATGCGACGAGACGGTAAACCCGCCGATGGAGATCCTCGGCAGCACATCGACCAGGAATTGCAGCAGGCGCGCGCGGAAGTGCAGAAACTCTCGGCGGCATTAGGACAGGCGACGGCGCGTTTGAAGATGTTGGAAGCAAAGATGAACTCGGGCGGCGCGGGCGGCTCTGCCGGCTTTGGTGGAATGATGGGGAGCGGCTTTGGCGGCCCAACGCTCAAGGGAGGTATGGGGACAGGCGCCTCGGTCGTTGAAACACCATACGGCCGCGTGACCGTCGGCACTGCGACGCCGCCGTCGGTTAATTTTACGCCCGGCGGTGGCGGCGGGTCGATGAACATTGCCGTGCCGCCCGGCACGACGACGGTGCGCATGACCCCCGATGGGAAGATCATTGAGACGTTCAGCGGGAAGATGAACATGCCTTCATCGGTCGAGCAGCGCCTTTCCAACCTGGATGCGCAGCTCCAGATGCTGCGCGACGAGGTGCAACGCATCCGGAAGGAAATGCATTCCAGCCAGCCGAACGGCCAGCGCAGCGAAGGTAACTCATCCGATTTCAACCCGACGGTTGCGCAGAAGAAGTAGATGGTCCCCGGTGCGCGCAGCGCACACACGTTGCCCTCGCCGTACGGCGGAGGATCCGCACTCATCCCCCTCCGCCGTACGGCACTCCTAATTCGTATCAGTTGAATTGAAGCTTCGATTCCGGCCGCGTTAGCAAGGAGGTTTCCATGGCTCGAGAGACACTTCGCGCGCATCGAGCGCGCATCGCCTTTGCTTGGATCGCCTGGTGCATGTGCTTGTGGTTCTGCGGCGCGTCGAAGGCCGCGGAAGATGTGAATTCACCTGCGGCGGATGGGAAGCCTGCCGACGCTCAAGCCACCGATGCCCCCGAAGCCGATGCGGCGACGAAGAAGCTGATGGCAGCGCACGGGCTGTTTCAGCGCGGCCTGTTCAACCTGGCGGCGCAGCAATATGCGGATTTCCTGAGCGATTATCCGAAGCACGCGCAGCGCACGCCGGCACTGTATGCGCTCGCGGTGTGTCAGTACCGTCAAAACGATTATGAGAAGGCGGCGCTCCTGCTCCGCGCCACGCTGCGCGATCAAAACTTCGCACAACGCGACGAAGCGCTGGCGGTGCTCGGGCATTGCGAATGGGCGCGGAAGGATTACGAGGCATCGCTGGCGGCGTTTGATGAGTTGCTGGCCAAGCACAGCACGAGCAAGCATGCCGAGGCGGCGACGCTGAATCGCGCGCAGGTTCTTTATACCGCCGGAAAGGCAAAAGAGGCGGCGGAGGGCTGCCGGAGCTTTTTGGAACGATTTGCCAAGAGCGAACAGAAACCGGATGCGCTCTATGCGCTGGGGCTTTGCCAGCGCTCGCTGAGCCAGCACGAGGCGGCGGCGGCCACGTTCGAGCGGCTGACGCGCGAGCATCCGCATTCTTCGTATGAATTTGACGCGATGCTGCTCCGCGCGCAGGCGCTGGATGCGCTGGGCAAGTCGGACCTGGCGATTGCGCAATATCGGCGTGCGGTGGGCACCGCCCCGCAGGCGCGGCAGGGAGATGCGCGCTATGGGCTCGGCGTCGCACTGGAAAAGGCGGGCAAGCACACGGAGGCGATCGCCGAGCTTTCCGCCGCAGCGGCAGCCCCGGGGCCAAGTGCCAAAGCCGCGCGGCTTCAGCTTGCCTCGACTCTGCTGGCCGCCGGACAGATCGCCGAGGCGCGGCAGTCGTTCAACGCCGTTGCAAGCGCTGATGCGGAACGCGCCGCGGAGGCGCGCTATGGGCTGGCGCAATGCGACATCGCGGAAAAGCGCTTTGATGCAGCGCGCCAGACGCTCGGCGAGCTCCTGAGCCAACAGCCACAGCCAAAGAACATCGCGCAAATCGCGCTGGATCGGGCCAACTGCTTGCTGGAACAGGGGAAGTTCGAGCCCGCGACGGCTGAATTCGAAAAGATCGCCAAGGACTATTCCAAGACCGCGCAGGTGAGCGAGGCGATGTACCGGCAGGCGTATTGCCTCCATCGGCTCAAGCAGTACGCCGAAAGCCATGCGATCTGCGAGCGTTTCACGCGCTTGCCTGCGTCAGACTTGAGCGCGGCAGTCGCGGAGCTGGATGCGCAGAATCTGTTGTTGCTCGGAAAATATGCCGAGGCGGCCAAGGCCTTCGAGGCGATTGCTCAAGATGCGAAGCCCGAGACCAGGCAACTGCTCATGCGGCTTCGCGTCGCGCAGTGCGCGCACTTCGCTGGCGATTACAAGCGATCGGCTGAACTACTGACGTCCCTGGCATCCGATCCGCGCATCGCCGCGGATGAGCAGCTTTCGGCAGCGATCTTTCTGCTGGGGGATGCGCAATTGCAGTTGAAGAATCATCGGCAGGCCGCCGAAGCGCTGACGAAGTACATCTCCCTGGCAAAAGGTGATACGGCCGAAGCGCAGTTCAAGCTGGCCCTTGCCCATCTAGGCGCGAGTGACGCCGCGTCCGCGGAAAAGGTTTTGCGCGATCTGACGCGTGCGTCTGAAGACTCGCCCTGGGTGCAGCGCGGGCTGGTGGAGTATGCGAAGCTGTGCCGGAAAGCCGGGAAATCAGATCTCGCTTCCGGATCGCTGCGACGCGTGCTGGCGGTGCATGCCCCGGAAGATTGCGCGGCGGCGGCGCTTTATCTTTCGGGCTGGATCGATTTTGACGCCAAGCGATTTGCGCAGGCGGCGGCAGCGTGGAAGAGCGTCGCTGAGAAATATCCGGCGCAACCGGTCGCCGCGGATGCGGCGTTTCAGCGCGGCGTGGCGCTGAAGGAAGCCGGACAGTTTGATGAAGCCCTCTCGGCCCTGGAATCATTTGCGGCTGCCCACGCCGATTCGCCAAATGCGGCGACGGCAAAACAGCTCGCGGCTGCTTGCCTGGCGTCGATGGGAAAGACAGCGGAAGCATCGGCGCGGCTGGCGTCGCTGGCGCAAGCGCCGTCGGTGACGGACGCCGTGCTCTACGACCTCGCCTGGGCGCAGCGCGGCCAAAAGCAGAACGGCCAGGCGACGCAGACTTATCGCAGGCTGATTAGCGAATATCCAAACGGCAAGCTCACCACTGCCGCACGCGCGGAGCTCGCCGAGCTGCTCTACGCCGACCAGAAATATGCCGATGCCGTCGAGCTCCTGCTGGCTGCGACGGCGGAGGGGTCAATCGATCCGAAGATCGCGCTGACGGCGAAATATCGGCTCGCGTGGTGCTATACAAAGCTCCACAAGCACGACAAGGCGGCGGAGATTTTTTCGAAGATTCCCGACGCCGCCAAAGGTGAGCCCGCGCTGGCGGCGTCGTCGCTGCTGCAGGCCGGCTTGGCATACGCAGAGTTGAGCAAGTGGGAATCGGCCGATCGCGCGCTGTCGCAGCTCGTAACGCGTTTCCCGGAGGACGCACAACTCAACTTCGCGCTGCTCAAGCTGGGCGAAATCCGCGCAGAACGCGGGGATTACGAATCGTCCGCACAGGCGTACGGCACGTTCCTTGAGCATTTCTCCAAGGATCCACAGGCATATCGCGCCCATTTCGGCATCGGCTGGTCACTGGAGAACCGCAAGAAGTTCGACGAAGCCCGCACTGCATATAAGAAGGTGATCGCCGGACATAACGGCGAAACGGCGGCTCGCGCGCAGTTTCAAATCGGGGAAACGTACCTGGCCGAGCAGAAATTCGATCAGGCGATCCCCGCGCTGCTGGCCGTGGACGACGTGTACGCGTATCCGACCTGGTCAGCCCGCGCGCTGCTCGAAGCGGGGCGAGCGTTCGAGCAGCTCAAGCAGATCGATCAGGCAAAGCAGCAGTACACCCAGCTCCTGGCGAAATACAAGGACGCGCCGGAAGCGCCGATGGCGCAGGACCGGTTGAAAGCCATCAAGGGATAATCGCGCCGCGCGCGCATGTCGTTCTTTAATCAGAGGTGGACAATGAGTCGGAAATCCAAAACGCTTTGTGCCCTGTTATTTGTCCTCGGTTCGATCCCATGCCTCGCCGCCGACGCGCCGCCGGCCTCAGCGGATGCCCACCCATCCGTCGTGCAGCTTTTCCTAAAGGGCGGCGTCTTCATGTACCCGCTGGCGCTCTGCAGCGTGATCGCGGTGACGATCATCCTGGATCGCTTCCTCGCCCTGCGCAGCGGACAGGTGGCGCCGGCGACGTTCATTCCCGGTTTACGCGCGGTCTTTCGCGACACAAGCGAAGACAAGCAGGAAGCGCTGAATTACTGCACTGCCCAGAAGACGCCCATCGCGCGGATCGCCGCGGCGGGGATTCGCCGGCTGCCCCACGGTTGGACTGCCGCCGGAAAGGCAATGGAAGACGCCGGCGCGAACGAGGCCATGCGTCTGCGCCGCAACATGCGCATGCTCTATGCCCTCGGAAGCGTGGCAACGTTGCTCGGCTTGATCGGCACGATCTCGGGCATGATCAAGGCGTTTCAGGTGGCCGCCGTCGCCGGCGTCGGGCGCGTCGATCAGCTTTCCAAAGGGATCTACGAAGCGATGACCTGCACCTTCGCGGGCCTCGCCGTCGCGATCGTCGTCACCGCGTTCTACTACTTCTTCGCCGGGCGCATCGATCGGCTCATCGCCGAACTCAATGAATCGATGGCGCAATTTGCCGACACGTACGGCTACCCCACGCCCAATCGCGATCGCCAGACGCGTCCTCCCACGCCCATCCTGAAAGCCGGCCGCACCAGAGACGCCGAGGACGCGGAGCAAGACGGCGATGCCATCGGAACTCCGGCATTGTCCACCTGAATCTTCTCGTGCTTTCTCCGTGTCCTCCGTGCCTCCGCGCTTTACTCCTCCTAAGGAGCCGAAATGAGAATTCGAGACCCGCAATCTGAAGGCGAGGAGCCGTACAACCTCGTGCCGCTCACGGACATGGTCTTCAACCTGCTGATCTTCTTCATGTGCGCGACAACCTTTGCGCAGGTGGAGAAGGAGCTGAGCGTGCAGCTCCCGCAGGCGTCGTCGAGCTTCAAGCCGCTGTCGGCCGCCCCGGAGCAGTTGATCATCAACGTGAAGGAAGACGGCAGCGCGATCGTTTCCGGGCACACGTACGACCTCTCGGCACTTGGCGAATTGGTGGCGTCGGCAGTGAAGCGCGACGATCGCCTATCGGTGATCGTGCGCGCCGATGAGCGCGCGATCGTGCGGCATTTCGCCGCCGTGGCCAGCACGTGCCGTCATGCCGGCGTGCAGGAAGCGCGGCTCTCATATCTCGATGAGCCGGTGAGCGCGCCGCAGTGAAATGTGGCATGGGCTACCAGCCCATGTCTTCCGGTGGATGCCACGAGACAGGTTAGACCATGGCCAACATTAGCCGTTCATCGCTGAAGTGGCCCGCGATCGCGATCGTGATTCTGCTCGCGGCGTTTGGCGCCGCTTACTGGTGGCTGCGCGGGCCGACGTTCTGGTCCGACGGCGTCGTCATCCGCATCGCGGACGCCGACGTTCGCTTGCGCGAAGTATCCTGGACTCCGCCGCGGCCGTTCAGCCATGATCTGGAGGCTTCGGATCAGCAGCAGTATGAGCCGTCGCTCTCTCCGGATGGGACGGAACTTTATTTCGTGCGCGGCAAGCCGGGCGCCGGCGCGCACATCTATATGAGCCGACGCGCCGACGCCGCGTGGGCCAAACCCGCGGCACTGGATGCGATCAACGGCAACTTCGATTCACTTGGACCGCGGCTTACCGCCGATGGGAAGTTTCTCCTCTTTTACTCGAATCGACCCGGCGGCCTTGGCGGATACGACATCTGGGCCTCGCCGCGAAATGGTTTGGGCTGGGGAACGCCGTTCAACCTCGGGCCGAGCGTCAATACCGAGTTTAACGAGTTCAATCCCGATCCAACGCCCGATGGGAATCGACTGATTTTCTCGACCAATCGCAAGTCAGCGGCGCGAGAGCAGGTGCAGGCGTGGCAGGGAACGATTCGGCAAACGGGGACGGGCGATTACGATCTCTTTATCGCGACGCGCGAACCTACAGCGATGGCGCCCGCTGCGACGCGCCCCTCGACGCAACCGGCGACGCAGCCCACGACGCGCGCCGCGCAATCGACTCGACTCGCCTTCCAGCCCGCCGCTGAGATTCCCAACATCAACTCCACCTACACCGAAGGCGCAAGCTGCATGTCGCCCGCGGGAGACTTCCTCTACTTCGCGTCGAACCGGCCGGGTGGGTTTGGAAAGTTTGATCTGTATCGCAGCCGAGTGCACGGCGAAGACTTCGATCGTCCTGAAAACCTGGGGCCTACGGTGAATTCGGTAGAAAATGATACAGATCCGTCACTCGCCCTCGACGGCTTCCGCCTCTGCTTCAGCTCCGATCGTGCCTCAACCGATGGGCGTTACGCGCTCTTCTCATCCGACTCGCGCGAAGTCTTCCCGGAGCACGAAGCTCGCGCATTTCCAAAGATCGGCTGGAGCGCACTGTCGCTGATTCTCTCAACCCTGATCCTCGTCCCGCTCATCTTCCTGCTTCGCGGCACGCAGAGCCGCCGGCTCTCGCTCCTCCAGAGGTGTCTGGTGCTCTCGCTGCTGATCCACGCGATGGCGGCGTTCCTCTTCAGCTTCGTGCGCGTCACCCAGGACGTGGTGCACTACGTTGGCCGCAATGGCGATGGCGCCGGCATCAATCTCAATCTGCACGGCAACGGCGATTCCGTGGCGGCGGACTCGATCCGCGGACAATTCTCCGGCGGCGTGCCGCTGCCTCAAACGGCGGCACCGCAATTCGTACCGC
>WNFL01268756.1_pt1 | contig 10672 bp, 8 predicted proteins | sample 5400361 | NCBI WGS metagenome assembly WNFL01 (sample SAMN13153351, study PRJNA577476) | soil metagenome | isolation source: 40 cm soil on Douglas fir-dominated hillslope | place: USA:California | collected 2013-09-17 | reverse complement strand
CGCGTCCGGCGCGAGCGACAGGTCGTAGGCCAGCGCGTCGGTGAGGTGCTTTCCGGCGATCTCGATGCGGCGCAGCGCGATCGGGCGGCCGTCGACCAGGAGACACAGATTGGTCTTCACGTGCCCGAGGTCCAGCACCAGACGCGAGACGTCCGAGAGCTCGAGATAGCGGGACAGATTCGCCAGCGAGGCGCCCTCGCTCTCGACGATGCGCGGGTCGAGCTCCATGCGCCGGCACGACGCGAGGTGCTGCTCTACGTCGATCCGCGCGGCGAGCGCGACCAGGACGTCGGTCTGATCCGGGCGGGTCAACACCTGCTCGTGCGACGATACGACGCTCGAGATCGGAATCGGCAGCTCCTCGTCCATCTCGTAGCCGATCGCGGCGCTCACGCGCTTCGCTCCCGCGAACGGGAAGCGCAGGTGCCGCTGAGTGAGTCGCTCGGTGGAGAGCGCGGTCACCAACACCTCGGGCGAGAGCGCGCGGCTCTGCAGCCAGAGCTGGATCGTCGCCTCCACCTCCTCGGAGGGCGCCCCCTGGGGCAGCTGCAGCTCGGCGAAGCGCACGGCGGACAGCTCCGCCAGCTTCAGCGACCAGCTGCCGAGATCGAGGCCGACGATGCTGCGCTCGAACATCAGCAGCCCAGCTCGTAGAAGAGCGTCTTCGTCTCTCCGCCCTTGCCGCGGTCGATCACGCTGTGCACACACGCGCGTGTCTCCCCCACGGTCGCCTCGACGTCGATCGCGAACACCCGGCTGGTGAAGCTGAGCGGCGGAAAGATCGCCTCGCCCTCGGCGACGCCGACGGTCGACGAGAAGGTGGTGCAAGGCGGCTGCGTCGCGGTCGCGCAGAACACCTTGCCCTCCTTGCGCGCCTTCAAGATCTCGAAGACGTCGCGCTGGTCGAGAAACCGCTGATCGTCCGCCACGCCGTGGAAGATCAGGGCCAGCACGTGAGCCGGCGCCGTGTTCAGGTTCACGCCTCCCCCATCGGTCCCCGGGAACATCGGGTAGGGCGTAAAGTAGCCCTTGAGCGCTTCGAGCAGCAAGGGATTCATTCCAGGCACCGGCGCGAGTTCGTCGAGTGAGAACACCGGCCGGTTCAACGGCGCTGACTTCGCTTTCTTGATCTCCACGTAATACTCGGGCTCAGGCGTGCCCACACGCGTCTCGTCGTCCTTGTCGAGCCAGTCGAGGATCGCATCGGAGAGATCGTCGATCTCCTGATCGCCCAGCGCGCTCGAGCCTTTGAACTCCGGCGCCGTGTCGCGCAGCTGCGCGAAGACCGCCTTCAGGAACGACTTGCTCGTCTCGCCGACCCGTTTGCCTTCGCCGTCCACGAGCGAGTTGATGTCGAGCTTGTTGGCCGCGTCGTGGATGCGCACGCGCAACAGGGCGCCGCCGGGGAGCTCGATCTCCTGGTGCGAGAGCAGCGCCCACGCGTCCAGGTCCGACTCGACCGTGCGCGTGATGTCGGTGCCTTCGGTCAGGTCGTCCACGAGCGCGCGCTCCGCGAGTCCGACCCCCGAGCGCGCGAGCAGGTCGGCGCGCGTGTGCTGCGCGGCCTGCCGCGAGGCGAGCACTTCGATCAGCGACGTCTTGCTCATCGCGTACGCCGTGGAGATCGCGACCACGACCAATACCAGGACGAGCAGGAGGACGACGCCCTCCTCGCCTTCGCGATCGCTCGCGGGAGTCACTTGCACTCGCTCGCGTCGAAGCCGGGGATCCCGCCCATCAACACCTTCAGGCGCTGCAGGCTGGGGGAGGGCTGCTCGGGGTTCCAGCACGTGTCCTGGACCTGCGCCTGGGCGTCGTGGATCGCCGAAGCGAGCGACTCACTCGCCTGCGAGATCTGCTGCGCGAACGTGTCGACGCACTGCTGCACCGTCATCCCCTCGCCACACTCCGCCGCCGCCTGTGCGCCCTCCGGCGAGAGCTTGAACGGGCGCACCGGCAGATCGATGGTGCGCGAGAACTCCGGGCCCGCCACCGGCTGGCCCGCCGCGTCCGTCTCCCAGAGGGAGACCGTGACGACGAGCGCGGCGGGCAGCTGGTCGAGTCTCTCGACGCTGGTCGAGTCCCAGGACTCGCTCGTCTGCTGATCCTCACCGGTGTAGCGCGCCAGAAACAGCGCCACGTTGTCGACCACCACGTCCGGAGACTCCCAGACGACGTCCTTGGCGAGCTGCGGAGGCAGCGGCTCGGCCTGGCGGAGCAGTACGAGGCCGGGGCCCGACTGCGACGGCACCGCGCCGTACGTGACGATCTCGAGCCCCACCGGCGGCGAGGCGGGCGCGCGCAGCGGAGTACGAGTCACGAAGCGGACCGTGTCGCCCTCCGACTCGGCGTAGGCCCTCATCTCCGCGGAGAAGAAGTATGGGTGGAGCAGCGGATCGGCGCCTTCCGCGCGCTGCACCAGCACGCTGCCCACGAGCTCGCGCTCCAGGCGGTCGAGCACGATGCGCGCGGCGCGGTCGCGACTGGGCGAGCTGCCGACGCGCGAGTACGCGTGCTCGATGCCCTGATACGCCTGGAACGCGAAGGTCAGGACCATCGCCATGATGAAGACGGCGACCAGGATCTCGAGCAGCGTGAAGCCGGCGCGCGAGTGACTCATCGGCCCCGGCCGTTGCGCGGATTGCTGCTCGGCCCCTGCGGCTGTTGTGTGCCTGTCTTGGCCGCCGCGCCCGGCGTACCCCCCGCGTTCTGCTGCTGCTGGAGCTCTTGCAGCCGCGCGGGGTCCGGGGGCGCGGTGAGCAACACGACGAACGGATCGAAGGCCTCCGGGGCGTCTCCGGGCGCGTACACGCGCACCTGCACCAGCCGCAACGGCGCGTCTTCTCCGGGCTTCGTCGGGCGGCGTGGCTCGTTGGAGGCGGAGAACAGCGGCGAGGGCGATATCTCGCCCTTGTAGTCCGGCGGCAGCGGCAGCGTCTGCGGCGCGACGCTGATCTGCCAGCGCATGTCCTGGTCGGGCTCGTCGAAGCTGCCTTCCTTGACGCCGTCTTCGAGCTTCTCACCGCTCTCGAGCAGAATTTTCAGCTCTCGCACTTTATCGGCCGCGAGTTGCGAGGCGCGCGCGCCCGCGCGGGCGCGGGAGAGATCGGAGAGATCGGCGAGGTTTCGGGTCACGGACTCGAGCAGCAGCCCGAAGACGAGGCTCACGATCAGCACCGCGATCAGGACCTCGATCAAGGTGAAGCCGGATGCTCGCATGGGCACCCTACCCATGCTCGGAGTCACTTCGCATTTTCGGGCTCCTCGATGCGGATCTCGCCGGAGAAGGCCACGAGCCGGATGCGCAGGTCATAGCCTGCGTCGTCGCGCAGCCAGATCTCCGCGGGGTCGCTACCGCCGTCGATCGAGAAGCCGATCGCGACCGCGCCGTCCTTGTGCGCCGCGTCGCCGAGCCGGACCTCGCGAATCGCCACGTCCTTGGCGTCGTCGAGCGGGCGCCACTCGCCGAGCATCGAGTCGACCGGCACGAACGGGTGCGCGCCGATCGGCGGCGCGAGGCTCAGGCCCTCCGCGTGGTCCGGGAGGGTCTCGTCGGGATCGGGGGGCGGCGGCACCTCCATCTCGACCCGGAACAGCTGGTGATCGAGATCGACGACGAAGCGCTGCACGTGCCCGGTCGTGACCGCGCGCTGCGAGACGTACTCGAGCTCGGCGGCCAGCGTGCGCCCGGAGTTTCGGATGTGCACGCCGAAGCCGCCGCCGATCGTGGTCGTGAACACCCCCGTGATCAGCACGATCAGGAAGATCACGATCAGCAGCTCGAGCAGCGTGAAGCCGGGTTCCGATGATCGCATGGGCACCCTACCCATGCTCTTGCGATGATCGCATGGGCACCCTACCCATGCTCCGGGGGAGTCACTCGCTCACCGCTCGGAGCTCACTTCCCAGTTGCCGATGTCGGCGTTCTCGCCGTCGCCCCCGGCCTGGCCGTCGCCGCCGTAGGAGTAGAGATCGAAGCTCTGGGCGTTGTTCTTGCCGGGGCGGTCGTACTTGAACGGGTTGTGCCACGGATCTTCGAGGTCCTTCGAGCTCACGTAGCCGCCGGCCGGGTAGCGGCGCGGCCGCGGCTCGCCGGTGGGCTCGTGCACCAGCGCCTCGAGGCCTTGATCCGCGCTCGGGTACGTGCCGTTGTCGAGCTTGTACAGCTCGAGCTGCTGCGAGAGCTTGGTGACTTGCAGCCGCGCGATGTCGGCCTGCGCGCCGCCCAGCCGCTTGAACAGGTTCGTCGCGAGCACGGTCATCAGCAGGCCGATGATCAGCACCACGACCATGATCTCCAGCAGGGTGAATCCGTCGCTTCTCGATGTTCTCACGAGTGACTCCTTTGCCGCCGACCCTAGAGCGCCGACGTCATGTTCATGAGCGGCAGCAGGGTCGAGAGGATGATGAGCAGGATGACCATGGCGACGAAGATCAGCAGCACCGGGCCCAGCAGCGCGAGCAAGCGCTGCAGAGCGTTGCTGACCTGGTCGTCGTAGCTGTCGGCGAGCTTGCCGAGCATCGCGGGCAGCTCGCCGGAAGCCTCGCCGACGGAGATCATGTGCGTGACGAGCGGCGGGAACTCGCCGCTGGTGCGCATCGTGCCGGCGATCGACGAGCCGCGCGTGATCGCTTCCTTCGCGTCCTCGATGGCGCGGCCGATGACCGCGTTCGACGCGACCTCCTTCGAGATCTCCAGCGCGGGCACGATGCTGACGCCGCCCGCCGAGAGCGTGGCGAGGGTGCGCGCGAAGCGCGCGATCGCCACGTAGCGGATCAGCCGGCCGAACACCGGCAGGCGCAGGGTGAAGGCGTCCCAGCGAAGCCGGCCCGCCTCGGTTCGAATCACCCGACTCCACACGATGAAGAGGACCGCCAGCGCGATCACCACCGGGAACCAGTAGTGAGTCACGACGTCCGACAGCACGATCACGAGGCGCGTGGCGAGTGGCAGCTCCTGCTTCATGTCGCGCAGCATGCTCGTGATGTTCGGGATCACCTTCACCAAGAGGACGCCCGCGACGCCGGCGCTGAACACCAGCATCAGCACCGGGTAGATCATCGCGTTGATCAGCTGGTTGCGGAGCACCATGCGGTTCTCGACGTACTCCGCGAGGCGCTGCAGCACCGGAGCGAGCGCGCCGGACGACTCACCCGCGCGCACCATCGAGCAGTACAGGTCGTCGAAGACGTAGGGGAACTCGCCGAGCGCGTCGCCGAGCGACGTGCCCTCGTTCACCGACTCGCGCACGCGCCCGATCACGTTCTTGAAGCGCTCGCGCTCGACTTGCTCGGTGAGCGCGGACAGCGCCTGCACCAGCGGCACACCGGCCGAGATCAAGGTCGCGAGCTGACTCGAGAACATCGAGAGGTCGAGGTCGGGGATGCGCCGCAGCTGGGGCAGCTGCAGTCGGTGCAAGAGCTCCGAGGTCTGGCCGCGCGTCTTGCCCTCGACGATCTCCGTCGGGAAGATGCCCTCGGCGCGCAGCTTGGCGCGCGCGGAGCGCGGGCTCTCCGCGTCGATCGTCGCTGCGATCGAGCGATTCCCCGCGGCGACGCCCTTGTAGCGGTAGACCGGCACGGCGTTGCTCAGGCCGCCTGCGGATCGAGCGCCGCGACGGCCTCCTCCTCGGTCTGCCGCAGGATCTCGGCGACCGAAGTCAGACCTTCGAGCACCATGCGCGCGCCGTGCATGCGCATCGTCTGCATGCCCTGTCGGATGCCCTGATCCTGGATCTGCTTCGAATCGACGCCGCGCGTGATCATGGAGCGCACCGTGTCGTCGATCAGCAGGATCTCGAAGATGCCCGTGCGCCCGTGATAGCCGGTGTGGTTGCAGTGGACGCAGCCCTTCGCGCGGTACAGCGTGCGAGACGCCACGTCCGATCGGCCCAGGCCGATCTCGGCGAGCTCTTCGTCGCCCGGCGTGTACGCCTCGCGGCAGCGCTTGCACAGCATGCGGATCAGGCGCTGGGCGATCGCGGCGACGAGCGACGACGCGATCAGGAACGGCTCGACCCCCATGTCGATCAGCCGCGTGATCGTGCCGGCCGACTCGTTCGTGTGGATGGTCGAGAACACCAGGTGACCGGTGAGGCTCGCCTGGATGGCGATCTCCGCGGTCTCGAGGTCGCGAATCTCGCCGACCAGGATCACGTCCGGGTTCTGGCGCAGGATCGAGCGCAGTCCGGCGGCGAAGGTGAGTCCGATGGCCGACTTCACCTCGATCTGACTGATGCCCGGAAGGCGGATCTCGACCGGGTCCTCGATCGTGATGATGTTGTGCTCGGGCTTGTTGATGTCCGCGAGCGCGGCGTAGAGCGTGTTCGTCTTGCCCGACCCGGTCGGCCCGGTGACCAGGATGATGCCGTTGTTGCGGCGGATCAGGCGGCGCAGTGTCTCCTGGTGGCGCAGGGACAGGCCGATCTTCTCGATCGACAGCAGCTCCTGCGTGCGCGGCAGGAGCCGCAGCACGCAGCGCTCACCGTACTGGGTGGGCAGGGTAGAGAGGCGCACGTCGTAGTCGCGGCCTGCGATCTTGAGCACGATGCGTCCGTCCTGCGGCAGGCGCTTCTCGGCGATGTCGAGCCGGCCCATGATCTTGATGCGAGTCACGATCGCCTGCTGCATGCGCCGCGGCAGCGCGCGGATCGGCTCGTGTAGGATGTCGTCGACGCGGAAGCGCACGACCAGGTCCTTCTCCTGCGGCTCGATGTGGATGTCGCTGGCGCGCTCCTTCACCGCCTGCTGCAAGAGCGAGTTGACGAGCCGGATGATCGGCGCGCCTTCCTCGCTCGAGTCCAGCAGATCCTCGGGCTCGGAGATCAGCTCCGAAGCGATGTCCTCGAGCGCGGTCTCGTTGAATTCCTCGGCCACGTCCTCGGCGCTCGACGCCTGGTCGTAGACGTGGTTGATGCAGTTCAGGATCGCGCGGCGCGTGACGAGCACGGGCTCGCAGCGCGCGCCGGCGTAGACCATGCGCAGGTCGTCGAGCGGATCGGTGAGCAGCGGGTCGGCGATCGCGACTTCGAGCCGCGCGCCATCGCGCTTGATCGGCAGCAGGTAGTGGTGCTTGGCGAACGAGATCGGGATCTGCGTCGCGAGCTCGGCGTCGATCTCCTCCGGCGCGAGTGTCTCGCGCGTCGGGATGCCGTACAGACCGGCGAGCGCGCCGAGCAGCTCGCCCTCGGGCACGAGCTCGAGCTCGAGCAACAGGTCGGTGAGTCGCCGGCCGGACTGCTCCTGCTTCTTCAGCGCCTGCGCCAGGCCGTCCTCCGACAGCGAAGTGTGTTGCAGGAGGGCGGCGCGCAGCTCCAGTGGGGCCGACATCGCCCTACGGCTCGATCACGACGAGCGCTTGCAGCCCGCGCGACGCGTTCAGATCGCGGGCCACGGTCTGCGCCTTCGCCTCGTTGGTGTACGGGCCGAGCTGCACCCAGTGAGTCGTCTGGCCCTGCTCGCTCTGCGAGAACACGGTGCCGTCGTAGCCGTCGCCGATCAGCTTCTGCAGCAGAGCCACGGCGTCCTCGGCGGAGCTGAAGTGGGCGACCTGGACCAGGTAGCTCCCCGCCGCCTCTTTCTTCTTGAGAGTCTCGATCTCCTCCTCGCGCGCCTTCTCGCGCGCGAGGGATTGCTCGCGCAGCTCCGGGAGCTGTTCGACGGGGTAGCGCTGGTCGTGTCGCTCGAGCTCGCGGCGCACTGGGTTCGGATCGATCGGCAGGGGGATGCCGGCCTCGAGCGCCTTGCGCCGCTCCTCCTTCTCCTCGTCGGAGAGATCGACCGCGGGCGCGGACGCCGACTTGAACCGCTCGCGGCTCTCGACGGTGATGCGCTCGAGGTCCTGTGGGTCGCGCACGATGCGCGGCGTGAGGACCACGAGAAGGTTGATCTTGCGCGCGTCGGAGTGGGTGCCCTTGAACGCCCAGCCGAGAATCGGGATGTCCCCGAGCCAGGGAACCTTGTTCTCCGACTCGTTCTGAACGTCGGACAGGATTCCCCCGATCATGACGGCCTCGCCGTCGCGCACGAAGACGGTGTTCTCGACCTTGCGATTCGTCGTCGTCGGCCCCAGGGTCGAATCCGAGGACTTCACCTCGCTGATCTCCTGGAAGATGTTGAGCCGGACGGTGTCTCCCTCGCTGATCTGGGGAGTCACTCGCAGAGTCACTCCGACGTCTTGCCGCGCGATGTTCTGCGAGGTCTGGAACGGGTTGTTGGGGTCGGTCGTCGTGCTCGCGGCCTGCAGGCGGGAGGTGGGCACGGGGATGTTCTGCCCGACGACGATCTCGGCCTCCTTCTTGTCCGCCGTGAGGATCGTCGGCGCGGAGTCGGTCTGCGACGCCGTCACGATCGCCCGAATCACGGGTACCTGGATGGTCTTCGTGGGGTCGTTTGGATCGGTCATCGAGATCGTGCGCCCGAGCAGCGCCGCGGTGAAGCGCCCGGGATTCGAAAGACCGGTAACGAGGTCTGCCATCGTGCCGCTCGTCAGCCCGGAGCTCGAGGTTCCGTTGGGGCTCTCGCTTCCGACGCCGACGATGTTCTTGTTGACCTTCGTGTTGTAGATCCAGCCGGCGCCGAGGTCCTGGGCCGGATTGACGTTCACTTCCATGATCAGCGCCTCGACCATGACCTGTGGCCGGCGGACGTCGAGCGCCTCGATTACCTCCGAGATCGTCGCGTAGGCTTCCGCGTTGGCCTGGATGATGAGTGAGTTGGTCGGCGCATCGGCGGTGATTCGCACCCCGTCGCCCAGGTCGGCAACCGCGCTCGACCCGCCGCCGCCGCCGGTGATACCCGACAGCGCGCTGCCCGCCGGGTTCTGTGACGTGCCGCCCAAGCCGGTGAGGGAGGTGCGCGTGGTGCTGCTGCGGATGCCGCTCGTGCCGCCGCCGCCGGGCGAGCCGCTGGCGAGGCTCGAGAGCGTCTGCGCGATCTCGTCCGCGTCGGCATTCTTCAGCCGGTAGACGTGGATGCGCCCCGCGCCTTTCCGCTTGTAGTCGAGCAGCGCGATGATGCGCTCGATCGACTGCAGGATCGTCTTGGTCGCGATCACCACGATCGAGTTGGTGCGCTCGTCGGGGATGAAGCGCGGCTCGCTCGCGCCCGCGCCGACGCTGTCGGCTCCCGGCACGCCGGGGATTCCCGGGTTCGGCTGCTGAGCCGCTCGCGCGCGGCGCAGGCCGGGCTGCCCGGGCGCGCCGCTGCTCCCGCCTTCGTCGCCGAAGATCTGCTGGAGCTGCTGCGTGAGCTGAGTCGCATCCGCGAACTGGATGGGAATCAGCTTGATCTGCTCCTGATAGGTGGAGACGTCGATCTGGTCGATGATCTCGGTGAGTCGCCGGATGTTCGCGGCCGCGTCCGTGATGATCAGCGTGTTCGTCTGCCCGTACGGAATCACGCTCGCTTCCTTCGAGACGAGCGGCTTGATCGTCTCGCTGATCGCGTCGGCCTTCACGTAGTGAAGCGGGAGCAGGCGCGTGATGAACGTGTCGCGGTTCTCGGCGGCGTGCTCGCCGCCCACCGTCTCGATCGGGTTCTCCTTGGCGTCGCGCAGCGGAAGGATCTTCAGCACGCCGCCCGGGGCGGGCACGGTCGTAAAGCCCTTCACCGCCAGGATCGACTCGAACACCCGGTAGGCCTCGTCGACGCTGACGGGCTCGGGAGAGATCACGGTGACTCGACCGCGCACGCGATCGTCGTACAGGAAGTTCTTGCCCGTGGCCTTGGCGATCGTGCTGATCACCTCGGTGATGTCCGCGTCCTGGAAGTCGAGTGACACCAGAGTGTCTGCGGAAGGCGAAGCGCCCTGCGCGCGGGCGCTTGGCGCCGCGGCGAAGAGCGCCACTGCGAGCAGCCCGGGCGCAAGCGCGAGCGCGCGGGCTAGATGCATCGGATCGTCTCCGTGCCGTCGGGCTGGCGGCACTTCAGACACGACTCACCACTGCCCATGCTGAGCAGGGCTTGCGGCAGGCGCTGGACGCCGTCCAGCTTCGTGCCGTTGAGCTCGAAGCACACGGAGCCCTCGGGCATGCCCGTGAAGGGGCCGCCCGGGCGGATGTTGCTGAGCTTCACGCCGCCGAACTGCCCGGACTCGTCGTAGACCGGCGAGAGCTGGGCGCTGTTGAGCACGTCTTGCAGCTTGGGGCGCACGACGTCGTTCAGGCGCTGCTGCTCCTTCAGCTCTTTCAGCCGGTCGCTGAGCTTCTGCGGGGGGCGCGCGACGGGCGCCGGCTGTCGCGCGCTGCCCGGGAGGATCGCGCCGACGGACTGCGTCTCCTCCATGCTGATCTGCTCGCGCGCGCCGCGATTCTCGATCACCGCGCGGCGTCGCTCGACCGAGATCAGCTTCACGCCGTCCGCGATTTCCTCGTTCACGCGGTACGCGCGGCGCTTCTGCGCCGTCTGATCGTCGATGCACGCGACGGAGCGTTCAGGCTTCGAGGAGGTGAAGGTCCCGCACAGCTTCAGGTGGAGCTCGCTCTCCTTCAGATCCTCGCTCGTCGGAGCGACCGCAGCCGCGCGCGTCTTGAACAGATTCCGGGTCGCGATCACGTCGTAGAGCGCCGCGGTCGTGGCGCGCTGCGGGGCTGGCTCGATCGGGGGAACCCTTGCGGACGCGACGGCGGCAACGCTCAGCATCGGCACGACCGCTGCGTACACGACCGCCAGG
>WNFL01130331.1_pt2 | contig 10672 bp, 11 predicted proteins | sample 5400361 | NCBI WGS metagenome assembly WNFL01 (sample SAMN13153351, study PRJNA577476) | soil metagenome | isolation source: 40 cm soil on Douglas fir-dominated hillslope | place: USA:California | collected 2013-09-17 | reverse complement strand
CTAGCACGATGTAGGGATCGGGACCGTTCTGCGCGACGGCCTTTCGCGCAAACGATTCCGCTTCGTCGTAACGCTTCGATTGGTAGAGCAGCCAGGCCAAGTTGTTGAGGGCATCGCGCGACGTCGCATCGACCGTGAGGGCCTTCCGAAACGCCTCCTCCGCCTCGGCACGGTTGCCGCGCTGCATCTCGGCGTTGCCGAGGTTTGTCCAGGCCAGGAGAGAGTCAGGATGCTGGGCGAGGATCGCGCGGTAAGCGCGCGCGGCATCCGCGTACTTGCCCGCGTCTTCGAGCGCCACGGCCGCGCGGAGGGCGGCGGAGGCATTGCCGGGATGGATCAGGATCGCGGCGTGGCCGCCGCCCGACCACGCTTTTTCAAGGCGATCGAACGACGTCCAACGCCCTTTGCCGTCGCCGAACTGCGTGCGGATCAGCCCGGAGGCCGGGTCGATCCCGTCGGCCACGATGTAGTGGAAAAAGTCGTAGTGATGTCCGGGCGAGTCGACGACCTGCAGCATCAGGATCACCGGCCGTCCCTGCCGCAGTTCCTGTTCGATGATGGGCGGCGTTCCGGTGACGAGTTGCGCGTCGAAGCCCGCCTTGCGCGCCGCGAGCAGCATGTCGATCGTCAGCACCCCGCCGCGCGTCTTCGGCAGCGCCGCATCCCACGACTGCATCGTCGTGCCGTCACCGTAGTGCTGCAGCACGGTGGAGAGCGAGCCGGCGCCACACGATTCGATGCCCCAGTGCTGGGTGGGGACGTTCGGGATGACGGTCGCGGTGGGGGAGGCGTGCTGGGTTTTTGGGGTGATGGTGATGCAGGAGGTGAGGAGAACGGCAAGAAGCAATGTTGAATGTTGAATGTTGAATGTTAAATGTTGAATGGGTCCTCGCATTGGGCCGCCGCTGTCTGCGGCAGGAGCGGAGCCACATTCAACATTGAACATTGAACATTGAACATTCAACATTTCGTTTCTCCTGGAAACGCGCGGGCGAGCCAGACAGCGGCTCGCCCGATTTGTACGGCGGTCTCGAGGGATTATCCGACGGCGATGACGAGGATCAGAGCGGCCAGGGCGCCGATGCCGATCCAGATCCATTCCTGGCGCGTCAGGCCTGCGGCCTGGACCTGGTCGATGTTCTGTGCGAGCTGATGGAGGTCCTGCGGCGAGAGCTGGGCCAGACGCTGATCGACCTGCTGCCTGGTAAAGCCGCGGTCCGTCAGAACCTTGGCGACCTGCTCGTTTGCGGCGACGTCGCGCACGAGTGCCAGATCGGCGGCGCGCTGGTCGATGCTCTGATCGGCCGCTGTCTTCGACGGTACCGGACCGGCGAACGACGGAAGGGCCGCAAAGGCCAGGACAAGGAAAAAGACAACGAATTGAGACGAACGCTTGGACACGACAAGTACCTCCATGTTGTGCGAAGTAGTGCTCACCACCTCACCGTTTCAGTTCACTCCGGCGATCATGGCCCCACGGCCAGGCAACCGGCATCCGGTGAGCGGACGGAGCAAGACGGGTGCCGGATTGGCGGTTGCGGGGTTACGGGGTCTCGCGGGGTTGCAGGGCTGCAGGGCTGCAGGGCTGCAGGGCTGCAGGGCTGCAGGGTTGCAGAGTTGCTTGGTGGCAGAGTTGCCAAACGCCTTCTGACAAACCAACCCTCCTCGGCAACCCAGCAACCCAGCAACCCCGCAACCCCGAGACCGCGCAACCCCGAGACCCCGCAACCCCGAGACCGCGCAACCGCGATACGATCCCCTTCAATGATCCGCTTCGAAGACATCCTCGACAAGGTCGAAAGCTACAAGCCCGACTTCGATGAGGAGCTCCTCGACCGCGCCTTTGTCTTCTCGGCGCGCGAGCATCGCGGGCAGGTGCGCAGCTCAGGCGAGCCATATCTCGTGCATCCCCTCAACGTCGCCTACATCCTGGCCGAGATGCGGCTTGATGAAACCTCCATCGCCGTCGGCCTCCTTCACGACGTGCTCGAAGACACGCTGACGACGAAAGAGACACTGCAGGAGATCTTCGGCGACGATGTGGCCGAACTGGTCGACGGTGTCACGAAAATCTCCCGTTATGCCTACGTCTCGCGGGAAGAGCAGCAGGCCGAAACGTTCCGCAAGATGCTGCTGGCGATGGTGAGCGACCTGCGTGTGGTCCTGGTCAAGCTCGCCGATCGCCTTCACAACATGCGCACGCTCGAGTTTCTCCCCGAGGAGCGGAGGCTGGCCATCGCCAAAGAGACGATGGAGATCTATGCGCCGATCGCCAACCGCCTGGGCATGGGCCGCATCAAGAGCGAGCTCGAAGACCTCTCCTTCCGCCACATGCACCCGCGCGAGTTCGAGGAGCTGCAGCGCGCCGTCAACGAGAAGCTGGCCGTATCCGGCGAGATCGTCGAGCGTATCAAAGGAACGCTGACGGCCAAGCTTCAGGAGAACGACCTCAACGGCGACGTCTTCGGCCGCGTGAAGTCGATGTACTCCATCTGGACCAAGCTCCGGCGGCAGGAGATCGACGTCGGGCAGGTCTACGACTACCTGGCCTTCCGCATCGTCACCGCGAACATCAAAGACACCTACGCCTGCCTCGGCATCATTCATCAGATGTGGCGCCCGGTCCCCGGCCGGATCAAGGACTACATCGCCATGCCCAAGCCCAACTTCTACCAATCGCTCCACACGACGGTGGTGGCGGAGAAAGGGCAGCCGTTCGAGGTGCAGATCCGGACGCGGGAGATGGACCTGATCGCCGAGCAGGGCATCGCCGCCCACTGGAAGTACAAGGAAGGCCGCGTCGGCGCGCAACCGGACGACACCAACTTCCTCTGGCTGCGGCAGCTCGTGGAGTGGCAACACGAGATCACCGATCCGCGCGACTTCATGCACTCGTTGAAGATCGACCTCTATCCCGATGAGGTCTATACGTTTACGCCCAAAGGCGACGTCTTCGCCTTTCCGCGCGGCGCCACGCCGCTCGATTTCGCCTACCGCATCCACACCGACGTTGGTCACCACTGCGTCGGCGCGCGCGTGAACGGTAAATTGATGCCGCTGCGGACGACGCTCAAGAACGGCGACATCATCGACGTGCTCACGGCCCCCACGCAGTCGCCCTCGCGGGAGTGGATCAACATGGTCGTGACCTCGAGGGCGCGCCACAAGATCCGGCACTGGCTCAATACCGAGCAGAAACACCGCTCCATCGACCTCGGCCGCAAACTGATCGAAAAAGAGGCTCGGCGCTACCGTGTGCAATGGCGCAAACTCGTCGCCGAGAACGCGCTCGATGCCGTTCTGGCCGAGTATGGACTGCCGAAGCTCGACGACCTTTATGCCGACGTCGGCTACGGCAAGATCTCCTCGCGCTCGATCGTCGAGCGTTTCGCCAAAGAGGATCAGCCGGCCGTCGATGAAGGCGTCATCACCCGCGCCGTGCGCAAGATCTTTCCCTTCACCGGGACCTCCCCGGCAATCAAGGTGCGCGGCTATGACGACTTGATGACCTACCTTGCCGGCTGCTGCAAGCCGCTGCCGGGGGAGCCCATCATCGGTTACATCTCGCGCGGCAAGGGTGTGGGCGTGCATAGTTTGAACTGCCCCAACGTCCGCAATCTGATGTTCAACGCCGACCGCCAGATTACCGTCGAGTGGGCCGACCAGCGTCACGCCCAGTTCCAGGTCGAGCTAGAGGTGGTGATGGAGGACCGTCAGGGCATCCTGGCGCGTGTCGTCTCGACCGTGGCCAACATGAAAACCAACATCCGCCAGATGGACAGCCGCACCGCGGATGGAAAGGCCACCGCCGAGCTGACTCTCGAAATCGCCGATCTCAAACACCTCGAGCGCGTCATCCGCTCCATCGCCGACATCGAAGGCGTGGTGCATGTCGAACGGAAGTTCAACGTGCGGCACGCGACGGGGTGAGGGCGGTTTCGCGGTCGCGGGGTTTCGCTGTCTCGGGGTTGCTGGGTTTCCCAAGTTTGCCAAGCCAGTAACCGCGAGACCCCGAGACCGCGAGACCCCGAGACCCCTTCCGCACTAACATTCTTCAATGCCCCCATTCCAGCGCTACGTTGCCATCGGCGACAGCACGGTCGAGGGACTCGACGATCCTGATGGGCGAGGCGGCTATCGGGGATGGGCGGACCGTCTGGCGCAGAAGCTTGCTGCGGCGCAGGGGAGCGTGCTCTACGCCAACCTGGCCATTCGCGGACGGACGACGCGGCAGATCCGCCGCGAGCAGCTCGACGCGGCGGTGGCCATGCAGCCGGACCTGGTGGCAGTGGTCTCCGGAACGAACGATCTCCTGCGGCCGCGCTTCGATCCTGATGCGCTCCGCCAGGACGTCGAGGCGATGCAGAGTGCACTCACCGGCATCGGGGCGACGGTGATCACCTTCACCCTCCCCGACCTCGGCGACATCATGCCGCTGGCGCGCATGGTGCGCGGCCGGCTGTTGCGGCACGATCGTCTGCGACTTCGCCGTGCATCCGGTGGCCTCCGATCCCCGTCTCTGGTCCGACGACCGCCTCCACGCCAACACCGCCGGGCACGCCCGGATCGCCGATGCCCTCGCCGACCACCTCGGCTTGCCGGGTGCGAACAGATCGTGGTCCGACCCGCTGCCGCGTGCGCCACCTGCTGGATGGACAGAAACGCTTGGAGCTGAGGCGGCCTGGATGCGCCGCCACATGCTGCCGTGGCTCTGGAGACATCTTCATGGACGCTCGTCCGGCGACGGCATCACACCGAAGGTGCCACGGCTTACCGTGATCGAAGGGTAGGGCTCTCTCAGGGTTGGCGGACTGCTTCGTCGTTGCGTACACCGATCGTCCCGATTGCAGGTTCGATGATCCGCTCGATGTCTTCCACGAACCCCAAGGTGCGGACGAGCGCGAATGCGACGATCTTCGCGTGCGGATACGCCTCGTGGAGGCGGCTCGCGGCCGCGAGGAGTGTGGCGCCCTTTGTGATGACGTCATCAACGAGGCACAGCTCCTCGCGATCGACGACCATTCTCGTGACGATCATCGATTCAGTGTTCCATTGCCTTTGGTCGCGCGCCTGAGACAGCAAAGGCCGACTTCGTAACCGCCCTCACACGTTGAAGGCAGGGAACGACAGTAGCCCCGATTCCCTGTCCAACGAGTGCAGCGGCGATGTTGTAAGCAGGCCAGATCCCGCCTTCAACTGTCAGGCTGCTCCGCGGGACCGGAACGAGCAATGGGGCTGTACCGAAAAATTCGTCCAGAATGCCATCGGCACGTTCATCGGCCAGGCGCTGCGCCGCGTACTCTGACGGCGACTGAGGAGGGACGCCAATCAGCCGCTCTTCTTTCAGGGCTCGCACGAATTGTTTGGCCTTGCGCGAAAGCTCACTCGTTCCGCGTGGAGCGTAGACGAGGAACGAGCCGAACGTGATCTTAGAAAGCAACTTCTTCGAGCGGCGGAAGGCCAATTGGTAAAGCCTGAAGGATCTGCTCGGTATCTTCGAGCACCTGAGCGCCGTACGTGCGCATCTCCTCGGGCCAGGTCAGCTCGTTGTTGTCGAACACGGACCTGAGGATAAAGAGCGGCCTGTTGAGCCGGAGCGCCTCCCAACCTTGCGACAGTGTTCCACTCGATTCGCCAGCCTCGACGATCACCGAGGCGTGACAGAGAAGAGCCATGGTGCGGTTGCGGCGTGGAAAGTTCGAGCGCAACGTTGGATGACCCAGCGGGAACTGAGTCACGACGAGGTGGTTCTCCATCAGCCGCGCCTGAAGCGGTGCATTTGAGGCAGGATGGGCTTCGTTCAACGGTGTTCCGAGAACAGCGATCGTTCGGCCGCCGCGCTTCAGCGTCTCCTCGTGAGCAGCGGTGTCGATCCCCGCTGCAAGGCCGCTGACGATCACAACATCGCGCTCGACCAATGCGCTGACGAGTTTCGCCACCCGTTTCCGCCCGGGAAGAGATGCTTTTCTCGATCCGACGACGGCGACGCGGGCTGCCCGCAGCAACGTCACATCCCCGCAAGCGAATAATTTCTCGGGGGCGTGGCGTCTCTCAAATTCATTGAGACCACCCATGATTCGAGCAGGGTCGAGCGTCACGATCTCCGTCGGGATGACGCGCGCGTTCTCGGTCGCCATGCGTAAGGAGAGTTTACAACGCCGAGAGAGCTTCTGACAGGGTCGTGCGGGCATTTGCTGTCGTCATCTTCGAAGAGGGTAGGGATTCACCGCGCTACGCACTCTCCTTTCGGCAGAGAGAGGTGATTGCATGACTCGAGCGCGGCGGTTGAACGACAATCCACACTTCGTCATCTACTCGGATGCGTTCCTCGACGTTCTCGGACCCGATCCGGGGTACGAGACGGTGGCGAACGTCAACGCCCACGAGGGACCGGTGTACGTTCGCGGCGAGAACGCTCTCTACTTCACCACCGTGCCGGTGACGACGAACATCCCCTCTTTCGGCGACAGGAACCAACATCCCCTCGTTCGGCGACAGGAACGTGGCCATCAAGCGGCTCGACGTCGCATCGGGCAAGGTCAGCACGTTCGTCGCCGAGTCGAACATGGCCAACGGGATGACCCTTGATCGTGAGGGACGGCTTCTGATCTGCGAGCAGGGCTCTCTCGAAACCGCTGCGCGCATCTCGGGCATGAACCTGAAGACGAAGAAGGTCGAGACGGTCGTCGATCACTGGTTCGGGCTTCCGTTCAATTCGCCGAATGACATCGTCGAGAAGAGCGACGGCACGATCTGGTTCACCGACCCGGCCTACGGATCGCTGCAGGGCTTTCGTCCCAAGCCGCTCATCGGAGACTACGTCTACCGCTACGACCCGGCCGACGATTCGGTGACCGTGGTCGTCGATACGTTCAAGAAGCCGAACGGCCTCTGTTTCTCGCCCGATGAGTCGATCCTCTACGTGAACGACTCCGGCGCCATCGAAGGGCCGAACACGTACTACGTCGATCTGCCGCACCACATCCGCGCCTTCGACGTCGCCGACGACAGCCATCTCGTCAACAAGCGGCTCTTCGCCGTCGTCACGCCGGTGATCCCGGACGGTCTGAAGGTTGACAGCGAAGGACGCGTCTACAGCTCCTCCGGCACCGGCGTGCAGGTCTTCGATACCACCGGGAGGATCCTCGGCGAGATTCTGGCCGGCGGCGTGGCCAACTTCTGCTTCGGCGGCATCGGCAACAACATGCTTTTCATGATGTGCGACACCGCCATCAACATCGCCACGCTGGCGGCGACAGGAGTCTGAAGCCGATCTCTATTGATTGAACACATGCCTCATGATGCCGACGAAGGCCTCGGCTGGATTATCGCCGACGCGATACTCCTCGGAAGGCAGGACGTAGCGCAGAACCGGCCGGCCGTTGCGGGTGATGGTCGCCTCCGCGGCGCGGTGTTTACGTCCGAGTCTGCCGCGATCGAGCGTGCCGTCGAAGTGGATGGCCACGTCCGCGTGCTCAACGACCACGATTCGGTTCCTGTTGAGCAGTTCGCCGAGCTGCTTCGTCAACTCCGGCGGATCGACGGTGCCGGCGAGCGACACCTGCCAGACATTCTGTAACTGCGTTTTCGCCGCTTTCAGCACCGCATCGTTAGCCGCCTTTGAGCCGCCTTCCATATATGTGGGAAAGGTCATCGTCGCCTTCTGCTCGGCTGGGGCGTGCGTCTCTGCTGGTTGTGGGCACGGAGAAGGTGATGGCGGCAGCGGCTTCGACGCCAGCTCCACGCGAGGCGCCGGCCGTGCCGCTCCGTGCAGCGGAATGGCATAGATGCCATTGCTCGTCTCGACCGCGATGCTTGCGCTCTGTTCCCCCGGTTTCGACGGCGCAAAGACGGCGGCGATAATGCACGAGGCGCGGCTTTCGAGCAGCCTGCCGCAACCGTTGGTCATCAGAAAGGCGGGATCGCTTGCGGCGACACCGCGGATCTCCAGCGGCTCGTTGCCGGGGTTGCTGATGGTGAAGAGCTGGGCCGGCGAGGCGTTACCAACCGTCAGCGGCGGGAACTGCTCCGGGGCAACAACCGCTTTTACGTGTACCGGCGAGGCGATGGGTGCGGCCAGGACGGGCTGGGGGGAGGGAGGGTCCGCCACCGTCGGTGGCGGGGACCCGGCCAGCACGATTGCAGAGAGCGCGAGAGCGCCGATGACAGCGCCGCCGCGCCGCCGGCGCTGGCGGCGCTTTGTGTCATCGACGAAATCGCAGGCGCGGATGAGGATGGTTCGCATCACGATGCTCCCAGAGCCTGCTGGGTTACGTCGTTGTTATCGACGAAGATCTGGATCGGGCGGATCTCTTCCTTCTTGCCAGCCGTCTTTCCGCCGCTCGATCCGGCGCCGATGAATTGATCGATCTTGTCCGCCCCGCTGACCAGGATGAGCCACGTCAGCACGAAGTCCATCCACGAATTCGGCGAATGGAACTTCATCACGCCGAGGATGCGAATGCCCGTGAAGGCCACGATGGCGAGCGCGATGAGAGCAGAGACGCCCACGCGCACGAGCTTCGGGCGCTTCTCCGGTGACAGGAACATTCCGTCGCTCATGAAGAAGTCGACGGTAGCGGCGACGCGATCGATTGCGAACGACGCCAGTAACACGATGGCGATGATGCGGCCTGATTCTTCCATGATGGACCCCCTTTTCTGGAGCTCACGTACGCCGTTTCAGGGTGTCTTTCAGAAGCTGCGACTGCTCCCGAAGGAATGCCTGGCGTTGTCTCCTTACCGGTAATGAGTGCATCGACGGAGCAGTTTTCCAACGGCGTGCGAATTCGATTGTTTTTTGTTCATCTCAACTACCTGCCGAAGGCGGGACCGGATGACGTTCGGCCGGTAGCCGCCATTGCCCGGCTGTACGGCGGAGAGGCGTTTGTGGCGCTGCCGTCGATCGTGGCGCCGCAGGCGCTACCATAATTGCTTTGCGCGCAACGCAAAGATTTTCGCAGAGCGTGACGTGGCTCACACACGGGCTCTGAACGGCGCGACATCTTCGGGTTTTACCGCTGTGAATATCCTGCGCATTGGCCGCTACCGCGTCCTGAATCACCTCGGCGGAGGAGGGTCGGCGGAGGTGTACGCGGCCGAAGACACGCTGCTTCACCGCAAAGTGGCGCTCAAAGTCCTCCATGTTCACGAAGCCGACGGCCGCCAGTCGCGGAGCTTCGAGCGCGAGGCACGAACGGCATCGCTGCTCAACCACCCGAACGTGGTCACGATCTACGACTTCGGCCGCCAGGATGACGTGCAGTACATCGCCGCGGAGCTCATCGATGGCGAAACGCTGCGCGAGCGCCTCGACCGCGGGCCGCTCACGATCATGGAGGCGATCGACATCGCGTCGGCCGCCGCGGGCGCCCTGGCCGCCGCCCACGAAGCGTGGCTCGTCCATCGCGATATCAAGCCGGAGAACATTGGCATCCGCAAGGATGGACTGGTGAAGGTTCTCGACTTCGGCGTCTCCGCGCTCCGAGGTGACGGCGATGCCACTGATCCGCTCCGTCGGCCCGGCTCGCTCTTCGGGACGCTTCACTACCTCTCACCTGAGCAGGTGCGCGGCGAGCCGGTCATCGACAACCGCTCCGACGTGTACAGCCTTGGCGTGGTCATGTACGAGATGCTGTCCGGCCATGTCCCGTTCCGCGGCCAGGATCTGATGGACACGCTTGCTCAGATCGTCGAGCGTGAGGCGGACCCGCTCCCGGCACTCGTCCACTGGAAGCTTCGCGATCTAGTCATGACCTCGCTGCGCAAGAATCTCTACGACCGCCCTCAGACGATGTCCGACATCGTCGCGACGCTGACGGATATCCGCCTCGATCTCCAGATTCGGGAGCGCGGCAGGACGGCGTAACCGGGTGAGGTTTCGCGGTCTCGCGGTTACGGAGTCTCGCGGTTATGCAGTCTCGGGGGTTGCACGGTCTTGCCGCGAGACCGGGAAACCCCGAAACCCCGAGACCGCAACCGCGTTACTCCGTGACCCGCCGCAACGCATTCAGCAACTCCTTGATCTCATACGGCTTACGCAGCACTTCCACCCGTTTGCTATTCAACTCGGCCGTCAGGTTCACGCTTCTGCCGTCGCCGGTGGAAAACACGACCGGCAGATCCGGCCAGCGGCTATGCAGCCGTTGAAACACCTCGATTCCGTCGACGTCGGGCAGGGTCAGATCGAGGATCACCGCGTGCGGTTTGAAACTCCTGATGGAGTCGACGACGGCAAGTCCGCGACCGATCGTGAGTACGGTGAAGCCTTCGAGCTCGAGAAGCGTGGTCAGCCCGGCAGCCACGAGATCATCGTCCTCGACGAGGAGGAGGCGGGAGCTCTCCTGGGGGCTCCTTCCCCCGTCACCGGTGGCGGAGGTCGTACGTTTTGGTGTGGCCATGGTAGATCTACGGCGAAAGCGGACCTCGGTTAATGGAATGGCTCCACCACCGAACGTTAGAGAGATTATTATGGAAGTTAAGGTTCGTTGTCCAGAGGCTCCGCCATCTCGGACGGGTACCGGCGATCGGGGGAAACCGTTCTGAAAGGGAAGGATGGGTGCCGCGCGGAAGTTACCGCGCGGCTTTAGCGATCTTGCCTGTCCGGATGCAGCGGGTGCAGACGTTCATCCGCTTCACCGCCGAGCCGACCATGACGCGGACGCGCTGCAGG
>WNFL01356518.1_pt2 | contig 10673 bp, 12 predicted proteins | sample 5400361 | NCBI WGS metagenome assembly WNFL01 (sample SAMN13153351, study PRJNA577476) | soil metagenome | isolation source: 40 cm soil on Douglas fir-dominated hillslope | place: USA:California | collected 2013-09-17 | reverse complement strand
ACGACTGCCCCCGCGCCGATGACTGCGCCCGTCCCAATGGTAACACCGGCCATGACCAGCCCGCCATGCCCGATCCAGACATCGTGCCCGATAACACATTTATCGGCTCTGCGCCATGCGAAGAACTCGGCATCGTCCTGATCGCCAAAGCCAAACTGTTTGCGGCGATAAGTCATGTGATGCTGGGTGACGCGGCCCATCGGATGATTGCCGGGATTAATGCGCACATGCGAGGCAATTGAACAAAACTTGCCGATCTCGGTGTAAATCATCGAGACATCCCCGGCAGTATAGCTGTAGTCGCCAAAGGTAGCTTCAGCCAGGAGGCTGTTGGGGCCGATGTCCGTCCATGCACCAACGTAGCTATCGTAAATGCGGGCTGTGGGATGGATGCACGGTTGTTCGCCGAGTTGGGCTGGCTGGTAATCTTCGCCCTGTGCTACCGCTGGTGCGTATTTGTCAATGTAGGTGAGCATTAAGCCGACTCCACTCTAACATTAGGAAATCGGAAATCCTGCTGCGCGGCCAGCCGTGCCATCGTGCTATCCCAGAAGATAGGGATGCCCCGGCGAAACGTGGCACGGACCCGTGGATGGTTAGCGCTATTGTCATAGAGGACCAGATCGGCGTTGAGTCCTGCCTCCAAACGGCCCCGGTCATGCAACCGCATGGCATCCGCTGGAATTTGACTGATCAGCTTGATACTCTCGTGCAACAGCATATCGCCCTGCACTGCCAGCAGGAGCGCTGCATGGAACGGCGCTGCCGGGAAATAGTCAGTAGAGAGTACGTCCACCACACCAGCCTTGATTGCGTCGCGGGCGCTCAAGTTGCCCTCACTCGTGGACTGGCCCCGGTAGGCGTTGGGCGCACCCATGACCACGTGCATCCCGCGTCGCTTGGCCTCCTGCGCCCCCTCTAATGTCACCGGGAACTCGCTGATCGTCACGCCCAGGTCAGCCATCTTGCCGACCTTTTCGATTGTATCATCGTCGTGGGAGGCCACCGGAATATCATACTTCAACGCGATTTCGGTGACATTACGGACGATATTCCAATCCGAAGGGATCGCCGTTTTTTGGATGATAGAACCCTTGATGCGGTCTAGAATATCATCACCGATCTGGTCAGGATCGAAACCCAGCCAGCGGCTCATAAAGTTCACATAGCGATCTACATTCTTATATTGACCTTGCCCCGGCGTGTGATCCATCACCGAAACAAGATTCACCTGACCTTGCTCCACCAAATTTCGCAGGAGCGAGCCTGTATCAGGATTGGTGATCTCAAACCGAGCGTGAACCTTAAAATCGACCAGCAGATCGTGACGCTGCTCGTTGATCACACCGATGATCTCCTGCGCCTTTTCCTGCGATCTTAGATCGTCTTTTGACCAGGCGAACGAGATTGCGGCGTAGGCTGTCGTGATACCGGCAGCCGCCAACCGCTTATCCAGTTCGTACAAGGCCAATTGAGTCGGGAAGCGTGCGCCCGGACGCGGCTCAATATCCCGTTCAAGCATATCGCCATGCAGGTCAATAATGCCGGGCATCGCCGTCATGCCTGGAACGCTCAGCACACCAGCACTGGCCGCTGGCGCATCGCCTTCGACAATCTCGACAATCGTTTCGTCTTCGATGTGAACTGCGCCGTGCTCAGCGACGCGATCCGGCAGGACCAGTTTCAGATCACTCAACCACATAGGATTCTCTTTCGTCGGTCAGCATAGAAGATAAACCGTCAGGTGCGGTCAGTTGAATCTCGTCGTCAACCAGATGTTGAACCTCTTCGGGATGGTGGAAAATGCCAATGGTGGCGACGCCCCGCTGCTTGAGGTCAGCAATCCAACTGGTAAGCGAAGTGCGCGTGTTGCGATCCAATGAAGCGGTTGGCTCATCAAGCAGGAGTAGTCGGAAGGGCCGGATCAGCGCGCGGGCCAGATTGACCTTCTGTTGCTCCCCGCCTGAGAATGTCGTCGGATACGCTTGCCACAGTTCAGGCTTGAGTCCGAAAGTTGCCAGTGTGTCCTGTGCAACGCGAATTGCCTCATCCCAGGGCGTGCCGGAGGCTAACAATGGCTCTGCGACCAGTTCTAACGCACTGACACGGGGCCGCGCCCGCAAAAATTGCGAGACGAACCCAATCTCTTCGCGGCGCAGTAACGCAATATCGGCGTCAGCGGCGCGCGCCAGATCGATCACGCCATGCTGGGAGTCATACAGAGCTTGTCCGTCGCTTGGACGATAGCTGCGGTACAGGCAGCGCAGCAATGTCGAAATGTCAAAGTTCAGCTCGCTAAAAACCGGGATCGCGCGTTCCAGATGATAGATGTAAAAGTGCTTGGTGTAGTTGGTCACATGTAGCAAAGGCATCGTTTTCCTCGCCTATAAAGACTGCCGTTGCCCGACGATAAATCATCGGGCTGAAGGACACCAAGCCTGCTCAAGCAGGCTGCATCTGATACAACAATCCGAGGACAGCCATCTTCAGATGGCTTCGTGAGCCTGAGCCTGTTGGCTTTAGCCACGGGCGAGGCCAATGGACGGCTCATATAACCAGTTCCTCGCCTATAACTTGGCATGGACAAGCTGCTGCGTGTAGGAGTGCTGCGGGTCTTCCAGCACCTGATCGGTCAGGCCGGTTTCCACGACGCGTCCGTGACGCATGACCATTACGCGGTCCGCCAATGTACGGATTACACCGAGATCGTGCGAGACAATCACCATTGTCATGCCGCGCTGACGCTGTAACCGTTTCAGGGTGTCCAGCACTAGCGCCTGAATCGACACATCAAGCCCGGTAGTTGGTTCGTCAAGGAGCAGCAGTTCAGGCGAGAGCGCAATCGCTTTAGCCAACTGGACGCGCTGCTGCATCCCGCCGGAAAGTGCTTTCGGGGCGTCGTCCATGCGGTCCAATGGGAATTCAGACGCGCTCAATGAATCCTTTGCGGCTTGTCGAAGCTTGTTAAAGCTGCGTTCACCCGTAATGAGTAAGCGCTCAGCGACATTACCGCTGCTGGTGTAACGCATTCGCAATCCCAGATAGGGATTCTGGTAGACGATGCCAATGTGCAGAGTTCGCACCTCACGCCGATTGTAGCGTTCTAGCTCAAATAAATTTTTGCCCTCTAGACCAGCAATGTTCAGGGAGTATGTTCCCTCGTTGGGCAACTCTTCGAGATTCAGCAGCCGCAGGACCGTCGATTTGCCTGATCCGGATTCCCCGACAATGCCAAGCACCTCGCCGGGATACACATCCAGATCGACGTGATCGACGGCCAGAATGTGGTTGTAGCGCATGACCAACCCGCTGGCACGCAACAGCGGCTGGCGAGTATCGAGAATGGGCGCGTCAAGCGGAATCGCGCTTGAGATAGCCGTCATAATAGAAATTTCCCTCATTGTCAAAGTAGGTTGAGCCGACAGTTACATCTTCGCCTTTGTTGCGGGCCACGAGCTTATCCAGATAGCCTGTATCCGAAAGTTCATAAGCGGATGAGCCATCGATCAGCGGAATTTCGCTCATAAACTTGTTTTCTGCGCCGGTCTTGATGCACACCCAACCGCGCTGATCCTCGACCTGGAACGGCACGTCGGAGAATTCGAGCGGATAAACATCGGTGTAGGGCGGAACCGCATACATGCGTTTTTCGCGGCCAGCGGAGAGCAGAGTCAGGTGTTCGGCTTGATGCAGTTTGGGCGTGTCCCAACGCGGGATCGGGCTTGGGCTGATAATGTAGCGCCCGTTGACCATTGAAGGATAACTCGCACCCTGAATATACTGCTTATAGCGGACTAGCTGCTCGTACAATACAAGCCACATCTGACCATAATCGGCATCAGCGTGCATCTCGCGGGCTTTGGTGATCGAGGCTTCGACGCCACGCAGCGGTTCAGGATCGGGAACCTGCAAGATGAGCGTCTGGCCTTCACGCATGATCTCTTCGGGGATGCGGTGGCGGCTCTGAAGCAGCGTAGCCTTCAATGTGTCGGTTGTCGTTGCCGCGCCCGACATCCGTGTAATGAAGCGGCGCAAGTTTGCGGCGTTGACTGAATCATCAGCACCCTGATCGATGACTTTCACGACGCTCTCAGGTCCTACCAGACTCAGCGTAACCTGCAAGCCACCCGTTCCCCAACCGCGTGCAATCGGCAGTTCGCGGCTGGCGTAAGGAACCTGATAGCCAGGGATCGCAATAGATTTCAGGATGCGGCGACGCAGTTCGCGTTTGGCAAAGGCGTCAAGAAAGCCGTAGCTGTAATCCTGACGCGGTGTGGCAAGCTGTTGTAAGCGTGATTCAGTCATGGCGTGGCCTGCGATTCTAATACCGCATCCGGGGCTGACTCGGCGTCGCTGTCATCAGAGGAGTAGAAAGTGGAGATGACCTTGCGCAGGTTGTCGAGACTGCTGGCAAACGTGACATAGTGCGGCAGTTTGAAGTGAATGCAGAAGCCAGACGACTCAATCGATTCGGTGTGGTACATCACGAATTCTTCGGTGTGCGCCGGGTGCGGGTCCGGCTGATTCATTTCCATATCGAGCGTCGAGGCGGCGATTAGTTTCACCTCATTCCAACCCATTGTCGCGGCAAAGCCAATGGTGAGACCATCTTTTTCCGAGCCGCCTGTGGTGACGACTTCAGCCTGACTGACCCGTACCCGCCCGACAGTGAACGGCACACCCGTTACCGGATGCTTGACCTTTACATCGGCGTGAGCCAACCGGAGTTCATTCACCGTTGGATGGATCAGTCCGTAGCCGCGCATACTGGCGTATCCGAGCGCCAGCACGCCGCCCGTATCCGCCCGCGCTAATGCCTGTAACCTGTGTGCGCGGGGCGCGGGAAATAATACGGTATCGCTCGTGATGTCGGGCAAATCCGCCGGATCGACTTCTGGTTGTTCTGGTAGCTCAGCCATCAAGCCCTGCGTTCGCTGCCAATCTGCCACGGCTGGATAGGTTACCGGGGCGGGCGTCTCGGCTGGCTCAAAAGGCGTTTCCTCGGCTGGCTCCTGACCGTCGAGAATGCCAAGTTGCAAGATGCGATGGCTGTAATCGAGCGTCGGACCCAGGATTTGACCACCCGGAATATCTTTGAAGGACGCGGAAATGCGCCGCACGGTCAACATCGACCCGGCGTCAACAGGTACAGCATAGGCAATGCGTGGCTGCGTGGCGCGATAAGCCCGCAGCAGCAACACGGCCTCGTACAAATCGCCGCCAGACTGTGCAATCGCCAGCGCCGCCAACTCTTCCGAATAGAGCGATCCCTCGCCCATTACCCTATCAACAAGGTAGGGCATCTTGTCCTGAATATCAGCGATCAACTCGCGGGTAACGCGACCTTTAAGCGCGTGATACAGCTTTTCGGCTTGCTGTATCGCCGCCTCGCCACCTTTGGCTGCTACATAAGCCATACCAATTACTCCTCAACTTCAAATTTGGTCGTGCGTGGCAGACCGATAACTTTGCCAACAGGATCGACAATAAAGATGTCCCAGCCCATCGGATATACAGCCCGCTTGCAGAGCGCCCACAGTGCAGCAGGAATGCCCGATACGTGGACATGCTGCTGATCTTTGATGCCCGGACCTTGTAATGTTAGCAACGGGTCGTTGCCCTGCTCACGCAGCGTGCCGCTGACGCAGCCGATAAACAATGTGGCGGATTGATCCGGGAATAGCGCCGTACCAATCGGAGCCTGCTCAATGTAAGCGAGGTCAGTATCGCTAATTGATGGATAAAAGTGATAGGCGGCAGATTCGACTGGATGGGCGCGGGCGGCGGTATGCTTTAACTGCGGCGCGAGAGCGGCATTCGATGTGAAATAGGTTGTTTCAAGGTCAAGCAACGCATGACCGATCTGCGAAAAGAGGGCCAGCTCATCCTGTGCGCCCGCAGGTAAATCGTAGATGCGGCCCGGATAGCTAAGCGCCCACATCAGCGCCAAAAATGTTTCCCGATTCTGGGCTTCTTCAGATGTATAAACTGGGGAGTTCGTTTGTTGGGTCATCGATCACTCAAAATGTTTGCATTTCAACGCGGGTGCTTTCTACCGAGCGCAGTAGCTGATCATCAGCAGCGGCAAGTAGGGCGGTTTGTTCACTCACGAAGGCCATGATCGTGTCAACGTTACTGTTTGCTGTGACTGCCGCGTCCAGCACAGCGATTGCCATTGCCTGGACCAGATCGCGCCCCAGGCACATGCCGTAACCTTCTATGCCGCCTTCATCAGCACCTAGCCGAATATGGGCCTCTGCAACCAGCACTTCACCCAGGTGGAAGATTGTCCCCTTGGCGTTGTCGGTATAAGGCAGCATGACAAGGCCGGTACGGTTGGTCAAGACAGTAATAGGTTCAACTGCCGGGAGAATCTCTTCAGCCAGCGCTTTAACGGCATCTGCCGGAGCCTGGCTGAGAACACTGAGGTATTCGCTTTGTGTGAACAGGACTGAATCAGGCACGTAGCCTCCGGGAAATGGACTCTTCGGTTCTTGTAATAATAGCGCGGGAGCAGACATCCTGCCCCCGCGCCATAAATACTACTTGACGATCTTTTTGAGGTCGAGGCCGAGAATCTTGGCAGTATCACGCAGTGAGTCATAGTAAGCGTCGAGATTCTTGAGGCCCATCTGAGCGCTCGGATCAACGTACCAATAACCGTGGGCTGTAATCCACTCCGCGTCATTCTGAAGGCCAGTGGTGAGAATATCCTTCAGTGTTGCACGGAATGTATCTGGCAGCGCATGATTAACAGCGAATGGCGTCCCAGGAATTGGCTGCGAGAAGGCAATCGGGACAATCTGACCGTCTTTGCAGGAAGCATACAGGTCAGCGAATTCCTGAGCAGTACGCTGCTTAAAGATGTCGTTATCGGCAAAATAGCACAGGTCGATCTTGCCCGCCTTCTTCTGGTCGAACAGGTTGCTGATGAAGGTCGCGCCTGCATCAACTTTGCCCGCTTCAACCGACAGAACGGAGGTCGGGTGCGAACCGGCGTAAATCGTCTTCATGTCGGTGTCTGGGTCGAGGCCGACTGCCTTGATGATGGATGCAGGCATCAGGTCACCGGAGGTCGAGGCCGGGTCAACGAAGGAGAATGTGTGACCCTTGAGGTCAGCGACGGTCTTGATGTTCGCGCCATTGCCCTTCTTGGTGATGATCGTGCTCAGGTAGAAGGTCTTGACAGTCGCGTCAAAAGCCTTAGCGTTGCTAGCATCAGGCGCGTGAATGCCGAGTGGCTCCGCATTGGCTTCCTGAGCGGCCAGGATGTAAGCAAATGGGCCGACTTCGAAGGCGTCGATACGGCCAGCCTTCATCGCCTGGATGACGGCGGTGTAGGATGTGCCATTTGGATAGAGAACGCGGACATCTTTTATCTCAAGCATGTTTAGCCCAGGCAAGTCAACTTTTGGTAACAGCGTTGAGAATAGAAGGCTTTCTGTAAGAGGAGGTCAATTAGATGTTAAGATAAAGCAGCAAAGACATTAATGGAATATTTAATGAATGTGAAGAAATGAAACCGACAAGTGCCTCTGCGAAATTGCAGCGACACTTTAGTTCATGAATACGGTTGATCTAGCTCATGAGATCAACACATAACGATGCTATAGCTTATTTTCGATTCTAACCACTCAATGACTGCATCGAGGCCAACTTCGTCCTTCAAATTGGTGAAAAGGAACGGCAGCATCGTTTCCAAAGGGCCAGTTAACTCATAAGTAGTAAATCATTGCTTGAAATCAGTGCTTCGTTGGCGATTGTAGGTATAAACGCTATATATAACGATGATCACTGCGATGCCAATCCAGTATAGTGCCCAGGCTATAGGGGAAAGCGCCACCGCGTCCAGCGGCAAATACTGCGGCAATAGCTCTGTGAAAATACCGAATGCCCCAACTGCGATGAGCAAAACGCCGGATGCGCGGGTAAAGACTAAGTGATTATGGGCTAACACTCGGACAAGCCGCTGCTGCAATGGTCGGGCGATGAAAGGCAGCAGCGCCAACGGCCAACCAAAGCCGATCCCGAAAGCAAAAAAATATAACAGGCCGCTCGCGAGTTCCTTTGCATTTCCCGCGCCAAGCACGAACGCACTCAGGATGATTGGCCCCGTGCAGGGAAGGGTCATCGGGCCGAACAGCAACCCATATACATAGGCCGTCAGATATGGGTTGCGCAGGGTTGGTGCCCGGGCAATTGCCATGCGTGCAAATGGATTACGATCCAATAGCATCAGGATGCCAAACAGAATGACAACACCGTAAATGACCGGCAGCAAAATCGACAGTGCAGTCCCGAACGATTGGTTGAGCAGATACACTATCCAGCCGACCAGCAGCATCGTTGTCAAGATGCCTGCCAGCACCAGGAAACCAAGCCAACCTGTCGCGCGACGTGGGCGTTCGTCATTTGTGTTACCAGCGAGGAAGGCGATCAGGCCGGGATACAAGGGCAGAAGGCAGGCGTTGGTCAGAATCGCCGCATTCCCCAAACTGAACGCTCGCAGCAACTCGTCCATCGCGTTAACTGTGACTGGCAGCTTTGATTTGGGAGACAAGCTCATCTGGCGAGTGAAACCCGGTGCTCATCTGTGTGATTGAGCCGTCGGGCCGGATGATGAAATGCGGCGTTGAGGGTGGTGTTACGGCACTGCGTCCAAATACGTCTACCATCGCTTTAATAAGCGCATCGGGTGCAACGGCAAAAATGAAGTTCCAGTTATGGCTATCGACGTATTTGGCTAATGTAGCGTTATCAACATTTTCGGCGACACTGAGTCCAACGAAGACGTACTCGTCCGAGTTAAGCTGGACGCGAGCGGCTTCGACATTCGGTAATTGTGCGCGGCAGTTGGTACACCACGTTGCCATCGGCTCCACAAAGACGGTTTTCCCTGCGAAATCCGCCAAAGTGAAGGTTGCGCTCGTTCGTGCGTTTGTCAATTGAATTTTCGTCCAATCGGGGGCGTTATAGGCTCCACTGGCCGTTGCCTGCATCGTGGACGGCGTTGGCGCAGGGGTATTTGAAGCCGACGAACAACCCGCCAATAGCATCACCATACCCAAAATAATACTGATCCGTCTCATTATGAACAGTTGAACTCCATAAAATGCAGCCCCATCTTAGCTTGGACGATCATCCTTACGGAGTTATTACAGGTCATTGTCGGCTACTCACGGTATGCTTATATTACCGGTGCAATCCAATTGAGGATGATAATGGCGATGAACCCGCTGGTTTCAACCGATTGGCTTCAAGAGCATCTTAGCGATACAAAGCTAAGGGTAGTCGATATTCGCGGACACGTGCTTCCGGCCAGTGAGCCGCCGCCGCATTACTTCAATCACAGGAGCGACTATGATAAAAGCCACATTCCGGGAGCCGTCTTTGTGGATTAGGTTCACGAAATCACTGATCCTGACGATCCCCGGCACGCGAAGATTGCAAAGCCAGAGCGCTATGCCACGGTTATGCAGCGTCTTGGCATCACGCCTGCGACGCTGGTTGTCGCCTATGATGACGCGGCAGGGATGTTTGCGGCGCGATTGTGGTGGAGTTTGAACTATTACGGTCATGAGAATGTGGTCGTGCTTGATGGCGGTTGGAATAAGTGGGTTGCCGAGGATCGCCCGATCACAGCCGAGCTTCCAGATATTGCACCGTCCCACTTTGTTGCCCGCCCTAATCCTGCTATCTTCCGCTCGATTGATCAGGTTGCCGACAAGATCAATACTGACACGCGACTCGTGGATGTCCGCACACCGCAGGAGTTCGATGGTGTATTTGCGCGGGCAGTGCGCAAGGGTCATATACCCGGTGCAGTGAATTTTCCCCGTTCGGAAATGCTAACGCCTGAAGGGTCCATGCTGCCTGCCGATGAGTTACGGCAGCGGTTTAGCCAGCTTGGTATTGATGACTCAACGACTGAAGTCATCTACTATTGCAATGGTGGGGTGTCGGCAAGTTACGGATTGCTGGCGCTGCGCGTTGCCGGGTTGAATAACGGCGCAGTCTATGACGGCTCCTGGAAAGAATGGGGCAACGACGAGACCCGCCCCCTCGAATGAGTCCAGGATGCATTTGAAACGTCAAATTACGTTCCTGAGCATCCCTCAACAGTTTCGCTGTAGTATCAGGAATTGATAGGCGTTTAGAAGACCCAATTTAGCGAACTGTACTATAATTTGCCAAAACGCGGTACCACAGGAATACACGAGGTATTTCGCATGGATCACACACCGAAAACCGCAACATTTGCACGTCGCAAACTATATGGTAGACAACAATTGCCTGGCTTTGGTTAGAAATGCCTTCATCACTCTTGATGAACATGTGTGTGAAGGTTTTCGTTGGGATTGTAATGACTGCAACGCTGCTAACGTTAGGCGTGTCGGGCAAAATCCTTGCTCAACCATCCCTTGCCATTTCCTCAACATATCTCGCTACGAAACCTATCTTGAGTACAGTAGCTTTCGGCGATTCGAATACCCAGGATTTCGCTGCTGGTATCAGAAATTGGTATGAAACTTTACAAGCTCAGCTTAAAGCAGCTCCTGTTCAATACTATTTCACGTTCAATAACCAGAGTGTTGGTGGAAAAAGCGCGGCACCGACGCAACTCAATGGACAAAATGCCCAATATGATATCAACGCAGCATTAAACAATATTG
>WNFL01242282.1_pt1 | contig 10677 bp, 11 predicted proteins | sample 5400361 | NCBI WGS metagenome assembly WNFL01 (sample SAMN13153351, study PRJNA577476) | soil metagenome | isolation source: 40 cm soil on Douglas fir-dominated hillslope | place: USA:California | collected 2013-09-17 | reverse complement strand
CGGCGGCTGGCTGGTGGTGATCGTGCTCGCCGCGATCGCGCTCTTCTATCTCATCAAGGGCAGGATCCGCTTGAAGGGGCAGCCGACCGGGCGCCTCATCGAGCGCTTCAACGCGGTCGAGCGCGCCTCGCACTGGACCATGGCCTTGAGCTTCGTGTTCCTCGCGCTCACCGGGACCATCATCCTGTGGGGCAAGTACCTCATCCTGCCGTGGCTCGGCTACGCCGGCTTCTCCTGGCTCACCATCCTCGGCAAGAACATCCACAACTTCGTGGGGCCGCTCTTCATCTTCTCGCTGGTGGTGTCGTTCCTCATCTTCGTGAAGGACAACCTCATCCACGCGATCGACATCAAGTGGCTCACGCACCTGGGCGGAATGTTCGGCGGGCACGAGGTGGCGTCGGGGCGCTTCAACGGCGGCGAGAAGCTCTGGTTCTGGGGCGGCCTCGTATTCCTCGGCGCGCTGGTGAGCGTGACCGGGTTGATCCTCGACTTCCCGAACTGGAACCAGGGACGCGAGCTCATGCAGCAGGCCAACGTCGTGCACGCGATCTGCGCGGTCCTGTTCATCAGCGCCGCTTTCGCGCACATCTACATCGGCACCATCGGCATGGAGGGCGCCTACCGCGCCATGCGCGACGGCTACGTGGACGAGGAGTGGGCGCGCGAGCACCACTCGCTCTGGTACGAGGAAGTGAAGCAGGGCAAGCGTCCCGAGAAGATCGTCGCGGGCAACGTGCAACCGGCCACGGGAGACTGACGACATGAAGCGCATGACTACCGCGGGATGGCTCCTCGCATTCACGCTCGCCGCCGGCGCCGCATGGGCGAAGATCCCGCCGCCCCCTCCGCCCGACGAGAAGGCCAAGGCCGCGGCCGAGGAGAAGAAGGCGAAAGACGCCGCCGCCGCCGAGAAGGCGAAGGCCGACCAGACCGCCGCCGAGGACAAGGCCGTCAAGAACTACCAGGGCAACATGAAGAAGGCGGGCAAACCCATTCCCAAGCCGACCCCCGTCGTCGCCGCTGCCGCGGCCCCGCCGCCCGCGGGCGCGGCGAAGGGCGCCGAGGCCGGCAAGCCCGGCGCCACGCCCCCCAAGGGCAACGACACCGACGCGAAAAAGAAGAAGTGAAGGACATTCGATGAAGAAAATGCTCATGCTCTCGATCGCCGCCGCCGCGGCGCTCGCCTCCGGCTGCGCGACGATGCGCGACATGATGTCGCCCGCGTCGAGGCCGAGCGCGACCGCGGTGCTCTTGCCCACCACCGGCAACAGCGCGCGCGGCACAGTCACCTTCACGCAGGACGGCGACGAGGTGCGCGTGCGTGCGAGCGTCACGGGGCTGAAGCCGAACGCCGAGCATGGCTTTCACGTGCACGAGAAGGGCGATTGCAGCTCCGGCGACGGCATGAGCACCGGCGGGCACTATAATCCCGCCGGCAAGCCGCACGGCTCGCAGGCCGGGGAGCACCACGCCGGCGACATGCCGAGCCTGAATGCCGACGCCTATGGGAACGCGAGCGCCTCCTTCGAGCTGAAGGGCGTCTCGATCGGCGGGCCCAATGCCGACCTCGTCGGCAAGGGACTCATCGTCCATCGCGATCCCGACGACTACAAGACGCAGCCCACCGGCAACGCCGGCCCGCGCATCGCCTGCGGCGTCATCGCGAAGAGCTGAGCGTCCCTCTCCCGGGGGAGGGCGAATCCCTACCACGTGTACCTCACGGTATACCGCACCACCGCTTCTGCCTTCGGGGCGATGCGCAGCGCAAAGTGGATGGTGCGCGCGTCTTCCTTCGTGAAGGCGTGGGTCTTGCGCAGCACCGTCCAGTTGCTCCAGCGATAGAGGTTCTCGCGCACCAGCACGGCGGCGGGCTGGTCGGGTTTCTGGTTCCTCACCTTCACCTCGATGTCCTCCTCGATCCACTTGGCGGAGGTGTCGATGCGGAAATCGAGCTGCCTGCGCTCGCCCACCACGTCGAACGCGGAGCCGAGCTTCACGCGCACGGTCTCGTCGCGCGCGGTGTGGTCGATGGTGTCCTCGCCGACGAACTCCAGGTTGCCGTCGGCCGCGTCGAGCTTGGAGACGCGGATCTTGCCCGCCGGGAGCGGCACACCGAGGCCATTCTCCTTGGCGTTCTTCACGCGCAGGTACACGTCGACCTTCTTGTTGGCCGAGGTTCCATAGTCGCGCTCGGTCAGCGGAGCGCCGTAGAAGTACACGGGCGCCTGGCCGCTGTAGACAAGCGTCTTCTCGCAGCCGACGCCGGCGGCCATGGGAAAGAGCTCGATCTGCTTGGTGGAATTGTTGGCGAGCGTGGTCGGGCGGCCGAGCGTGTAGAGATGGTATTCGAAGAAGGCCTTTTCCTGGAAGGACTCCGCCTTCATCGCGCGGTCCACGAAGGTGGGCGCCGACTGCGGATACACGCGCTGCGGTGGCTGCGCGCGCTGCACGTCGCCGGCCATGAGTTTCAGCTTCGCGTCGGCGAACGCGGCGCCCGACTGGTTCACGATCGTCACCCACGCGCCCACGTCGACGCGGCAAGTCTCGGGCGCCGGCTCCGAGTAGGTGAGGTTGTAATCGGTCCACCAGGTCATGCCGCCGGTCTGGTAGGTGAAGCGCGAGGCCTGGGTGCCGGCGCGCGATGCGTCGATGTCCCAGACCAGCGTGGGCCTGCTGATGAGCCCGCCCGGCAGGCCCGGGAGCTTTACCGGCGCGTTCGCCGAGAGGATGCGCACGCTGCCGTCGGCAAGCTTCAGCGTGAGTCCGCCCTGCGTTCCCACCAGCGTTCCCGTGATCGACTCGACCGACGTGCCGCGCGGCTGCTCGACGGTGATTTCGCGCTCGAGGTAGCGCGACAGGAGCTTGGCCGAGCTGGTGAGATCGAACTCGAAATTCTGCTCGACGACGCGCGTGCCCTTGGGGTCGGCGAGCGAGGCGAAAGCGACCGTGGTGGGATCGATGAGCGCGGGCACGTCGCTCACGCGCAGCGCGTTGTGCCCGGCCTTGAGCGCGAACTCGCGCTCCTCGCGCACCAGCGCATAGCCCGGCACCGCCTGGCCCTCGACAGCGTTCCTGAAGGTGCGCGGGTCGATGGCGCCCGGTTGCGCGCTCGAATAGATGGTGAGGGAAGTCGCGGCGAAACTCGCGGCGGGGAGGGCGCACATCACGGCGAGCACGATCGGGCGAAGCGTTTTCATGGGGCCTCCGTTGGGGTGGACCGGGGTGTAAACGCAGGAAAAGGGCGAAAGGGTCAAGGGGGTTATAATTTTTGCGATGAAATTCCAGGGCACCGACACCTACGTCGCCGACGACGATCTCAAGCTCGCGGTGAACGCCGCGATCACCCTCGAGCGCCCGCTCCTCGTCAAAGGCGAGCCGGGCACCGGCAAGACGATGCTCGCGGAGGAGGTGGCGCGCGCGCTCGGCAAGCCACTCTTCCAGTGGCACGTGAAGTCCACCACCAAGGCGCAGCAGGGCCTCTACGAGTACGACGCGGTGTCGCGCCTGAGGGACTCGCAGCTCGGCAACGAGCGCGTGGGCGACATCGGCAACTACATCCTGAAGGGCGTGCTCTGGCAGGCGTTCGAGTCGCCTGAACAAGCCGTCGTGCTGGTCGACGAGATCGACAAGGCCGACATCGAGTTCCCCAACGACCTCCTGCGGGAGCTCGACCGCATGGAGTTCTACGTCTACGAGACGCGCCAGACGATCCGCGCGGTGAAGCGCCCGGTGATCTTCATCACGTCCAACAACGAGAAGGAGCTGCCCGACGCGTTCCTGCGCCGCTGCTTCTTCCACTACATCCGCTTCCCCGATCCGGACACGATGCAGGCGATCGTGGACGTGCACTTCCCGGGGATCAAGAAGAAGCTCCTGCAGGCGGCACTCGAGGTGTTCTTCGAGATCCGCGAGATGCCGGGCCTGAAGAAGAAGCCCTCGACCTCGGAGCTGCTCGACTGGCTGAAGCTGCTGCTGGCCGAGGACATCCCGCCCGAGGCGCTGCGCAGCCCCGGGCACCAGGCCTCGATCCCGCCCCTCTACGGCGCGCTCCTCAAGAACGAGCAGGACGTGCATCTTTTCGAGCAGCTGATCTTCCTGCAACGACGCGGGAGGTAGACATGGCGGCAAGGCGCAAGACTCCCGCTCGCAAGAGCGCGCTACGCAAGCCCACCGTGCGCAAGGCGCTCGCGAAGAAGCCCAAGTCGAGCCCGCCGGGGCGCGTTGCGCGCGCGAGCCTCGCCGCGAAGGGCTTGCGCCTCGCCGGCGTCGGCAGCGACGCGGTGGCGCGCGCCACGGGGCGCGCCTGGGACGAGTGGCTGAAGGTGCTCGACCGCGCCGGCGCAAAGAAGATGCCGCACAAGGAGATCGCGGTGATGCTCGCGCGCAAGTTCGCCGTGCCCGACTGGTGGAGCCAGATGGTGACCGTGGGCTACGAGCAGGCGCGCGGCCTGAGGGCGGTGAACCAGAGCGCGCGCGGTTTCGCGGCGAGCGCCTCGCGCACCATCGGCACCAGCGTGGGCGAGCTCTACGATGCGTGGAACGACCCGCGGGCACGCGCGCGCTGGCTCCTCGATGCGCCGGTCGAGGTGAAGCGCTCCAGCGACGGCAAATCGATGCGCATGACGTGGACCGTGGGCGATTCCAGCGTCGAGGTGGGGTTCTTCGCCAAGGGCGCGGGAAAAAGCGCGGTGCAGGTCCAGCACGGCAAGTTGAAGAGCGCCGCGGCGGTAGCGCGCCAGAAGGCGTTCTGGCGCGATGCCCTCGACCGGCTGAAGGCGCTCCTCGAGCCCGTAACCTTTGGCCATTGAGCGGCAGCCTCATGTCCGCTCCAATGGCCGCCCCGATGGCTGATTCCCACGATGCTCTTTGATTTCTTCTTCGCGGTGAAGAAGGCCGGGGTTCCGGCGAGCGTGAAGGAGTTCCTCACGCTGCTGGAAGCGCTCGACAAGGGCGTCGTGTACGGCAGCGTGGACGACTTCTACACGCTCTCGCGCCTCATCCTGGTCAAGGACGAGGCCTATTTCGATCGCTTCGACCTCGCTTTCGCCGCCTACTTCAAAGGGGCGCAGTCGATTCCCGACGAGATCTTCACGCAGATTCCGGCGCAGTGGCTGGAGAAGCTCGCCGAGCGCTGGCTCAGCGAGGAGGAGAAGGCGAAGATCGAGGCCCTCGGCGGCTGGGACAAGCTGATGGAGACCTTGAAGCAACGCCTCGAGGAGCAGAAGGCGCGCCACCAGGGCGGCTCGAAATGGATCGGCACCGCCGGCACTTCGCCCTTCGGCGCGCACGGCTTCAATCCCGAAGGCATCCGCATCGGCCAGGAGACCGGGCGTAACCGGCGCGCGGTGAAGGTCTGGGACAAGCGCGAGTTCCGCGACTACGACACCGATGTCGAGCTGGGCGTGCGCAACATCAAGATGGCGCTGCGGCGCCTTCGCCGCTTCGCGCGCGATGGAGCGCCCGAGATCCTCGACCTCGACGGCACCATTCGCGCCACCGCGAAGAACGCGGGCTGGCTCGATATCAAGATGGTCGCGCAGCTGCACAACGCGGTGAAGGTGCTGCTCTTCCTCGACGTGGGCGGCTCCATGGACGACCACATCAAGGGCGTCGAGGAGCTTTTCTCCGCGGCGAGGAGCGAGTTCAAGAACCTCGAGCACTTCTACTTCCACAACTGCGTGTACGAGAGCGTGTGGAAGGACAACCGCCGCCGCCAGAACCGCATCCCCACGGTGGAAGTGATGCGCAAGTACGGGCACGACTACAAGCTGATCTTCGTGGGCGACGCGTCGATGAGCCCCTACGAGCTGGAGCAGGCGGGCGGCAGTGTCGAGCACTGGAACGACGAGCCCGGCCGCGACTGGCTCGAGCGCCTGCTGCGCTCATGGCCCCACCTCGATCCAGAACGTGCGCAACATCATGGACGGGCGCATGTACCCGGTGACGATCTCCGGGCTCGAGCGCGCGATGAAGTCGCTGGTCTAGCGGCCGGCGGTGTCACGGCCGGTTGTGCACCACGGCGATGCCGGTCGGCATCGCGATGTAGAGGTCGGTGCCGACGACGGCCACCGCGATCGGAGTGTCGAGCGACCCCGGAAGCGCTCCCGAGGCGAATCCCGGATGCCCGAGTTGCCCGGTGACTATGCTGATCGCGCCCGTGGGTGTCACCTTGCGCACCACGTAGTTGCCACTATCGGCCACATAGACATTTCCCGAGTCGTCGACGGCGACGCCGAGCGGCGATTTCAATCCCGCGTTCACTGCGCCGGCGAGGTTCGGTCCCGCCACGAGCGTCGTCACGATGCGGGCGGGCGTGATCTTGCGGATGCTGTGGTTGTTGGTGTCGGCCACGTACAGGTTGCCCGCGCGATCCAGCGCCAACCCGGTCGGCAGGAAGAATCGCGCGATCGTTCCGATGCCGTCGATGTGACCCGGCGGCCCCCCCGCAATGGTCGTCAGGTTCCCGCCCGCATCCAGCTTGAGGATCCGCTCGTCGGAGAAATACAGGTCGCCGCCGCCATCGCGCGTGAGCCCATTGATGCGGAAGGACGTGAGCGGTGAGCCGTCGGTGCTCGTCGTGGGGACCATGGGTATGCGCTGTCCACCCGCCGTCAACTTCTCGAGGGTGCTGTGCGTCGTGCATCCCGGGCCGGGAATCATGCCGCAGTATGTCCAGAGCGCGTAGTAGGTCGCGTCCGCTTCGTCGGCGGCGATGCCGGCGATGCCGAGGCTTTCGAGGCCTGTCAGGCGTGTCGTGACGATGCCGCCGCGGGTGACCTTGCGAATGCTGCCGGCGTCGATGATGTGCAGGTCGCCGGCCGTGTTGGCCGCCATCGCCCTGATGTCCTGGAAGCGGGCGGCTGCGCCGGTGCCGTCTATCTGCGCCTGGGCGCCTGGTGCTACGCCGGCGAGCTGCGTAACCGCTCCCGCCGCCGAGATCTCGAAGACCGCATTGTTGACGTAATCGGCGTAGTAGACGCGTCCATCCTTCGTCAGCGCGATTCCTGCGGGCCCGCCGTAGGCTATGGTCGACATCGCTCCCGAGGGAAGAATCTTCTGGAGGCCGCCTCCGCCCACGTAAAGCACGCCGGCGTCATCGACCGCGACGGCGTGGGCGACCAGCATGGTGCTGTTTCCGATCCCACCGCGCACTGTGGTCACGTTCCCGTCGATACCGAGCTTGCGAATCGCGTAGTTGGTGGCGTCGGCGATGTACAGGTTCCCCGCGGTATCGATCGCGAAGCCGGCGATGAGACCGAACCGTGCGCTGGAAGCGGGACCATCGACGTGTCCGGACTCGCTACCGCCCGCGATGGTGGTGACCATGCCCGCGGGGGAGATCTTGCGGATGCGCGGCTTGCCCGCTTCGCCGACATACAGGTTGCCTTGCGCATCAACGGCGATCGCCGCCGGGACGTCGAAGCGCGCCTCGCTTCCTGGGCCGTCCGTGGAACCCGCGGCGGCTCCGCCGGCCAGCGTCGTCACGACGCCCTGCGCCGTGATCTTGCGAATGCGGTTGCTGCCGCCATCGGCCACGTAGATGTTGCCCACGCCGTCCATCGCAAGGCCGCCGATGCCTTGATATATTCCGCTGGGACCACCGAATCGCGCTGCCGCGCCGACCCCGTCCGCGAAACCGGATACCCCCAGCGTTCCCGCGAATGTCGTCACCACGCCCGTAGGGGTGACCTTGCGAATCGCGGATGCCCTCGAATCGGCTACATAGAGCACCCCGGCGGGGTCCGAGACGATGCCGGTCGGCAGGTTGAATCGCGCGTCCGTTCCCGTTCCGTCGACGCTCGTGTAGCCGGTGATCGGTAAACCCACCAGCAATTCAAGCGCGGGGGCCGCCGGGGGTGTGGCGGTAGAGCTTCCCGACCCACCACCGCCGCCACAGCCCGCAACCAGCATGGCCGCGAGAGTCGATACCGCCGCCGCACGAGTAAGATTTCGTAACATCGTTTTTGGAGCGCGTTGGTTGAGCCCAGTTCCCCAACGCACGGTGGCGGCATCGGATGACACCCGTTTCATTGTTTGAAGCATCCCTGCGATAGACTATTGCGATGAAAGCACTCGAGGTCGCGCTGGGTGAGCGCGACCGCGCAGCGGCGCTCGCGTACTAGCTAACGATCGGGCCGGGAGGAGCAGGCATGGCACGCATCATCGGCGGCATCGCCGCCTCGCACACCCCCACTATCGGCTTCGCGTACGACCGCGACAAGCGAGACGATCCGGTGTGGGCGCCCATCTTCGAGAATTTCGCGCCCCTTGCCGCGTGGCTCGCCGAGAAGCGCCCGGACGTCCTGGTGATGATCTACAACGATCACGTCAGCTCGTTCTTTTTCGATCACTACTCCGCGTTCACGCTGGGAATCGGGCCCGAGTGGCAGGTCGCCGATGAAGGCGGCGGGCCGCGCGATTTGCCCCCGATCAAGGGGCATCCGCAGCTCGCCTCGCACATCGGGCAGTCGCTGATGGCCGACGAGTTCGACATGTCTTTCTTCCAGCGCCGGGCGCTGGACCATGGCATCTTCTCTCCGCTGTCCGTACTCTGTCCCCACGAGCCGCAATGGCCCGTGAGCCTCGTGCCGCTGCAGATGGGCGTGCTGCAGCTCCCGATCCCGAGTGCGCGCCGTTTCTACAAGCTCGGACAAGCGCTCAGGCGCGCAATCGAAAGCTATCCGGAGGATCTGCGGGTAGTCGTCGTCGCAACCGGCGGGCTGTCCCACCAGGTGCACGGCGAGCGCGCGGGCTTCAACAATCCCGCCTGGGACCAGCGCTTCCTCGACCTGTTCGAGCACGATCCCGAACAGCTGGCCGAAATGACCATTGCGGAATACGCCGAGCTCGGCGGCTTCGAGGGCGCCGAAGTCGTCATGTGGCTCACCATGCGCGGCGCACTGTCCGCGAAGGTCGAATGCAAGTACCGCAGCTACTACCTGCCGTCGATGGCCGGCATCGCGACGGCGATCTACGAAGGCACGGATGCGCCCAACCCCGCCGTCGTCGAGCGCCACCGACACCACGTGGCAAGCGAGCTCGCCGGCGTCGAGCGGCTCGAAGGCACGTATCCGTTCACGCTCGAGCGCAGCGTAGAGAAGTTCCGCATCAACGACTACCTGCACCGGATGGTGGAGCCGAGCCATCGAGAGGCGTTCCTCCGCGATCCCGAGGCGAGTTTCGAGGCCGCCGCGTTGGCCGAAGAAGAGCGAGACCTGATTCGCCGGCGCGATTGGCGCGGCCTCATCCACTACGGCGTCATCTTCTTCATGCTGGAAAAGCTCGGCGCGGTCATCGGTGTGTCGAACCTGCACCTCTATGCCGCGATGCGCGGCGAGACGCTCGAAGCGTTTCAAAAAACCCGCAATGCTCCGGGCGCGCTGTACTCGGTGGCGGGCAGAGGGGCCGGAGATCTCGCCTGGGACCCGCAGAAGGGCGCCGCAAGCCACAGGTGACGATGAGCCTCGAGGCACGCAAGGTTGACGTCATCACGGGCATCTCCTCGATGGCGATGCGCCAGGTGCTGGCTGAGCTGGGCGACGCTTACGAGCGGCAGGCAGGACAACGCGTCGAGATCGTATCGGTGGGCGGTGTCGACGCGGCCCGGCGAGTTGCGGACGGCGAAGCGTTCGATTTCGTCGTGCTGGCAGCCGACGCGATCGAGCGGTTGACGGGCGGCGGCCGCGTCGATCCGCGTAGTCGAACGGATCTCGCCCGTTCCGGCGTCGCCATGGCAGTGGCCGCCGGGGCGCCGCGGCCCCGCGTCGGTAGCGAAGCGGAAGTTCGCGACACGGTCCTGAAGGCCCGTAGCATCGGCTATTCCAGCGGTCCGAGCGGCGCGCACCTGGTGCGCTTGTTCGAGCGCTGGGGCATCGCCGACGCCATCGCGCCGCGCCTCGTGCAAGCTTCGCCCGGCGTTCCCGTGGCCACGCTGGTGGCACGCGGCGATGTCGAGCTCGGCTTCCAGCAGTTGAGCGAATTGATGCACCTGCCGGGCATCGACGTCATCGGCGCGCTTCCAGCGGAGATCCAGGTGGCAACCGTATTCTCGGCGGCGGTGTGCACAGCATCGAACGGTCCCGCGGCCGCCAAGGCGTTCGTCTCATTCCTGGCTTCACCAGAAGCCGATGCCACGAAGCGCCGCCATGGCATGGAGCCGGCATGAGCCGGGCGCGTGGTTCCCTCGCGGCTTCAGGACTTGGCGGCCCTCTCGGCCTGAGTGCGCGCACCGTCGATCGCATCGGCGAGCTCGCGCCACCCGGCATCGTTCCCGGCCGCGCCGAACACGCCCTGCATTCGGAGCACCGCCATCCACGATTGCACCTCGGCCGTTGCGCCAGCCATATGCGGCGAGCCGCCGGCGTCCGACACGGTGATCGCCGCTTCGCGCATTTCCTCGGCCCTGCGGCGCCCATGCTGGACGACGCGGCGCCAGAAGTAATCGGCCTGCCGCCCCCAGTCGAACCCGGGGAATGTCACCGCGAGCGAGGCGAGCACCTCCTTCTCGACGCCGTAGCGCCGTGCGGCGAGGAGGCTTTCGACGGCCAACGCTTCCATTCCCTTGATGATCACGCTTCGGCACAGCTTGATCGCCGAAACGACGCCGTAGTCCGCCGATCCAACGGTTGCATCGAAACCAAGCCGCGCGAGCGCGGGGTGCAGCGCCTCGGCATG
>WNFL01003437.1_pt1 | contig 10678 bp, 9 predicted proteins | sample 5400361 | NCBI WGS metagenome assembly WNFL01 (sample SAMN13153351, study PRJNA577476) | soil metagenome | isolation source: 40 cm soil on Douglas fir-dominated hillslope | place: USA:California | collected 2013-09-17 | reverse complement strand
GAGCCCTCGACGCAAAATCCTATTCACTCACAGGTCTTCCGACTCCGAAGGCCAGCTACAATCTGCCGCGCTTTGGCGCCTTTCTCGGTGGTCCGCTGAACATTCCTAAGATTTTCAACGGCGGCAACAAATGGTTTTTCTTCGGGGGGTGGAACGGTAACCGCGGCAGCACTCCGTACGATGCATTTTCCACTGTGCCGACTCTTGCAGAGCGCACCGGGGATTTTTCGGCCACAACTTATAAAAACGGCAGCGCGGTGCAAATCTTCAATCCTGCAACGGGGCAACAATTTCAAAGCAATGGGCAGCTCAACGTAATCGATCCCTCGCTCATCAGCGCGTCGGCGAAAGCGTTGCTCGCTTTCATTCCCCTGCCCAATCTGAATAGCCCCACGCAGAACTTTCATTTCGTCACTTCGGGAAGCAGTAGCAGCGATTCGGTGAATCTCCGGTTGATTCACAATTTTGGCTCTGGCGGCTTGCCGTTCATGAACTTCGGGGGCGGTGGTGGCGGGGGCAGGCGCGCGCAAAACAACATCAATTTCGCCATGAACTGGACGCGCAGCTCGACCACGCTTGTGAATCCGTTTCCCTCGCTGGCCGGCGGCAACAGTTTGCAAGGGCTGAATGCTACTGCCGGCTGGGTTTATGGACGCGGGCGCGCCACAAACAATTTCCGAGTGAATTACAACCACAATCATGTCTCCACAACAAACTTATTCTCGAATGTTCAAAATGTCGCTGGGGAAGCGGGCATTGGCGGCGTTTCAACGAACCCGTTCGATTTCGGTCTGCCTGGAATCAGCTTCACCAGTTTTGCCGGCCTGGCGGACCCTGTGCCGCGGCGCGAGCTCGATCAGACTTTCACATTTTCCGACACTCTTTCTTGGAGTCGCGGCAAACACAACTGGCGCTTCGGCGGAGACTACCGCCGCATCCTGCAAAGTTTCCGCTCGGCAAAGAATGCCGAAGGGAGCTTCGTGTTCACCGGCTTTGCTACATCACAACTTGCAAGCAGCGGCCTGCCGGCTCAAAACACTGGGTACGACTTCGCCGATTTCCTGCTCGGCTTGCCGCAACAAACCACGCTGCAATCCGGTACAAACTCGTATAATTTCCGCGCCAATGCCTTTGATGTTTACGCGCAGGATGATTTCCGCTTCCGGCCCAACCTCTCTTTCAATCTCGGCCTGCGCTATGAATACAACGGGCCGTATACGGAAGCGAACAATCAGATCGCAAACCTGAATGTCGCTTCTGGATTCAGTGGCGCGCAGGTCATAATTCCCGCCGGCGCCGTCTTGCCGGGCTCTATCAGCGGTGTCGTTCCATCTTCGACGCGATCTTTGATCAATCCTGATCGCAACAATTTTGCGCCGCGCATCGGCATCGCATGGAAGCCTATGAAGCACGGCATCGCATGGAAGCCTATGAAGCAAACCGTTGTGCGAGCGGGTTACGGCATCAACTACAACCTCGCGCAATATGGGGCGATTATTCAAAATTTCGCCTTTCAGCCGCCGTTCGCGATTACCTCCACAAATATCAGCTCGCACGCAAACCTGCTTACGCTGCAAAACGGTTTTCCGGCACTCAACGCTGCTGTCACCAACAATTTCGCAGTCGACCCCAACTATCGGCTCGGCTACGTGCAAATCTGGAACCTGGATATTCAGCGCCAGTTACCTGCGGGCTTGGTGATGAACCTCGATTACAACGGCTCCAAGGGCACGCGGCTTGATGTCGAGCGCGCCATCACCATCAGCGGAGTGCAACCCTTTATTTACGAGTCTTCGGCCGCCAACTCTGTTTTTCATTCGGGATCGATTCGCCTGCGCAAGCGCATGGCGCGCGGCGTCGCTGTTTCGGCGACCTACGCGTATTCCAAATCGATTGATGATGCTTCTTCGATTGGCGGCGGCGGGACGATTGTCGCCCAGAACCCCTTCGACATTGCCGGGGACCGTGGCCTCTCCAGCTTTGACCAGCGCCATAAATTTACCGGCAACTGGATCTACGAGCTGCCCTTTGGCGAAAATCACCGCTTCGTCCAGCGCGGGCCGCTCTCGCACATTTTGGATGGCTGGCAGTGGAGCGGCGACTTCACCGTCGGCTCCGGTTTTTATTTCTCGCCGCGGGTCCTCGGCAATTCGCTGGACATCAACCGAGGCGTGAGCGGCTCGCTGCGCGCCAATGTGACGGGCGCTCCGGTTTCGTTGGCCTCGCCATCTACTCTGGAATGGTTCAACACCGCAGCTTTTTGCTCACCAACCTCTTCCTTTGGCTCCAGCACGCCCGGTTCCGGCAGCACGTGCGCGAATCCCAGTGGCAGTACCTTTGGTGATGCTGGGCGTGACATCATCGAAGGGCCCGGACAGATCACGTTTGATATGAACCTGAGCAAGACGATCACGGTAAGGGAATCGCGCGCACTGGAGCTGCGCATCCAGGCGGCAAACGTTTTTAACACCGCGCACTTTACGGGGCTGAACACGATCGTGAATTCACTGACCTACGGCGAAATAACATCGGTTGGAAACATGCGGCGTATCACAATGCTGGCGCGCTTCCGCTTCTGAGAAATCATGATGGAAATTGCTAAGAAAGCTCGCGCGTTACTGACGGCAACGCTTCTGGTGCTCAACGCGTCGCTCTCAGCATTTGCTCAGAGCGCGCCGCAAGCACCGCAATCGCAGCAAACACAGCCGGCGCAGCAGCAGTATCGCGTGCGCGTCACCTCGGAACTCGTTCTGGTCAACGTAGTTGTGCGCGACAAGAAGGGCAATCTCGTTCGCGATCTGAAAAAAGAAGACTTCACTCTTCTTGAAGAAGGCAAGCGGCAAACGATCTCCACCTTCGACTTCGAAAATGTGGACGAGCTCGCCACCGCTGGCGCTACCGAAGCCACCGTCTCCGGCACAGCACCTGATCGAGGCCTGCTGCGTTCTACGGACCAGTCGGCGGCGCTAAACGCGCGCGATCGGCGATTGATGCTGCTCTTCTTCGATTTTTCAGGAATGGAACCGGAAGATATCGAGCGCTCCGTGAATGCCGCCAAAAAGTTCGTGCAAACCCGCATGCAGCCGGCGGATTTGATCGCGCTGGTTTCGCTAGCGACCAATATGCGAATCGATCTGGACTTCAGCGACGACAAAACGAAAGTGCTAAGCGTGCTGAACTCCTATACGTCCGGCCAAGGGCAGGGTTTCGATAATGGCTTGACCGGCAGTTCCGAAGGCGCTGCGGAAACCAGCGGTGCCTTCACTGCCGATGACACCGACTACAACACGTTCAACGCCGACCGCAAACTGCTCGCGCTGCAAGCCATCATGCAATCGCTTGGAAAAATCTCTCAGAAGAAAGCGATCATCTATTTCAGCAACGGCATCAGCCAAAACGGGGTCGACAATCAATCGGCATTGCGCGCCGCCACCGCTTCCGCAGTGAAAGCCAACGTCTCCATTTATCCCGTCGATATTCGTGGCTTGCAGGCATTTCCTCCTGGCGGGGAGGCGCAGAACGCCAGCCTGCACGGTCAATCCGCCTACAACGGCGCCGCCGTGCTCAACGATCTCAGCAGCAATGCGGCAACGCAGGACACGCTCTCAACGCTGGCGTCCGACACCGGCGGGAAAGCTTTCTTCGATTCGAACGATTTCGGCGCCGTATTTTCTCAGGTCCAAAAAGACAGCTCCGCATATTACGTTCTCGGATTCACCAGCACAAATGCGCAGAAGGACGGAAAGTTTCGCCATCTGAAAGTGCAGCTCAATCGATCTGACCTGAAACTTGATTATCGCTCCGGCTATTATGCCGGCCGCGATTTCGAACACCTGAATCGCGCGGATCGCGAGCAGCAGATACAGGACGAACTAGCGTCCGAGTTGTCGCAGACCGATGTCGCCGTCTATGCTGGCGCGGCCTATTTCCGGCAGGATGATTCGCACTACTATCTTTCGGTTTCGCTCGTGATTCCCGGCACGCAAATTCCATTCGTGCAAGCGAAAGATAAAGACAACGCCACGATCGACGTGATCGGCGAAGTGCGCGCGGGCGACGGAAAATTTGCCGTGGGCCATCAGCGCGACACCGTGAAACTCGCGCTGGATAGCGCGCAGCAAGTGCGCCGCAAAAACGTGCAGTACAACACCGGATTTCTTCTCGCGCCGGGAAGCTATCACCTGAAGTTTGTCGTGCGCGAAAATCAGACTGGCCGAATGGGCTCATTCGAAACCGATGTGCAAATTCCCGACCTGCGCAAGACGCCGCTGCGCATGAGCTCGGTGGTGCTAAGCAGCCAGCGAGTTCCGGCCGCCGCGAAGAAGCTCACTGGGCCGCATCCTCTCGTGCAGAATCAGACGGAGCTAGTGCCCAACGTCACGCACGTCTTCACGCAGGACCAGCACCTGTATCTGCAATACGAAGTGTACGACGCAGCGCGCGGGAAGAATCCTGTTCCCGCCGTCGCCGTAAATACGGCGGCCAACAGCGCGAATGCTCCATCCGCTGACGCTGCCAAGACTCCGCCTGCGAAAACTCCGAAAGATGGCGTGCGCGTTTTCACTAGCATCGAGTTTCTTCAAGGCAGCGTGAAGGTTTACGAATCTAAGCCTATCGTGGCGAATGAAGTTACTGCGCCGGATCGCAAGGCGGTGATTTTCCAGATCGATTTGCCGCTGCAATCGCTGAGGCCGGGATTTTATGTTTGCCAAGTCAATGTCGTGGATGATGTTTCCGGAAATTTTGCGTTTCCGCGTTCGCCGATTTTGGTGAAAGAGCCGGCGCCGCAAGCTGCTTCGACAGCGCCGATTGGAAAATAGTTTAGTCCTCCAGAAATTTGCTCAACTCTTCTGTAAAAGCTTCACGTTGCTCGATGTTCGATAGGTGGGCGGCGTCGAGCTCGGCGTAACGGGCGCCGGGGATTTGGTTGGCTATGAATTTGCCGTCGGCAGGCGTGGTGCCGGCGTCTTGAGTGCCGGAGATTACTAGGGTTGGTGTGCGGATTGTTTTGATACTTTCGCGGAAGTCGGCTTCGCGCAGGGCTTCGCAGCAGGCTATGAAGCCTTCGGGGCTGGTGCTCTCCACCATTTTCTGGATTTCCTCCACGGTTTGCGGTTCGCTTTCGCGGAAACGCGCCGTGAACCAGCGCTCCATCGTTGCCGGAGCTACCGCTTTCATACCGCCTTTGCGCACCGCATCGATTCGCGCGTTCCATGTGTCTGCGTTGCCGATTTTCGCTGCTGTGTTGCACAGCACTAACTTCTGCAGGCGATAGCTGGCGTTGATGCCGAGCCACATGCCTGTGACGCCGCCCATGGATAATCCGCAGAAGGAGAACTTGCCGATGCTCAGCTCATCGGCAAGCCCGAGAACATCGCGGCCGAGCTTGTCGAAATCGTAGGGGCCGCGACTGATTTCGCTTTGGCCATGACCGCGCGTGTCGTAGCGCAGAACCCGGAAGCTCTTGCTGAGCTGCGGCAGTTGCGCGTCCCACATCGTGAAATCTGTGCCGAGTGAGTGTGACAGCAGGAGAACCGGTGCGTCTTCTGCGCCGGAAAATGCGTAATGGATGTGAGTAGCGTTCACTTTGGCAATGTTGTTCTTTTCTGTGGGCGCGGTTGGCATGTGGTTTACACGCGCTCGAGGATTACGGCGATTCCTTGCCCTACGCCGACGCACATCGTGCACAGCGCATAACGGTTTTTCGTGCGCTGCAGTTGGTACGTGGCGGTGGTCACCAGGCGCGCGCCGCTTGCGCCGAGCGGATGTCCGAGCGCGATTGCGCCGCCGTTCGGATTCACGTGCGATGCATCGTCGGGAACGCGCAGCTCGCGCAACACGGCGAGAGCCTGCGATGCGAATGCTTCGTTCAACTCGATGACGTTCATCTGTTCGATGGTGAGATCCGCTTTGGCCAAAACTTTGCGCGTGGCTGGGACCGGCCCCATTCCCATTACGCGCGGCGCTACGCCTGCTGCTGCTGCTGCGACTACGCGCGCTTTCGGCGTGAGACCGTGCTTTCGCACGGCGGATTCGGAGGCGAGGAGCAGTGCGCATGCGCCATCGTTCACGCCCGATGCGTTGCCGGCGGTGATGGTGCCGCTGGGCTTCACGATTGGTTTCAATTTGGCGAGGGCTTCGAGGGTTGTGTCGGGGCGGGGATGCTCGTCCATCGAAAATGAAGTCGTTTCACCCTTTTTCCCTGCGACTGGCACGGCGACAATTTCTTCTCCCATGCGGCATGCGCGCATCGCGTCCGCGGTACGCTGCTGGCTGCGCAGCGCGAAGGCGTCCTGATCTTCGCGGGAGATGTGATACTCCTCGGCAACGATCTCGCCGGTTTCGGGCATGGAATCCGTGCCATACATTTCTTTCATGCGTGGATTGACGAAACGCCAGCCAATCGTCGTGTCTTCCAACCGCATGGAGCGCGAAAAGGCTGTGTCGGCTTTGCCGGCTACGAATGGCGCGCGCGACATGTTTTCCTCGCCTCCGGCGATTACCAAATCCACTTCGCCGCTCTTGATGGCGCGCGCGGCGCTGGCCACTGCGTCCATGCTCGAGCCGCACAGGCGGTTCACCGTGGAACCGGGGACTTCTTTTGGCAGGCCCGCGAGGAGCAGGGCCATGCGGGCTACGTTGCGATTGTCTTCGCCGGCCTGATTCGCGCAGCCGAAGAGCACGTCATCGAGGGCGGACCAATCGACCGTGGCGTTGCGTGAAACGAGCGCGGCGATGGGGATGGCGGCGAGATCGTCTGCGCGGACGGCGGCGAGCGCTCCGCCGTAGCGGCCGATGGGAGTGCGGATAGCGTCGCAGATGTAGGCGTCGGTCATGGGGCGTCAGTCATGGGTCAGTGCGGGTCGTCGCTATCTTAGCGCAAGGCTCCTTTCTGCGCAGGTTGGGCAGCGGATGACCCTTGAACTTGAAAGTGACTGGGAGACCCCCACACCCGGGTGCGGATACGTAAATACGGTAGATAAAGGACTTAGAGGCGAATTCGGCGTAAAAGCGGTAGATAAAGGACTTACGGACGTAGTCTGCAAATGGACAAGCGAGAAAGCGAGGAGCGCGAATTGAATGACTAGCGGATGGTCTTCGCGGAAATGAGGGAGGGAAAGGACTTAAGTGGCTGGCGGGGTATTTCATGGGATATTATACCATTTGGTTAGCTCTTGTCAAGAGGATTTTTGTCCCGTTTTGGGAATGGAGAAACGGTTGGGCTATCAGCGAATTTCGATGATCCTATCGCCCGCCTCAAGACACGATTGAAGGGTAGGCCAGAACTTCGCGAAGGCCGAGATCAAAGCTGAAGTTCGACAATTACCAAGGCGGACCCAAATAATCTTGATTTTGGCGTCAGGGCGGTTGGCTAAGTGAAGAAAATCTTCGTCCTTGCTGATGATCACGCGACCCTGAGCTTCGGCGTAGCGGCAGATCTCCGCATCCGACGCGTTGGCTAGGCCGACGTCAAGAACGTGCTGACAATCCAAACCGCGTGTTCGAAGATGCTGGGCGGGCGGCGAGGGGAAGTTGGTTATCGACAAGAAAATTCACGAGGAGTGGAGGACCGCGTGATCGGTTTGGTAAGCGGCGTAATCAAGGGCGGCGAGGATATCCTCGCGCTCAAGAAATGGGTAATCCTTGAGAATTTCGTCGAACGAGGCTCCGGCAGCGAGGAGTTCGAGAATATCGGTGACACGAATGCGCAGGCTGCGAATACAGGGGCGTCCGCCGCATTTGCCGGCGTCAATGGTGATTCGCTGAAGACGTTCGCGTTTCATAGAGGCTACTGCGGTTGAAGATACGCTGTATTCCGGGGAAGGGCAACAGTTAGCGGCTCCGTGCGTTCACGCATGCACAAGCTGTTTGTGCTTCAGCCTCGGAAGGCAGCGAATCGCTTTTCCGGCTTTCTGTTCTGCAATTCGTACATCGTATAGGGTCTGCAGATTCAACCAGAACTGTGGGCTTGTGCCGAAGAAATGGCCCAGACGGAGGGCCGTGTCGCCCGTCACGCTGCGTGTGCCGTTCAGGATTTGCGTCACCCGGTTGGTGGGCACTGCGATCTTTCGCGCCAATTCCGCTGCGCTCATTTCCAGCGCCTTCAGTTCCTCGGCTAGGTGTTCGCCTGGATGAATTGCCATTAAGGCCATGACTGTCTCCTAGTGATAGTCTACGATCTCGACATCTGACGGTCCGGGCGCGCCATCTTCCCATGCGAAGCAAACGCGCCATTGGTCGTTAATGCGAATGCTAAATTGTCCTTTGCGGTCGCCATGCAAAGCCTCAAAACGATTACCGGGCAGCGCCGCAAGGTCCTGTATTGACGTTGCTGCTTCCAGCCGATCCAGCTTCAGCCGCGCTGAGCGTTCCATCGAGAAGAAGGCTTTGACGCGTTTTCCTTCGGCAAAGTCCCTCGTCCGCTTATCGCGGTAGCTGAGGATCACAACGGGCAGTGTTTCATTTATTACGCGTTACGTCAAGCGTACCGAAGCCGGCTATCTGTAATTCAAAATCAGCAGCCTTAGACCCGAAGGCTGCGGCACCCGGCTTCCCGCTGCGAAGGCCGGCGCGGAAAGCGAGGAGGGCTGTCGTTTCATCTGTAACAGCCGCAGTGGATTGCGCCGGAGGTTGTGGGGTGGAGGATGAAGGGTCGTTGACGTGGTGTTATTGGATTTGGCGGGCGGGGAGTGCGGAGGGAGTTGAGCGGGGCGTCAGGATTATTCAGGCGCGGGGATTGGGGTGGCGGCGGTTTGGGGTGAGGATCGCGCGATGGTTGGGAGGGTGCGGGGGACGGCGATTTTTTCTTTACGGAGAGGGATTTTTCCGTTCCCGCCATAGGCGGGAACGCGCCCATCTGAAGGATGGCCGCTACGTAACGGTGCCTGCGGCGGGCTGGCTTCGCCATGGCGGAATCCATGGTTCGTTTGGTGGGGTGGAGTTGGGTTGCGCGGCTGTTAGGGAGCCGGACCACGGGTAGTCGGTGGCGGTGGCGCATAGGTTGGCGCGGATGGGATTTAGCCAGATGTACCAGGCTACTTGGTCGGGTGGGTCTGTGGAGCGGACGGCGTGGTCGTAGGATTTTTTCTGCCAGAGTTGCTGGTTGGTTTGTTGTTTGTAGGCGAAGCCGGTTTTGCGTTTTAGGGATTTTAGGAATCGGAGGAGGTTGGTGGTTGGCGTTAGGCCTTGCGTGAGGAGGTGCACGTGATCGGGCATTACGCAGTAGGCGTGAAGTGCGACTGTGTGGGTGAGGGCCTCACACCGCAGATTGTCTACGAACCATTGGGCGCGGGTTGGATCGAGAAAGATTTGTTTTCGGCGTTCGGTGCAGAAGGTTACGAAAAACCAGGCGGTGCCTACGTAGCGGTCGAGGGGGAGGCGGATGTTTTTGTGGCGGAACATGCGTGGGTGGTGGCGGGGATTGTAATGCAATTGGGAGGAAGCGCGGAGCACGATTTGTGGGGGAGGGTCGGAAATTATTGTTCTCAACCCTGGCTGCGCCAGGTGCGCCCATCTGAAGATGGCCGCTACGTAACGGCCTCACCCGCGGCGGGTTCGTTCGAAGATTATTCGTAGCGGAGGGCTTCTACTGGGTTTAGTTTTGCGGCGCGGGTGGCTGGGTATAGGCCGGCGGCTAGGCTTACTGCTACTGCGAAGAGGATTGCGCTGGCGGCTAGCCACCAGGGGACGTAGGAGATTTTTACGGACGGGAGATCTTGGCGGCGGAGATAGATTGTTGTGCCGTAGGTTAGGGCTTGGCCTATTAGCCAGCCTAGGGTTACTCCGAATAGGCCTCCGACTAGGCCCATTGCGCCGGCTTCTGCGAAGAATAAGCTGCGCACGTCGCCGTCTGTTGCGCCTAGCGCTTTTAGTACGCCGATTTCGCGGCGGCGCTCTAGGATCGCCATTACCAACGTGTTGATTATGCCCAGGGAGGCTACCGTTAGCGCCAGGCTGCCGAACAATCCTAGAAACAAATCGAAGACGGTGAAGACCAGGCGGAGGCTGCGGGCGGCGTCTAGCAGGGAAAAGGCGTTGAAGCCTAATTTTTTTATGGCGTCTTCTACTTGGAGGACGTTTTTGGGATTTTTCACACGGATGGTTAGCGCGGCGTAGGTGAGCTTGCCGTTGCCGCCGCCGCGGACGAAGTCTTGCACGTCGTTGGCTTGCGCGGCGTGAAGCTGCTCTGCGACGCGGATGGGGACGAAGACGCGGCCGCCGCCGAAGCCGCCGATGCCGGCGGAAGGGTCGGACTCGATTACGCCGACGATGCGCAGATTTTTCTCGCGGGAGACGATGGAAATGCCGCCGGACATCATGGCGTCGAGCTGGGCGTCGATGTCTTTTTCTTTGGCGATTTCGTCGGAGGAGAGCGCGCGGCGCTCGGCGTAGCGCAGAGTGATTTCTTTGCCGACGAGAGAGGCGGGCTGAGGCGAGAGGTCCTTGGCGAAATCCTGCTGGAGGATGGCTTCTTCGGCGGTGGGCGAGGAAAAATATTTTCCGGTGATGCCGCTGAAGCCGCTCATGGAACGGGAGGATTCGGGGACGCCGAGGACGTTGGTGGGGTAGATGTTGTTGTCGAAGCGGACGTCGGTGAAGAAGCGGATTTGGGGGTAGACGTCGACTACGTTGGGCAGGGCGGCGAAATGCTGGCGGGTGTCTTCGTCCAGCGGCTTGG
>WNFL01090802.1_pt1 | contig 10679 bp, 9 predicted proteins | sample 5400361 | NCBI WGS metagenome assembly WNFL01 (sample SAMN13153351, study PRJNA577476) | soil metagenome | isolation source: 40 cm soil on Douglas fir-dominated hillslope | place: USA:California | collected 2013-09-17 | reverse complement strand
AGGTCTCGCTCGCCATACCGGGCGAGGACGACGTGACGATCCACGCCTCGACCCAGCATCCGAGCGAATTGCAGCACATTGTTGCGCATGTGCTCGGCCTGCCCAATGCCGCCGTAACGGTCGAGGTGCGCCGCATGGGCGGCGCCTTCGGCGGCAAGGAGAGCCAGGCGGCGCAATGGGCCGCGATCGCGGCGCTTGCGGCCCGCATTACGGGCCGGCCTTGCAAGATCCGCCTCGACCGCGACGACGACATGACGATGACCGGCAAGCGCCACGATTTCCGCGTCGACTACCGGGCCGGATTCGACTGCGACGGTGAGCTCGCTGCGGTCGACATCGCGCTCGCCTCGCGCTGCGGCTACTCGGCGGATTTGTCGGGCGCCATCAACGATCGTGCCATGTTCCACGCCGACAATGCCTATTGCCTGCCGGCCGCCCGCATCGTCACCAACCGGATGAAGACCAACACGGTCTCGAACACGGCGTTCCGCGGCTTCGGCGGACCGCAGGGCATGCTCGCCATCGAGCGCGTCCTCGATCATATGGCCTGGACGCTCGGCATCGATCCGCTCGACCTGCGCAAGCGCAATCTGTACGGCCCCGGCCGCGACATGACGCCCTACGGCATGCAGGTCACCGACAATATCATGCCGGAGTTGCTCGACACGCTGGAGCGCACCAGCGATTACCGGGAGCGCCGAAAATCGATCGCGGCGTTCAACCGCACAAGCCGTTTCCTCAAGCGCGGCCTGGCGCTGACGCCCGTCAAATTCGGGATTTCCTTCACCACGAGCTTTCTCACTTCACCACGAGCTTTCTCAACCAGGCCGGCGCGCTCGTTCATGTCTACCAGGACGGCTCGGTCCATCTCAATCACGGCGGCACCGAGATGGGGCAGGGGCTGTTCGTGAAGGTGGCCCAGGTGGGGGCGGAGGAGGTCGGCATCGACCTCGACCACGTGAGGATTACGCCCACCACCACCGCCAAGGTGCCGAATACCTCGGCGACGGCGGCCTCTTCCGGCTCCGACCTCAACGGCATGGCGGCGCGGGCCGCAGCACGAACCATCAAGGCCCGGCTGATCGCCTTTGCGTCCGATAAGTGGGACGTGGCGGCCGATCTCATCACGTTCCGTGACAACCAGGTGCTCCTCGGCAACCAGTCGATTGCGTTCCCCGATCTGATCAGAGAGGCCTATCTCGGCCGCATCTCCCTGTCCTCGACCGGGTTCTATCGCACGCCCGACATTCACTGGGATGCCAGACGAGCGACCGGCCGGCCGTTCTACTACTTCGCCTACGGGGCGGCCTGCAGCGAGGTGATGATCGACACCCTGACCGGAGAAATGAAGGTTGAGCGCGTCGATATCCTTCATGATGTCGGCCATTCGCTCAATCCGGCGATCGACATCGGCCAGATCGAGGGCGGCTTCGTTCAGGGCATGGGCTGGCTCACCAGCGAGGAATTGGTGTTCGACGACCAGGGCCGCCTGCTCACCCATGCGCCGTCGACCTACAAGATCCCTTGCGCCTCCGACGTACCGGCCGACTTCCGCGTCGCATTGTTCGACGGCGTCAACCGGGAAGACCCGATCTACCGGTCGAAGGCGGTCGGCGAGCCGCCGCTGATGTTGGCGATCTCGGTATTTGCGGCAATTGCGGACGCGATCCATAGCCTCGCGCCGGGATGCCCTGTCCCGCTGGATGCGCCGGCAACTCCGGAATCGATCTTGTGTGCCATAGGGTTGGTGGCGCAGCAATAGGGGCGATGACCGCTGTCATACCTCAATAAGCTGACGCAATCTTGCTCGGCAGCATACGTCAGCCTCGGGCCGGAAGCGCCCGCATATGCCTGGTCTGCAAACAGGGATGAAGAGCGGTGGTTCACATCGTTCGCCGCAAGCCCAGCTGTTCGAGGGTACGCAGTCCGCTCGGCGTACTGCGGCAGTGCAGAGAGATAAGATCATCATGGGAGAGGTGGACTATGATCCGGGTTGGCCGCGGGAGAATGATGGCGTCCGATCCCGTGTAAATCGTCCACTCGATTCTCTCTGCCAACTCAGCTCGCTCTGCAGCATCGAACAATTGCCCGGGAAGTTCAAAAAGCGGGGCCGTCGCGCCGAGCTTGGCACGCCACCGTCCGTAATAAACCCAGTCGCGCGGGGCATCTGGCTCCTGGGTGCGATCACCCCAAACCAGTCCATGTGTCCAGAGCAGCGCAGATGCAAAGCTCCCAAGACAGGACGCGATTTCTGTTGCAACAGGTCGGCCGTTCTCGAGACGGCTGCGATAGGTGAAATCAATTCTTCTCTTCATGGTGCAGAGCTTCCGTCGGTCCAAAATGTCCTTTTTTGGACCAATCCGCCTCGCGCAATCCTCACATTCTGTTGTCGTAAGAAATTTCATGGATGTGGCCTACCAAGACTATTTGCATGCACATTTCCAAGTTGTTGCAAGTGGAACCGCTCTATTGAAAGGGGACCCTGACCCGATGACGGCTTCGGGTCAATCGCGCCGCTTCGAGCGCGCCAGTGCGACGTCCGCTGTCACTTCAACTCCCCTGCCTTGCCGGGCTGACCCAACGGCAAGGCGCAGCCCGTAGGGCGCAATAAGCGTAGCGCATTGCGCCGCACCGGCGGGAAAGCGGTGTGAGGCCGGCGTCTTTGCCTCCTGCCAAAAAGCCCACTATCGCCGTGCCTTGGTGCCCGCGGGATGCTGGTTCTTCTCCGTCAATCTGTCGGAGCGGCGCAATGCGCTGCGCTTATTGCGCCCTACGGCATGTCCGTTCCCGGCGCAGTGCCGGACATCAATCGAGCGGCATCAAAAATCGGGCGCAACCGCCTGCGGCACGGGCAGCGCCGATGTACCCGGAAAGAAGGAGTTCGGATTATCGGCGCAGATCAGCTCTGTGAGTGGGCCTTCCGGTGCGCTCGCCAACTGCGCAATGCGCGCGATCCCAACCTGGCGCACTGCCGCCTCATATTGCCGGAAGCGCTGGATGGCGTTCCAGGGCGCCGTAAAGGCACCGGGGTCCTCGACGTGAACGTTCGCCTCCAGCACTTTGCCATCCTCGATCAAGTAGAAGCGCTCAATCACGTGAAGCTCTTTGGTGTGCGGCGTCCCGAATCCGTCCGCCCACGTCCTCTCATCGATTCCGATCGTATCGACGACCAGCGCATCGCCTTCGTAATGGCCGATGGATTCGCCATACCAGGATGGCTTGACGTTCGGGGAATGTTTGTCCGTCAGGTAGACGTGGCGAACCTCTTGCTTGCTGGACAAGATCATCACCACGACCTGCGGCGTCTGAACGAAATACATCGCCTGGGTCATGGGTCTGAGCAGGAATCCGGGAACGCCTACGGGCCAGCAGCTCGCGTGCGGGGGGTGAGCCGGCTTTCCTGAAAGGACCAGCTCGTTGCGCTTGCGCAAGACGTCCCTGGCCCAGGGCTGGAGAATCGGGCTGGTGAGATCGGCGAGCTGTTCGGTCGGCTGCCTTCCGGTCACACGGAATTCGTCATTCGAAACATACGGACGCGCGGCGTCCTGCTGCACCGGGCCGGGACCGCTCGGAGGCGGGATGAACTGGCGATTGTAGGCATACCACCCGACACTTGCATGAGGCGCGAAATCGGGTGGCGCACTCTGAGCACTCGTCGAAAAGCCCAAGCCGCCGGCGAGGTAAAGCCCACTGGCAAGAGCGGCCGCTGCGGATTTTCCTGCATGTGTATACATCGGGCGTCCTCCTCTCCGAGACGATTAGTTGAGTTGCAGATTATACTCGTATTGCGAGTAATTCGGGGGCCGGTTGCAACGTCCCCGTACTGATGGCATGATGGCGCCATCATGAATGCTCGAACCCAAATTACCATGGACCCCGAGCTGCAGCGGCGCGCGCACGCCAAGGCCGCTGAGCTTGGGCTCTCGTTCGCCGAGTATGTACGCCGCCTGGTCGCGCATGATCTCGGTGAGCCCAGGCGCAACACGCCTATCTCGCTCCTGTTTGATCTCGGCGCATCACGCGAGCCGACCGACATCGCGCGTGACAAGGATCAAATGCTGGCGGAAGCCGCGTGGGCGGCGCATGTTCGCAAGACCGCGCGCAAAAGCGGCGCGCCGCGTCGGCGCGCCCGGTCCGGTGCGACACGTCGTTGAGCGTCTTCGTCGATACCTCGGTCTGGTTCGGAGCCGCCAACGTCCGCGATCGGCAAAATGCACGCGCGAAGAAAATCCTTACCGATCTCGCCGCACCGGTACTAACGGATCACGTCCTGATCGAAACCTGGACCTTGCTGAATTCCCGCGTGCACCGGAAAGCGGCCGATCAGTTCTGGCTTGGTGTGCGGCGCGGCGCCGCGCAACTGGAAAAAGTACTAGCCGTTGATCTCGATGCGGCCTGGACGATCGGCGAAGCGTTCCCAGACCAGGATTTCTCGATCGTCGATCGCACGAGCTTCGCCGTGATGGAACGCCTCGGTCTGGTGCGCGCGGCAAGCTTCGACGACCACTTCGCGATCTATCGCTTTGGGCGTAACCGCGATCGTGCGTTCGAAATTCTACGGTGAGCAGGGTTCGTTGATGAGCAAGTTGCCGTCCGTAGGGCGCAATAAGCGTAGCGCATTGCGCCATTCCAGTGCCAAAGCCGCGTGACGCTGCCAAAGTCCGCACCCCATCTTGCTGTCCGTGCCAGCCTATCGTTGCCGCCATGCCGACTTGTCGCGTGCCTTTGTGCCCGGCGGATGTTAGTTCTTCACCGTCAATCTGTTGGAGCGGCGCAATGCGCTGCGCTTATTGCGCCCTACGGCATGGCTTCTGGTGGTGCCCACCGCTCTGCGGGCAGGTCTACCTGGGATGCCCTGCCCCCCGCCCCCGGAATCGATCTTGCATGCCGTAGGGGTGGTGGCGCACCATCGAGAACGCGATGACCCAGGTCTGGCCCACGATTGAACGGTTTCTCGCCGAGCACGGCGCCGCCGTGCTGGTCACGCTGGCGGAATCGGCGGGCTCAAGCCCGCGCGAAGTCGGCACCCGCATGGTGGTGCGACCCGATGGCCGGTTTTCAGGCACCATCGGGGGTGGCGCGCTGGAGTGGCTGGCGCTCGCCGAGGCGCAGCAGATGATGGCCAGCAGCGCCAAGACGGCGGCGTTTCGCCGGCTGAATAAGGCGCTGGGACCCGAGCTTGGCCAATGTTGCGGAGGCCGCGTAGTGGTGACGTTGGAACGCTTTGAAGGGCGCGATCTCGACAAGGTCGTTCCATTGGCCGCAGCGGAGCGCACGGGGCGCTTCTTGACCGTATCGGAACCCGGACAGCCCATGCGTCGTTCGCTTGCAACCGGCTCTCCCGCAGGACCGGGCTATGCCAAGCTCCCTGACGGCCGCATTGCCGAGCGGTTCGGTCCCAACGCAACGCCGCTTTACCTGTTCGGGGCCGGCCATGTGGGCCAGAGCCTGGTGCTGGCGCTCGCGCCGCTCCCCTTCGCGGTGACGTGGATCGACCCGCGCCCAGCCTCCTTCCCGTCCCACGTGCCCGGCAACGTGACATGCCGCACCGGCACCGACCCGGTGCAGGTGCTCGAAACCGCCCCCGAGGGCGCCTTCGTGGCGATCATGACCCACAGCCACGCCCTCGACCTCGACGTAGCGGCGGCGGCCCTGCTGGCCCGTCGGTTTGCCTATGTGGGGGTGATCGGCAGCGCCACCAAGCGCGCGCGCTTTGCCGGCGCTCTGCGCCCGATCGGCCTTACCGACGACGATATCGCCCGTCTGATCTGCCCGATCGGCCTCACCGAAATTCACGATAAGGCGCCGGCCGCCATTGCGGCCGCGGTCGCGGCACAGCTTCTCATCCGGCGCGACGTCATGGCGGCGTCAACGTCGTCCCCGGAGCACGCAGCACATGCCCCAAGCGGTGCCTCGCATGCGTGATCCAACGCCACCGCAGCCCCCTCCCTACCCTCCCCCGCAAGCGGGGGAGGACAAATCGATTTACCCTCCCCCGCCTGCGGGGGAGGGCAGGGTGGGGGCGCCGCTGCTGTCGGCGGTGCATATCACCAAGCGGTTCGGATCGTTCGCCGCCAACGACAGCATCGACCTTGATATTTATGGGGGCGAGATCCACGCGCTGCTCGGCGAGAACGGCGCCGGCAAATCGACGCTCGTCAAGATCATCTATGGGCTCCTCCAGCCGACCGGCGGCGAATTGCGCGTCATGGGCCGCAAGGTCGCGCTCGCCGGCCCGGCGGCGGCGCGCGCGCTTGGCGTCGCCATGGTGTTCCAGCATTTTTCGCTGTTCGAGAATCTGACCGTCGCGGAAAACGTGGCGCTCGGCCTCTCGACCGGCGAGCCGCTCGCCGCCATGACGCAGCGGCTTGCCGATCTCTCCCGTGTTTACGGCCTGCCGCTCGAGCCGGCGCGGGAGGTGTGGCGGCTCTCGGTCGGCGAGCGCCAGCGCATCGAGATCGTGCGGGCGCTGATGCAAAACCCGAAGCTCCTGATTCTCGACGAGCCGACCTCGGTGCTGACGCCGCAGGAAACCGATCAGGTCTTTATCACGCTGAGAAGCCTCAAAGGCGAGGGCCGGGCCATTCTCTACATCTCCCACAAGCTCGATGAGGTGAAGGCGCTGTGCGATACCGCCACCATTCTGCGCGGCGGCAAGAAGGTTGCGACCTGCGACCCGCGCCTCGAGACGGCGGCATCGCTCGCGCGCATGATGGTCGGCGCCGATATCGGCGAGGTCAGGGCCGCCATCGGCCGCAAGACCGGCGCGCCCCGCCTCGGCATTCGCGATCTCACCCTTGATCCCGACGATCCGCACGGGGTGCGGCTCGATACCGTCTCGCTCGAAGTCAGGGGTGGCGAGATTGTCGGCATTGCCGGCGTTTCCGGCAATGGCCAGGACGAGTTGTTCGCCGTCTTGTCGGGCGAGCGGGCTTCACCCAATGCGGACAACATCATCATCGACGGCCGTGCGGCCGGGCAGTTGTCGATCACGGATCGCCGGCGGCTCGGCGCCGCCTTCGTGCCGGAGGAGCGGCTCGGCCACGGCACCGCGCCGCGCATGCGGCTTTCCGACAACGCATTGCTGACCGGTCACGCAGCGGGCGGCATGGTGAAGCGCGGCTTCATCGATCGCGCCGCGATGCTTGCCACGGTCGATAACACCACCAAGGCGTTCGACGTGCGCAAGGCCAAGCGCGATCCGGAGGCCATGAGCCTGTCCGGCGGCAATCTGCAGAAGTTCGTGGTCGGCCGCGAAATCCTCCGCGAGCCCGGCGTGCTGGTGGTCGCGCAGCCGACCTGGGGCGTCGACGCGGGGGCGGCCGCGACCATCCGCCAGGCGCTGATCAATCTCGCGGTACGCGGCGCCGCCGTGCTCGTGATCAGCCAGGATCTCGACGAACTTGAGGAAATCGCCGACCGCATCGCGGTGATTTTCCACGGCCGGCTTTCGGAGGCGATCGACGCCGCTGCCGCCACCCGCGAGGCACTCGGCCTGCTGATGGGCGGCAGCGCAGCCAAGGGCGAGGCCGGCAGCGCGCAAGGAGACGGAAAGGATTCATGGGTGCCAGCTTAGGCCATAGCAGCGCCACGAACTCCTCCCCTCCCCCTTGTGGGGAGGGGTCGGGGGTGGGGGTCGAGCCGCGGGGCACGTTCGTGCCATCACCTCCCGACCCCCCACCCCGACCCTCCCCCACAAGGGGGGAGGGAGTCGTTGTGGCTTGGTCGAGCCGCAAGCTGGCACCGTAGGAAAGGACCTGGGTCATGCGGTTGGTGCTTGAGCGCCGGGCGGAGCGTTCCACCGCCGTCGCCATTGCGTCGCCCCTGATCGCGATCACGCTGACGCTGGCGACGATGGCCATATTGTTCGCCGCGCTGGGCAAGAATCCCATCACGGCGCTCTCGGTCTACTTCGTCGAGCCGCTCACCGACAGCTATTCCCTGGTTGAGCTTGCCGTGAAGGCGACGCCGCTGGTGATGATCGCGGTCGGCCTTGCGCTGTGCTACCTCGCCAATGTGTGGAATATCGGGGCCGAGGGCCAGTTCCTGATCGGCGCCGTGTGCGGTTCATGGCTCGCGGTCTTAACTCAGGGCGCCGATGCGAGCGCCTGGGTGTTGCCGGTCATGCTGATGCTCGGAGCCATCGGCGGCGCGCTTTACGCGCTCATTCCGGCGATCGCAAAAGTACGTTTCGGCGCGAGCGAGATTCTCACCAGTCTGATGCTGGTCTATGTGGCCGATCTGCTGCTCGACTATCTGGTCCGCGGGCCCTGGCGCGACCCCAACGGCTTCAATTTCCCGACCACGGCGGAGTTCGATGCGGTCGCCACGGTGCCGGTCCTCGTCGACGGGACCCGGCTGCATTTGGGCGCGTTGATCGTCCTCTTGGTGGTCGCGGTCGCAGCGGTCCTCCTCGGTCGCACCATCAAGGGTTTCGAAATCAAGGTGGTGGGGGCGGCGCCGCGCGCTGCGCGATTTGCCGGCTTCAGCGCCGATAAGCTCGTGATCCTGACGTTCCTGATCTCCGGTGCACTTGCGGGGCTTGCCGGCATCATCGAGGTGGCGGGACCCGTTGGCCATCTCCAGCCGAATTTTTCGCCCGGATACGGCTTCACGGCGATCATCGTGGCGTTTCTCGGCCGGCTCAACCCGATCGGCATTCTGATCGCCGGGCTGTTCCTCGCCCTCACCTTCATCGGCGGCGAGCAGGCGCAGATTTCCATCAAGGTGCCGCTCGATCTCACCAAGGTGTTTCAAGGCATCCTGTTGTTCTACGTGCTCGCCTGCGATTCGCTCATTCTTTACCGCATTCGCGCCGTCTCGTCCCGCCGCGGAGCCGCCGATGCCATTGCTTGAGCCTGCATTTCTTCAAGCCATCATCGTGTCGGTGATCGCCGCGTCAACACCGCTGTTGCTCGCAGCGGCAGGCGAACTCGTCGCCGAGCGCGCCGGCGTGCTCAATCTGGGCCTCGAAGGCATGATGATCATGGGCGCGGCGTGCGGCTTTGCGGGCGCCTACTTCACCGGTTCGGTGATCGCCGGCGCGCTTGCCGGAATTGTCGCCGGGATGCTCATGTCGGCGGTGTTCGCCGCACTCACGCTCGGGCTTGCCGTCAACCAGGTGGCGGCGGGCCTCGCGTTGACCATTTTCGGCATCGGCCTGTCAGGCTTGATCGGCGCCGGCTTCGTCGGCGAGCGCATCGAGACGGCGCCTCATCTCTATCTCCCGCTGCTCACCGACCTGCCGTTCGCCGGCAAAATCGTGTTCGGTCAGGACGGCTTCGTCTACGCATCGATTGCAGTGGTGATCGGCATCCGGCGGTTCCTTTACGGCGCTCGCGCGGGCCTGATCCTGCGTGCGGTCGGAGATAACCACGTGTCGGCCCACGCGCTTGGCTATCCGGTGCTGCGCATCCGCTTCGCGGCGGTGCTGTTCGGCGGCGCCTGCGCCGGGCTCGGCGGCGCCTATCTGCCGCTCGCTTACACGCCGTTCTTCATCCCCGGAATGACCGCCGGCCGCGGCTGGATTGCGCTCGCCCTCGTGGTGTTTGCGTCATGGCTGCCGGGCCGCGTCGCCATCGGCGCTTATCTGTTCGGCTTCGTCACCATTCTGCAGCTCCATTTCCAGGCGCTTCACGTGCCGATCCCGTCCCAGTTCATGTCGTCCCTGCCGTATCTCGCCACGGTGGTGGTGCTGATTGCAATTTCGCGTCGCCGCGGCCTCGCCGGGTCGGCCGCGCCGGCATCGCTCGGGCTCGTCTTCGTGCCCGACCGTTGAACGATCGCCGGTTGCGCGCGGGCGGGCGCCGCGGCTGGAGAAACCTTGAACACCCGTCGATAGTACGCGGAGTCGAACATGCGATCTTATGTTGTTAGCGCCGCTGCCGCCGCAGCAGCAGCCTCCCTTGCGGCCGTGGCCATCATTCCGGGCGTCCTTTCCGGCGCTGCCGGCGCCGAGAAGACCGCCGACAAGCTCAAAGTCGGCTTCGTCTATCTCGGCCCGATCGGCGATATGGGTTGGACCTATCAGCACGAGGTCGGCCGCCAGGGCCTGGTCAAGGACCTGGGCGACAAGGTCGAGACCACCTACCTGGAGAACGTCCCGGAAGGTCCCGATGCCGAGCGGTCGATCGAGCAGCTCGTACGTTCCGGCCACAAGGTGATCTTCACCACATCGTTCGGCTACATGGACCCGACTCTCAAGGTCGCGAAGAAGTATCCGGGCGTTCATTTCGAGCACGCCACCGGCTACAAGCGCGACAAGAACATGGCGACCTACTCGGGCCGCTGGTATGAGGCGCGCTATATCCAGGGTCAGATCGCCGGCAAGATGTCGAAGGCGGGCGTGCTCGGCTATATCGTGTCGTTCCCGATTCCGGAAGTGATCATGGGCATCAACGCCACCATGCTGGGCGCCCAGTCGGTCAACCCCAACATCAAGGTCAAGATTATCTGGGTTAACACCTGGTTCGATCCTGCCAAGGAAGCCGACGCCGCCAAGGCGCTGCTCGACCAGGGCGCCGACGTGATCATGCAGCACACTGACAGTCCTGCCGCAGTACAGGTCGCGGCCGCCCGCGGCGCCCTCGCCTTCGGCCAGGATTCCGACATGATCAAGTTCGGTCCCAAGACCCAGCTCACCTCCATCATCGACAACTGGGCGCCCTATTACGAGGAGA
>WNFL01415776.1_pt1 | contig 10682 bp, 10 predicted proteins | sample 5400361 | NCBI WGS metagenome assembly WNFL01 (sample SAMN13153351, study PRJNA577476) | soil metagenome | isolation source: 40 cm soil on Douglas fir-dominated hillslope | place: USA:California | collected 2013-09-17 | reverse complement strand
CAGGTCTTCAATGAGCGCCTGCATGCGGGTGGCGCCATCCACCGCATGCGCAATAAACTCATCGGCCCGCGGATCCAGTTGATCCTGATATCGGCGTTGCAGCAGTTGCAACGAGCCAGCGACTGCCCGCAGCGGCTCCTGTAGATCGTGAGAGGCCACGTAGGCAAACTGTTCAAGGTCGTGATTGGAACGGGCCAGTTCGTCTGTCTTTCTAAGCAGTTCCAGCTCCGCACGCTTTCGCTCTGTGATATCAACAATCGCGCTGAGAACAAACACTTCCTCGGAGGTTCTAACCGGATTGAGTCCGATTTCGACCGGGAATTCGGAGCCGTCCTTGCGCAGCGCGTAAAGCTCGCGGCCAATTCCCATGGGACGGCTCTTCAGGTTCTTATAGAACGCACTTCGGTGGTCCGGGTGACCAGAACGGAACCGCTCGGGCACGAGCGTTTCAATGCTTTTCGCGATCAGTTCGTCGCGCCCATAGCCAAACAGCTTCTCTGTCTGCGCGTTCACGAGGACGATCCGGCCAGCGCGGTCCACCATCACCATGGCGTTGGGCGCCGCCTCCACCACCTGGCGGAAGAGTTCGTTGGTGAGGCCACTTGATTCCTTGCGTGGGTCCATCCAGCCTCCCGACAAGATTTCTTTGCGTTTCAGCGGAAAGCGACGCTTACGCGTCTTCACCTGGGGCGCTGCACAGACCGTTTTTCAACGCGTAACGAATGAGTGCGACGTCGTTGTTCATCTGCATCTTTTGATGAATCCGCATTTTGTAGGTACTGACCGTTTTGGAGCTGATGCACAGCCCGTTTGCGATCTCGGAGATCGTCTCGCCACTGACAAGCCGTCTGAAGACGTCGAATTCACGATCCGATAGCTGTTCGTGCGGCAACGCCTCTGCGTCCCGATCCAGGTTGCAGGCCACGCGCTCGGCCATGGCGGGGCTCAAGTAGACGCCGCCGCTCGCGACTTTGGTGATCGCAGTGACCAGATCCGTCATTGCGCTCTCCTTGGTCAGATAGCCCCGCGCGCCGCACTTGAACGCGCGTTCCGCGTACTGGTGCTCGCCGTGCATGGTCAACACGATCGTGCGCACGGGTGCGTTTTCTTTCCTCAATTGGCGCACGACCTCGAGGCCATTACGTCCGGGCATCGACAAGTCCACCAGCATGACCTGCGCTGGCGTGCTCCGCCCAAGGTGCAACGCCGCGGAGCCGTCGGCGGCTTCGCCTACTACGTGGAATCCTGTTGCCTTCTCGAGGATATGCCGCAGGCCGTCACGCATCAGCGCGTGGTCATCGGCGATCAATACGCGAATCATGTCTTCTCCTACTCCACGTTTGTCGCAAACGGCAATGCAAGGGAACCCGATCTCATGTCCGCCGTTGTCGGCGTTGCATGGTTTGACGCGGCGGGCCGTGGCTTTTCCCCTTCAGAGGCACATCCCATCAGCTTTACGCGCTCAGGGCGAGGCGTGACCCGGAAAGCCTACAAGATTGTGCTCGGCTGCGACACTACATATTTATGTAATCCGGGACACGGTTGCAGGTTCAAGCAATATCTTCATCACTGACAGAGGTAATATCCCTTCTGCGATGGTGGGGATTTTGCGAGTCGTTGGCGCTTAACCCGCGAAGTTGCGGGCCGTCGATGCGGCGCTTGCCAGGGCGCGCGTGCTTCGTCGCGAGGCAGCCGAATGGTGCCATTTCGGCGTAGTGCGCATCGGCTGGTACTCGCCCCAAGGATATATGTATGTCGCGCCGAACAGCAGCAATGGCGTGACGTAGTCGGTGAGTGAAAATTCGGCGTTTTTCAATGTCAGTCTGAGCAGCCGAGCTCTTTGAACACGATCCTTCACAAATTCCGGGTCGTGAGACGTTCGTTCGGAATTCTTGCGCTTGTAGCGCCTCGAATTCGGCGCGACAAACGTCACTGAACTTGCCGAGGATATCGATCGAGCCGTTGGCCAGCATCTCGCGCAGCTCTATGAAGTTCTTGTCCGGGGCGAGATACGTATCAACGATTTTTCGTCCGATCTCATCGGCTTCTTTCGCTACCGCTGGGGAGGATAGGGCACGCATACGGCTTATCTTCGCGAACAGACCGACGATGGCGGCAAGGTTCGGCTCACTGTGTTGAAGCGCGTGGAGATAGCACTCCCCCCGATGCCTCCTCGATGAAATCCTTATAGAGCTTCTGCCGGCGGATGCGTTCGTGTGCGAGCCACGCGGCCTTGGCCTGTGTGCGTTGAGTGAGCCATGAAGCGGTAACGGAGGTCAGGCCGCCGATCGCAGCGCCGCCAAGTGCCGCGAGTGCTGAAATAAATGACGCGTTCATCATATTGTCTTATCGTGGAGAAATCGACGTTGCATTGTCTACGCGGCGCACCGCATTTTCTGGAACCTTATGCTCCAGTGGGTTTCCGCGGCCGCGTCCGCGTTATCATCTTCGACGCTGGCAAACTACCATGAAGCGTTCCGGAACACGCATTGGATCGGCGTGCTTGCGCACGGATTCCCGGACAACATTACCCGTCCAAGCGTTGACTTCAAGGCGAAAAGATGCCACAAGAATGTGGGAAGAGGCCATGCAGCCGGGGAACGTGCGCATGGAGGAGACGACCGTGGAAGCGTGGAGAACGTAGTCCCACGAACCCGTGTAAGTATGTGCGTAGGGTTGACGTGCACCCCAGACAAACACGTCCTTCGTCTACCGTGAGTCAATGCACTCCGGACGCGGCACAAACGCAGACTCTCTTCCAATTGTGAGGCACGCCATGCATTTCATGCTCCTCTAATCAAGTCGTCGGACCGTGATCGATCTTACCGCGTGCCGAGATCCGCCGTGCCCCGCCCGCCTTTTTCGCGGATTCGTCTGAAACGACGAAAGGCAAAGCGCGGCAAGACACGCGGCCTTCAGAACGCATTCCACGGTCGATACCACTTCTATTTCAACCGATCGCGTATATACGAACGGCAGTGCGGGCGCAATGGCCAGCACACTTACCCCGCAAATAAAAGCAAATATTGCGCATGCGATGCGCACCCTGGCGATAGCACCGGTACCGGTTAGGATAACTATAAACTTCGCCACAGCGAGCACGAGTAGCCAGGTGTTCGAATTCAATACACCAATTTCCAGGGGTGTCTCGATCAATGACCAACCGCATACGCTAAATATAGTCATTTTTGTTATGCGATCGAGCGTGATTCTCGCCGGGTTGTCGTGGTCCTCAATCCAGTCCCGCTCGGATGGAAGTTCGGATTCCACCATGTCGGCTATGGGAAAGGCTGCTTCTTCTTTGCTCACTGCTGCCTCCGGGGTCCCGCTGTTTGTTGAAACCGCGCACGACATCAGACCAGGGCAGACGGCACCGATCGAGAGAACGAAGCTGCTGACAGATTAACGCCTTTCATGCAAAGGCGGCGGGGTCTATATGACGCTTCGCACGGCGTGTCATGTCTGATATTCATAGGCCTCATCCTGCGTGACGATGCGCCAATTCACTTGATGATCGCATCGTAACCATCTAAATCATTCACGGGATGATCCTTTGCGTTCAATTTAAGAACTCACGAATTCGGTCCAATAAAAATTGAGACCCATCGAATCCTTGCCCATGCGGTCCAGCGACCATCCGATAAGGTTTTCCTGGAAAACAAGCCAAAGGCAATGCTCGAAGTATGTGGCCGAAAGCAGAACGATGGTCACCGGCGTGGTGGAGTCGTTCGTCCAGTATTGGTGCACAAGTCAATAGGGGCAATCAGCCTTTTCTGGAAGTTCTGTAAGAAGCCTCTGTCAGGGAAAGCTGACAAAAACTCAAGACGTAATCCATTGTGACTCCACGTCAGTGAGTGGATAGTGAACTCACACAGAATTCTCGATGCTCGCGCAGATCCGTGCACCGAGAGATGGACCTATCGTTCATCAGGAAACTGAGGACCGGCGAATGACCAATGATCAACATAGCGAAGGGATACAGCGCAATGAGCACACTCTCGACTTGCCATCAGACGGACGAAACCACGGACCCGTGGCGTGGATTCTCGCCTGGCCCGTGGATGAAGCGCATCGACGTCAGGGATTTCATCGTTGCCAACGTCAGGCCCTACGAAGGCGACTGTGCCTTCCTGTCCGGTCCGACCGAGCGAACGAAAGCCGTTTGGGCCGCGCTGCAGCCGTACTTTCGCGAGGAAGCCCATAAGGGCGTGCTCGATGTGGATCCCTCAACGCCGTCCACGATGACATCGCACGCGCCCGGCTATATCGACAGACCCAACGAAGTGATTGTCGGCCTGCAGACCGATAAACCGTTCAGACGAGCCATCATGCCGTGGGGCGGTCTTCGCATGGTCGAGGCCGGCCTGCACTCCGTCGGGATGAAGGTTGACCCGAAGGTCGCCGAGATCTTCACCCAATATCGCAAGACGCACAACGACGGTGTGTTCGACGTGTACACGCCCGAGATCCTTGCCTGCCGGAAGTCCCACATCATCACGGGCTTACCGGACGCCTACGGCCGCGGTCGGATCATCGGTGACTATCGGCGCGTGGCGCTGTACGGCGTCGCCCGCCTGCTCGGCGAGAAGGCGGTGGAGCGCGCGCAAATCGACGACGAGTGGCCGACTGACGACGTCATTCGCCTGCGCGAAGAACTGGCGGAGCAGACCCGCGCGCTGCACGACCTCGTCAAGATGGGAGAGGCTTATGGCTTCGATCTCACGCGACCCGCGCAACAGGCGGCAGAGGCCGTCCAATGGACCTACTTCGCCTATCTCGGCGCAGTCAAGGAGGCCAATGGCGCGGCGATGTCGATCGGTCGAATTTCGACGTTCCTCGATATCTACATCGAGCGCGACCTCGCGGACGGGACGCTCGATGAAGCCGGTGCACAGGAGTTGATCGACCAGCTCGTCCAGAAGCTGCGCATCGTTCGCTTCCTGCGCACGCCGGAGTATGACAGCCTGTTTTCGGGAGACCCTTATTGGGCCACCGAATCGATCGGCGGCATGGACCTGAACGGCCGCACGCTGGTCACACGCACCAGCTTCCGCATGCTGCAAACGCTTCGCAACCTGGGGTCCGCCCCGGAGCCCAACCTGACCGTGCTGTGGTCGAAGCATCTGCCTCGGCCGTTCAAGCGCTTCTGCCTGGCGATTTCGCGTGATACATCGGCCCTGCAATACGAGAACGACGATCTGATGCGTCCCATCCACGGCGATGACTACGGGATCGCCTGCTGCGTATCCGCGATGCGCATCGGCAAGCAGATGCAGTTCTTCGGCGCGCGGGCCAACCTCGCGAAATGTTTGCTCTATGCGATCAACGGTGGCCGCGACGAGATCAGCGGCGAGCAGGTGGCGCCCCCGGCGCCTGCCGTCACCGGCGACGTGCTCGTCTATGACGACGTGATGGCCAGATTCGACGCGATGATGGAATGGCTCGCGCGCACCTATGCGCACGCGATGAACTGCATTCACTACATGCACGACAAGTACTTTTACGAACGGCTGGAAATGGCGCTGCACGACCGTGACATTCTGCGCACGATGGGCTTCGGCGTCGCCGGGCTCTCGGTAGTCGCCGACAGCCTGTCCGCGATCAAGCACGCGAAGGTCACCGCGATCCGCGGCGCTAACGGGATCGTCGAGGACTATCGGATCGAGGGGACGTTCCCGACGTTCGGCAACAACGACGATCGCGTCGATTCGATCGCCGCCGAACTGGTCGAGCGCTTCATGACGAAGCTGCGCAAGCATCCGTGCTACCGCGAGGCAGTACATACGCAGTCAGTACTGACCATCACGTCGAATGTGGTATACGGCAAGGCCACCGGCAATACCCCGGATGGACGGCGTGCCGGCGCGCCGTTCGCGCCGGGCGCGAACCCGATGCACGGCCGCGATCAGATCGGCTGGCTCGCATCGTGCCTGTCGGTGGCGAAGCTGCCCTACGTGCACGCGCAGGACGGCATCAGCTACACAGTGTCCGTGGTGCCGACCGTGACGCGTCTTGCCGAAGAGGAAGGGCTCGATCGCGCGATCCAGGTGTTCGATACGTACTTCGGACAGGGCGGCTACCACATGAACCTGAACGTGGTGAACAAGGAGACGCTGCTTGACGCGATGGACCACCCGGACAAGTACCCGCAGTTGACGATACGCGTCTCCGGCTATGCGGTGAACTTCAATCGCCTCACGCGGGAGCAGCAGCTCGACGTCATCCATCGCACTTTCCATGGGGCCGTGTGATGCAACGTCATGACGCTACGCCAGATACTCGCGGCCCTGAGTTGTCGGGCAGCCGCCACGAGTTCGGCGCCATCCGTTCGCCTGACGCTCCGGAAACGGAAGGGTTCGCGGATGAGGTCGGCACATTCGGCTACGTGCATTCGCTCGAAACCGGCTCGCTCGTCGACGGGCCGGGTGTTCGTGCCACGCTGTTCCTCGCCGGATGCATGCTCCGTTGCCAGTATTGCCATAACCCGGATACCTGGCATCTGAAGCGCGGCACGCGTGTGACGGCCGACGCGGCGATCGCGCGTCTCTCTGACTTCGCGCCGGCGCTGCGCTCGATGAACGGCGGCCTGACGCTGTCCGGCGGCGAACCGCTCGTGCAGATCGGCTTTACCAGCCGGATCTTTGCGGCCGCAAAGGAACAAGGCCTGCATACCGCGTTGGACACGTCGGGCTTTCTCGGTGCGCGGGCGGACGACGCCTATCTGAGCCAGGTCGACCTCGCGCTGCTCGATATCAAGTCCGGCGACCCTGCGCTCTACCACCGTCTGACCGGCGTGGATCTCGTGCCGACCTTGCGCTTCGCCGAGCGGCTCGCGGCGCTCGGCAAACCGGTCTGGGTCCGCTACGTGCTGGTGCCCGGCCTGACCGACGAGCCCGCCCATATCCGTGCGCTCGCCCGGTTCCTGGCGCCGATGCGCAACGTCGAATGGGTCGAAGTGCTGCCGTTTCACCAGATGGGCGCGTTCAAATGGCGCAGGCTCGGGCTCGACTACCCGCTCGAGGGCAAAGCCGCGTGTACGGCCGCGCAGACCGAGCAGGCCGTTGCACTGTTTCGCGGCGAGGGCTGCCGCGCGAGATAGGTGAATTGCCCGGCGACATGCCCCTATACGGTGGCTCGAACTACAGAGAGGAGAATAGTGATGTCAGTTTCCAAGACAGGCGATGCACTCCGCATCGTCCCAGGTCCCGCGACGCAGGCGGCTCAGTTGCCTTTTTTCATGGCCTGGCTTCTCGCGCTGGTCTTTTACTTCATCCAATACGCGATGCGATCGGCGCCAGGCGTGATGGTCCCCGAGATTAGCGCGGCATTCGGGCTCACCACGCTTGGCGTCAGCTCGCTGGTGGGACTTTATTTCTACACGTACGCGGGCTTCGCCATCATCGCGGGCGCGGCGCTCGACCGCTATGGCGCAAAGCTGCCCCTCGCCGCCGGCACCTTCGTGGTGGCGGCCGGCAGCGTCCTGTTCGGGCTCGGCGCGGCATCATCGGCCGAAGTCGGACGGTTGCTGCAAGGGGCGGGATCGGCGTTCGCGTTCACGGGCGCCGTGTATCTTGCTACGCGGAGTTTCTCGCAGCGCTGGCTGGCCACAGCGGTCGGCTTCACTCAATGCTTCGGGATGCTCGGCGGCTTCGCCGGACAATTCGGCGTCGGCCCGCTCGTGCACGGGGTCGTCTCCTGGCAGGCATTCTGGATCTATGCCGCCGTGCCCACTGCGCTCGTCGCCGTGCTCGTGCTCGTCGTGACGCCGGGCCGCGGCGAACCCGCCAGCGGGTCCATGTGGTCGATGTTCGCGCCGTACAAGGTCGTGTTGAAGAACCCGCAGTCCTATCTGTGCGGTTTCGTGGGTGGATTGCTGTTCATGCCGACCACAATCGGCGACATGATCTGGGGCGTCCACTTCCTGCGCCAGGGCCTTGGCGTGCCGGCCGCGGAAGCGGTGGCCCGCTCGTCGATGGTCCCGCTCGGCTGGGTCGTCGGCGCACCGCTGCTTGGCTATCTCGCCGATCGTATCGGGCGTCGCAAGCCCGTGCTGGTCGGCGGCATCGTGCTCATGCTGCTATCGATCGGGGCGATCGTCTATCTGCCCGCGCTCTTGCCGCCTTATGTCGGAGGCCTCCTGTTCGGCATCGGCTCCGGCGCGGCGATGATCCCTTACACGATGGTTAAGGAAGTCAACCCGGAGAACGTGAAGGGAAGCGCCGCCGGCGCAATGAACTTCCTTGTGTTCGTTCTCAGCGCGTTCCTCGCACCCTTGTTTGGCCTCGCACTGATGGGTCTGTCCGGCGGCATGCCGCTGACGCTGCAGACGTACCAGCAAGCGGATCTGATCTGGGTTGGCGCGATTGTCCTGTCTCTCGTGCTCACGCTGTTCCTGCGCGAGACGGGTGCCGCGGCGCGCGCGGCGACGCATCCGTAAGACAACTGGCGCGTGTTGGCCGGGATGCCGGGATCCCGAGCTTCGAGCCCCGTGAGAAGCACGCGAAATCTCTTGAACGACTTGATGATGGAGCACCTTGTGGAACGCAAACGCGAAAAATACGAACGCCTGGTCTCGATGGCCGCGGCGCTGCCTCCCACGCCGACTGCTGTCGCCCACCCCTGCGATCAAAGTTCGCTCGGCGCCGTTGTCGAGGCGGCACAGCTCGGGCTGATCGCGCCGACGCTGGTCGGCCCTGCGGCGAAGATCACCGCCGTCGCCGCCGAACAAGGGTTCGACGTGTCAGGCATGCCCATCGTCGACGTGCCGCATAGCCATGCGGCCGCCGACGCGGCCGTCGCCCTCGTGCGTGAGGGAAAAGCGCAGGCACTGATGAAGGGCTCGCTGCATACCGACGAGCTGATGTCCGCCGTCGTCGCGCGCGAGACGGGTCTGCGCACGGCGCGCCGCATCAGCCACTGCTTCGTGATGGACGTGCCTGGACACGACGATCCACTCATCATTACCGACGCCGCAGTGAACATCGCCCCGACACTGGAAGACAAGATGCACATCGTGCAAAACGCGATCGACCTGGCTCATGCGCTGCACTTTCCCGAAGTGCGGGTCGCGATCCTGTCCGCGATGGAAACGGTCAATGTGAAAGTGCCGTCTACGGTTGAAGCAGCGGCGCTTTGCAAGATGTCCGATCGCCGCCAGATCGAGGGCGGCATTCTCGACGGCCCGCTCGCGCTCGATAACGCTATCAGCCCGGAAGCCGCGGCGATCAAGAACATCGCGTCGCCCGTCGCGGGACGCGCGAACGTGCTCGTCGTGCCGGACCTCGAGGCCGGCAACATGCTTGCGAAGAGCCTGTCGTTCCTCGCCGGCGCGGACGCGGCGGGGATCGTGCTAGGCGCACGCGTTCCGATCATTCTGACCAGCCGGGCGGATTCGGTGGTCGCCCGGCTCGCGTCCTGCGCGGTCGCCGCGCTGGTTGCGCTCGCGCGGCGCGATCCGTCGCGGGCGATCGTCAGCTGAGGGGCATTCCATGGACGTCGTTCTGGTGATCAATGCGGGTTCGTCAAGCGTCAAGTTCTCGGTCTTCGGCGTGAGCGGCGCTAGGCTCAGCCGCATCTGCACGGGCAATTTCGAGGAAATCGACACCAAGCCACACCTCCGGATCCAACACGCGAGCGGCGAAGTGCTGGCCGAAGAGCGCTGGTCTGCAGGTGGACCGCTCGGTCACGAGGGCGTAATCGCTTTTCTGTTCGAATGGCTGCGTAGCCATGCGGCCGGCTACCGGGTAATCGCTGCCGGTCATCGGTTCGTGTACGGTGGCACCCGATACGCGACGGCCGTTCGCGTCGACGACCACGTGATCGCCGACCTCGAAGCGCTCGTGCCGCTCGCACCGCTGCACCAGCCGCACCACCTCGCCGCGCTCAGGGCTATCGCCGAGCGGTACCCTGCCATGCCACAGGTCGCTTGCTTCGATACCGCGTTTCACCACGGCCAGCCCGCGCTCGCGTCCCAGTTCGCGCTACCCCGTGAGATCACGCAACAAGGCGTGAAGCGCTATGGCTTTCACGGCCTGTCGTACGAGTACATCGCATCCGCGCTGCCCCGTTACGACGAGCGCGCGGCGCACGGCAAGACGGTCGTGCTGCACCTCGGCAACGGCGCGAGTATGGCCGCGCTGGACCAGGGCAGGAGCATCGCGAGCACCATGGGCTTTACTGCGCTCGAAGGCCTGCCGATGGGCACGCGCACGGGCAGCCTTGACCCTGGGGTGCTGCTGTGGCTGATGGACGAGCACAAGATGGACGCCCGCGCGATCGAGAACCTGCTCTACCACCGCTCGGGGTTGCTGGGCGTGTCCGGCATATCGAGCGACATGCGCACGCTGCTCGAAAGTGACGATCCTGCGGCGGCCAACGCGGTCGATCTGTTTTGCTATCGGATCTCGCGCGAGCTCGGCTCGCTAGCGGCCGCCCTCGGCGGGCTCGACGCGATCGTGTTTACTGGAGGGATCGGCGAGCATGCGCCGCCCGTGCGCGAACGGGTGTGCCGCGCTGCGGCATGGCTCGGCATCTCGCTTGACATCGCTGCGAACGCGCGTCACGGACCGAGGATTAGCACGGCAGACAGCACGGTTGCGGCATGGGTAATCCCGACCAACGAGGAGCTCATGATCGCGCAGCACACGCTCGAACGGCTGGAGGTGTAAAGACATGAAGCTGTG
>WNFL01275369.1_pt1 | contig 10682 bp, 5 predicted proteins | sample 5400361 | NCBI WGS metagenome assembly WNFL01 (sample SAMN13153351, study PRJNA577476) | soil metagenome | isolation source: 40 cm soil on Douglas fir-dominated hillslope | place: USA:California | collected 2013-09-17 | reverse complement strand
CGCGGCTCTCCTGGGCGATTCGGGTCTGCTTCTCCACCCTCAGGTAGCCGATGGTGCGCATGTTGTGGAGGCGGTCGGCGAGCTTGATGAAGATCACCCGCAGGTCGCGCGACATCGACAGCAGCATCTTGCGGAAGTTCTCGGCCTGCTCGGCCTCGCGGCTGTCGAAGTGGAGGCCGGCAAGCTTGGTCACGCCCTCGACCAGGCCGGCGACCTCGCGGCCGAAGCGCTTCTCGACGTCGGCGAGCGTGACCTCGGTGTCCTCGACCACGTCGTGGAGGATGGCGGCGCAGGCGAGCGTGGTGTCGAGCCGCGATTCCAGCAGGTCGAGCAGGATCAGGCACACCGCGACCACGTGCGAGATGAAGGGCTCGCCGGACTCGCGGCGCTGCTCGCCGTGGGCCGCGTCGGCGAAATCGAAGCAGGCGGCGACCCGGTCGCGGTCCACCTTGGGGGCGCGCTCGTCGAGGGCGGCGATCAGGGCGGCGCGCAGCTCGGCGTGGGCGCTGCCCCCGGCGCCGTTCAACACGACGTGCGTACCCCCTTCACCTTGAGCTGGACCCGCGTCTCCACCATCCATTCGTTGCGTGCGCACCATCTCGCCGAGCCCGAAGCCGATCCCGGCGGCGCTGCCGGTCGCGTCCCGCACCTGGATGCGCAGGTGCTTGCCGCCGCCGACCGCGGAGGCGTGCTCGACGCGCAGGTCGGAGGCACGGAACAGCGGCTCGGGATTGTCGAGCCCGTGGGGCGACATGCGCTCCAGCCACTGCACCAGGTTCAGGTCGCACTCGCCGAGGTGCACGTCGCCGTCGAGCCGCAGCCGCGGCACGCAGGCGTCGGGCGAGAGCCGCTCGCGCACCAGCGCCTCGAGCCGGGTGCGGAGCTCCGGCAGGCGCTCACGGCGCACGGTGAGCCCGGCCGCGAAGGCATGCCCGCCGAAGGCCTCGAGCAGGTCGGAGCAGCGCCCCAGCACCTCGTTCAGGTCGAGCCCGGGAACACTGCGTCCCGAGCCGCGGCCGCGCTCGCCGTCGAGGGCCACCAGCACGGTCGGGCGCTGGTAGCGCTCGACCAGGCGGGAGGCGACGATCCCGATCACGCCCGCGTGCCAGCTCTCGGACCACAGCAGGATCGAGGCGCAGTCGGGCCAGCCTCCCTCGGTCTCGACCCGGCGCGCGGCGTCCTCGAGCGCCTGCTCGTCGTAGCGCCGGCGCAGCATGTTGTCCTCCTCGAGGCTGCCCGCGATCGCGTGGGCTTCGCTCGAGTCGCGCGCCAGCAGCAGCAGCAGCCCCTGCTCGGCGTTCCCCATGCGGCCCGCGGCGTTGATGCGCGGCGCCAGCACGAACGCCACCTGCCCGCTCGAGATCGGCCGCCCGCCCAGCCCGGCCACGTCGGCCAGCGCACGCAGCCCGGCCCGCTCGCCGCGGTTCAGCCGGTCGAGCCCGAGCCTCGCCAGCACCCGGTTCTCCCCCACCAGCGGCACCACGTCGGCGATGGTGCCGAGCGCCACCACGTCGAGGTACTCGCAGGCGCGCTCGATGCCGCCGCGGCCGCGCAGCAGCGCCTCGACCAGCTTGAAGGTGACCCCGACGCCGGCCAGCGACTTGAAGGGGTACGCGCACCCCGGGCGCAGCGGGTTCACGATCGCGTGGGCCGGAGGCAGCACCGCGGGCGGCTCGTGATGGTCGGTGATCACGGTGTCGATGCCGAGCTCGATCCCGCGTTCGACCGCCTCGATCGCGGTCACCCCGCAGTCCACGGTGATCACCAGCCCGCATCCGCGCCGCCGCGCGTCCTCCATCGCGTCCCGGGAGAGGCCGTAGCCGTCGCGGGTGCGATGCGGTATCCGGTACTCGGCCTTCGCCCCGAGGTCCCGCAGCGCGGAGTAGAGCAGGAAGGTGGAGGTGATCCCATCCACGTCGTAGTCGCCGTGTACCAGGATCCCCTCGCCGCGGTCGATGGCGGTGCGGATCCGGTCCACCGCCCGATCCACGTCGAGCAGTAGGTAGGGGTCGTGGAGATCCTCGAGGGTCGGCGACAGGAAGCGCTGGACCCGGGCCGCGTCCCCGACCCCGCGGTTCACCAGCGCGTGGGCCATCGGAAGCGGCAGGCCGAGCTGGTTCGCCAGGCCCAGGGCCTGCTCCGGATCGCGCCGCTCGTGGGCCACCCAGTCGGGCGCGGCAGGTGGAGACATCATGCGTGGGCCCCGCGACTCCTCAGGCGAGCGTAGATCGGTTGTCATCGTCGGACGCTATCAGCCGCCGCGGCGGACCGTCAAGAATTCGCGCCCGTCCGCGCGCCTGACGCGCACCGAGGCGCCAGCGCGCTCACGGCCCGCCGGGGGCCGAGACTTCGAGCTCGCGGCGCAGCGCCTCGACGCGACCGTCCGAGGCCTGTGGCAGCGCGGCGGCGCGCGCCAGCGCCTGGTCGCGGCCGGCGACGTCTCCGGTGAGCTGGCAGGCGAGCGCGAGCCGCAACCAGGCGTCATAGTAGCCGGGATCGATCTCGAGCGTGCGCTGGTACGCGCCACGCGCGTCGGCGAAGCGCCGCTCCCGCGAGTACGCGGTGGCCAGAGCGAAGCTCAGGTCCGCGTCGTCAGGGATCCAGCGGGCGGCGCTCTCCAGGTACGGGATCGCCTCCGCGGTGCGGCCCAGCATCATCAGGGCCTGGCCCCAGGCGCCGTCGTAGGGCGGGAAGTGCTCGCGCAGCGCACGCACCGGGGCGAGCGTGCGCAGGGCGTCGTCCGGCCGGCGCAGCCGCAGCAGCGCGGTGGCGCGCAGCAGCCGCCCGTTGAGGTCGAGGGAGTCGAGCGCCAGCGCGCGGTCGGCCTCGCCCAGCATCTCGCTCCAGCGCGCGCGGCGGAAGTACAGCAACGAGCGCCCGACGTGGACGTACGGCAGCCACGGCTGGATCTGCCCGGCGCGGTCGTACTCGGCCGCGGCGTCGGCGTCGCGTCCCTGCTCGGCCAGCACCTCCGCGAGCCCGATGTGCGCGCGCGCGCTGCGCGGGGAGCGCGCGACGATCGAGCGGTAGAGCGGCTCGTCGGCCCGCCAGGCCGGCAGCTGCGCGAGCGTGGCCCAGCTCCCGGCGAGGACCAGCACGATCACCCCGCCGAACGCCGCGACCCGGACGCGGTCCTGGACGCGCGCGAGCGCGAGCCCGATCGCCCACGCCACACCGGCCGAGGAGAGCAGGAAGAGTCGCTCGGCGTAGAGCGGCTCGCCGCGCGCCAGCATGGCGTAGAGCGGCGGCAGCGCCGGCAGCCACGTCAGCAGCAGCGGCGCGGCCCACGGTGAGCGACGCGCCAGCAGCACGACCGCGCCCGCCGCCGCCAGCAGGTGGACCGCGATCCCGGCCGCGACCGCGAGCGGCGGTGTGCCTCCCGCGCGCACGAGCACCTGCTCCGCGCCGTGCGGAAACCATGGCAGGAGGAACGCGAGCGAGCGCGGGAACGCGGTCCAGGCGGCGCGCCGCACCTCGGCCAGCACCGCGGCGGTCGCCCCGCCCGGGGCCCCGGGCGTCGGCGCCAGGCGCGCGTGGACGATCAGGTAGATCGCGGTGACCGCCGCGTAGGGAACCAGCGCGCGCACCACCCCGGACGCCGCCGGGGCTCGCTCTCGGTCACGCGTCCAGCGCAGGGCGGCGACCACCGGGAGCGCCAGCACCGCGCTCTCCTTGCACAGCAGCCCGGCCGCGAACGCCGCCACCGCGGCGGCGCGTCGCACTCCGCCCGCTCCGGCGCGCGCCTCGAGCGCAAGCGCGAGCAGGACGAACAGGGTGCTGATCACGTCGGCGCGCCCCGAGATCCACGCCACCGCTTCGACGTGGAGCGGCAGCGTGCCGAACCAGAGACCGGCCAGGCCGGCCGCGAGCGCCGGCACGGCCAGCGCCTCCAGCAGCATCACCAGGCACGCGGCGGCGAGCGCGTGGGCCAGCAGGTTCACGGCGTGGAACCAGCCCGGACGGAACCCCGAGAGTCGGCCGTCGACCCAGTACGAGAGCCCGATCGCGGGGCGCCAGAAGCCGCTCTGCCCACCGGTGACCATCCAGAAATCCGAGGTCACCAGGTGCGGAAGGTCGTGCGCCGCCACCTGGGGCAGATGGTGCTCGATCAGGGAGTGGTCGTCCCACACGAAGCCGTCGCCCAGGGTCGGGAGGTAGAGCAGCGCCGCCGCGATCGCGGCCAGCAGCGCCGGAGAGCGCCACGGCGCCCGGGCGCCGGACCGCCGGCCGGCGGACTTGGCCGGCGAGGGTCGCGGTGGCGCTCCGCGCGCCTGGGCCTTGCGCCGGCTCATCGCGCTCCGCCGGCGAAGCGTCGGGCCAGCATCGCGGCGCGGCCGTCGGCGGCGTCCGGGAGCGCGGCCGCCCGGGCCAGCGCGCCGTCGCGCCCGGCCACGTCCCCGAGCAGGTGGCAGGCGGTGGCGAGCCGCAGCCAGCCTTCGTAGAAGTCGGGCTCGACGCGCACCGCCTGCGCGAAGGCATCGCGCGCCTCCGGTACGCGCTGCAGCCGTGCGTCCGCCATGCCGAGCGCGTACCACAGGTCGGCGTCGTCGCGCACCCAGCGGGTCGCGGCCTCGAGCCGAGGCTGGGCCTCGGCGTACTCGCCGCGCATCAGTTGCCACTGACCCTCGAGCGACCCGACCTGCGGGTCGTTGGGCGCCGACGAGCGCAGGCGCGCGATCTCCTCCCCCGCCGCCGCGACCTGGCCGCTGCGCAGCAGCGCGGTCGCGCGCAGCATCCGCGCCTGGAGCAGGCCCGGATCGAGCGCCAGCGCCCGGTCGCTCTCCGCGATCACCTTCGTCCAGTCCCCGTGGCGCATCGCGAGCAGCCCGCGCGCATGGTGGACGCGCGCGCGCCCGGGCTCGAGCGAGTCGGCGCGCGCGATCTCGGCGGCCGCCTCGTCGTCGCGTCCGCGCCGCAGCAGCTCGAACGCATAGGTCACGTGCGCGGCGGCGTTGCGGGGTTGCGCCCGCGCCATCGCCCGGAACAGGTCGAAGTCGTCGGCCCACGGCGGCAGCAGGCGCACGGTAACCACCGCGCTCGCCACGATCCAGGCCGCCGCGAGCGCGAGCGCCACCGCCCGGGCCGGTCCGCTGCGCGTCGCCGGCGCGAGTACCAGCGCCAGCAGCCACGCGGCGCCGAACGACGGGACGTAGAGCAGGCGCTCGCCGTAAACCAGGAACACGCGCACCAGCATCAGCGCGACCGGCGGCGCCAGGGTGAGCAGGAACCATCCCAGCGGAATCGCCGCGCGCGCGCGCCGCGAGACCAGCACCCCCAACGCGGCGCCGAGCGCGAGTGTCAGCAGCCCGCCGAGGATCACCTCGGGCGCCAGCAGGCGCTCGGGGAGCCGCAGCGCCATCTGCGGCGAGTGGGTGCCCCAGGGCAGCAGAAAGCGCAGGTCGCCGGCCATCATCGTCCACGCCCCCCAGCGGCCGCGCGCCTGCGCCAGCGCTCCGACCTCGGGCGGCAGCGCGCCCTCGCGGGCGATCGCGAGGTGGAGGACGAGCCAGACCGCGGTCAGCGCCGCGTACGGCGCGAGCCAGCGGGCCGCTCCACGCCACGGACGGCGCTCCACCCGCTCGGCGATCGCGAGCACCAGCAACCCGAGGGCCGCCGCCTCCTTGGCCAGCAGCGCGAGCGCGAACGCCAGGCACGCCGCGGCCCCCGGCCAGGACCGCCCGCGGGCGCGCGCGCGGCGATCGAGCAGGTAGGCGAGCGCCAGCAGCACGCCGCACAGCACGTCGGTGCGCCCCGCGATCCAGGCCACCGACTCGACGTGCGCCGGCATCACCGCGAACCATAGCGTGCCGGCGATCGCCGCCAGCCGCGGCAGCCCGGCCTGGAGCAGGATCGCGCCCAGCACCGCGGCCGCGAGCGCGTGCAGCGAGAGGTTGGTGAGGTGGAACAGCGCCGGCTGCCAGTGGCCGAGTCGGCCGTCGATCGCGTAGGAGAGCGTGACCAGCGGGCGCCAGAAGCCCGACCGGGTGCCGGCGATGGACCAGAAGTCGGTGGCGAGCAGCTGGGCCAGCCCGGCGCCGGTGCGCAGCAGCGGGTTCTGCTCGATCAGATGGTGGTCGTCCCACACGAACCCGTGGGCGAGCGTCGGCAGGTAGACGAGCAGCGCGGCCAGCGCGCCCCACAGCGAGGGATGGGTGAGGGCGGACCCGGGGCGGAGTCCGGCCTTGCGTGGAGCCCGCGGGGTGCGGGCCTGGGTCCGGGCCGCCCGGCGCTCCGCCGGGCGGCTCCGGGTCTTCAATCCGAGTCCCCCATAAGCCGAATTCTGTCGGATTGCTCCGTGGTGATCATTTGTCTGGGGCGCCCGTTTCCGTGCGCCTCGTTGCGACCGACCCCGGGGTACGTAGCGGAGCGGGACACACTCCTCCCCCTCTATGCGGTCTTGCTCCAGGTGGGGTTTACCGAGCCGGCCCCGTCACCGGGACCGCTGGTGCGCTCTTACCGCACCGTTTCACCCTTGCCCGCTGCGCGCGTTGCCGCGCGCCCGCTGGCGGTCTGCTCTCTGTTGCACTTTCCGTGGGCTCACGCCCCCTGGGAGTTACCCAGCACCTTGCCCTGTGGAGTTCGGACTTTCCTCGAACCATCGCCTCGGCGACCGCTTGCGCGGAAGCGTCGGCAGATCGTCCGCGATCACCTGGGAGACTCGGCATCTCGGGTGATGCGCGCGCAGGATACCACGGCGGTCCCTAGCGCGAGGGCGCGGCCCCCGGCGGCGGGAGGCCGCCGGCGGCGAGCAGCTTCCTCACCTGGTCGACGCGGCCGTCGCGCGCCTCCGGGAGCCCGGCCGCGCGGGCGAGGCACTGGTCGCGCGCGGCCGCGTCCCCCTGGACGGCGCACACCAGCGCCAGGCGCAGCCAGCCGTCGTAGTAGCCGGGCTCGAGGCGCACCGCCTGCTCGAGCGCGGCGCGCGCACCCGGCAGGTCCTGGGTCTGGAGTCGCGCGGTCCCGAGGGTGAACCACAGGCTCGGATCGTCGTTCACCCAGGTCGAGGCGCGCTCGAGCAGCGGGCGCGCCTCGGCGAACTTGCCCTCGGTCATCTTCACCTCGCCGAGCAGCGCCTCGGCGCGCGGCTCGCCCGGAACCTCGGCCAGGATCGCCTCGAGCACGCGCCGGCCCTCCTCGGTGCGGCCGAGACGCAGCAGCGCCGTGGCCTGCAGGCGGCGCGCCTGCAGCCGCCGCGGATCCATCCGCGCGGCACGGGTCGCCTGATCGAGCGCCTGCTCCCATTCGCCGTGACGCGCGTGGAGCGTCGCCCGCGACAGCGGCACCTCCGGCAGGTTCGGATCCAGCGAGTCGGCGATCGCGAACTCGCGCAGCGCCTCGGCCTCGCGTCCCTGCGCCGCCAGCGCGTTCGCCCACCCGGCGTGGCCCACCGCGTAGCCGGGCTGGAGCCGGGTCATCGCCTCGAACATCGCCGCGTCCGAGCGCCACGCCGGAAGCAGCCGCAGCGACACGACGGCGCTCCAGACGATCAGTCCGGCGGCCGCGATCCCGAGCGCGATCCGCCCCGCCGGCGGCGCGCGCCGCGCCACCGCGTCCCACCCCACGCCCAGCGCCCACGCGGCCCCGATCGAGGGCAGGTACGCATGGCGCTCGCCGTAGAAGCCGAAGCCACGGGTGATCGCCACCGCCATCGCCGGCATCACCGGCAGCCACACCAGCGCGAGCGGAAGCGCGACGCGCCGGCGCTTCCAGGTCAGCACCAGCGTGAGGGTCACCGCCGCCAGCGCCAGCAACGCGCCCGCGACGACGGCGGGATCGCCGGGCCCGGCCGGCAGCCGCAGCATGAAGTCGGGCGAGTGCGGGAATCCCGGCCACAGGAACCCGAGATCGGTGCCGAGCATGGTCCAGCCCGCCCAGCCGCGGCGCGCCAGCGTGATCGCCTGCACCGACGGCGGGAACACCGGGCGGTCCGAGAAGCGCTCGTGAGCCACGAACCAGGCGGTGGCCAGCACCGCGTAGGGCGCCAGCCAGCGCCGCCGCTCCGCGACCCGCGCGCGCGGCCGCTCGATCCAGTCGACGATCGCGATCAACACCAGGAACCCGGCCGCGGTCTCCTTGCCGAGCAGGGCCAGCGTCCAGCATCCGAGCGCGAGTACCCCCGGCCAGGCGGCGCCGCGGCGCCGGGCCCGACGGTCGAGCAGCAGCGCGCCGAGCAGGAACGCGGCGCAGAACAGGTCGGTGCGCCCCGAGATCCACGCCACCGATTCGACGTGGGCCGGCATCACCGCGAACCACAACCCGGCCAGCGCCGCACCGGCCGGCGTCGCCCCCCACTGCAGGGCGGCGGCCGCCACCAGGAAGGTGACCAGGGCGTGCGCCACCAGGTTCACCGCGTGGAACAGCGTCGGCGTGCCCTGGCCCCAGCGCGTGTCGAGCCAGTAGGAGCCGAGGATCAGCGGGCGCCACAGCCCCGAGGCACCCTCGGCGGAGGCCCAGAAGTCGTGGATCATCAGCCGCCACGGAAACGCGCCGCGCAGGAAGAGATTGCGCTCGATCAGCCCGTGGTCGTCGCGGACGAAGCCGAAGCGCAGGCTCGGCAGGTGCAGCAGCACCGTCGCGATCGCGCCCCAGAGTCCGGGCACGCGCGCCCAGAGCGGGCGCGGCGGATCGGAGACGGGCGATGCGCCCGCGCGGACGGAGCGTGGGCTCCGGCGCGCCGCACCCTTCATCCGTGCGACTCGGCGCCCTGGGCCCGGTCGAGCGCCTCGTTCACCAGCCGCTCGGCCTCGGCGTTCTCGGCGCGACGCACGGCGCGGAACTGCAGCGGGCGGATGCGCGCCGCCAGGCGCCGGGCCTCCTCGTTCAACGGGATCAACCCGGCGTTCTTGACCCGGTACTCGCCGGTCATCTGCTTCACCACCAGCTCCGAGTCCATGCACACCCGGAGTGGAGAGGCGCCCAGCCGCACCGCGGCCTCGAGCCCGGCGATCAGGGCCCGGTACTCGGCCACGTTGTTGGTCGCGGGTCCCAGGTACTGGCCGCGCGCCTCCACCACCTGACCCTGGGGATCCTCGAGCACGTAGCCGGAGGCCGCCGGGCCGGGGTTGCCGCGCGCGCCGCCGTCGCAGCGCAGGATCCAGGTGCGGTCGGAGGCATCGTCCATCGGGGCAGGATAATCGAAGAGGGCGGCCTACGTCGCGGCCGGCTCGTCGGGCGGCAGCACCAGCAGGCGTCCGCAGCCTTCGCAGATCAGTACCGAGTCGCGCGCGCGCGCGACCTGCAGGATCTGCGGGGGCTGACCGCGGAAACATCCGCCGCAAGCGCCCTTGAGGATCGGCGCCACCGCGCGTCCGCCGAGCGAGGTGCGCGTGCGCTCGTAGCGCGAACGGGTGGCCGGCGGCAGCCCCGCCGCCTGCCCGAGCCGCCGGGCCTCGAGGGCCTCCTTCTTCGCGCGCGCCTCGCCCTCCTCACGCTCCAGCGTCGCCAGCCGGGCGGCGACCTCGCGCTCCAGGGTCGCGATCGACTGCTCGATCCTGGGCCGCTGTCCCTGCGCGTCGTCCTCGGCCTCGAGGGCCATCAGCACTTCGGTCTCGAGATCCGATCGCCTCCCCTTGGTGGCGGCGATCTCGTGGAGCAGCGCCTGGTACTCCTCGTTCTTCTTCACCGCGGTGAGCTGGGTCTGGAAGCGTTTCTCGGTTTCCGAGAGCGCCTGCACCTCGCGCTCGAGATCGCGGCGCTTCTTCTGCTGGTCGGCGAACCGGGTCTTCACGGCCTCGAGCAGCGCGCGCTCCTCGGCGAGCCGCCGGGCCAGCGCGGCGCGCTCCTCCGGCAGGCGTGCGAGCGCCGCATCGAGCTGGACGATCTGCTCGTCGAGCAGGCCCAGCGCCCACAGCAGCTGGATCTCGCCGCTCACGCGTGCTCCCGGGCGGTCTGCGATGCGCGCACAAACGAACGCGGGGACGTCCCGAGGGACATCCCCGCGTGGGTGGCCGGCGCGGACCGTCGCGCGAACGGCCTGGGGCGCGGCGCGTGATGCGGCGCGCGCACGGGCGGCTCGAGGCGAGGGTCAGGCGTCACGGCGGATCTCCATCCCTGGCGCGACCGCTCCGGAGTCGCGCGGGGCGATGGTGGGCGGAACAGGACTTGAACCTGTGACCCCCTGGTTGTGATCCAGGTGCTCTGCCAGCTGAGCTACCCGCCCCCACTTCGTGCCGTCGGGCCCATGTCCGCCGGCGCAGCGAGGCGCCCGACACATGGGCCCACCTGGATTCGAACCAGGGTCTTACCGGTTATGAGCCGGCCGCTCTGGACCGCTGAGCTATGGGCCCAGCGAAACTGCCACCACCGCCGTGCACAGGGCCCGCGTTTCTAGCACTGCCTTCCTTCTGGTGTCAACCGGGAGCCGCGCTCCCCTAGAGCAGCTCGGTGTAAGCCTTGAGGCGCCGGCTGCGGGTCGGATGGCGCAGCTTCCTCAGCGCCTTGGCCTCGATCTGCCGGATACGCTCGCGGGTGACGTTGAAGAACGCGCCGACCTCCTCCAGCGTGCGCTGCGCGCCGTCGTCGGTCAGCCCGAAGCGGAGCCGGATCACCTTGGCCTCGCGCGGCGTCAGGGTCTTGAGCACGTCGTTGACCTCGTCGCGCAGCATCGCGCTGGCGGCGGAATGCGCCGGGCTCACCACGCTGGTGTCCTCGATGAAGTCGCCGAGGTTGGAGTCGTCGTCCTC
>WNFL01229847.1_pt1 | contig 10682 bp, 7 predicted proteins | sample 5400361 | NCBI WGS metagenome assembly WNFL01 (sample SAMN13153351, study PRJNA577476) | soil metagenome | isolation source: 40 cm soil on Douglas fir-dominated hillslope | place: USA:California | collected 2013-09-17 | reverse complement strand
TCGGAAAAAGATCTCGACAAGATGCTGGGCTCGGTGGTCGACCGCCTCTCCCACACTCTGCTGGTGGACCGGATGGGCGTTTTCCTCGCGTCCAGCGAGATTCCTGCGCAGTTCCATTTGACGAAATCATTTGGCATCGCTTCAGCGAGCTTTCTGGATTTGAGCTTCCTGGGCCGGGCGCGTCCGGAAGACGCCGCGGGCCATCTGTTCTTCGAGAATACCCATTTGCTGCCGCGGGAAACACCTTCCGCGCGTGACACGATCGCCAGGCTCGACCTGAATTACTACATTCCCTGCGTGGTGCAGAACCGGACCATCGCGGTCCTGGGGCTCGGCAAAACGGTCGACGGAGACTTCCTCACCAGCGATGACGTCGCCCTGCTGGAAACTTTGGCGGGCTACATCGGCATCGCCATCCAGAACGCCCGCCTGTATGCCTCGCTTGAGCAAAAGGTTTCGGAATACGAGCGGCTCAAGGACTTCAACGAAAGCATCGTTGAATCCATCAGCGTCGGCGTTCTAGCTGTGGATCTGGAAGACCGTATCGAATCCTGGAATTCCCAGATGGAAGTCATGTACGCCCTGCCGCGCTTGCGGGCGGTGGGGCGGCCGCTAAGCGAGGTCATGCCTCCAGCGTTCGTGGAAGAGTTCTACCATGTACGGCAAAACAGCGGCATTCATAACCTTTATAAGTTCCGGCTCGACACACCGACGGGCGAGACCCGGCGCGTCAACGTCGCCATCGCGCCGCTCGTAACTCGCAAGTTTAGTGTGATTGGACGCCTGATCATCGTCGACGATATTACCGAACGAGTGGAACTTGAGTCCCAACTCGCTCAGGCCGACAAGCTTTCCTCCATCGGCCTGATGGCAGCCGGCGTCGCCCACGAGGTCAACACGCCCCTCGCCGTCATCTCCTCCTACGCGCAAATGCTCTCGAAACAAGTGCAGGGCGACGAGAAGAAAGCCGCGCTGCTGGAAAAAATCACGCGCCAAACCTTCCGCGCCTCCGAGATCGTCAACAATCTGCTCAACTTTTCCCGCACCAGCGGCGCGGAATTCGGAGATGTGGACGTCAACAAAGTCGTCCGCGACACCCTCGCACTGCTGGAGCACCAGTTCAACACCTCGCACGTCGAAGTCGAAGCCAATCTCCACGAAAATCTGCCGCCGATCTATGGCAGCACCGGCCGTTTACAACAGGTTTTCCTCAACCTGTTCCTGAATGCAAAGGACGCCATGGCAGGCAGCGGCGGCACTCTGCGCGTCGCCACCTCCAACGGCAAGGCCGTGCATATCACCATCTCGGACACCGGCTCCGGCATTGCGCAGGAACACATCACCCGCATCTACGATCCTTTTTTCACCACCAAGAACGCCCCGCGCGACGGCCGAAATCGCGGCACCGGTCTCGGCCTCGCCGTCACCTACGGCATTCTGCAAGAACACGCGGGTAAGATTCGCGTCGAGAGCGCCGTCGGCCAGGGCACCACATTCCATCTCGAATTCCCTCTTAGCAGGAAGGCACTCCATGTCTGACGCCGGTGTACTCACGCGGCATCCAGCGGGGACCGCAGCCGTTCCCGCCACGGGGCGAATCCTCATCATCGACGATGAAGCCGAGATCCGCGAATCGCTCCAAACCCTCCTCGAACTCGAAGGCTACGAAGTCACCACCGCCGCTAACGGCGCCAAGGGCCTTGCCCGAGTCGGCGAAAAACCCTTCGACCTCGTCCTTCTCGACAAGGCTCTCCCCGATCAGGACGGATTCGAAGTTCTGGCCACCATTCGTGACCGCGACACTGCGCTGCCGGTCATCATGATCACCGCCTACGGCACTCTGGAAAACGCCGTTCACGCCATGCAGGCTGGCGCCACCAACTTCATCCAGAAACCCTGGGACAACGAAAAGCTCCTCGCCGACGTGCGCGAAACCGTCCGCCGCCGCCGTGTCGAGGAAGAAAACGTTCAGCTCAAGCGCGCCCTCAAGCAACGCTACAGTTTCGACAACATCGTCGGCAAGAGCGAACCCATGCTGCGCATCTTCGACCTCATCGCGCAGGTCGCTCCCAGCCGCTCCACCGTCCTCATCCAGGGCGAAAGCGGAACCGGCAAGGAAGTCGTCGCGAAGGCGATCCACCTTTATTCGCAACGCAAAGACCAGCCCTTCGTCCCCGTCAACACTGGCTTTATGCCGGGCGACCTGCTCGAATCCACACTCTTCGGCCACGTCAAGGGCGCCTTTACCAGCGCCATCGCCTCGAAAAAAGGCCTCTTCGAGGTCGCCGACAAAGGCACGCTCTTCCTCGACGAAATCGGCACAATGGGCATGGAAACCCAAGCCAAACTCCTCCGCGTGTTGCAGGAAAAGAAGTTCATGCACCTCGGCGGTGTGCAGGAAATCACTGTCGACGTCCGCATCCTCGCCGCTACCAACGTCGACCTGCGCCAACAAGTAAAGGAAGGCCGCTTCCGCGAAGACTTGTTCTACCGTCTGAACGTCATCAATATCGACCTGCCCCCGCTGCGCCAGCGCAAGGAAGACATCCCGCTCCTGGTCGACCACTTCCTGAAAAAGTATTCCGAGGAGAACGAGCGCCCGCTCCGCCGCATCGCCTCCGAATCCCTCCGCGCCCTGGTCAACCACTCCTGGCCCGGCAACGTCCGCGAACTCGAAAACGTCATGGAGCGCGCTGTTGTCCTCTCCAACGCCGCCGAAATTGGCATGGATCTGCTTCCCGACCACATTGCCAATCGCCAGGAACTGATCCCGCTCTTGGATCACACCAGCGACGCCTCGCTCTTCGACATCCTGGAAGAATGCGAACGCCGTATCCTTGTCAGCATGCTCGAAAAATGCAACTGGAACCAAACTGAAGCCGCCGAGCGCTTCCGCGTCCCGCTCTCGACGCTCAACCAAAAAATCAAACGCCTCAGCATCGAGATTAAGAAAAAGGTCCGGGAATAACGCCCGTTCCGCGAAGAACCCCTCTTCATGCCCCCCGCCTTTGTTATAGTTGCCATCAGGCCACTCGCAAAAAGCAAACGACCCGCATCGGCCAGGTGAAAGTTTGGAACTCATCTCCCCATCCGAGTTCGCGAAAGAAAAAGTTCTTTCCGTGCAGGAGTACTGCCTGCTCGCGGTCCGCTCCGTCGCTACTCTCTTCCGCCGTCCCCGCTACCTGCGCGACATCCTGGTCCAGTGCGACCTCATCGGCGTGGGCTCGCTCCCCATCGTCATCCTGACCGGATTCTTCACCGGATTCGTCTTCGCGCTGCAAAGCGCCAACAGCTTGCAACGCTTCGGCTCTTTGTCTTTCATCGGAGAGATTGTTTCCCTCGCCATGGTGCGCGAACTTGGTCCTGTGCTCACAGGACTTATGGTCGCAGGCCGCAACGCTTCCGGCATCGCCAGCGAACTCGGGTCCATGATGGTCACCGAGCAAATCGACGCCATGCGGGCGCTGGGCACGGATCCGCTGAAGAAGCTCATCGCTCCTCGCGTCGTCGCCACTGTCTTCATGCTCATTTTCCTCACCATTATTTCCGACCTCATGGGCCTGGTCGGCGGGATGGTCGTCTCCAAAGTTCTGCTGGGCCTTGACGTCCACCAGTACTGGACCATCGCCTGGGAATCGCTGGTGTATGACGATGTGATCATGGGTCTGGTCAAGCCGCCCATTTTCGGCTTTATCATCGCCACCGTGGGCTGTTTCTACGGCATCAACAGCCGCGGCGGAACGCAAGGAGTGGGCCGCGCTACCACGCAAGCCGTCGTCGCCGCTTCCGTGCTGATCTTGCTTACCGACGCGGTCGTCACACGGCTCCTCATGCTCACTTTTGCCGGGTACCGTTGAGATGGAAATCACCGCGCCTCAACCGGCCGCCGAAAAGGGCTTGCCCTCAGCCGACGCTATTGTTTTCGACAACGTCTCCATCGCATTCCAGGAACACCAAGTGCTCGACGGCATCTCGTTCCACTTGGCGCAGGGAGAGACTAAGGCACTCTTCGGGGTAGCCGGCTCCGGCAAGAGCATCATCCTCAAGCTCACTCTTGGCCTGATCAAGCCGGACGCGGGCCGCATCTGGGTTCTCGGCGAAGAAGTTACCGCGCTCCGCGAGCAAGATCTCTTCGAACTGCGCCGCCGCATTGGCATGGTCTTTCAGGAGAGCGCTCTGTTCGATTCGCTGACGGTGCACGACAACGTCGCATATCGCTTGTTAGAGGAAGGCAAACTCGGCGACGGCGAGATGGGCCGCCGCGTGCGTCAGGCGCTAAGCTTTGTGGAATTGGAACATACAATCGACATGTTCCCCGGCGAGCTCTCCGGCGGCATGAAAAGACGCGTCGCCATCGCCCGCGCCATGATCAACCAGCCTGAAGTCCTGCTCTACGACTCGCCCACGGGCGGCCTTGATCCGGTCACATCCACCACCATTATCGAACTGCTCGTCAAGCAGCGCGATGTCTACAACAGCAGTTCCCTGCTCGTCACCCACCGCCTGCAGGACGCCTTCACCATGGCCAGCCACTACTTCGACCGCAGCGAAAATCAAATGCGCGCCCTCCCGCCCGGCAACCATGGCCAAATTGCAATGAGCTTTCTGATTCTGCGCGATGGCCACGTGATCTTTGACGGCAACGCCCGCGACCTGGCGCTCTCCCGCGACGAATACATCCGCGAATACATCTCGTAACAAGCTGTTGGCTATCGCTATAGACCGTCCATAGCAAGCCTTTGACTGGAACCGATAGCTGAAAACCGAGAACCCTTTATGCTTTCTGCGCCTTCCGCATAACCTCCACCCTCTTGGACACCATCGCAAACCGCGCCTTGCCGCTCTTGCTCTTGCTAATGGCCTTTTCCACATTCGTAAAGGCCATCGGGCTTTGCGTTCTCTCTCGAATCTCTTTCAAGAAAGGCTGCACTTTGGCAAACACAAACAACATCTCGTTCCCTACGCCCGGCGAAAAAAACAGTTCATCGTTCAGCACGCCATGCAGGATAAACGACGCCACCATGTCCCAATAGCTGATCACTTGGCGCAGGTAGGCATTCTCCGGAGTTCCCATCGCGGAGGAGACCTTGATGTAATCTTCCGCACTCTGCGGCCAAAACTGCCCCGTCGACCAGTTCCGTGCTTTGCGCATCTCCGTTTCGCGACGGAGATCGTAGAGTTGAAGAATTAGTTGAGCATCAGCGTGCGTCGGCTTCTTGGCCATAGTTCCTCCAGAGGATTCGTGAGTTTGGGTTGAGGAATACGAACTGCATGTTTTGGATGCACAGTCCGCCGTTCGGAATCAACGAATTACCGAACTATTTGGCCTATGCGCTGTGAAGGAGGACATGGGGTGCGACGTTATGCCGTCGTCCCTGCTGCGACGGCCCCCGGATTCTCCCGCTCGTACTCGCATTCCTTGTTCGGACAGGCAATCACCGGCCCAGCCTTGAGGAATTTCTCGACGAGATACGGACTCCCGCAATCCGGGCACTTCTCCGGAATTGGCTTATGCGCGGAGGTGAATTTGCACTTCGGATAATTGCCGCAACCATAGAACGTGTTGCCCTTGCGCGCCCGCTTCTCGACGATCTTGCCGTCCTCGCACAGCGGACAGTCCACGCCAATGAAGTTTTGCTTGATGTACTTGCAGTCCGGATAGCCGCTGCAAGAAGTGAACTCGCCATAACGTCCATGACGCAGGATGAGGTTGCGGTCGCACTTCGGGCATTTTTCATCGAGCGGAATATCAGGAACTTTCTTCCCCGCATCCAATCGCCGCGTCGTCTTGCAATCCGGGTAGCCGGTGCAGGCCATGAACTGCCCAAACCGCCCACGTTTCAAGACCATCACGCGGCCGCAGTTTTCGCAGTATTCCTCTTGCGTGGTCTCCTGCACGTCGGCCGTGTCGAGATCCGGCAGGGCAATCGGATTTTCTTTCGTGAACTTACAACTCTCGGGATTCTTTTTGTCGTAGGTGCTGCATGCAAAGAACGATCCGTGCTTGCCCCACTTGATTACCAGTGGAGCACCGCAAAGCTCGCACTTTTCATCCGTGGGTTTTTCCATGCGCTTGATGTTCTCCATATGCTTTTCCGCATATCGGAGATCCTTCTCAAAGCGCTTGTAGAATCCCGCTAGCGCATCGGTCCACTTCTCGGAGCCATCCTCGATCCCGTCCAGTTCCTCTTCGAGGTTGGCCGTGTATTGCAGATCGAAGATGTCGCGGAAGTTCTCTACAAGAAGATCTGTCACTACAAACCCGATCTCCGTGGGCGTGAACTTGCCGCCAAGTTTCTGCGCGTATTGGCGCTCCTGAATCGTGGACAGAATCGCCGCGTAGGTCGAAGGCCGCCCAATACCGCGTTCTTCCAGCTCTTTGACGAGCGACGCTTCGTTGAATCTCGGCGGAGGCTCAGTAAAATGCTGTTCGGGGGTCACGCTCTTGAGCGTCAGTTTGTCCCCGGCTTCCAGCGGCGGCAGCTTGTGCTTCAGTTCTTCGTCGTCCTCGTCTTTTACGTCCTTCGATTCCTCGTACACCTTGAGGAAGCCGTCAAACTTCATCACCGATCCGGTCACGCGGAACCAGTAGGCATCCGCGCCGGATTTCGCATCGATATCGACGGTCGTCTGATCGAACACTGCCGGCGTCATTTGCGAAGCGATGAAGCGCTGCCAGATCAGCTTGTAAACTTTGAATTCATCTTCCTGGAGATACTTCTTTATCGAATCGGGAGTCCGCAACGCCGACGTCGGACGAACGGCTTCGTGCGCTTCCTGCGCGTCTTTCTTGGATTTGTAGACGTTGGCTGAGGCCGGCAAGTACGTCGCTCCGTACTCCGTCCCAATCATCTCGCGCACTTCCGTCAACGCGTCGTTCGAGACGCGCGTGGAATCCGTACGCATGTAGGTGATGAGACCGACCAGGCCTTCTTCGCCCAGCTCCACGCCTTCGTAGAGTCGTTGGGCCAACCCCATGGTGCGCTTAACGCTAAAGCGCAGCTTGCGGGCCGAATCCTGCTGCAATTTGCTGGTGGTAAAGGGAGCCGCAGGATTCCGGCGGCGTTCTTTCTTCTCGACCGAGCGAACGCTCCAGTCGGCCTTTTCTAGTGCGGTCTTTATCTTCTCGGCGTCCTCGCCATTCGCGACCTCGACCTTTTCCTCACCTTTGCCCACAAACCGGGCATCGAACGCGGGAGGCTTAGGGCCAGTGAGAGCCGCGTCAATCGTCCAATACTCTTTCTTCTCGAACGCCCGAATCTCGCGTTCGCGTTCAACAATCAGCCGCAACGCAACCGTCTGAACGCGACCGGCGGAAATCCCGCGCCGGACTTTATCCCACAGCAACGGTGAAACCTGATATCCCACCAACCGGTCCAGCACCCGCCGCGCCTGCTGTGCATCCACAAGGTTGCGGTCAATCTCCCGCGGATGCTCAAAAGCTTCCTTCACCGCCCGTTGCGTGATCTCATTAAAAGTCACGCGCTGGATGGTCGCCCCGCCCTTCTTCTTTTTGCTTTTCTTGCCGCTAAAAAGATCCCCGCCAAGTTCCTCCGCCAAGTGCGCGGCAATAGCCTCCCCTTCGCGGTCCGGGTCAGGCGCCAGATAGATGTTGTCCACCCCCAGCGCAATCTTTTTCAGCTTGGCCAGCACCTTCTCTTTACCCGGAATAACAACATATTCGCTCTCAAACTCGTTCTCGACATCCACCCCAAGCGTGCTTTTGGGCAGATCTTTGACGTGCCCCAGCGACGCCTCAACCTCGAAGCCCTTCCCGAGATACTTCTGAATAGTTTTCGCCTTCGCAGGCGATTCGACGATAACCAGACCTTTAGCCAAAATTTCCCTCTTTATTAATATGATTGCGTATGAAGCTAGCACGAATCCGGTGCAAGCTGCTACTTTCAGCCCTTCCGGCCTGGGTACCAACCTGGATTCAACGGGAGATGAACTGGCCCGGATTTGCCGGATTTGAAGGCGGCACGGCTTCACCCGTGCCGTTGAGCCCCTTTGGATTTAGAGGGGCTTCAGCTCCCTTGGGCGGCTAAAACACCTTCACGAAATTCTTCCCGGGGAGTTGCTTCACCTTCCCCGCCAATTCCAGCTCAAACAATGCCGCAAAGATCTCCGACGGAGACACCTCGTTCTCCAGCCGCTCGACAATCTCATCGATCTGCATCGATTCATCCGCCTTTAGCACCGCCAGCAATTTCTTCTCATGCGGCGGAAGCTCGGCGTCTTTGAAAAGAGATGCAGTTTGAGAGGTGGAAGATTCAAGCGTCGTTGGAGTCAGCCTTTGTCGAATGTCTGCATGTAGTTCTTCCCAAACGTCTTCCCAGGTTGCGACCAGCTTGGCTCCCTGTTTGATCAAAGTGTTCGGCCCCCACGCATTTTTGTTGGTCACATTGCCCGGAACCGCGAAGACTTCACGAGACTGCTCGAGTGCGCAACGGGCCGTAATCCGCGTTCCGCTGTATTCAGCCGCCTCGACAACCAACACACCCACGGACATCCCGCTGATGATGCGATTCCGAATCGGAAAATTCTGCGGAGTCGGCGGGGTGCCAATAGCAAACTCCGAGATCAAAGTCCCGCCCAGCGCAAGAATCTGCTCGGCCAACCGCTTGTTCTCGCGCGGATAGATTTCGTCCACACCCGTCCCCATCACGCCGATCGTCCGCCCCTTCGCGTTAATCACGCCGCGATGCGCCGCCGTGTCCACGCCGCGCGCTAAACCGCTGATAATGCTCAGCCCTTGGTTCGAGAGATCGCACGCTAACCTCTCTGCCATGCCCACGCCGTACGGGGTGGGATGCCGCGTGCCCACGACCGCAATCCCAGGCAAGGAAAGGATTTCCACCGCACCTCGCACATATAGGACAAGCGGCGGATCGTAGATCTCTTTTAGCCTTTGCGGATAGCGCGGGTCGTCGAGGGTAACAACATCTGCCTTAGATTCAGCAACTTTGACCATCTCCTGTTGCGCCAAATCGAACGACTTCCCCGTAAAGATCGACTGCGCTGACGCGGCCCGCAATCCTGCCGCTTCAAGTTCGGTGAGCGAAGCGCGAAAGATTCCCGCGACCCCTCCAAAGTGCTCTACAAGACGCTTGGAGCGCGTTGGCCCGAGGTCTTCAGTGACCGTTAAAGCTAGCCATTGCAATGTGTTAGGCGGAACAACCGGGGCCGGAAGCGCGGGCAAAGCAGCCATGCAACCTCCAAGTGATTGACAGTACGAGAGATCAGGCGCGAAATCGCACCCGCTGCCGGGGACTCTACGGGCGAGGCAGCGCCGCGTCAAGGAGTCGCGCCGTCTACTTTGGTAGAATGAAATTTCGTTGGCATTCATGCGCCGCCTTCGTATTTCCGCCATTTCCTACCTCAATACCGCACCGCTCATGTGGGATTTTGAACATGGCGAGACGCGGAATCTGCTCAAACAGCAATTCGACGTAACCTACACAATTCCTTCAGCTTGCGCGGAGGCGCTGCGCACTGGCGCAGCCGACATCGGCATCATTCCGGTAGCTGCTTACGCAACCATCCCCCGCCTGATTGTGCTGCCGGACGTGGCCATTGCGTCGCAGCGCGCGGTGCGATCAATCCTGTTAGTAAGTCACAAGTCTCTGGACGAGGTGAAGAGCGTTGCCTTGGATTCGTCATCGATGACGTCGGTGGCACTCTGCAAAATCTTGCTGGAAAAATGGATGGGTGGGCGGCGCGAGTACAGATCGATGGACCCGATGTTGGACACCATGTTGATCTCCTGCGACGCGGCGCTGCTGATCGGCGATCCAGCCTTGCTGACACAGCGTGCAAGTTATACGACGGTCATCGACCTCGCCGAGGAGTGGCGGAAGCACACCGGCAAGCCGTTCGTCTTCGCCTTCTGGGCGGCCCGAGAAGAGGCCATCGCTGGCGCGGCCACGGAAGCAGTTAGGTCGCTGGCAGAGGTCTTCCAGCGCTCCCGCGACCACGGCCTCGCTCCGGAAAGTATTAAGAGCATCGCCGCGGAGTGGGCTCCGCGGCTAGGGATCAGTGTGAGCGATGTGATCAGCTATCTCACGGTGAATATCCACTACTCCCTGGATAAAGAGTGCCAGGAAGGCTTGCGGCTGTTTTACTCCTACGCGGAAGAGTGTGGGTCCTTGCCGGCAGTGAAGTTTGTAGAGAAGGCTAGCGCGAACAAGTGATAGAGCGCAGGCGACGTGCACCCCGTATCTCTCTAGACTAAATGGGGCGGCGAGCGCATCGTTCTAGGCTGCATTGCCACCCACCCTTGCAAATATGGAACGAATACGGGCTCCAATGTTTTGTTTTTGGAAATAGATCAAGAGCGTGAAAGGTCCCGATTATCGAAAGATTGGATTGAAATTAGCATCTAGCAAGAGGGTGACGGTTCGATTTCGGCGAACGTTGCTCACCAGCGCTGGACGAAAACAAGAAATGCAGTTGCCTCCGGCTCGGCGAACGCTGGGGTAAAGAATTCCCGCACTTCCGGCGGCCAGGAGCTCTTTGGCTAGCCTCTGAGATGCTCCATAGCTATTCGGATCGAGGCAGTCAGCATGGTCGGCATCGCCGCAGATATCGTGAAAATCCGCCCGAAAATCGGCCAGGTAATCGTCGAATGTAAAAGTCTCCGGCTCGTGCCAGTTGATTTCCCGGAGTTCAGGCCCTTTGTG
>WNFL01229626.1_pt1 | contig 10683 bp, 10 predicted proteins | sample 5400361 | NCBI WGS metagenome assembly WNFL01 (sample SAMN13153351, study PRJNA577476) | soil metagenome | isolation source: 40 cm soil on Douglas fir-dominated hillslope | place: USA:California | collected 2013-09-17 | reverse complement strand
TCATCCTTCCCACCTCGCGAATGGGCGGTCCGACTCCCTGCCGGTGTGCTGCTGGTCGGCCTGACCGGTATCGGTGCCTTCTTCGGAGTGACCATGTTAAAAGAAGCACAGAAGCAAAAGGCAAAACGCGCTCTCAAAAGTGCGTAACGAACGAGCGGCTCATTTACTTTCAAATTTCAGTGGCCGAGGTACGCTGCCCATGTGTTCTTGTTTGTGCAAGGTACTAACAAGTACCATCAGTGCTTGTGAACCCTTATAATGGAACGCTCGCGATAGTAATCAGCATGCTTGACCATATAATTTATCCCGTTACTAGTATCTTGGTCCACCGTCGGATCTTGTTCTTTCTTATATATGCTCCGACACCCTTCTTGAAAGCTCTCCTTGCTCTTTCATTTACATCCTTGCCATAGGTGAGTGGTGAAACGTCGATGAGGTTACCTCTAAAAGGGAGTCGATTAGAGGTGACACGCATAATGACCGCTTGACTCCACTTTTGTCATCCTCCCATTGAGGCTTGTGTTTCCGCAGAGGTGTAGATCAGTCGTGTCATTGTTCACAAACACACCGCTCATCATTTGCGCATCTGATGGGAAGGATCAGGTCTTCGCACTGGTTTGCGTATGTTCCCAGAACAACCTCACAGTCGACTATGTACAACATCAGATTTGGATTAACGTGAGACGGTTCAACATCGATGATGTTCAGTTTCAACGGGACGTGAATAGGCGACATCATCTTTAGCGAGGGGACATCCTTCAAGGACTAATTGTCTCCCCATCTGCACTCTTAGTACTCCATTCTTTTAAACCTAGTCGTTCGCGCATCGAAGCCAGAACGTCGGGTCGTGTTTCATAAAAGACGAATGTCTGCTTTCCCTTTCCTCCCATTGCTGGGTGGTCCTTATCGTATAGTGCCGAGTCTGACTGAGAAAGCAGAGACGACTGCGTGGCGAGGGCAGCAAAAGAGGCTGTTGACTCTCTATACCTGAGGGAAAATGACGTCAGAGTTAGATGTGCGTGTATATAGTGCTACTTCATTGTAAGACTCACAACCTGCAAGGAATTTAGATACAAGTCAGAAATGAACCGCAAACGCTCACCGAAATGCCTCTTTGTTCAAGCAATCGCCCTCCTTGAAGTTATCGAGTGCATGCTTTTTGAAAGCCGTCTTCACAAAGAACAAAATATCGAAGATATGGGCATCCTTCGGTCTGTGGACGATGAGTGGTCAATAACGGGCACCCTGACGTCCTAAATAAGGCAGAAGAACATGAGACAAGGACTCTACCTCCAAGACGCAAACCTGGGTGCCAAGGAGAACAAACCATCCCGTTGTGAGACAAGAGGATGAAAGACGTCGGTGATGAAGTGGACCTGAGGTGGTCGCTCAGGATAGTTCGAAGGAAATGAAAGGCGAAACTTGAGGATAGCTGAGGCGTAATAGCCTGTTTTTCCATGACGAAGCAGGCGTAAGACGCGTATCAGTACTCCAAAAAACTGGTATCAACACCCCTCTTGCCCTGATGAACAAATAGGACCCCGTCCCATATTAATGGTGAAGCTGAAGACGGGATAACGTAGATTCCAGTTGGGCAGTGGGAAGGGTGGCATATCGAGGAGCTGTTTGCAAGCCGTCGTTCAAACCCTCCCTCCATGAATCTGAGACTCATCACGAACTATTCAAAGGATATCGCCGCCAGTGTGGCGGAGAAAGGTTCTGTGGTCGGTTTCTGGGACATTCGGGTGTCGGTGGAAGGCAAGTATGAATATCGCTTTTGGGAACAGAAAAAAGGACACACAGAAGGTATAAACGCGATAGATACAGATACAGGACGATGCAAGCTGGAGTGACTATGGGATTTCCGCCCCTTTGGACCTTTTGATCCTTTTCTTCGGTTTCCCGCTCTCGTCAGCTTCACCCTCCACGCTTGCCATCACCTCTGCCTTCCTCTTCTTCCGTACTACCTTCTTCATTTGCTCCTTCGGCGGCGACTCCTGTGCGGCCCTCTGCGCATTCTTGCTGGACTTCTTCTGAGCACCGCCAACAAGCGCCTCCATCTGCTCCCTCATCTGTAAGAGCCCGGGTACCTTCTTGTACTCCAGTGATCGCGCCACCCGCTCAATCAACGACTTGAGCGCGTCCGTATTCCAAGTGTTGTGAGTCGCGATGAGATCGTGCTCTCCTGCGACTTTCTTGGTCATTCGGATGGCTTGTAAACCGACCTTCATCACATCCCGAGCTTGACCATCTGTAAGCTTGGCGCTCTCCTCTCCGGCAACGGCTGAATCTACTATTTCGTATATCACTTTTCGCACATGGACCATCCATACCAGGATCTCATCGCGGTAGCTCAGTTCCTACAACCTTGATTGTCAGTGCACGAACGTCCTCGAACCGATCAAACATACCAATTGGGTGACAGTAGGCAAGAATACGCTAAGGATCTGGAAGGATGCCATTTGCCGGAAAGTATTGATAGATTTACCGACTGAGCAAGCCTCGATAATCCTGTCTCGTAAAGACCATGAGAGCGGAGGTGACGACCGTCGCACGAAATCGGAGATGTAAGCCGGCCAGATCTTCGAGTTCTTGCGAGTGACAAAGTCACCTATCGAGGCTACGTATGCCGCTGTGACCGCTTCTTGCATGCCTGCGTGAACGAGGACTTTGGCAAGATAAACTGTGCTAGTGGAGACAATTTCTGAGAGACCATTTTGAGACAGAGATGCCCTCCGTGCAATCCTGTGTAGCTCCTCGAAGTCGTTCGTCAAAGATTCGATATCAAGCGTCGCTCCCTTTGAGTCAGGTTCACGGCGTGGCAAATTTTTGGGGGCATGAAATCTTGTCTTCATAATCCCGATGGTCTTCTCTGCAAGTTGCTTCTCGTCCGGGCCAGAGCCCATGATCGCTCGGATGAGAGGCAAAACCATTTGTGGTGTGTGCGGACTCTCCGGTCGCTTCTTGATGAATGTATCCACGAAGTCGAGGACGCGAATTTTGAAGTGGGTCGCTTCCCGTTGTAGTCCAGACACTAAGGAATCGAGGATTACCGTCTGCTTAGCCAGTTCACACAAAGCTACGTACCAGCTTTGCTCTTGCCTACACCACGAGACTTGAAAATCTCGGCGAGCTTTTCATCTAGAGCCATCATTTGCTCGTCATCCAAGAGGATATCCTCATCGTGAGAGTCAGAGGGCGAGCTGTCATCATCGCCTTCCGTGTCGCCAGCCGTCCGATTTGTTCGAAGGGCATCTGCGACTCTTTTCCGTATCTCCGCATCGACCTCTGTCTCTTTGTCCTCCTCTTCGTCATCCTCTTCGTCATCCTCTTCGTCATCCTCATCGTCTTCGTCTTCGTCTTCGTCTTCAGATCTATCAGAAGATGATGGGGTTCCCTCATCGGAACCACCCTCTTCCTGACTGTCGTTCTCCGCACCTTCTGGCTCGCCAGAAGTTAAATCCCGTTTCTCTAGTTGCTGCATTGAAATATTGGGTATACCAAACGTGCAGTGAACGGATAGATGTACTCACAGTCAACAGAAGGCGCACTGTTGATCCCTCTAACTCCCCGGAAACAGCTTCGAACACCCGATTCGCAACCACCCGCATGAAAGCACTCGATTTCTCGAGGTATCCAATCAAGTCGTCCACAAGTAGATCGATCGGCTTGGTGTCTTCACTACTCTTCGGTTCTATCTTCTTGGACTTTTTGCCCTTCTTGGTTGGAAGAAGGAATACTTTGTCAACCGTTTCGACGCATTCTGCGAGTTTCTGGATAGGGTCGTTCTCATCATTACGGCTCGCATCGCCTTTGGAGGGCTCGTAGCTTAGGAGGAGGTTAGAGAATAGCAAAAGCCGAGCGCCAGTCACCGCCTTCCGGCAGGGTTCGAACTCCTGGGCACTTGCATCAGTACACCCTGAGTTCAAAAGAGGGAATGGTCATACCTTGCTCAATTTCATCGCAAGGTCCAACGCCTTTGTACGAGTAGGAACAGCCTCCTCTTCGATATGGTAAAGGGGGGCCACATGTCTGGTGTCTTTTTCAAACGATCGGATAGTATCGATGACGAAATGAAGCCAGGAGTCTTCAGCGGCGGTTGGCGGAGCCGACGTCGGGACAGGAACCTCTTCAGTGGCTGGTGGAATGGTGAGTTATTATATATTCAGCCCATGCCAGACCGTCGCAATCGTACTTGCTAGTTTGGTAGATTTGAACCTCAACAGATCGCCGAGAATGCCTTGCAGGCGTTCTCCACAAGTTTGCCGAGTGTCGTCCGAAAGAGTGGTTTTCGGGCGCGGAATGAACTATCCTAGAAATTAACTGCCGAAAATTACGGGTCTGCTGTGCATCAGACTCACCGTGCCACGAGAAGTAGACTTGATCTTCCTATTAACTACGAAGTACCCGTGTACAACCAAGAATTCCAGGATGTCTTGTATCCATTCTTGATCTTTCGGCACAGCGCTGCTCCTCACGAGTGCGCCGAACTGTTCGACGGCCCATTTTCGCTCGCTGACCGCACTATTTAACTGGTATCAGCACGTCTTAACATCCAGTCAAGACGGACTACTCACTTCTCCTCTGGAGAGTCGTAAAACTTTTCCTTCAAGAAACTGACATACTCCCTAATCCCGCTCTTATCCATTTTCCCCAGCAGTGTCTCCACAATCTTCGTTTTCGTGATTTGATCAAATAGTCGATTCCCTTGTGGGCCGAGCAACTGCATAACCAACGGAAAGCCCGCCGAAGGATGGGACTCAGCGCACTTCTGCACTGAGACAGCGAGATCGAGAGCAGCAGCGTGGAGGTATCGATCTGATTTCGCGAGGTGGTTAATCCACGTTCGCATAAAGTTTTGGGTGAAAAGTTGTGGAATGGCTGTAGGCGGTACGCTGGAAAGAGCTGAGGACAGGAGTCGGAATCCTATATATTTGCGTTCGGGTGAGGCTTTGGGTGCGAAGAGGGATTCTGTGATGCGTTCACTTCAGTGGACCTTCGAGATAAGAAAAGAATGCGTACGGTCGACTGCGATTCGGAAGAATTCTTGGAAAGGTGCTAGGCCTGTGTCTGGGGTTCTTCCTGAAGGAGGGAAGTACGAGTTAAGAACCACATCCCAGAAAAAATGTGGGCGATGTTTCCAGGTCTCTGTGTCGCCGTTTGAGGTCGTTGCATCTTCGGCATCATCGCCGACTCCCTAAACGCGCCAGATAGGTAAATATGATGGGCTCCTGGGCATAGAGTAGATGAATTCCATACTCGGAGTACGCGGGCTAAAGTGGGTAAATTGGCAGTCGCCAGCAGGTGCGAGGTCCTGAGTTTCGGGGCGAGGTTGTCTGAAGCTTTCTGACCCCAGTTTCGGTGGTACTTAAGCCATATTCCCGCGCGCTCGGGGGTCCATTCACATCCAGAAGGGAGAAGTGCATTCAGAGCCCAGTCGCTCGCTTGACTCCTCCATGGTGCCGAAGAAGCGAACAATGCATCAAGAGCGAGGCCAATGCTCCACCAGCAGCTCTCTGTGAACCAAGACTTCTTCTCTCCCAGTGCTATAAGCTCCTGGAGAACCTTTTTGAAGTCCTCAAAAGACGAGGCGGGAGTCGAGGAGTAAGCTGGAGGTTCTTGTCGGAATAAAAGACCAGATTGTATGATACTGGTCAGGCCGAATAGTCGTGCAAAGTACATGTCACGCTGCTCTTGCCCGTTCATCGCGCCTTCAGTCTGTGTCGACTCAATGATGAGAGTGAATATCTGTCCGCATGTGATAGTGTTGAGCCGATGTAGTAGCTGAAAAGTGGGTTAGGAATTGCCGTCAGCGAGCAACACGACGATCGAAATGCACCTCAGTCAATGCGACGGCAAAGCCAAGGCGGCTACTCTCCCTTGGACTTCCGAGGCCCCTTGCGAGCCTTTTGAGACCATAAGACGCGTCCTGAGTATTGAAGGCATCGATCGACGTTTTCGCGTTGAATTTGACCTCTGGTGGAGGCTGAAAATCTCGCTGGAAGCATTGGATTGCGCGGATCAGCTTTTCGGAGGCATCTATGCGTTCTTCTTTAGTGTGCGACGACAGATTCCAGTACAGCGGCAGCGTCGTTGACATCCCGAAATTTTTGGGAGCGTCGAAGTGACTGTTGGACCTACCCACTTCCACTGCCGAGAACTGAGGAGCAATAGAGCTGCTGGCGGAGATATTGGAATTACCCCTATTCGTACTATTCTCGTAAGGGTGCTTCACCCACATCCGGCTGTCCCAAACCCACGGGCTTGCAAGTGCTGTAGTCGATTTGCAACTCATCAGAGCACGCGTTTTACGCGGATATTATTACTCATCTAATCTCATTCCACTTGCTCCAATATCTTTGTAAAAATTTCGCCGTATTTGCTTTGAAGCCAGTATTCACGATTATTTCAGGTCCAATGCTTGCCACTCGACAGGCCCACCGTCTTCTTTTACTTCCTCCTGGCGTCATCCAACTCGTCACCGAGCATGTAACTGCGCACCCTCTACGTACCCCTCGCTTGCTTGCTGTCCCGCCTCAAAGGAGGCCGATCAACAACATTCCCTACCGGGTTAACAATCTCTCATGGGGGGGCGGTCATGATAAGCTACGGTCTCTTAGCATTCATGCGCTCAGGGCAGCCACCGAAATCCGCGAACTTCGTGACTTTTACCAACGGTATAAAAGCCTCCACCAAGAATACCAACGACTTGTCATCAATAAAAAACCCCCTCCTGCAAGTGACATAGGCTGGGTGGTTTCCATGTGCCTCAAGTCTTTATCCGCACATGAAGACCTCGTGGCTGCGAAAGCGGCTCTTCAGATCTACAGCGACCTTAGAGCCGGAAAGTGGTCTCAGCCGCCAGAGCTTAGAGACTTCGCCAGTCTAATAACCGTCTTATGTGCGGTAAACGCCATGAAGGACGCCGAGCACTACTTGAAGGAGTGCCTGCAGCGTGTCCCACAAAATGCTCTTGACGCGACCGTCTACTCCGATATCATCCGACGGTACGCCCGGAGATCAAACTTCGACCAGGTTTGGCTCTGGTACCAAGATGCCAAATCGCGAGGCGTCGAGGTCACACCCACCATCTACCTCAATGTCGTGGACGCTCTACTGGCCCAATCCGACTCGATAATAAACAGTCATATCTTGGAGATAGAAGTGGACATTTCGAAGAGCGAGGAGATGGGAACCCTTGGATTATTGATCGTCCTCCTGAGCGTCCTCGACCGATTAGGACAGTCGAGAGACGCAGCAACAGCAAAGAACAAATTACTTTCTCTTCTCTCTGCCGATGGTGCTTTCCAACGCGATGACCCGCTCTTCATCCGCGCCTGGACCACGATCTTTACTCATATTATTAATCGAGGGGAGATCAGTATGGTCAAACACCTCGCTTCACTCGCGAAATCGAAAGGCTACTCACCGGGTGATCAGGCCTTTACCTATATCCTCAACCGGAGCGATGTGAATACTGTTAAAGACCTTCAAACATTGGAGGACGCGTTCAGTCTAGCCGCACCGGCCGAGGCATGGGCTACAGTCATCCGCAAAATACTCGATAGAGAGGGAGTTGCAGCTGCATTAGACGTCTATGACGCGAGCAAAGCAGCGGGTGTGCGGCCCCTGCCTGCCTCGGTGAATCCCTTGATACACAAGATGTTAATCGGACGACCAAACTACTTGCGTATTGCTTGGTCGGACATCCAACGTGCATTCTCAATGTACAATGACCTTGTGCAGGCGTGGAATCAGTCTGTCGCTGCACCTTCTCGAAAAGTCAAGAATCGGGGGCAAGGGCAGCCTTGGACTATGCGCAATATGGTCAGTGTGCTCACTGGCAACGCGGAGCGGCCAGAGCCAGAGAGCAGTATCAGGTCGATAGAAACTAAGTGGACGAAGTCGCCTGAACGGGGCTTTGGAGGACCGGATCAAGCCACCTTAGATGCACTTTTGAACGCACTGTCGAGATATGCGTCGCAGAGTGATAGTTTCCCTCAAGATGATACAGTGGGCCTCCAAGCGGAACCGATTGAAAGGGCAGAGGCAGAGCCGAAAGACGAGAAGCAGGGAAAAATGGAGGAACTCCCTCTGAGCGACGGCCGGCCCACTAGAAAGGACGTGTGGAAGATTGCGTCGCGACTATTGGAAGATATGCGAGCTTTCCGCATAGAGAGCGACGCACGCTTCCGAAGCTCATTCATCGTCCTTATGATCCGTCTCGCCCCCACGTTCCAAGCTGCCTTCCATGTTTATCGTGCGTTAGTTCGAGGTGACCAACTAGCCGATTCCGAGGCATTTGAGGGGTTTACCACTGACTTTGCAACATTGAATAATCTCCAGCTCAAGCGATTCGAACTCAACGGAGTCGAATGGCAGCGAATCATCATTAATCTCTGCCACGTACGGGAGAAATATGGTGGCCCTGGGATGAGTTTCCCCCCAGCGGAAATGTTCGTCGAGATGGTGAGGGATATGCAGGTTGCTGGGTGGCCGGCGACCGAGAGGATGTATATGCTTTATGTTGGGCGGCTGCTACGACAGGCCAGGCAGTTGAAGGTCTGGCAGAGGGGTCCTTACCTTACTGAGGAGAAAGAACCGCTAGAAGGACTGGATGAAGACGAAGATGCGATCTGGCAGGGAGTGACACCTTCAACGTTTCTCGATGTCCGAAATTCTATTCTACACTCCATTCGACACTTACACCACCACATCAGTGTCTCCGCCGGTATCACACCCTCAACGAAACTGCTCAATGCCGTTCTCGAAGCATACAATCGCGTGGCAGCGATGCACGACGCATTCAAGTTATGGGATTACATATGGCTATCGCAGATACACGACAACTGGACCGTTTCCGTCATTCTTGATACCTGTGGATGGGGCAAAGCTGGGCATCGCGCAGCACAAATCTGGAATAACCTGGTAGCGATCGACTTCCCCCTCAACAAGTATAATTGGGATGCGCGCGTGGAGTGCCTGTGCAGGCTAGGGAGACTCAGTGATGCGGTTAAAGTCGTCTGCTTGGAAATGCCGCAACAGCACCTTGATAATATGGCGCGATACGAAGAATATAGGCGGAAACTTATAGTGCAGGCGGAAGGCGAGGTGCAGAGTCCCGTCAGGAGACAGGTGGAGGAGCAGAAGGCCGCGGTGAATGAGTGGGGGGTTATGCCCGATGTTGCGACTTTGAACGTACTGCTTTCATTTGCGGTACAAACCAACGAAGTTCGCCAAGTCAAGGAGAAGATAAGGCGATACTTACCTACTCTTTGGAATTCACTGGCTGAGACGGATAGAAGGATGTGGTCTTGATCTGGTGCTCGATTCTGTATTTTTCGACTTTGAGGACAATTCTCGCACTTCTGGTACCTCAGGTAGTTCATCACGCCCTTTTCAACATTTCCATTACCGCGCATCATTTTCTAGAAATTTCGCAAGCAGGCTCTTCAATTGTATTACGAATCATAATGTTACTGTTCAATATTCTTGACGTTTTGGTAGGTGTTGAAGCTAATTGCCCGAAGTGGAGCCTGATCTAGCAACGTAGGCAGGTCGATTACCATTTGCAAGAAATAGCAATCTGTGATCCAGAGCACGTCAGAGTTAGTTGTGATTTCGACACGGTTTTACACCCACCCCTCTCTGTGTGGACTTCAAACATCAGGATTAGGAATTGGGGTGTGTCGGTCCCCTTCATACACACACACATTGACCATGGGGTAGAGGAATAGGCAGAGACAGAGAATGGCACAGATTGGGTACAGGTCACTTCGGCACTGCCCGGAACCTGCACCCGAAAAACCGTACTTGTTGCTTGATGAGCTCGGCCATGAAGGGTTACTACACGGCTGAAGGACATCGCGTAAACAGTTCTGAAGAGGGTATTACCTATCAAATACGTCGCAATCAATTGCGCCACATTTAAGAATTGCTTCCACATAAGCCGGTTTGACGGGAATATGAGAAGGCCGTGGGAGCCAAAGGGTAAGTCTGTTAGGCTCAGGTCACTGCAGAAGTCACTCATACCTGACCCATACCTGACCTGAATCCAACCCGTGCCTTCAGTTGTTTGCTCATATCATTCTAAGGCTGTTTGGGCTTCGCTGGTGCCCCTCAGTCCTCCTCGCTTTGTAGTATTTGTACACTTACATTATCCAATTGTTATCTTGTGTTTCGCGCAGGTTCAGGTCCGGGTGCTAGTGCTGGCCCGTACATGATATATTTTACCACACCAACCAATTACAGTACCCAGATAGCATGACTATTGAAGTGCACGGAACCCTGCTCCTGAGCCACTGTACTTCCCCTTCCAATTTTTGGCGAAATAATCCATTAATCCTATCCTTGGCCAATTGTGTCTTGCTTGAACTTTGAACCGAGACAGTGTTGCGCTCAAGGACCCTGATCATTTTATACAAGTCACGTCTGTATTGGTATTCCAGTGACGAAAAGAGCGTAAGGCAACCAGCCGCTAGGCCGGTAGTGGGAACTGTACTAAATCTACCAAGTACAAATCAACAAAGTCCGGGGCCATAAAAAGATTCGCAGGAGCCTATACTAACAGAAAATGATATGTAAAGAAATAAAGCGATTCGCACTGCACTGCTTGCCGGTCCGCTGTAACCTTCGACAGGTTGGGTTGGGAGTGTAGATTTCGACATATTTACTAATAAGAGG
>WNFL01068950.1_pt1 | contig 10683 bp, 9 predicted proteins | sample 5400361 | NCBI WGS metagenome assembly WNFL01 (sample SAMN13153351, study PRJNA577476) | soil metagenome | isolation source: 40 cm soil on Douglas fir-dominated hillslope | place: USA:California | collected 2013-09-17 | reverse complement strand
CACGCAACATCGGGTTCGTCTTCCAGACGCCGGCGCTCTTCCCGCACTTGTCGGTCGCCGACAACGTCGGCTTCGGGCTGTCGGTCAAGCGGGCGAAGAAGCCGGCGATCGCAGCCCGCGTCGACGAGATGCTCGCGCTCGTCGGCCTGGCCGGTTACGGGGCCCGCCTGCCAGCGCAGCTGTCCGGTGGCCAGCAGCAGCGGGTCGCGCTGGCCCGCGTCCTCGCGACGGATCCCCGGGTCCTCCTGTTCGACGAGCCGCTGTCCGCGCTCGACCGGAACCTCCGCGACACCCTCAAGTACTCGATCCTCGACCTCCAGCGGCGAACCGCCAAGACGGCGATCTACGTCACCCACGACCAGTCCGAGGCATTCGCGATCTCCGATCGGATCGTCGTCATGAACTCCGGACGGGTCGAGCAGATCGGCACCCAGATGGAGATCTACCTGAGCCCGAAGACCGAGTTCGTGGCCGAGTTCATCGGCGCCAACAATGGGCTCGCCGGCACCGTCACTGGCATCGAGGGCACCGGCGAGGCCGCACGGACGATCGTCTCGAGCGGCGAGCTCATCCTGCGCACCCGGACGCTGGCACCGGCGGCGATCGGCGATCCCGTCGTCGCCTACCTCCGGCCCGAGGACGTCGTCGTCATCCAGGAGGGCGAGCCCGCCGACTTCGAGAATGTCGTCGAGGGAACGATCGAACGCGTCATCTTCGAGGGCCCGACGGCGCAGCTCCGCGTCGACGTGGGCGGTCGCCAGCTGCGCGCAGACGTCAGTGGTGGCCGACGCCTCATCTTCCCCGAAGGCCGCGGCCGGATCCGGTTGGGCTTCAACGACCTCACGCTGATCCCGGCGCAGCCGCCCGACACCGTGTCGTCCGCGAGATGACCAGGCCCGTCTCGTCCAGCCCCGGCTTCACGACCGTCTTCGGCCGCGAGTTGGTAGGCGAGCTGCCGGCGTTCGTCCACCGACCGTACCTTGTCGTCACGATGGCCGACCTGTGGCCGACGTTCGAGGCCAGGTTCGACGACGGCCTGGCCGGCGTCCACCTCGTCGACACGCTCGAGCTTGCCGACCTGGAGAAGGCCGCGGCGGGCCTGCCGGCCCACGCCAGCATCGTCGGGCTTGGCGGCGGCCAGGCGCTCGACGTCGCGAAGTTCTTCGCCTGGACGAATCGCCGGCCGCTGTTCCAGGTGCCGACGGCGACGACGGTCAATGCGCCGTTCGGCCACCGGTCCGGGCTCCGCGACCGGGGCAAGGTCCGCTATCTCGGCTGGGCGATCCCGGAGGCTGTGTACATCGATTTCGACGTCATCCAGGCGGCGCCGCCCCTCCTCAATCGGAGTGGCGTCGGCGACGTCCTGTGCTACCGGACGGCGCACGCCGACTGGCGATTGGCGGAATCACTCGGCAAGACGGAGCGCAAGTGGCCGTACGACGAGAATCTCGTCGCCGAGGCGACCGTCCAGCTCGACAGCGTCATGGCCGCGCTCGACGAGATCCGCGAGGTCAGCGAGGCAGGAATCCGCGCGCTCGTCCTCGCCCATCGCTGGGGCGGCACGACGTTCCACGACTCGGGCTGGAATCCGCGCCATATCGAGGGCGTCGAGCACTTCTTCTTCTACAACCTCGAGCGGCTCACCGGTCGCCATTTCATCCACGGCCAGCCGGTCGGGCTGGGCGTCGTCGTCGGGTCGGTCCTCCAGGACAACGAACCGGAGGTCGCTCTCGCTGCTCTGCAACGGGCCGGCGTTGACATCCGGCCGGAGGCGATGGGCGTCACCTGGGACGACGCGTCCGAGGCGATCCGAACACTCCCGACCTACGTTCGCGAAGCCGGCCTCTGGTACTCGGTCGCGGACGCGAAACCGGTGACCGATGCCCACCTCGAACGCGTTCGCGAGCTCGTAGTGACTGGCTACGGGCCGTGGCACGCGCCCGAGGAAGGTTCGTGAAGATCGGCCTGACGCTGCCCCAGGGGTGCGACCGCGAATACCTCGGGATGGAGGCCCGGGGGGCCTGGGAGCGGACGATCGAGGTCGCGCGCTGGGCGGAGGCGACCGGGTTCGAGTCGCTCTGGGTGTACGACCACATGCAGGTCGACCCGCCGCCCGAGGAGGCCATCGTCTTCGAGCCGATGGTCGAGCTCGCGGCGATCGCGACGGCAACCTCTCGGGCCCGTCTCGGGCACCTCGTCCTGGCGGCGGCCTACCGAAATCCGGGTCTCACGACCAAGGCGATCTCGACCCTCGACGTCGTCAGCGGCGGTCGGATGGAGCTCGGGATCGGCGGCGGCTGGAAGGAGGACGAGTGGCGGTCCTACGGCTACGGCTTCCCGGCAGCCGGCGAACGGCTGGCGATCCTCGCCGACCACCTCGAGATCATCACCCGGATGCTGGCCCCCGGCCGGGCGACTTACGAAGGCCGCCACGCCCACGTTCGAGACGCGATCCACGAGCCGAAGGGGCTCCAGGAGCCGCGCATCCCGATCGTCGTGGGCGGTAACGGCCCGGCCGTCACCTGGCGGCTGGCCGCTCGCTTTGCCGACGAGCTCAACCTCGACGCGTTGACGCCCGCGGAGATCGAGGCCGCGCTGCCGGTGATCGCCGCGCGCTGCGAGGAGGTCGGACGCGATCCGGCGACGCTTCGCGTGTCAGTTCATATCTGGGGTCCGGCAGGCGATGTCCGGCCGGGCGTCGAACGGCGCCAGCGGCTGCGCGACTACGCCTCGCTCGGCTTGAGCCGGGCGATCGCCCAGGGGTTCGCGGCTGCCGCCGATCCGCACGCCCTCGATCCGCTCGTCGATGATTGCGTCGCCGTTGGCTTCCTGCAGGCCGCCCCGATCAGCTGATCGCACCGTCAAGCATGCCGAGATCCGCCAGCGCGCTTCGCAGTGCGTCCCCACCCTCGAACCGAATCCCGATCATCCCGAGCGCTTGCGCCGCCCGGACATTCGCCTCGGAATCATCGATGAAGACCGTCGTTGCCGGGTCGAGTCGGTAGCGCTCGAGGAGATGGCGGTACACGCGCTCGTCCGGTTTCGTCACCCCAACCTCGCCGGAGATGACGATGCCCTCGAACCACTCGAGAAACGGGTACCGCGGGCGGGCGACCGGAAACGTCTCCGCCGACCAGTTGCTGAGGGCAAAGAGCCGGACGCCGGCGCGGCGGATCGCCTCGCCGAGCGTCTCCGGCCAGCGGTCGCGATAGGCCGCGATGAGCTCGGCGTACTCCGGGTGCTGTCGGGTCAACGCCTCGACCGCCTCGTCCCATGTCCGACCGGCGTCCTGCTGGAGGTTCCACTCGGGCGTGGTGACCTCGGCCAGGAACCTCTCCATCGCCGCGTCGTCGCCGTCGAAGAGCTGGCGGTAGAGGTAGCGCGGGTTCCAGTCGATCAGGACCCCACCGAGGTCGAAGACGACGGCGTTCGGTCGATCGGTCCGGGGGCGGTCTTGGGTTGTTGCCACGAGGCGAGCGTACGACAAGCGGCTGGCTCGATTGCCGTCGGTTCTACGCCTGGCCCCGGAGGAAGATCTTGCCGCTGGCGGCGTCGACGACGATGGGCAGGGAGGCGAGGGGCTGGTTGGTGGGGCCGCCGAGCACGGCAGCGTTGTTGGCCGGATCGAACGCCGCCCCGTGACATGGGCAGTAGAGGACCTTGTCCGGGGCATCCCACTCGACCGTGCAGCCGGCGTGGGTGCAGACCGCATCGAAGGCAACGTAGCTCCCGTCGCTCAGCCGGACGACGATTCCGGGATCACCCGCGGGCAGCGGAGCCGCTGCACTGAATGGAACCGTGAAGGCCACCGCACCCGTTCGCTGGACCGCGGCGACCGTCGTGATCGCACTGTTGCCGCCGACGGACGTCGCCGACGGCGCAGGGGTCGGTTGGCCCGCGCTCGGCGATGCCGCGGGTGAGGCTCCCGCGGCCACGTCATCCGACGATAGCGGGCCGTCGAGCACGCCACCCGCGCCGCCGGTCCGCCCGAGCAGCCGCAATGGAACGGCCAGCGAGGCGACGGCAATCGCCGCACCGCCGAGGAGGGCCGCCTGGATGATCGCTCGCCGCTCGGGCGATGCGACGACATCTGGCTGAGCCCGGTCAGCGGCTCGCCCAGGCGCCTGTGCGTCGCCCTCCTCCAGGAACCGACGTGAGACGAGAAAGCCGCCGTGGCCAGCCAGGCCGAGAGCGATCCAGCCGACGACATACGGCAGGTCGGGACCGTAGTAATAGGGGTGCGTCGACCAGGAGGCGGTGAGCCAGAACAGCAGCGAGAGGCCGGCCCCGCCGAAGGCCGCGAGACGGAACGCGAGTCCACTCAGCGCACCGAGACCTACCGCAATCTCGGCCAGTGCGATCACGAGCCCAATTGCCACCGCGAACGGCTCCCCCAGCCGGACCAGCCCGCCGATCGGCGAGGTCCGGGCAAACGCGGCCATCTGCGACTGGATCGACGCGGCGCTCGATGGGTCGAAGAAGGTCGAGGTCGTCAGCTTGTCGAGCCCGGCGTAGAGGAAGGTCGCGCCGAAGAAGAGGCGGACGGGCAGGAGCCCCGCAGCGGGGACGAACTTCGTGGCGATCTGATCGCGGAGGGACGGCCCCTCGTCCGGTAGCCTCCTGGGCGGAGGCGGCCGGTGGCCAATTGCCGGACGGGACCTGGCGCGCCGCCGACTCACGGCCGCCGACTCACGGCCGCCGACTCACGGCCGCCGAACCACGCGACGAAGGTCCATCTCGTTCTCCCACCTGCCGTCCCGGACCGTCCCCCGCCGCAGGCTACCGACCGCCGGTGGGATTCGGACCGTGGGAACGGTGACGATTCCTACACGATCGGGCGCGAGCTGCCCGCCTCGTCCGGCAGGAGCGGCCGCACGTACAGCGTGTAGGACTTGCCCGCCGACGTGAAGGTGGTCAGCGTCGTTGCAGCCTGGAAGACCGGTGTCAGCGTGTCGGCGTCGGCGCCGAGTGCGACCCCCTGGCGGAGGCCTGCGATCCCACGATCCGGCACGGCCGGGGTGCCGAACGCATCGAGCGGAGTGGCCAGCGGCCACGTGACCGGCGTCGGTCCGGCGGAGGGGTCCGGTTGGGCGCTCGCTGGTGCGACAAAGATCCGGTATCCCGACGGCGCATAGGCTGCCTCGGGGGCCGACGTCGCGCCCCAAGTCTCGGCCGGATCCATCAGCCGGTTCAGCAGGTCAAGCGCGGCGGCCCGCTCCGGATCTCCGGAGTCACCCGCGCCGACGATCCCGCCAACGCCGACGCCGGGACCGCCCGGTCCGCCGCCCGAGAAGCGCGAGGTCGTGGCCACGCCGTCGATGACGACCGTGAAGACATCCGTGCCGGCGTCACCGGGGATCCCAGGTCCGCCCGTGGCCGGCTTGTCCAAACCGACGGTTCGGATCGCCCCAAGAATCGCCGCCGCGCCTTCGGGGCCGACGTCACGGACATTCAGCCCCGCAAGCAACGGTCCCGGGTCTCTTGCGGGAATCGGCGCTGGGGTCATGATCTTGCCGTCCGCGTAAACCGTGACGATTGGCAGGGCTGCGAGAGTCGCGACCGGGTTGATGAAGCCACCCTCGGACGTGACCTTCAGGAGCAGGCTCGCGGGCGGCACCGATGGGTCGCTGGACGGCACCGCGCTGGCGGAAGGGCCAGCGCCCGGTGGGAGCGAGGAGGATGGCGGCGCCGGGCTCGTCGTGGCCGAACACGCGGCCGCGAGAACGGCCACGACGGCCACCGACAGGAAACGTGACGGGCGAGCGAACATGCGGTCTCCAGGCTGAGTGCGGCCGCGCCGCGTTGGGCGCGGGACGTCGAACCGTCGCCGGCGGTTCCACAGCCCGCCCGGCGGGTCCGCAGCCGGTTGCCAGGCGCGCCCTACCCGGCCTCGTCCGGGCGTTCGGAGAAGAGGGTCAGCTGCAGCCCGGCTGGACCCTCGAGTCGCGAGTTGAGCGACTGCCACGGCGTTCGGACCGGGGGCGCGACCACCGTCGCGCCGGCCGCGGCCAGGCGCGCGGTAGCCGACATCGTGTCGTCGACCTCGAACGCCAGCCGAATGTGACCGGCCACGCGCCGTCCGACCTCCACCTCGTCGATGAATGCGGCGTGACCCGGATCGGCGATCTCGAGCGTCGCCCGGCCGGCGTCGAGGATGACGACGCGCCCATCAGGGGATGAGAACGCCGCCTGTTCGGGCAAGCCAAGCGCATCGCGATAGAAACGGATGGCTTCGTCGTAGTCGGACGCCGTGACGACAACACGCAGCTGGTGGACCACGGGCCGGTCCACGTCGGCAGGATCGAGATTATTCATGGCCACAGTCTGCCAGCGCCGACGGATCGGCCAACAGCGGTGACGCCGCGCGTCCCGGCCTGACGCATCGGTCAGGCGCGGGGACGGCTTCGTGGCGTTACTCCGTGGCGAACTCGCGGAGCTTGCGGCTGCGCGACGGGTGGCGCAGCTTGCGGAGTGCGTGGGCCTCGATCTGGCGGATGCGCTCGCGCGTCAGACCGAACTCGTGCCCGACCTCCTCGAGCGTCCGGGGACGCCCGTCGTCGAGGCCGAAGCGAAGCCGGATGACCCGCTCCTCGCGGCCCTCGAGGCTGTCGAGAACCCGCTTGATCTGCTCGCGCAGCATCTGGTCCGTCACGGCGTCGAGCGGCGAGACGGCGTCCTGGTCCTCGATGAGGCTGCCAAGCTCCGTGTCGCCCTCGTCGCCAATCGGCGTCTCGAGCGAGATTGGCAGGCGGCCGTAGCGGCGAACCTCGTCGACCCGGTCGGCGGTGATCGCCCAGCGGGGATCCTCGGACAGGGTCGTCGCGATCTCCTCGGCCGTTGGCTCACGACCGAGCTGGACCGTCAGCTCGCGCTGGGTCCGGGTCACCCGGTTCATGGTCTCGACCATGTGGACCGGGATCCGGATCGTCCGCGACTGATCGGCGAGACCACGCTGGATCGCCTGGCGGATCCACCACGTCGCGTACGTCGAGAACTTGAAACCGCGCTGCCATTCGAACTTGTCGACGGCACGCATCAGTCCGGCATTGCCCTCCTGGATGAGGTCAAGCAGGCTCATGCCGCGGTTCATGTACTTCTTGGCGTTCGAGACGACCAGCCGGAGGTTGGCCGACGTGAGGTGCTCCCGAGCGGTCCGGCCCATCTCGAGGAGGAGACCTTCCGGCTCGCCCGACGCCTCGGGTCGGTACCCGAGCTCGGCGAGGAGCTCGGCGTCGTGGCCGGCCTCGATCCAGCGACGGATCGCCGGGATCGCGACCTGGTCGCGAGCCCAGGTGTACATCGCCACGAGCGACTGCTCGTCGCGGACCGCCGCCTTGCTGCGGGCGACATTCACCCAGTCGAGCAGGTTGAGGAACGCCTCGGTGTCGAGACGCTCGTTGTAGACGGCACGCAGGTCACGGGCCCGCCCGAGGAGCTCCCGTGCCACGTCGGTCGGAGCCGAGCTGACGGCTTCGGTGAACCCGAAGCGCGGAGCAGTGACAAGCAGATCGCCGGCCCCGTCGTCCGTGAGGGCCTCCCGCACGATGCGGGTTGCCTCCTCGCCACGCGGGAGGGCGTACTTGGCGTGCTTCTCACGAGCGGTCGGCTCGGTGGCGTGCGACGCCCACTCGTGAAGGTCGAGGATGGCCGTCCACGGCTCGGTCCGGATCCGGAGGCCGAGCTCGATCGCCTTGGCGAGGACGACTTCCTCCTCGGCCGTGAGGAGCGGCACGCGAGCGATCTCGCGCAGGTAGAGCCGGGTCGAGTCCTCGATGTCGAGGGTGTCGGCCGATACCTCGACGGCCGCGTCGGCGCCGTCATCGTCATCGGCCACGACGGCCAATGGCCTCACCGGCAGGTTTTCGGGCTCTGTTACGACCGCGAGGTCGAGATCCGGGTCGTCGATCGTGACGACCGGGGTCGCGTCCGGCGTCGAATCAGGGGTTTCATTCAGGGTTGCATCGGAAATCGGGTCGACGAACTGGATCAAGATCACTCCACTTGGCGTCAGGCGGCTTGGGCGAGCCACCTCGACGCGAAGACTCAAGGTTGGTTTCGACCGATCCACCCCTCCGCCATAGTGGTTCGGCCTGCATATCCGCTCCCGCCAGGTCCCGGACATACATAGGGGCGTGTCAAGCCTTGACACGCCTTTGGTCTGCATATCATAGCCGAAATCGGCCGCCTTGACAACCCCTCGCGAATACTCCGGGCGGGTATGCATCGACGGGCGCACACCTCAGCGGAGCGTGACCCAGACCGTCTTCTTCTGCGTGTACTGGTCGAACGCCTCGAGTCCCTTGTCGCGGCCGCCGAAGCCCGACTGCTTGTAGCCGCCGAACGGCGTCGTGATATCGCCCTCGGAGTACGAGTTCACCGACACCGTCCCGGCCTTGATCGAGCGGGCCAGGCGGAACGCCGTGTCGAGGTCGGTCGTGTAAAGCGACGCGGCGAGGCCGTAGCTCTTCTCGTTGGCAATGGCGACGGCCTGCTCCTCGGTATCGAACGGGATCGTCGAGATGACCGGCCCGAAGATCTCCTCGCGGGCGATCTTCATCGAGTTGTCGACGTCGTCGAACACCGTCGGCTCGACGAAATGGCCCCCCGATGACTCGAGGGTCCGGCCGCCGCCGACCACGACGCGGGCGCCCTCCGCGCGGCCCGCCTCGATGTAGCCGAGAACCTTGTCGAGGTGGGGCCGCTCGATCATCGGCCCGATCCGTGTCGCCGGGTCGAGCGGGTCACCGACCGGCCAGTCGGCCGTCTTGCTGACGAGCTTGTCGATCAGCTCATCGCGGACGGAGCGGTGGACGATGAGGCGCGAGCCGCAGGTGCAGTTCTCGCCCATGTTCATGAAGCCGGCGAAGAGCACCTGGTCGGCGACATAGTCGAGGTCCGGCGAGTCGGCCATGATGACCTGCGGGCTCTTGCCGCCGCACTCGAGGACGATCTCCTTGAGGTTGCTCTCGGACGAGTAGCGCAGGAACATCCGGCCGACCTCGGTCGATCCAGTGAACGACAGGGCGTCGACGTCCATGTGGCGACCGAGAGCCTGCCCGGCCGTTTCGCCGAGACCCGGGACGACACTGAGCACGCCATCCGGGATGCCCGCCTCCGCCGCCAGCTCCGCCATCCGAAGCGTGCTCAGCGAGGTCAGCTCGGCCGGCTTGATGATCAGGCTGTTGCCGCTGGCCAGCGCCGGCGCCGCCTTCCAGGCGGCCATCATCAATGGGAAGTTCCAGGGCAGGACGGCCCCGACGACGCCGATCGGCTCGCGGATGATGAGCCCGAGCGCGTCGTGCCCGGTCGGTGCAACGGCGTCGAAGACCTTGTCCAGCGCCTCGGCGTACCAGCGGAACGTTCGGACGGTTTCCGGGATGTCGACTTCGCGGCAGTCAGTGATCGGCTTGCCGGCATCGAGCGCCTCGAGCTGGGCGAGCTCCTCGAGGTTGGCTTCGAGCAGGCCGGCGAACCGCAGCAGGACCTGCTTTCGCTCGATCGGGGTGCGCTTCGACCAGACGCCGGCATCGAAGGCTCGGCGGGCTGCCCGAACGGCGATGTCGATGTCCTCGATGTCTCCCGCGGCGATCTCGGCGAGCTGTTGGCCGGTGGCCGGGTTCTCGGTCGCGAAGCGGGCGCCGGACGCAGCCGGTCGAAACGTGCCGTCGATGAAGGCATCCGTGCGAAGTGTCGGCGTTGCCGCGACCATGAGTACCCCTTCGCGTGATGTCCGGTTCGGTCTTCCGGCATCATACGGCGGCGTGGTTGCATGGCCGTGCGAGGACCACCCCGTGAGCACCCGTTCCGCGACGCGAGCGATCCGCCCGGTGGGCTTTCATCGGCTCGATGACTGCGTTACGCTCCCGCGGTCCCATTCGTGCCACGCACTGGCTCGCGTTTTGGAGGAGAGGCCATGAAGCCCACGGGCTGGGGGAAGCGATTCACCTTGGTGGCGGCCGTTGCGCTTGTCCTTGGAGCCTGCTCGGCGGCGCCCGCGGGCTCGGGAGCGGCGGGTGGAGGCGGCACGATCACCATCGGAACGGCGCCAAGCTGGCAGTGAAGGAAATCAACGCGGCCGGCGGCGTGCTCGGCAAGCAGATCAACTTCATCGTTCACGACAGCCAGTACAAGATGGACGTCACCGCGCAGACCGCCAAGCAATTCGTCGAGCAGGACAAGGTCCCGCTGATGATCGGCTACACGGATACCGACTCGGTCCTGGCGTCCGGTCCGACCTTCCAGACCGCAAAGATCCCGTTCATCACGGTCGGCGCGACCTCGCCGAAGATCCCGACCCAGGTCGGCGACATGATGTTCCTCGCCTGCTTCGGCGATAACGTCCAGGCCGCGGCCGGGGCGGAGTTCTCCTTCAAAAAATTCGGCGGCAATGCCTATTTCCTCTGGGACAAGGGCGTCGAGTACACGACGCTCCTCGGCCAGTACTTCAAGTCGCGCTTCACGGAGCTCGGCGGGAAGATCGTGCTCGAGGAGTCCTATGACGACAAGGCGACCGACTTCTCCCCACAGATCGCCAAGATCAAGGCGCTCGCAACGAAGCCGGACTTCTACTACGTCGCAGCGATGCCGTACAACATCGGGCCGCTCGTCAAACAGTTCCGGGATGCCGGGATCACCGGGCCGATCGTCGGTGGCGACGGCTACGACACCCCGGACCTGCTGACG
>WNFL01260597.1_pt1 | contig 10687 bp, 7 predicted proteins | sample 5400361 | NCBI WGS metagenome assembly WNFL01 (sample SAMN13153351, study PRJNA577476) | soil metagenome | isolation source: 40 cm soil on Douglas fir-dominated hillslope | place: USA:California | collected 2013-09-17 | reverse complement strand
CCTCCCGTTGGGGGCTCGGGCCAGCACCGCTGCCGCCCGCCGTGCCGCCGCGGACCTCCGCGTTGCCAGCCGCGCCGGCCTCCGTGCCCGGCGCGGAGGCGAGGCCCTGCACCGTCACGAACGTCAGTGTGTCCCATGCGTTGTGGATCCCGATGAACACCAGCATCAGCAGGGCCGCGCCGATGACAAACAGCGCCCTCGCCGCATCCCGTGCGAGAATGGTGCCGGATACGAAGAGCATCGAATACGCGAGCATCGGCAGGACGGTATGCCACAACCAGTCCTCGAACACCGGGCGGTACTCGCGCTGCCGCAGCGTCCGCCTGAGCACGAGCCCCGAATAGACGACGCCCAGGGCCCCGCATCCCGAGACGGCGACGCCCGCCTGAAGCATCGAGTTCCAGGGCGCGCTCAGGATCGATGCCACGAGCAGCGCGGCGCAGAAGTGCACGATATTCGGGCTGCCGAAGGCCGCGATCGAGGCCTTGCGCCCGCGCGCCGTTCCAAGCTCGGCGATGATCGTCAGCACCACGAACTGAAGACCGGTGAGTGCCCCGGCTGACGATCCGACGATGACGTAGAAGCTCTCCCACGCAGTCAACGGGGACGTGACGGCCTCGTGCATGATGAATCCTCGAAACGAGCAGTCTGTCTTGGGGCGCCTCTCACCCGGCGGGTTTCGGCGTCCCCTGATCCAGTGTCATCTCGACCATCGTTGGCCGGAAACCCAGCCCGGCGAACATGTGCTGCGCCGCCTCGTTCCCCGACTTGCTCCACAGCACGACCTGCGACATGCCCTTGGAATGGGCCCACGCGATCGCCGCGCGCACCAGGGCCCGTCCCGCGCCCTGGCGACGTGCGGGCTCGTCGACGTAAACGTCGTGAACGAATCCGCACGGCCCACGCAGGTCTCTCCAACTCGTGGGCTCGATGCCCGCGAACGCATAGCCGACGATTTCGCCCCCTTGCTCCGCGACCAGCACCAGGTAGCTGGGGTCCGAGAGTTGGGAGACGAGAAAGCGCCCATACCCGGCCTCCGGCCGGTCGGTCAGGATGAAACGCAGGGGGTCCGCCGCGTGATGCTGCCGCATGAGCGCGGCCCCGAAGCGACCCAGGGCTTCTTGGTCGGTCTTGGCTGCGGAACGGATGTTGATCATCGGCTCAGGAGCAGCCGGAGCAACCATCACGGCCGCGGCGCCGCCGTCTCATTGCTTGTAGTTCTCCACGATACTCGCGGGTCTGACCTTGGCGCGGTCGGGGTCTTCACCGAACTCCCGCAGGGCGCGTCGCTGCCTCAAGAGATCCCAGCACTGATCGAGTTGGACCTTGAGCTGCTCAAGGCGTTCCCGCTCCCGATCGGTGAGCGACGTGCTCGCGTGAAGCGCGTGCTCCTCCTCGACCAGCCGTCCGATGTCCTTCAGCACGCTCTGGTCCGTCACGTGGTCAGCCATGATGTTCCTCCTTCCGCGGATCCCAACGAGTCCAACCGGTCGAAGTCTGCAGCGCCGCAGTTCCTCACCGGGTCCGAGGAACGGCGGAGTCATGATAGACCATTAGGCGCGTGAAGCGCGCCATCGGCGTGCGGGGCTCCGATCCACGCATCGCGCCGTGCTTGACGAATGGCGACAGCACCATCAGAGTGCGGGGCTTCCGGTTTCACGACCCAGGCCAGGAGGCAGCCGTGGCTTCGACCCCTGCCCACCCCGCGGATTCGCGCACACCGCGCCGCCTGGGACTCGTCCTGGCGCTCGCCCTGCTGGCGGGCTGCCAGCGCGCCAGCCCGGAGCCGCATCGGCTGCCCACCGGTATGGTGCTCGATCCCGCCGGGGCGTCGGTGCCGCTCGGCTCGATGCCGGTCGCGATGGTTTTCTCGCCTGACTCGAGCCGCATCGTCGCGGTGCTGTGTGGCTACCGCGAGCAGGGCGCCCAGGTGGTCGACGTCGCGTCCCGGCGCGTCACCCAGACGCTGGTTCAACCGGCCGCGTTCCTGGGCGCGGCGTTCTCGCCGGACCGCCACCGGCTGTTCGTGTCGGGCGGCAACCGCGATGTCGTGTACGAGTACGCCTGGCGCGCGGATTCCGCCGCGCTCGCCGACAGCATCGCGCTCGGCCCGCCGCCGGGCACGGCGGGCGGTCGCGTCTATCCGGCCGGGCTGGCCTGCTCGCCGGACGGCACGCGACTGTACGTGGCCGCAAACCTCGCCGACTCGCTCATCGTGATCGACCTCATGCGGCGACGGGTGATCCAGCGCTTCGCGACCGGACGCTATCCCTTCGGGGTTGCCGTGCGACCGGACGGCGGCGTATACGTGTCGGCGTGGGGTGGATCGTGGGTCGCTGCGTTCGAGCCGCGCGCGGGCAGGCTGGTGCCCGGACCGCGGATTGCGGTCGGTCGGCACCCCTCCACGATGCTGCTCGACCCGATGGGAAGCCGGCTCTTCGTCACGTGCGCCGCCAGTGATCGCGTCACGGTGGTCGACACGCGGACCGCCACGGTCGTGGGGACGCTCCAGGATTCCGCGCCCGGAGGTCCGGCCGAGGGCAGCACGCCCAACGGGCTCGCCCTCTCCCCTGACGGCCGGCGGCTCTACGTCGCCGAGGCGGACAACGATGCGGTGGCGGTGTTCGCCCTCGGCGCCGCCACATCCGGGCTCGCCGCCGCGCCGGCAAGGGATTCGCTCGTGGGCCGCATCCCCGTCGAGTGGTACCCGACCAGCGTGCTCGCCCGCGGGGATTCGCTGTGGGTCCTCAACGCGAAGGGGCGCGGCACGGCGCCCAATCGCAAGCGCGGACACCCGGGGCGGCGGGGCCCGCAGGATCCGCTCCAGTACACCCTGGGACAGACCCGCGGCTCCCTGAGCTGGCTCGCGAGTCCGGCCGATCCCGAGCTCGCGGCGCTGTCGAGGCGAGTCGCCGTCTCGAACGGCTGGGACCGCGCGCCAACGGCGGCCGGGCTGCCGCCGTTCCAGCACGTGGTCTACGTCATCCGCGAGAACCGGACCTTCGACCAGGTGTTCGGCGATCTCCCTGGCTGCGATGCCGATTCCTCGCTCACGTACTTCCCGCGCTCCGTGACCCCGAACGCCCACGCGCTCGCCGAGCGCTACGGCGTGTTCGACCGGTTCTTCGTGAACGCCGAGGTGAGCGGTGACGGCCACAACTGGACCACGGCGGCCTACGCCTCGGACTACGTCGAGAAGACGATCCCGAGCAACTATTCGGATCGCGGCCGCGCCTACGACTATGACGGCCTGAACCGCGACTCGCTGCCCGCCGACGACGTGAACGAGCCGTCGAGCGGTTACCTGTGGGACGCCGCGCGGCGCGCGGGCGTCTCGCTTCGGAACTATGGTGAGTTCACGCGCAAGCTGCCGGGCGGCCGGTGGGTGGCGAACAAGGACTGGCTCGCGCCCCGCACCGACCCGACCTACCCGGGCTGGGACCTCGACGTACCCGACACGCGGCGTGCCGAGCGCTGGATCGCCGACTTCCGCGCGCAGGTTGCCGGCGACTCGATGCCGGCGCTCAGCATCCTGTGGCTGCCCAACGACCATACCGCGGGCGGGCGCCGCGGCGCGCCCACGCCGCGCGCGTACGTCGCGGACAACGACCTCGCGCTCGGTCGAATCATCGAGGCGCTGTCCCATTCACCCACCTGGAAGAGCACGGTCGTGTTCGTGCTCGAGGACGACGCACAGGACGGTCCCGACCACGTCGACTCGCATCGCTCGCCGCTGCTCGTGGTTTCCGCCTACAACCGGCCGGGGGTGCAGCACCGCTTCGCGAACACGACCGACGTGGTGGGGACGATCGGCCGGATCCTCCACCTGGGGGCGCTGTCCAAGTTCGATGGCTTCGCCCGCCCGTTGGCCGGAGTGTTCGCCGCGACGCCCGACGCGAGCCCCTACTCCGCCCGGGTGCCGCAGGTGTCGATGACCGAGACGAACCCCGACAGCGGCGCCACCGCCGCGATCTCGCTCCGGCTCGACCTGAGCCGTGAAGATCGCGGCGACGAGGCGCTCTTCAATCGCATCCGGTGGCGCGCGATCAAGGGCCCGGACCGCCCCTACCCGACGCGCGCAGCGGATCCGGCGACGTTGCTCGGCCTGCGCTGATCCGCGCCGGTTACGCGGGCGCCACGTTCTGATTCAGGCGGAACAGGTTGCGTGGATCGTATTTCGACTTGAGCGCCGCCAGCCGCGCGAAGTTCGGCCCATAGGCGCCGGCCTGCACGCGGCCGCGCTCGTCCTCCGGCATGAAGTTCACGTACACGCCGCCCGTAGCGAAGGGCGTGGTCGCGTCGAACAGGCCGCGTGCCCACGCGATGCACGGTGCGTCCTGCGACGCCTCGCGCCAGCGCGTGTGCACGTTCATCACGAACTGGATGTCGCGGTGCGGGTATGCGGTCGCGGCGACCGGCACTCGGTTGATCGCGCCCCCCAGATGGCCGATGAAGACCTCGCACTCGGGGCCCGGCAGCCGGCCCACGGCGTCCACCACCGCGCCGATCGCGCCGTCGTTCAGGTCCTTGAAGTCGTGCGACTTCCAGTAATTCCGCGCGCCGGGTGCGAGCAGCGGGTCGAAGGCCGTCTGCCAGCCGACGAGCGGCATGGGGCCGAGGTGCTCGGCGACCGGCTTTCCGAGCGCGCGCAGCGGCGCGATCGCCGCTTCGCCCTTCGCCACGCCACCGATGTAGCAGAACGCGAGCACCACCACTTCGCGCCCATGCCACTCGGTGGGAAGGAACGGCAGCGGCGGAGCCTGACGCAGCACGACCCACACCGTCAGATCCTCGGGCGCCTTGGCGGCGACCTCGCGATAGCCCTGGAGCAGGGTGCGCGCCTGGTCGAATGGATGGACGATGAGGCCGGCGAACACCTCGGGTCCCACCGGGTGGAGTCGGTACTGGAACGACGTCACCACGCCCAGGTTGCCGCCGCCGCCCCTGACGGCCCAGAACAGATCCGGGTCGTCCTGCTCGCTCGCGTGGCGCTTCTTGCCGTCGGCGGTCACGATCTCCACCGCGCTCGGGTTGTCGATCGTGAGTCCGAGCTTGCGGCTCAGCCATCCGAACCCGCCGCCCAACGTGAGACCGGCCACGCCAGTCGTGGAGTTGATCCCCACCGGCAGCGCCAGGCCATGGGCCTGCGTCGCCTGGTCGAGCTCGCCCAGCGTCACGCCGGGGGCCACGCGCGCGGTGCGCGCCGCCGCGTCGACCTGGATCGCCTTCATCGGCGAGAGGTCGAGCATGAGGCCGCCATCACAGACCGCGTTGCCGGCGATGTTGTGCCCCCCGCCCTTCACGGCGAGCTGGAGGCCGTTGTCGCGGGCGAAGTTCACGGCCGCCACAACGTCATCAGCGACCTCGGCGCGGACAATCACCGCCGGCCGGCGGTCGATCATCCCGTTCCAGATGGCGCGGGCCTCGTCGTAGCCGGGATCGCCAGGCAGGCACAGCCGGCCGCGCAGTCCCGCGCGCAACGACTCCAGTCGCTCTGAAGCTATCGTGGTGCGACCGCCATCCAGCGCATTCATCGAAACGGATGCCATCGTTGGGGCTCCTTCGGGCGAGTGGTGTGATGGGCAGCGGGGCCAGCCCGCTGGCTTCTCGTGATTCTAGTCTAGGCGACTGTTTCCCCGATTTCCACGATATCGATGCAGATGCCTCACGGCTCTGCCGGGGCGATCCGCCGGCGGCTTCGGCCCGCGATGAAGAGCGCCGCCCCGACGAGATTGAAGGCCAAGGCAACGCCGATGAGCTTGGCCGCGAATGTCAGGCGGCTTTCGACGCGGACGATGGGGACGATCGCGAGCGCGATGTAGAGGAGGGACACGAGCGCGCCCGAGGCCGCGGCCACGCGCAGCCAGATCGGGGCCCGCAGGCCGATGCGCGCCGCGGCAAACAGCGGGATGGCGAATAGCACCACGTAGGTCGAGGCGTAGAAGATGCCGGCCGCGGTGTCGAGCAGCTGATTGGCCTCCTGCATGCCGACCCCCGCGATGCCCAGCAGCCCGAAGGCGAGCGCGGAGGCGCCCACCACCATGATCGAGTTGGTCGGCGTCTTGTAGCGCCCGTGCAGTCGCGTGAACCACGCCGGCAGCAGGTTGTCCCAGCCAGCGACCATCGGCAGCCTCGCATTCGTCGTCAGGTAGATGCTCATCAGCGCGACCAGCCGTCCGATCAGCGCCAGGATCACCAGCGAGACCACGCTTGCGGCGACGGCGCCCAGCTGGCCGAAGCCACGGCTCAGGACCTGGGCGATGGGGCCGATCAGATCGACTTCATCGGGGCGGACGAAGGCAAGCACCGAGGCCGTGCCGAGAATGAACATCAGCGCGATGATGGGGGCGGCGATGATCACGGAGCGGCCGATGTTGCGCGCCGGGGTCTTGCACTCCCCCGCCAGGATGGCGACGTACTCGAAGCCGGTCAAGGCGCCGAGCCCCAGCTTGCTGAAGATGTTCAGGTTCTTGGTGAAGAGCTCGGGATTGGACGGCGACAAGTCTGGGACCGCGAACGCGAACGGGTGAAACGCCGGTAGCTTGTGACGCAGCAGGCTGACGAACGGGAGCCCGATGAGCGCGAGGAACGTCAGGAGCAGCAAAACGCTTCCGGCGTTGTGCACCCACTTGCCGACGCCCAGTCCGCGGCTGGCGACCCCCACCAAGGTCCCGACCATCGCGCAGCTGAATGCCGTGATGAACCACTTGTTCTCGGCCATCCATCGCCCGCCCGGACCGACCGCATAGGAGAGGTTGGTCGCCACGGTCAGTCCGATGCCCGACATCACGAAGATGCCGAAGATCCACAAGTCCCACGCGACCATGAAGCCGACGAAGTCGTTGAAGCCGAGCTTGGCCCACTGATAGAGCCCGCCTTCGAGCGGCATCAGACGATTGAGACGGATGACGACGGCGGCGAGCGGAATGTAGAACGTGAGGATCGCCAGCAGCCAGAAGAAGAGCTGATAGGCGCCGAGCTTGGCCGCGGTCCCGACCCAGATCGTGCCGACGACGAACACGATCTGCGTCAGGACCAGATCCGTGAGGCCGAGCTCCTTGCGGAAGACGGTGCTCCGCTCCTCGACCCGTCCTTCCTCGCGCCGGACCTCCGCGAGCCCCTGGGTGCGATCGCTCGTCGCGTCGTTCGTCATGCCCTGATGGATGCGAGCTGGGCTCGCAAGAGCGCTGTCGTGTGCTCCCAGAGATCCCGCGGGCCCGCAAATGATCGGTGGGCACGCGCCGCTCGAGACGGCCCACGTGCGATGAGTCCGGCCGTGATCGCACGGGTCCGCCGCGGTCCTGAAGACCCCGGCATCATCCTGCTGCCCGACCGAATCTCTGTGCCCCCCTCGAGCGAGCCTTGGCCGCTTCGATCTCGCGATCCTTCGCGGGCGCGGTCGTGGTCAGCCCGTCGAGCAGCCGGCGCGCCGCGATCGCGACCTCGCCGACCGCGCGGTCGAACGCCGCATGATTCGCCTGCGACGGCTTGGTGAATCCGCTGACCTTTCTCACGAACTGGAGCGAGGCGGCCTGAACTTCTTCGTCCGTCGCCGAGGGCGCGTAGTTGAACAGGGTCCGGATGTTCCTGCACATGACGTTTTCCCCTGAGGTCCGAGCCGCGGCCGGATGGAGTGGGTCTAGCCGCCCGCCAGGCGGAGCAGGCGCTGGAACTGGGCCTCGCTGAACGGCATGACCGACAATCGAGGCAGGCGCGCGAGCTCGGTGGTCTTGAGCACCGCATCGGCCTTCGCCTGAGCCAGCGTCACCGGCTTGGGCAGCGGCTTGTCGGCGCTGAGGTCCACGACCGGCCGCTTCGGATCCTTGAGCTTGGGGTCGGGACAGGCATCGGAGGCCGCGACCGCGAGCCCGACGGCCTGCTTCTCGTCGCCGGTGTGGTACACGACCACCGTGTCGCCTTTGCGGATCGTGGCGAGGTGCTTCAGCGCCACCGGGTTCGACACCCCGTCCCACACCGTGCGCCGGTCACGCTGCAGATGCGCGAACGAATAGGTCGAGGGTTCGGTCTTCACCAGGAAGCGCGCCATGAGGGGAAGCATAGGCGCGAACCGGGCCGAGTTCAACGCCGCCTTGGGCTAGCGCGTGGCGCCGGCTTCTGCCGAAGTTCGGCCGGCGCCGGACCCGTTTGCCGCCGTAGCGATACGGACCTCGCGCGCCACCTCGAGGAAACGGCAGAACGCGTTCGCCAGCCTCATCTGCTTCGGGCTCTGGCAGTCGGGCTCGAACAGGCGCGGACTCCCCACCACGATGCACGCGCACTTGGCGCGGGAGGTGGCGACGTTGAATCGGTTGGGGCTGTAGAGGAACTCCATGCCGCGCGGTGCGTCCTCGGGCGTCGAGGTGGTCATGGAGTAGATGACGACCGGCGCCTCCTGCCCCTGGAACCGGTCGACGGTGCCAACCCGTGCACCGGCCGGCAGCCGCGCCGTCAGGTCGGCGACCTGGGCGTTGTAGGGCGCGATCACCAGGATGTCCTCGAGGCCGAGCGGATGTTCGTCGCCGTCCCGATCGCGCCAGCGGAGGTCGCCCCGCGTCAGGCTGGCGACGAGCTCGGTCACGATCTCCACCTCCTCGCGGCTCGCGCTCTGATTGGCGTCGTGCGCGACCGGAACGAACCACAGCCCCGCACCGCCGAACGCGGTGTCGCCGATGAGGGCCTGTCGTTCGATGCCGGCGTGCGCCTGGAGCCGGTGTTCGTAGAACAGCTCGGAGGTGAGACCGCAGATCGCCGGCGCCAGCCGCCACGATTCCTCGAGGAACAAGCCGCGGTCGGGCGGAATGGTTTGCGCGCCGCCCAGCACGTGCTCCAGGGCCGACACCGCGGTGCCCGGCGGGTGGTAACCCTGGATCGGCTGCTCGAGCTGCCGCGGATCCCCGAGCAGCACGATGGAGCTGGCGCTCTGCGCGATCGCGAGCACGTTGGCGAGCGACATCTGCCCGGCCTCGTCCACGAACAGGACGTCCACCGCCTCGAAGAACTCGGGCCGGGCCCACATCCAGGGGGTGCCGCCGAGGACGCGGGCGCTGCGGGTCTGAATCGCCTGGAGTGCCGCGTCATTGCCGGTGGTCTCCGCGATTCCGGGGTCGGGCGCCTTGCTCTCGTCGCCCACCTTCCGCAGGCACGGGACCCGAACGCCTTCATCGCCGCCGGCCTTCACGACCTCCTTGAGCAGGTTGGCGATCACCTTGTGACTCACCGCGCACACGCCGACGCGTTTTCGGGCGCGCACCAGGTCGCAGATCATGCGCGCGCCGGTGAAGGTCTTGCCCGATCCGGGCGGGCCCTGGATCGCCAGAGTGTCGCGATCGAGTGCGAGCGCCAGCCGGCGGGCGGCGCGCACGCCGCCCTCCTCCGGCGCTTCGAGGTCTTCTCCCTCGCGCGCCCCGAGCGGCCGCCGCCGCCGCAGCAGGTCGATCGCGGCACGGTGCTCGCCGTCCGCATCCAGGCCGTGTTCCGCGACCCACTCGCCCAGCCGCATGAGCGCGGCGGCGAGCACCTCCGCTCCCACCACCTTGTGCTGGAAGACGCTGGTGGGATGGACGTCGAAAAACCGACCGCTCTTCTGGATGTCCACGGTGCGAGCGTTGAGGTCGATCGCCACCACCTTGCCGAACGATGGGCCGTCCGGGCCCGGCATTCTCAGCTCGCTGTCCTCGCGGATGCCGGTCTCCTGGGCCGGAAAGCGGTAGCGGTCCACGACGGTGCGCTTCGACGACACGCGCTCGACGTAGCCAAGCCCCGAGAGCGCGGCGGCCTCGTCGAGCAGCTCCTCGTCGGACAGGTCGCGCAGGCGGAAATATTCCCACCAGGGCGCCTTCTCCTCGCGACGATGCCAATCGAGCATGTGGGCCAGCAGCCACCGCGCCCGCTGCTCCTCGGAGCGCTCCTCGGGGATGTCGGGCACACCCTCGAGGAGCCGCCCGGCGAGCGCGCGGGCGCGCGCTTCTCGTTCGCCGACCTTCTCGCTCGGGGCGCCTGGCTCTTCGGGGGGTCGCGGAAGCTCGGCGCCCGCCGCCTCCACGCCGTCGCGGAGCCGCTCGAGCCAGTCGCGCAGCGCGCGCGCCGAAAGGCAGTCGTCGCGATTGTAGGCTTCGACGATCCGGGCGTTCGGGTCATCGGTGGCCACGGTCAGGCCGAGCTCGAAGCCGCGCTGGATGACGCGCAGGGCGGCGCCCGCCCGATCGAGCGGCTGCTCGCGCTCGAAGCCATAGAGCGGCCGGACCACGGCGTGCAGGTCCACGAAGCGCCCCGCGCGCAGCAGTTGGTCGACATCGGACTCGCGCGCCGCGTAGCGGCCCATCAGCCGCTTGAGCGCGCCCGGCTCGTAGGCGCCGAAGTGATAGACGTGCATTCCGGGATCGCCGGCCCACCGCTCCATGATGTCGTCCATCAGCGCTTCGAAGGCGGCGCGCTCGCCCGCCCGGTCGAGCGCCCAGCGCGAACGGTAGGCTGGCGGGCCGAACTCGAGCGCCAGCATGCCGGCCGGCGCCACGTCCGGCGACGCCCATCCGAACAGGTATTCGAGTCCGCCCTCGTCCACGTACGGGTCGGCCTCGAGGTCGAGGAACATGTCGCCGCTCGAGGGCGCCGGCAGCAGCGCAAGCCCGCGCCCGGGGGAGATCGGGAGCAGCTCGTGGAGCGCCCGCTGCTCGGTCCGTCCGGCCAG
>WNFL01167518.1_pt2 | contig 10687 bp, 7 predicted proteins | sample 5400361 | NCBI WGS metagenome assembly WNFL01 (sample SAMN13153351, study PRJNA577476) | soil metagenome | isolation source: 40 cm soil on Douglas fir-dominated hillslope | place: USA:California | collected 2013-09-17 | reverse complement strand
GCTGGTGACCGGCGCGCAGATCGGCGATTCGGGCACGGGATTGCATCTCGCGCTCGGCATCGTGTCCGCGCTCTATCAACGCAACCGCACCGGACGCGGTCAGCGCGTGCTATGCGCGATGCAGGACGGCGTGCTGAATCTCGCGCGCGTGAAACTGCGCGATCAGCAGCGCCTGAAGCACGGGCCGCTCACCGAATACAGCCAATATGGCGAAGGCATCCCATTCGGCAAGGCGGTTCCGCGCGCCGGCAATGATTCGGGCGGTGGCCAGCCGGCCTGGCTCCTCAAATGCAAAGGTTGGGAGACCGATCCCGACTCCTATATCTACTTCATCACGCAGGCGCCGGTGTGGAGTGAAATCTGCGATCTGATCGGCAAGCCGGAATGGAAGACCCATCCGGATTACGCCACGCCGCCGGCACGGCTGCCGCGGCTGAAGCATATCTTCGCCACGATCGAGGAATGGACCATGACCAAGACGAAGTTCGAGGTCATGGATATCTGCAACGAGCACGACATTCCGGTCGGCCCGATCCTGTCGATGAAGGAAATCGCCGAGGAAAAATCGCTGCGCGACACCGGCACAGTCGTCGAGGTCGATCATCCCACGCGCGGCAAATATCTGACCGTCGGCAATCCGATCAAACTGTCGGATTCGCCATGCGAGGTGCAGCGTTCGCCGCTGCTAGGCGAGCACACGGACGAGATCCTCTCCAAGGTGCTGGGCTATTCCGCCACGGAGCTGGCGGATCACGCGCCGAAGCGGCGTAAAACGGATTCCCTCCCCTCCTTGTGGAGGGAGGGGTCGCGATCCGTCTTCGCCGTTTCAGAGCTTCTACGGACCTGCATATGAACCCGCCGAGAAAGCGAAGGCGGGAGCGACGGAGGGGGGTATTCACCCCTCCCCCTACCCCATGCCACAAGGGAAGGGGGTAAGAGAGATGAAGGGGAAGGGAGAACATGCGAATAGTCGTCCACGGCCAGCAGGCCTTCGGCAAGGCGGTGCTGGAAGCGCTGATCAAGCGCGGCGAGAACGTCGTTGGGGTTTATGTGGCGCCGGAAAAGCCGGGGCAGAAAGCCGATCCCTTAAAAGACGCGGCGCTCGCGGCGAAGCTTCCGGTGCTGCAGCCGGCGTCCTACAAGAAGCCCGAAGTGTGGGAGGAATTCCGCGCGCTGAAGCCCGACCTTCAGGTGATGGCGTTCGTCACGCTCTTCGTGCCGGAAGAATTCCTGAACATCCCGACGCACGGCTCGATTCAGTATCACCCGTCGCTTTTGCCGAAGGGCCGCGGCGCGTCGGCGATCAATTGGCCGATCATCCAAGGCGAGAGCGAGACCGGGCTGTCGATCTTCTGGCCCGACAACGGGCTCGATACCGGCGACGTGCTCTTGCAGAAGAAGACGCCGATCAGCGCCGATGACACGCTCGGCACGGTTTATTTCGATCGGCTTTTCCCGATGGGAGTCGAAGCGATGCTGGAATCGGTCGATCTGGTGAAGGCCGGCAAGGCGCCGCGCATCAAACAAAACGCGAGCCTCGCCACCTATGAGGGACGCTGCGGCGCCGACAACGCCAAGATCGATTGGGGCAAGCCGTGGCGGCAAATCTACAATCTGATCCGCGGCTGCAATCCCGCGCCCGGTGCGTGGACGATTCTTGACGGCAAGACGCTGCAGATTTTCGATGCCAAGCCCCTGCCCGCCAAGGATCCCAAAGGCATCGGCGGCAAGCTCGGCGAAGTTCTCGACATCGACGATACGGGTTTCTCGGTCGTCTGCGCCGACGGCCGCATCAGAGTGGCACGCGTCAAACCGGCGGACGGCGGCAAAGTCCCTGCCGGCGATTTCGCCAAAACCATAAACCTCGCCCAAGGCACGCGCCTCGGCTAATCGGAACACCGACTTTAAAAGGATCAAACATGCCGGCCTCGCAGCATCAGAGCCCGAAATCCGACATCGAAATTTCGCAAGCGGCGAAAAAAATTCCGATCATGGAGATCGCGCGCGAGCGCTTGGGCATCGCGGCGGAAAATCTCGATCCCTATGGTCATTACAAAGCCAAGGTGTCGATGGATTACATCAAATCGATTCAGAGCCGGCCGAACGGCAAGCTGATCTTAGTGACAGCGATCACGCCGACGCCCGCGGGCGAAGGCAAGACGACGACGACGGTAGGCTTGACCGATGCGCTCAACCTGACCGGCAAGAAGGCGATGCTGTGCTTGCGTGAGCCGTCGCTCGGACCCTCCTTCGGCATGAAGGGCGGCGCCGCGGGCGGCGGCTATGCGCAGGTCGTGCCGATGGAAGACATCAATCTGCACTTCACCGGCGATTTCCACGCCATCACGTCGGCCAACAATCTCTTGGCCGCGATGCTGGACAATCACATCTATTGGGGCAATGCGCTCGGGCTGGACAATCGCCGCATCGCCTGGCGCCGCGTCATGGACATGAACGACCGCGCGCTGCGTCAGATCGTCTCTTCGCTCGGCGGCGTCGCCAATGGCTTCCCGCGCGAGGACGGCTTCGACATCACGGTGGCGAGCGAAGTGATGGCGATCTTCTGCCTCGCCTCGAATCTCGAAGATCTGAAGAAGCGGCTCTCCAACATCATCGTCGGCTATACGCGCGACAGGAAACCGGTGCGCGCGGGCGATCTCAAAGCGCATGGTGCGATGACGGCGTTGCTGAAAGAGGCGCTCGCGCCCAATCTGGTGCAGACACTGGAAGGCACGCCGGCCTTCATTCATGGCGGACCGTTCGCCAATATCGCGCATGGCTGCAATTCGGTGCTGGCGACGACGACAGCGTTGAAGCTCTGCGATTACGTGGTGACGGAAGCCGGCTTCGGCGCCGATTTGGGCGGCGAAAAATTCATCGACATCAAGTGCCGCAAGGCGGGGCTCGAGCCCGCTTGCGTCGTCCTCGTCGCCACGATCCGCGCGCTGAAAATGCACGGCGGCGTGAAGAAGGAAGACTTAAAGAGCGAAAATCTGAAGGCGCTGGAAACCGGAATGGCCAACCTCGCCCGCCATGTCGAGAACATGCAGAAATTCGGGCTCGTTCCGGTGGTCTCGATCAATCGCTTCTCAGCCGATACGCCGGCCGAGATCGATCTCGTACGCACCGCCTGCGCCAAGCTCGGCGTCGAAGCCTTCATGGCCGATCATTGGGCGATGGGCGGCGAAGGCGCGACCGAAGTCGCGCGCGCCGTGGTGAAGGTTTGCGATTCCGGCCGGAGCAAGCTGAAGCTGCTCTATCCCGACGATATGCCGCTCTACGAGAAGATCCGCACCATCGCGCGCGAGATCTATCGCGCCAAGGACATCTCGGCGGACAAAGCGGTCAAGGATCAGCTCGCTGCCTTCGAAGCGATGGGCTACGGCAAGGCGCCGATTTGCATCGCCAAGACGCAATTCAGCTTTTCCACCAATCCCGATTTAAAGGGCGCGCCGAGCGACCACACCATCAATGTGCGCGAAGTGCGGTTGTCGGCGGGCGCGGAGTTCGTCGTGGCGATCTGCGGCGAGATCATGACCATGCCAGGCCTTCCCAAGGTGCCCGCCGCCGATTCGATCGACGTCGGACCCGACGGCAAGATCGTGGGCCTGTTCTGAGGGAGAGAGTTTGAAGCCGTAGTGCTACTGTTGACGCCCCCCTTCCGCCGCCACACGGCTGCGGAGTTTATCCTCGGGCCGCGCTTCGCGCGGACCCGGGGGCAGCCGGGCGGCACCTTCCCCCACGAGGGGGGAAGGCAGTGGGGTGTCGTTCTGACGGAGACGTTGGGTGGCCGTAAGAAGACGCAGAAGGAAGCGAGGGGCCAATGTCTCGCCGATTCATGCGTTCGGCTTGTTTTGGCACACCGATGAAATCGACTGGTTTCCCGGCCGGGGGAAGAGGGACGCGTTCCGCCTGCTCGGACGCCAGGGGAAATACGCGACCAAGCTGCACATCGCGGACTTTCGCGAGCAGCGCGGAATGTACATCCTCTACGGCAATTACGGACCGCATTACGCCGGGCTGACGCAGCGCCAAGCGCTCGGCAAGCGGCTGAAGGATCATCTCTCGGACGAACATGGCGGAAAGTGGGACCGCTTTTCCTGGTTCGGCTTCAAGCAAGTGCTGAAGAGGCGGAACCGCGACAGCTTGCATCTGTTGAAAGAGCAATTGCCCAAACGGACATCGATCGATCCCAACACGGCCATCAAGGAAATGAAGGCGCTGCTGATCAAGGCGATGGCGCTGACCAATATTTCCGAAAGCCGCTTCGCCAACGCCGAAGAGTGGTTTCAGGTGAAGAAGCTCGAAGCCGGTACGCTGCTGCGCCGCGTGGGCAGACGCTAGCCACATGGTGTCCGATGCGATCGGCTTGATTCTCGCGGGCGGTCAGGCGCGGCGCATGGGCGGTGCCGACAAGGCGTTCGTCGAGATTGGCGGGGAATCGCTGTTGATGCGGACGATGGATCGCGCGCGGCCGCAGGTTGGAGAATTGATCGTCAGCGCCAATGGCGACTCGGCGCGCTTCAGGCGTTTCGGGCTTGAGGTCGTCACCGATCCGGTTCAGGGCTTCCTCGGTCCGCTTGCCGGCATCCTCGCTGGCCTCGAATGGATTCGCGAGAACCGGCCGAAGGCGCACTGGCTTGCGAGCTTCGCCTGCGATTGTCCGTTCTTTCCCACCGATTTGGTCGAGCGTCTGGTGAAGAAAGCGAACGCCGAGAAAGCCTCAATCGCCGTGGCCTCGAGCGGCGGACGCCATCATCCGGTGTTCGCGGTGTGGCGCACGGACATCAAGGAAACCTCTGAAGAGGTTCTCGTCCAAGGCGAGTTTCGCAAAATGGACGATTGGATCGACGAATTCGACAATACCCGCGTCGTCTTCTCGGTGGCGCCGTTCGATCCGTTCTTCAACATCAACACGCCGGACGACGTCGAGAGAGCCGAATCGCTGTTGGCGGCTCAATCGTCGTTCCGCGAATTGAAGGCCGACGCGCCCGTCTACGAGACATCCCGCGAATACCGCGTCGTGCGCATCGCGCCCGAGCAATCGGCGTTGGATCAATTGGCTTTGGGCGCGCGCGTGCTCGCGAACGAGGTGCCGGTCGCGCTCGAATTCGACGGCGAGCCTTACGCGGTGATGATGCTGACGCCTTCCGATCTGGAAGACTTCGCGGTCGGCTTCGCGCTTTCAGAGCGCATTGTGCTCAATGCCGACGAGATCGCGCGCATCGACGTGCGCGAAGGCACCCGCGGCATCGGCATCGACGTGCGGCTGGAGAAGGAACATTCGGCGCGGCTCGCGGAACGCCGCCGCGCGATTCCGGGCCAATCGGGCTGCGGCATTTGCGGACTGACCACGATCGAGGAGGCGCTGCCGAAGCTCGCGCCGTTGACGGCGGCGCCGCGTGTTGCGCCGGCGGCGCTGTTTGCGGCGCTGAACGCGCTGCCCTCGCGCCAGACTCTGAACAAGGCGACGGGCGCCGTGCACGCGGCGTCGTTCTGCAAGGAGAACGGCGAGATCGTCGCAGTTCGCGAGGACGTCGGCCGGCACAATGCCTTCGACAAGGTGATCGGCCACCTCGCACGCAATAAGATCGATCCGAAGGGCGGGTTTGCCCTTCTGACCAGCCGGTGCAGCTACGAATTGGTGCAGAAAGCGGTGCTGGCGCGGATTGCCCTTCTGGTCACGATTTCGGCGCCGACCGAGCTTGCGGTCGCCATCGCCCGCGAGACCAATTTGACGCTGATTGCGCTGGCCCGGGGCGATGCCGTGCTTTTGTTCAACGATCCTTATGGTGTTTTCTCTAAGTCATTGTAAAAGCGAAGTTATTTTGCATTGTGATCAGGAAAGGAATTCGCCAGGGACATGACCTATATTTGGTGTATGAGGAATGCCGCTAAACGCTTGGCCGGAGTGGCAAATGCTGGGTAGAGAGCGCGGCTCCAAGGTCCATTGGGACCCTGAGACGGCCCGCGAGATCGCAATGGACCTCAAGGACTTGGAAGGTCCGTTGATGCCCATCCTGCACGCCATCAACGAGCGCTTTGGATACATCAGCAACGAAGCCATCGTGCTGATCGCCGATGTGCTGAATCTGACGCGCGCGGACGTGCAAGGCGTGGTCGGCTTTTATCATGATTTCCGCCGCGAACCGGCCGGACGTCACGTGATCCAGGTCTGCAGGGCGGAAGCCTGCCAGAGCATGGGCAGCGAGGCTTTGGCAGAGCGGCTCGAACGCGCCCTCGGCATCAAGTTCGGCGAGACCACGCCCGACCGACAAGTCACGCTTCTGCCGGTGTATTGCCTGGGCAATTGCGCACTTTCGCCTTCGGTGATGGTGGACGGCGAGCTCCATGGCCGGATGGATGAGGGCAAGGTGCTTGCTCTGGTCCACGAGGAGCGGCCATGACCACGCGGATCTATGTTCCGTGCGACGCGGCCGCGCTTTCGGTCGGCGCCGAAGCCGTCGCCAAGGCGGTGCATGCCGAAATCGTCACCCGCAAGCTCGATCTGAAGCTGGGGCGCAACGGCTCGCGGGGGCTGCTGTGGTTGGAGCCGCTTGTCGAGATCGAGACGCCCAAGGGCCGGATCGGCTATGGGCCCGTCAAAGCTTCTGATGTCAAAGGCATTTTCGATGTGGGGCTTGCCGCTCCGCACGCTCTCAATCTCGGCCGGGTTGACGACATTTCCTACCTGGCCAAGCAGCAGCGGCTGACCTTCGCGCGCTGCGGCATTACCGATCCGCTGTCGCTCGAGGAATACGAGGCGCAGGGCGGGTTGAAGGGCCTGCGCAAGGCGCTGGAAATGACGCCGGCCGCCATCGTCCAAGCGGTCACCGATTCGGGACTGCGCGGCCGCGGCGGCGCGGGGTTTCCGACCGGCATCAAGTGGAAGACGGTGCTTCAGACCGAATCGGCACAGAAATACATCGTTTGCAACGCCGACGAAGGCGACAGCGGCACCTTCTCCGACCGCATGATCATGGAAGGCGACCCCTTTGTCCTGATCGAAGGAATGGCGATCGCCGGTCTCGCGGTGGGTGCGACCAAGGGCTATGTCTACATCCGTTCGGAATACCCACATGCGTTCAGGCAAATGAACCGAGCGATTGAAGTCGCCCGCGAGAAAGGTTTGCTGGGGACGGAAGTGCTCGGGTCCAACCGTGTCTTCAATATGGAAACGCGTTTGGGCGCAGGGGCTTACATCTGCGGCGAGGAAACCTCCCTGCTTGAAAGCCTGGAAGGCAAACGCGGCCAGATCCGGCCCAAGCCGCCGCTTCCCGCAATCGCGGGACTGTTTGCCAAGCCGACGGTGGTCAACAATCTGGTGTCGCTGGCCAGCGTGCCGATCATTCTCGCGGAGGGTGCCGACTACTACAAGAATTTCGGCATGGGGCGGTCGCGCGGCACCATGCCGATCCAGCTCGCCGGCAATGTCAAACAAGGCGGCTTGATCGAGCGGGCGTTCGGATTGACCTTGCGCGAGCTGATCTACGATTTCGGCGGCGGCACCTATTCGGGCCGGCCTGTTCGCGCGGTCCAGGTCGGGGGGCCGCTGGGCGCCTATTGGCCGGAAAGCCTGTTCGATGTGCCGCTGGATTACGAGGCTTTCGCCGCCAAAGGCGGCATGGTCGGGCATGGCGGCATCGTCGTATTCGACGATACCGTAGACTTGGCCAAGCAGGCCCGCTTCGCCTTCGAGTTTTGCGCCATCGAATCCTGCGGCAAATGCACGCCTTGCCGCATCGGGTCCATTCGCGGGGCGGAGACCGTGGACAAGATCATCAAGGGCGAAAAGGTCGTGCAGAATATCGACCTGGTAAGGGACCTGTGCGAAACCTTACGCGACGGTTCGCTGTGCGCCCTTGGGGGGCTGACCCCCATGCCGGTGATGAGCGCTTTGGAGCATTTCCCTGAAGATTTTGACCGGAAGCCTTCGCGCGCCGCGGCTGCCGAGTGATATAATGCGAGTTTGAAAGGCTAGTGCCATGACTATAAATCCCAAAATCGACGAGGCCATGATCGACCGCGGCACGCCTCCGCGCCCCAGCGGCCAGGCCATTTCGCTCGAAATCGACGGCATTCCGGTCACCGTCCCGGCCGGGACCTCGCTCATGCGCGCGGCGTCGCTGGCCGGCATTCAGGTGCCGAAGCTGTGCGCCACCGATTCGTTGGAAGCGTTCGGCTCGTGCCGGCTGTGCCTCGTCGAGATCGCCGGCCGCAAGGGCACGCCAGCCTCCTGCACCACGCCGGCCGAAAACGGCATGAAGGTGTTCACCCAGACCGACCGCATCGCAAAGCTCCGCCGCGGCGTGATGGAGCTTTATATCAGCGACCATCCGCTGGACTGCCTGACCTGCGCGGCCAATGGCGACTGCGAATTGCAGGACCGAGAACCACCTTGGCTTGCCCAAGGACGAATCCAATCCGTACTTCACCTTCGATCCGTCGAAGTGCATCGTCTGTTCGCGCTGCGTGCGCGCCTGCGAAGAGGTGCAAAGCACCTTCGCGCTGACCATCGACGCGCGCGGTTTCGCCAGCCACGTGTCGGCGGGCATGAATGAGAAGTTCCTCGATTCCGAATGCGTCTCGTGCGGCGCCTGCGTGCAAGCCTGCCCGACCGCGACGCTGATGGAAAAGAGCGTGATCCAGCACGGCACGCCGGAGCGCTCGGTGATTACTACCTGCGCCTATTGCGGCGTCGGCTGCACCTTCGAAGCCGAGCTGCAGGGCGACCGCGTCGTGCGCATGACGCCGTACAAAGACGGCAAGGCCAATCACGGCCATTCCTGCGTCAAGGGCCGCTTCGCCTGGGGCTATGCCACGCACAAAGAGCGCATCACCAAGCCGATGATCCGGCGCCTCCATCAAGGATCCCTGGCGCGAGACGACATGGGACGAAGCCATCGCCCATATCGCCTCCGAATTCCGCCGCATCCAGCAGAAATATGGCCGCGGCTCCATCGGCGGCATCACCAGCTCGCGCTGCACCAACGAAGAAACTTTCGTGATGCAGAAGATGATCCGCGCGGCCTTCGGCAACAACAATGTCGACACCTGCGCGCGCGTCTGCCATTCGCCGACCGGCTATGGCCTGAAGACGACATACGGCACCTCGGCAGGCACGCAGGATTTCGATTCGGTGTGGGATGCCGACGTCATCATGATTATCGGCGCCAATCCGACCGATGCCCATCCCGTGTTCGCTTCGCGCATGAAGCGGCGCATTCGCGAAGGCGCGAAAGTGATCGTGATCGATCCGCGCCGCATCGATCTGGTGCGCATGCCCCATGTCGAGGCCTCGCACCATCTGGCGCTGCAGCCGGGCACAAACGTGGCGATGATCAACGCGATTTCCTACACCATCGCGCAGGAAGGCCTGATCGACGAGAAATTCGTTCGCGAACGCTGCGACATACAGGACTTCGAGCACTGGCGCGACTTCATCCTGCGGCCCGAGAATTCGCCCGAAGCGGTGGAAAAAGTCACCGGCGTGCCGGCGAAGGAAATTCGCCAGGCGGCGCGGCTTTACGCGACCGCCGGCAACGGCGCGATCTATTACGGGCTCGGCGTCACCGAGCACAGCCAGGGTTCGACGATGGTCATCGGCATGGCCAATCTCGCCATGGCGACGGGCAATATCGGACGCAACGGCGTCGGCGTGAATCCCTTGCGCGGCCAGAACAACGTGCAGGGCTCGTGCGACATGGGCTCGTTCCCGCACGAATATTCCGGCTATCGCCACGTTTCGGACGAATCGACGCGGGCGCTGTTCGAGGCGGCCTGGGGCGTGAAGCTGGACCCGGAGCCGGGCTTGCGCATCCCCAACATGTTCGACGCCGCGCACGACCATACCTTCATGGCGCTGTACGTGCAGGGCGAAGACATCGCGCAATCCGATCCCAACACGCACCACGTGACGGGCGCGCTCGAAGCGATGGAATGCGTCGTCGTGCACGACCTTTTCTTGAACGAGACCGCGGCTTACGCGCATGTGTTCCTGCCCGGCGCCTCGTTCCTGGAAAAGGACGGCACCTTCACCAATGCGGAACGCCGCATCGGCCGCGTGCGCAAGGCGATCCCGCCGATGGCGCAATACGCCGAGTGGGAAGTGACCTGCCTGCTGAGCCAGGCGCTCGGCTATCCGATGCACTACAACCATCCCTCAGAGATCATGGACGAGATCGCGCGCTTGACGCCGACCTTCGCCGGCGTGTCCTATGACAAGATCGACGAGCTGGGCTCGATACAGTGGCCGTGCAACGAGAAAGCGCCGGAAGGCACGCCGGTGATGCATATCGGCGCCTTCGTGCGCGGCAAAGGCAAGTTCGTGCTGACCGAATATGTGCCGACCGAGGAACGCACCGGACCGCGCTTCCCGCTGCTGCTCACCACGGGGCGCATCCTCTCGCAATACAATGTCGGCGCGCAAACGCGGCGCACCGCGAACGTGGTGTGGCATGACGAGGACATCCTCGAGATTCATCCGCACGACGCCGAGAACCGCGGCATCCGCGAAGGCGACCGCGTGGCGCTGGTCAGCCGTTCGGGCGACACGAGCATGCACGCGCACATCACCGAGCGGGTGCAGCCGGGCGTCGTCTACACCACGTTCCATCACCCGGAATCGGGCGCCAACGTCATCACCACGGAATTTTCCGACTGGGCGACGAACTGTCCCGAATACAAG
>WNFL01080633.1_pt3 | contig 10687 bp, 14 predicted proteins | sample 5400361 | NCBI WGS metagenome assembly WNFL01 (sample SAMN13153351, study PRJNA577476) | soil metagenome | isolation source: 40 cm soil on Douglas fir-dominated hillslope | place: USA:California | collected 2013-09-17 | reverse complement strand
CCGAGAGTGTGGGACAAAGAAGAGAAGTTCCAGATGCTCACTCGCAACGCGAGCCCGAGCCTGACGGAACTCGGCGCGAACCTGTCGCGATTCCGCGACCGCTACGCCGAGATCCTCGCCGGGCGGCGAGACGTGGACGAAGAGCTCGCGTCGGTCGGCGGCGATGAGAGCGAGCAGGCCTTCACGTTGTTCTACGAGCGCTTCTATCAGTTCATCGCGAGGCAGCTTCAAAGGACGAACGCCCTGATCGCCGATCACGCGCGACTCCGAGACGCTGCGCCCTGACGCGAACCGTCTGATGCGCTTGAACTACCCGCGACAATTCCCACGGTGAAGCGCGTGCTCATCACCGGCATGTCGGGGACCGGGAAATCCACCGTCATCTCTGGGCTCGCCGCGCGCGGGTACAAAGCTGTCGACGCGGACTACGGAGGTCTCTCCGAGCTCGTGAATATCCCAGCGAGCAACGACCGATCCGGTCTCGGCCGCGAGCAGGACTGGATCTGGCGCGAAGACCGGGTCACCGACCTTCTAGCCACTGAGGACGCGGACGTGCTCTTTCTCAGCGGCACCGCCTCGAACCAGGTGAAGTTCTACGACCAATTCGACCAGATCGTGCTGCTCACGGCGCCCGCATCCGTGATGATCGAGCGACTCGTCCACCGAACGAACAACCCATATGGGAAGAGCCCCAAAGACTTGGCTCGGGCCTTGGCCCTAAAGGAGTCCGTCGAGCCACTGCTGCGGCGCGCCGCGGACCTCGAGGTCGACACGAGCATCCCAATCGACGACGTCGTGGAGAAGATCGTGGGCCTGATAATGAAGCCATGAGAGCGCTGAACAAGCTCACCCCTCAAGAGGCGCGCGTCATCGTGAACAAGGGGACCGAGCGCCCCTTCACCGGCGAGTACGACAACTTCTTCGTCGACGGGACGTACCTCTGCCGGAGGTGCGACGCGCCGCTCTACGTTTCGGATGCGAAGTTCCACTCGGGCTGCGGCTGGCCCTCGTTCGATCAGGAGATCGAGGGCGCCGTCCGGCGGCTACCGGATCCGGACGGCGACCGCGTCGAGATCGAGTGCGCCGCCTGCGGTGGCCACCTCGGTCACGTCTTCGCGGGCGAGCAGTTCACCCCCAAGAACACCAGGCACTGCGTGAACTCGATCTCGCTGAAGTTCGTTCCGAAGACGTAGGCCGCCGGCAGGCGACCGTGTGAAAGAAGAACTCGTCGATCACGGCCACTCAGTCGCGGCCGGTTGTGGTCGCGATGTCAGCCTCGTTGCCCGCCGCGTCGGCGAGCGTCCACCACGAGGGCGCGTTCTCGTCGCGGACCATCCGACCACCCGCGGCGAGCGCCGCGGCGATGCGAGCCTTGGCCTGCTCGTACGGGACCCAGATCACAACGTGGATCGCGCCGCCACCGTCGCGGCGCGGCTCTTTCATCTGCTCGAACCAAAACGCCGGTCCGCGATCGTGCGGATCGACGAGGTCCTCTTTGGGGCTGTCGATCCGAGGCTCGTACCCGAGCGCGGCCTGCCAGAACGGCATCACCTCAGAGGTAAGGGTCGCGCCCGGGATCACGGACAACGTCTGGACCGCCGACGGGTCGGCGGAGAGGCCCATCTTTCGCGCCGCGGCCGAGATCCGGCTGGCGAGCTCGACGTGGCGCCGGGTCATCCCGGCGTAGTCCTTGGTGAACGTGATCATGCGCACGGTCACGCCGTCGCGCCGAACGTCGATGGCGGGGCGCTCTTCGTCGATGCCCGACAACTCGCTGATCGCCTGCACGAGCCGGGCGCTTTCCGCGAGTGACTTCGTTCGGAAGAACGCCGTCGCACCGTCGCCCCCGAGCACGCGCCAATCCTCTACGCCTTCGGCCCCGTGGAACTGTTTCGGACTGATCGCGTCGATCATCGATGCCCCCTTAGGTCGAGTTTCGGTAAACCTAGCGACGGATAGAAAATGTGTCCTCGTGTACTACGACACAGAGCTCACCAGCAACCAGATCCTGACGGAGCTCACGGAGCAGCCGAAGGCCATCGCCGCGCTCACCGCAGGCCTGCCGCGTGCTCGTTTGCAAAGTTCCCCGGGCCGCGGCGAGTGGTCCCCCAACGACGTGCTTGCTCACCTCCGCTCATGCTCCGACATGTGGGGCAGGTACATCGCGACGATCATCGTCCAAGACAGGCCCACGATCCGAGCGATGAGTCCCAGAACTTGGATCAAGAGCACGGACTATCCCGAACTGGAATTCGCGTCCTCGCTTCGCTCCTTTAGGAAGCAGCGAGCCGAGCTGTTGGCGCTCCTGAGACCGCTGCGGAAGACCGGCTGGTCACGTCGTGCGACCGTGACGGGCGCCGGAAGGCCACTTGAGGTGACGGTCCTGGACTACGCGCGACGGCTCGCCAACCACGAGCGATCTCACGTCAAACAGATCGGGCGCATCGTGAGCGCTCGCGCTAGGCCTTGACCACGTAGGTGCCGGCGATCTTGTCGTGCCAGCCCTGCTTCTGGGCATCGAAGGCCGCCCAGATCACGCCGATGAGGAACACGACGCACGAGATCACGAAGCCGACATAGCGAAGGAACGCGCCGACGTAGTCCAAGTACGAGCCGTCGGTCTTCACGACGCGGATGTTGAGTGCGCGGCTTCCGAGGGTCTGCCCCTTTCCGGCCGCGGACCAGAAGTACGTGAAGTAAGCGGCTTCGAACAGGGTCGAGAGTCCCTCGTACTGAGTGCTCGTTGGGCCACCGCCGAGCACGCTCGAGACGGCGCCGGCGATGATCCCGACGCCGATCGCGTCGATGAGGATCGCGAGCGCGCGCGTCCCCACCCGGCCTTTTCCGCTACGGATACCGCAGGCATGGTCGTAGCTGACATATGAGCAGAACCCCCCCCTTCCTGGCGCGCGGAGTCTAGGACGCGGTCGCTGAGCGAGGCTAGCTGTTCCGCGCGGTCTGGACGCGGGGGAAGTAGCGGATCACGACGACCACGTACACGAGCCAGAGCGCGAACCACGCAGACGCGACGACAGGAAGCCCCACCGAGATGAGGATCAAGCTCGGATCCAGGAGCAGCAGGGTGTATCCCGCGAGCCAGAAGCGATCGCCTCGACGGGAGTACCGAGCGCGCTCGGCATCGCCGATCCGGCCACCCAGCGAGGAGCCGTAGTAAAAGAAGGATGCGAACACGAACGAGAACGTCGCAAAGCCCATCACGACCAACGTGGCTTGGAACAACAACGGGTTGATCTCGCCGCTCGCGAACCTCGGATACAGAAAGATCAGCATGAACGTGAAGATCGCGATGCTCGTCGCTGCGAGCGAATACGCGCGATTGACGTTAGCTGCGGCAAGATCGTCTCCCATGGAAATGCCTCCCGCGCGGCGCTACAACCTCAGCGCACCGCTTTCTTCACGAGCGCGGCGATCTTTGCCTCTCCGGCGGGCGTTAGCTCCTTCAGCGCGTAGGAAATCGGCCACAGTTCGCCTTCGTCCAGGGTCGCCGTGTCGTTGAACCCCAGCGTGGCGTATCTCGCTTTGAACTTCGCTTTGTCCTGGAAGAAGAGGACGGCCTTGCCGTTCTTGTTCGCGTATGCGGGCATCCCGTACCAAGTCGTCGGTGAGAGCGAAGGCGCGTTGGCCTTGACGATCGCGTGGATCCGCTTGGCCATGCCGCGATCCGGTTCCTGCATCGCGGCGATCTTCGCGAGCAATGCGCTCTCGCCCTCCAAGCCGCGCGCAGCCGCCTTCTGATCTTCGATGGTCTCCTTCAGCGCGGCCTTTTCTGCCGCCGTGAGCCCTGTGATCTTCCCGGTCTTGCGCGTGGCTTTCGTTGCGCTTTTCTTCGCAGCCATATCAGGCCGTCACCTTCTGGGCGACCTTCGCCGGCTGGAGGATCCGGATGGCGTTCCCGAAGGGGTCGCGCAGGCCCATGTCGATACCGTAGAAGTTATCGGTGGGCTCCTGCGTGAAGTCGGTGACGCCGCGCGCCAGGAGGGTCTCGTAGAGGTCCCGCACGTCGTCTGTCTGGAAGACGATGGAGCTCATGGCGCCTTTGGTGATCAGCTCGCGGAGCTGCGCGGCGGTGGCCTCGTCGTGCAACGGCGGGCCTGGCTCCTCCAGGAAGATCTCGACGTCCGGGTTGCCCCCGGCGCGCACCGTCAGCCAGCGGAAGGGACCCTGCTTGATGTCCTTTCCGACTTGCAGCCCGAGCTTGTTGACGTAGAAGTCAAGGGCCTCGTTCTGGTCGAGGACCATTACGGAGGTCACGTTCAGCTTGATCATCGCTTGGTTCTCCCAATACAAGATTTGATAGGACGCTCGCTTCTACTCGGCGTAGGGCTGATCGTTTCCTTGCGCGCTGTAGCCGATCGACCAGACGAAGCCATCGGGGTCCGCGAACGTCCCGCCATACCCGCCCCACTGCAGCTTCGCCGCGGGCTTGAGGATCTTCCCGCCGGCCTTCTTGGCCTCGTCCATGACCTCGTCGACCCGCTTTTCGCTGCGAACGACGTAATTAAATACGAGACCGCTGAAGCCGTTGCCGTCGGCAGTCGCGCCGACCATTTCTGCCAGTCCTTCACGGCCATAGAAGCCGACGAGCGAACCGCCGTGTGGGACGAAGAAGACGGAGATACCCCAGTCGTTCTGGACCTTCCATCCAAGGCCCTCGGTGTAGAAACGCTTGGATCTTTCCATGTCTTTGACGCCAAGCAGGATCGCGCTTACGTGCGAGTTCATGCGCTTTCTCCTCTGTATTCCTGATGGGACGACCCTCAGGCTAGGGAGCTCCCGCCCCGGCGGCTTCTCCAAAACTGCTCGATCGCATCGCGACCCGCGCCGCCACCCGCGGGCGCGTGGCCGTCATCTGGATGCAGTTGGGCGCCGCCAGCGGCCCATGCTTCACGCGATAGTCCGATGGCGTCTCGCCGATGATCTCCCGGAACGTGCGGCTGAAGGTCCCCAGGCTGGTGAAACCGACGTCGAAGCAGATGTCGGTGACGCTGCGGTCGGTCTCGCGCAATAGGAACATCGAGCGCTCCACTCGGCGCCGCTGCAGGTATCGGTGCGGCGTCTCCCCGAAGGCGGCGCGGAAGCTGCGGATGAAGTGCGCCTCGGAGACGTGGGCCACTGCGGCCACAGCGCGGACGTTGAGCGGCTCGGCGTAGGCGCGGTCCATCGCGTCGCGGGCGCGCAGTAGACGCCTGTTGAACTCCTCGACCTCTCGGCTCACGGTAAAACGCTACGCCATCAGGGGTCGCCTAGGCTTGGACAAAGTGCGCTGTCCCGTGTGCAACACAGAGAACCCTGAGACCGCGAAGTTCTGCAACAGCTGCGGGAACCGCATGCCGGAGCGTAAGACCACGGGCTCGTCGGAGCGCAAGGTGGTCACCGTCCTGTTCTGCGACGTGAAGGGCTCGACGACGCTCGCCGAAAAGCTGGATCCCGAAGAGTGGACCGAGATCATCGACGGCGCTTTCAAAGTCCTCACGCCGCCGGTCCAGCGATACGGCGGCACCGTCGCCAGGCTCCTCGGCGATGCGGTGCTCGCCTTCTTCGGCGCACCCGTTGCACACGAGGACGACCCCGAGCGTGCGGTCCGCGCCGGACTCGACATGCTTCATGCGACGGACGCATACCGCGAGCGTCTGGTGCGAGAGCGTGGCAAGACGTTCGACGAATTCGACATCCGCGTTGGGATCAACACCGGCCTCGCCGTGATCGGCGACGTCGGCGGTGGCCAAGCCATCGAGTACACGGGCATGGGCGACGCCGTGAATATCGCCGCGCGCCTCCAATCGCTCGCACGGTCCGGGACGATGCTCGTGTCGGAGCACACCTTGAAACGTCTCCCGCCGATCTTCGACTGGGAGCCGGCCGGCGACGCCGGAGCAGATGCCTCGCTCGCACTGAAGGGCCGCGAGGGAAAGGTCGAGGCGTTTCTCGTCACCGGCCTGAGCAGCATGGCGAGCCGGGCTCGTCCGCGCGCCCTTGTCACGCCGCTCGTCGGGCGCGAGAAGGAGCTGGCCTCGCTGCGGAAGGCACTCGGTGAGGTCCGCCATGGGAGCGGGCGCATCGTGTCGATCGTCGCCGATGCCGGGCTCGGGAAGACGCGTCTGATCGATGAGCTACGCAAGGAATGGGAGCCCGCGGCCGCGGCGGACCAGCGCTGGAGCGAGGCTCGTGGCCAGTCGTACGAGCAGACACGCTCATACGGACTGTTCCGCCAGCACCTCCTTTCACTCGCGGGCGCGAGCGAGGGAGACTCGCCCGACATCATCCGCGAACGCGTCGCGGCGCTCCTGCCAGAGAGCCTGCGCATGGAAGAGCGATCGCTGCGCACGCTCGAGGTCTTCCTCGCAGTCGAGCTGGGCGGTCCTGCGCCGGGACCGGAGGGCGAGGAGCTGCGCACTCAGGTACACCGGCTCATGCACGACCTCGCGCTCTCGCTCGGCACGCGGCGGTCCGTCTTCGTATTCGACGACCTGCAGTGGAGTGACCCGGCGTCCGCAGACCTGCTCATCGAGCTGCTCGAGATCGTGGACGAAGCGCCGATCCTGTTCATCTGCGCGTTCCGTCCCGACCGCCAGGCTCCCTCGTGGAAGGTGAAGCAGAAGCTCGAGACGGATTTCCCGCACCGCTACGACGAGCTTGTGCTGCCGCCGCTCTCGATGCCGGAGAGCGCCGAGCTTCTCATGCATGCGCTGCCGGGAGAAGGGATCCCATCGCGGCTGCGCGACCGGATCCTCGACAAGGCCGAAGGGAACCCGTTCTTCTTAGAAGAGGTCGTCGGCTGGAGCGTCACCCGGACGGATGCCGAGATCCGACTCCCCGACTCGCTGCAGGCGGTCCTCGCAGCACGCATCGATCGGCTCGAGGCGGATTCGCGGGAGACGCTCCAGGCGGCCGCCGTCATCGGCCGCACGTTCCTCTACCGCATCCTCGCCGCGATCCGCGAGGCGTCGGACAAGCTCGACGCGCAGCTGCGCGCACTCCAGCGCCTCGAGCTCGTGCAGGAGCGGTCGCGCGAGCCCGAGCGCGAGTACTCGTTCCGCCACGCGCTCACGCAGGAGGCCGCGTACGGCTCGATCCTCCAGCGAAAGAGGCGCGACCTGCACCTTCGCGTCGGCGAGGCGCTCGAGACGCTCTTCCCGGACAAAGCGGAGGAGCTCGCCGCCGTCGTCGGCCACCACTACGCAGAGGCCGGCGACCCGCGGGCCGTGCGGTATCTGAAGGCGGCCGGCGACCGCGCGCTTCGCCTCCACGCGCTCGAAGAGGCGACGTCGCATTACCGGCGCACGCTCGCGCTGATCCGCAGCGACCAGGACGACGCAACGATGCTGCAAGACACCTACCTGCGATACGGGCGCGCGCTGGAGCTCCGAGGCGACTACGCACAGGCGCTCGCGCTGTACGAGGAGCTTGAGCGCGTCGCGCGTGAGCGCGGCGATCAGGCAATGGAAGGTGCGGCCCTCGCCGGGCAGACCACGATCTACTCGAACCCAACAGAGTTCGCCGATCCGAACAAGGCGGGAGAGCTTTCGGATCGGGTGATCGCGCTCGCACGGGCGCGCGGCGACAAACGGCTGGTCGCGAAACTGCTCTGGAGCCGCTCGCAGGCCGGCCTATGGCGCGGCGACGAAGACGCGGGCACAACGGCGGGTCTCGAGTCGGCCGCGATAGCTCGCGAGATCGGCGACGACGAGCAGCTCGCGTTCAGCCTCAACTCGCTCGGGCAGTCGTACCGCGAGCTGAACCGGCTCGACGATGCCGAGCGCGTGCTGACGCAGTCGGTCGAGCTTTTCAGGAAGGTCGGGAACCGGCCGCTCGAAGCCGACAGCACCAGCACGCTGGCCTTCGTCCACCTGTACCGCGGCGACCTCGAGAAAGCCGAGGCGAGCGGGATGGAGGCGTATCGGATCGGAAAGGAGATCGGCAACGAGTGGGCGCAGGCATACGGTCTCTTCACGCCCGGATACGTCCACCTCGAGCGCGGCGACTGGGGCATGGCCATCGACGCGTGGGAAGAGATGGTCGATCACGCGGAGAAGGGCGGGTTCCTCGCGGCACAGACGGGCCCGGCGTCGGATCTCGCTTACCTCTACGTCCAACTCGGTGACGTCGATGGGGGCATCGCTCGTTTGGAGCGTGTCGCGGAGTTCGCAACCTCGAAGTTCAAGGACTGGCGCGGCTGGCCGCTTGGTGCGCTGGGGCGCGCGCTCGTACAGCGCGGCGATCTCGAACGGGCCGACGTCGTGTTGCGCGACGCGCTCGACCACGACCGCGTACGCGGGAGCCTTTACATGTCGGTGTACATCGCGCTCGGGCGCGCAGAGCTCGCGCTCGCGCGCGGCCGAGCGGCCGAAGCGCTGCGCATCTCTCGTGACGATCGCCGGCTCGCGACCGACCAGGGTCTGCGCAACCTCGCGCACGATTTCGACCTGCTCGAGGCCGACGCGCTGCGTGCGCTCGGAGACGTCGAAGGTGCACGGGCCGTGCTAGCGCGCGGTGCCGCGGCGTCGAAGGCGATCGGGTCGCGCCGTCTGCTGTGGCGTTTCCACGGCGAACTGGCCGCGCTCGCGGCGGCCCGTGGCGATGCGGACGAGGCGCGCCGTCAGCGCGGGGAGGCGGCCGTGGTCGTGGACCACATCGCGAGGTCGCTGCGAGAGCGTGGGCTCGATGAGACGTTCCGTTCGCAAGCCCAGGTGCGCGATGCCCTGGGTCACGCAGCCCTCACCTAGCGAGTTCATAGCTTCTTCACATCGACAGAAGAGAGTGCGCCGAGATGGAAAGCTCGCGCTCGCATCATGAAGCGCGCATCGCGGGGCGCTTGTACGTCGTCTACATCGTCCTCGCCATCGCCGGCGGCGTGCTCAACAGCCTTGAGCTATCGGTCGTCGGCACGGCCGCGTACTTCGTGCTGTGCGTGCAGCTCTATCGCCTGGTCGCGCCCGTCGATCGCCGCGTCGCGTTCGTGCTCCTTCCGCTCGCGGCCCTCGGCTGTGTCATCCAAAGCATCGGGATGGTCGGGTCCGACCGTGACCTGCAGCGCCTCGCCCTTGTGTTCTTCGCTCTCTTCCTGGTCGCACTCGGCTACCTCGTCGCGCGATCGGGGTTCATACCGCGGTGGATCGGGATCTGGCTACTACTCGCGGGGATCAGCTGGTGCGCGGTGGTCGTGATCCCGGGTCTGCCGTTGGCGGTCGCCGTGGGCCTGCAGGGATTCGGCGGACTTTCGGAGCTCGTCTTCGCCCTGTGGCTGCTCTTCGGCAGTGGGTCGAGGTCGCGACCATCGCGAGGAGACAGCGTGGGCATGTAGTCACGAACTGCGATCGGCACACGGCCACGCGCTAGCGCGCGATGAGAGCTCCGCCGTCAACGACGAAACGCTTCGTCGAGGCGACCGAAGGCGACTCGGTTAACGGCTGGCCAGTTGTTCGATCGAGGACTTCGACAACGATCGTGCGGCCGTCCAACTTCAGCCCGGTGACCTTGATGCGGTCGCCGAGGAGGACCGCCGGCGTCGTCGTGACGCCGCCAGTGGCGTTCAGCAGCACAGCGACGTAGAAGAGTGTCCCGCTGCCGCCAGGCTGGTAGATAAGGACGGCGACCGTGTCGGGTCGCCCGTCGCCGTCCACGTCCCCTGACACTCGCGGATCGCCGAGCGTTGTTGTGACCTTCGTCGCCGATCCCGGCGCGGCTTCGCGCTCGGCCCGGCCGTTCACAAGCGCAACTGTGTCGCGGTCGACCTTGAATGTGGCGTTCGACGGGTCGGGCGGGGCGACGGGCGATGTGAGACCCGACCCCGCCGTGCTGCTCGGCGCACATGCCCCGACAACGACGATGGCGACCGCCAGCAGAAGGACGCTGGAAAGCGCGCGCATCACACGCCCGACGTTGCTCACGACCACGCGCTCATTCTGACGTCTCACACAAACGCTTCAGAGCTAAGGCGGCCTCGTTGTGATCTCCGCGCGGGCGCCTGCTGCGCTTAGGACGTATGTCCCTAGCGGCGCGGTCGATCCGAAGGTGCCGCGATAGAAGCCGAGGTCGTCCGTCGTGACGGTGAACGTCACGACGTACGTGCTCTTGCCGGAGATCGTTACGGCGCTCGGCGCGCGCGGCGCACCGGTGAAGAGCGTCCATTCCACATCGCCGTCAGGTCGCGTTCGCGTGACGATGGCCGGCTGCGCGGCCTTGAGGCGCACCTCGAGCTGCGCCAGCGTTTCCCCGGCTCCGGATCGATACGCCTCGGCGAGGCCCTGTCCCGTGGAGACGGACGACAGCATCTTGAGGACGCCCGGCCACTCGAGGCGCCCGCGCATGAGCCGGACCGTCTCCGCCGCGTACGCGTAGAGGCGGTCACCGAAACGCAGGTACGTCGCGTGCCACGTCTCGAGCGTGTCGACCTCAGCGAACGACACGTGTCCGCTCGCGGCGATCGCACGTGCGACCAGCGCATCTTGCTCGAGCCAACGTGAGGCCGCTGGCTGCCGCTCGGCAAGAGTGGCCATTCCCTCCTCGAACCACGTCGGAAGCGGCCGGGCTGCGGTCGCCTCGCGGACCATGAGGTGCGTGAGCTCGTGTTCGAGCGTCGGCGCAAGGCCATTCACGCCCAGCGCCTCAAGACTCATTGCGATCGTCGCGGTCGAGGGATCAAACACGCCGCCGTGATTCGTCGCGA
>WNFL01092066.1_pt3 | contig 10688 bp, 9 predicted proteins | sample 5400361 | NCBI WGS metagenome assembly WNFL01 (sample SAMN13153351, study PRJNA577476) | soil metagenome | isolation source: 40 cm soil on Douglas fir-dominated hillslope | place: USA:California | collected 2013-09-17 | reverse complement strand
GGTTCAACATGGTCGACGGCCAGCTCAACCTGCGCGACGCGGTGCGGCGCACGATCGCCTTCGGAGCGAACGGCAAGAGCTACCGCCTGAACGAGCGCACCGCGGTGCTGATCCCGCGCCCGCGCGGCTGGCACCTGGTCGAGAAGCATATGACGGTCGACGGCCGACCGGTGTCGGGGAGCCTGTTCGACTTCGGCTTGTTTTTCTTCCACAACGCAAAAGAGCTGATCGCGCGCGGCAGCGGCCCGTACTTCTACCTGCCGAAGATGGAATCGCATCTCGAGGCACGCCTTTGGAATGATGTTTTTATTTTTTCTCAGGATGAAATTCGCATTCCCCGGGGGAGCATCAGAGCCACCGCTCTCATCGAGACCGTTCTCGCCGCCTTCGAGATGGAAGAGATCCTCTACGAGCTGCGCGAGCATTCGTCGGGCCTGAACATCGGCCGCTGGGACTACATCTTCTCCTGCATCAAGAAATTCCGCGCCAACGCGAACTTCTGCTTGGCCGACCGCTCGCAGGTGACCATGACCGCGCCGTTCATGCGCGCCTATGCGCTGCTGCTGGTCAAGACCTGCCACAAGCGCGGCGCGCCGGCGATGGGCGGCATGGCCGCGCAGATCCCGATCAAGAACGACCCGCAGGCCAACGCGGCGGCGCTCGACAAGGTGCGCCAGGACAAGCTGCGCGAGGTGACCGACGGCTGCGACGGCACCTGGGTGGCGCATCCGGCGCTCGTGCTGATCGCGAAGGAAGTGTTCGACCAGCACATGCCGCAGCCGAACCAGTACGACAAGCAGCGGCCCGACGTCAACGTCAGCGCCAAGGACCTGCTCGACTTCCAGCCCTCCAAGCCGATCACCGAGGCGGGCCTGCGCAACAATATCTCGGTTGGCGTCCAGTACCTCGGCGCCTGGCTCGCGGGCAACGGCTGCGTGCCGGTTTTCAACCTGATGGAGGACGCCGCCACCGCCGAGATCTTGCGCTCGCAGATCTGGCAGTGGATCCGCTCGCCGAAAGGCGTGCTCGACGACGGCCGCAAGGTCACCGTCGAGCTCTTCAGGAGCCTGCTGGTCGAGGAGCTCGCCAAGGTCAAGGCGAGTATGGGCGAGGGCAAGTACGACGAAGGCGCGCTGCTCTTCGACCTGCTCACCAACGGCGACTACGTCGAGTTCCTGACCCTTCCCGCCTACGCACTGATCGATTAGTTCAGAATACGATCTTTTTCCGAAAGGGACGGGAAATGATCGATCTCTATATGTGGGGCACCGGCAATGGGCTGCGCGCGTCGATCGCGCTGGCCGAGTCGGGTTTGGAGTACAAGGTCCAAAAGGTGGACCTCACCAAGGACGAGCAGAAAAAACCCGCGTACCTGGCGATCAACCCGGCCGGGGTGATCCCTGCCCTGGTCGACAGCGACGGACCCGGCGGCAAGCCGGTGACGATGGCGCAGTCGGGGGCGATCCTGCTCTACGCCGCGGAGAAGAGCGGCCGCATGCTGCCGAAGGATCCGGTGCGCCGTGTCGCGGCGCTGCATTGGATGATGCAGGGGTGCACCGACGTGGCGGTCACCAGCGGGGCCATCTTCGCGCTGGAGAACTTCGTCAGCGAGAAAGTTCCGGGCAACGCGAATTTTTTCAAGACGCGCCTTACGAACTACTTCCGTCACGTGGACGCGCGCCTCGCCGGCCGCGAATTCCTCGCCGACGAATTCTCGGTCGCCGACGTCGCGCTCTACCCGGTGGCCAATACGCGCAAAGCCCTCGCCGAGGGCTTGCCCAACCTCAATGCCTGGCTCGCGCGCATGGGCGCGCGCCCCGGCGTGCAGAAGGGGATGAGCGCCTAGGCGTCAGGAAAAGGTCGCCACGTCAGGAAGGTCGCCACGTCAGGAAAAGGTCGCCACTACTGGCGCGTGGTCGGAGGGGCGCTCGAGCTTGCGCGGTGCTTTGTCGATGCTGCACTCCGAGCACCGCTCGGCGAGCGCCTGTGATGCCAGGACCTGGTCGATGCGCAGTCCGGCGTTGCGCCGGAACGCGAGCATGCGGTAGTCCCACCAGGAAAATATTTTCTCGGGCTGCTCGAAGAGGCGAAACGTGTCTTTTAGCCCGAGCGCGAGCAGCGCTTGCCAGGCGTTGCGCTCGGGCTCCGAGACGTGGATCTGACCTTCCCACAGCTTAGGGTCATGGACATCCCGATCCTCGGGCGCGACGTTGAAGTCGCCTGCTGCGGCGAGCCGGGGATGACTCGCCAGCTCCGCCGCGAGATAGCCGCGCAGAGCCTGGTACCAGCGCAGCTTGTACGCGTACTTGTCCGAGCCGACCGCCTGCCCGTTCGGGCAGTACAGGCAGACAACCCGCAGGCCTTCCACCGTGGCCGCGAGCACGCGCTTGTGATCGTCCGCGAAACCGGGAATCCCCGGCACGACGTTCTCCAGCGGCGCCTTCGACACGATCGCCACACCGTTGTAGGTCTTCTGGCCCGAGTAGGCTGCGCGGTAGCCGGCCTGCTCGAGCTCGGCGAGCGGAAACTTCGCGTCCTCGACCTTCAACTCCTGCAGGCAGACGATGTCGGGCTGCGTGGCGGCGAGCCAGTCGAGCAGCTGCGGCAGGCGCACCTTGATGGAATTCACGTTCCACGTCGCAAGCTTCATCTTGCGACAGCGGCGTTACTTCGTTTCTGACGGAGTGCCGTAGCGGCCGGGCTTGGGCGGCGGGCCTTTCAGGCCGCTGGGATCGTAGATGCCGGGCTTGGGCTCCGGACCTTTCAGGCCGCTCGGGTCGTAGGGCCCGGGCTTGGAGGTCTGCTGCGCCGGCGTGGCCGGCTCGGCGGTCGGCGGCGGCTCATAGCCCTCGGGCGTCGCCGGTGCCGCCTGCGCGCGCGGCGGGTAGGCGCCAGCCGCCGGATAACCTGCCGAATCGAGCAGCGCGTCGTAACGCGCCTGCTCGAACCCGGCCTGCGCCGAGCGTCCGACGACCAGCGTCGGCACAGTGTCGCTGCCGGCGGCCTTCTTCAGCTCATCGAGCGTCTCGGTGTTGTAGACCTGGATTTCGTTGAAAGGGATGCCGCGCTTGTTGAGCGCGGCGCGCGCCATCGCGCACGGCTCCTTACAGATCGGCGAGGTATAGAGCGATACGGGAAAGTCCTTTTGCAGCCTCGCCAGCTCGAACGGCAGCGGCGGCTCGGCTTCCGGCTTTGGCGGCGGCGTGCCAATGCGGCGCACGTTTTTCGCGCCCGGGGGTGGCGGCGTATCGGTGATGCGGGTCTGGCCTTTTTCGTCGGTCCAGCGGTACTGCTGTGCCTGCGCCGGCAGCGCGAGGGCGACCAGAATCAGGAAAAAAGCCCGCAAAATCATGCAGGAATCATACCACTGTGCCTGAGCAACGCATCGACGCGCGGCTCGCGGCCGCGGAACGCGCGGAACGATTCGGCCGCCGGCCGGCTGCCGCCGACGGCGAGGATCTCGTCGCGAAAGCGTGCACCCGTCTCGGCATCGAGCACGCCCGCCGAATCCTGCCTCGAATCGCGAGCTTCCTCGAAGGCGCTGAAGGCATCCGCCGAGAGCACCTCGGCCCACTTGTAGCTGTAGTAGCCCGCCGCGTAGCCGCCCGCGAAGATGTGCGAGAAGCTGTTCGGCGTGCGCGTCCACGCGGGCGGCACGATGACGGCGACTTCGCGCCGTACTTCATCGAGCAGATCGAGCGGCGTGCGGCCCGCGTCGGGCTCGAGTTCCGCGTGCAGCCGCATGTCGAAGAGCGCGAACTCGATCTGGCGCAGCATGTCGAGCCCGCTCTGAAAATTCTTCGCTGCCCGCATCTTGTCGAAGAGCGCGCGCGGCAGCGCTTCGCCCGTCTCGACGTGCCGCGTCATGCGCGCAAGGACGTTCCACTCCCAGCAGAAGTTTTCCATGAACTGGCTCGGCAGCTCGACCGCGTCCCACTCGACGCCGTTGATTCCCGATACCCCGAGATCCTCGGCGCGCGTGAGCAGGTGATGCAGGCCGTGGCCGAACTCATGGTAGAGCGTGATCACCTCGTCGTGGGTGAAGAGCGCGGGCTTGCCGGCGACCGGCCGCGAGAAGTTGCAGTTCAGGTACGCGACCGGGATCTGGATGCCGCTGGCGAGGCGCCGCCGCGAGATGGCGCCGTCCATCCAGGCGCCGCCCTGCTTGCTTTCGCGCGCATACAGGTCGACGTAGAACTGGCCGATCGGCTCGCCCCCCGGGCTGCGAATCTCATAGAAACGCACGTCCTTGTGCCAGCTCTCGGCGCGCGCCTCGGCGATGCGGATCTGGTAGAGGTCCTCGACTAGGCGGAACATTCCTGCAATCACCTGCGCCTCGGGAAAGTATTGCTTTACCTCCTGGTCGGAGAAGGCGTAGCGCGCCGCGCGCAGCTTTTCCGACGCATAGGCGAGGTCCCATGACTCGAGCTTAGCCAGGCCCAGCTGCTCGCTTGCGAAGCGCCACAGCTCCTCCCGGTCGCGCTCGGCGAAGGGCCGCGCGCGCCGCGCCAGATCCCTCAGGAATTCGAGGACCTGCGTCGGCGTGCGCGCCATTTTCGGCACCAGCGAAACCTCGGCGAAATTCGCATAGCCGAGCATCTGCGCATCCTCGCGGCGCAGCTCGAGGATGCGGGCGATGAGCGGCGTGTTGTCCCATTCGGGTTTGCCGGTTTCCGAGGCGCGCGTGGTATTGGCGCGATAAAGCGTCTCGCGCAGCGCGCGGTCCTCGGCGTATTGCATGACGGGCAGATAGGACGGCATATGCAGCGTGAATTTCCAGCCTGCCTTGCCCTCTTTCTCGGCTGCTTCACGCGCGCCGGCGAGCACGTCGGCCGGGATGCCGGCGGTCCTCGTTTCATCCACCAGTTGGTCGCATCGAGCACGTTCTCGGAGAACTTCGTCGCCAGCGAGGCGAGCTCGTCCTGGATCGCCGCGTAGCGCGGCTTGAGCTCCGCGGGCAGCTCGGCCCCGCCGAGGCGAAAATCGCGCAGCGCATCGCCGATCAGTTTCCTGCGCGCGCCGCTGAGACGTCCGTATTCGGGCGAGGCGGCGAGCGCCTTGTATTTCTCGAAGCGTTGCGTGTCCTGGCCGAGCTCGGTCCAGTACTGGACGACTTTCGGCAGGCTCGCGTTGTAGGCCTCGCGCAGCACCGGCGAATCCATCACCGCGTGCAGGTGACCGACCTGCCCCCAGGCGCGCGCCAGGCGCTCGTTCGCGTCTTCCAGGGGCGCGATGAACGCTTCCCAGGTCGCGGGCGCGGCGTTGGTGCGCTCGCGCGCGGCGCGGGCGTCGGCCAGCAGCCGCTCTACCGCGGGCGCGACGTGCTCGGGCCGGATGGCGGCGAAGCGCGGCAGCCCGGCGAAATCGAGCAGCGGGTTATCCAGCGTTTCCTCCAATCGATAGCTCGGCAGCACGCACGGTATTGACGATCAGCATCGCTACGGTCATCGGGCCGACCCCGCCCGGCACCGGGGTGATCGAGCCGGCGACTTCCTTCACGGAGGCGAAATCGACGTCGCCGGCGATCTTGCCGTCCGCGAGACGGTTGATGCCGACGTCGATCACGCAGGCGCCCGGTTTGACCATGTCGGCGGTAACGAGTTTCGCCTTGCCCACGGCGGCGACGAGGATGTCGGCCTGGCGCGTCGTCGCCGCCAGGTCCTTCGTCTTGGAGTGGCAGATGGTGACGGTCGCGTCCTTTTGCAAGAGCAGGAGCGCGAGCGGCTTGCCGACAATGGTGGAGCGCCCGATGATCGCGGCGCGCGCGCCGGCGAGCGGGACGCGCGCGTGCTCGAGCATCCGCATCACGCCCGCCGGCGTGCCGGGAACAAAGCCGCTGCGGCCCTGCAAAAGCGCGCCCAGGTTCTCGGCGTGGAAGCCGTCGACGTCCTTCGCGGGCGAGATCGCCGCGAGCACCCGGTCGGCGTCGATCTGCCTGGGCAGCGGCAGCTGCACGAGGATGCCGTGGATGCGAGGGTCGGCGTTCAACGCGCCGATCTTTTCAAGGAGAATCTTTTCAGGCACATCGGCCGGGAGCCGGTGGCTTTCCGAGCGCAGCCCCGTCTCCTCGCACGCGCGCGTCTTGTTGCGGACGTAGAGGTGCGAAGCCGGATCGTCGCCGACCAGGACCGCGGCAAGCCCCGGCTGCACCCCGCGCGCCGCGAGCTGCGCCACCTTGTCTTTCAGCGCCGCGCGCGTCGACGCGGCGAGCGCTTTTCCGTCGATCAGATTCGCGGCCATGGCATACTATAAAACACCCGTTTTCACCCATCGATCCCAAGCCAAGGCCACAAGCCCAGAGCCGGAGGAAGCATATGTCCGCCGTCCCGCAATTGCCCGCGGCAAACGATCCCGACAGCCTCGAAACCCAGGAGTGGCTCGACGCCCTCGAGGCGGTGCTCGAGCGCGAAGGCCCCGAACGCGCACATTATCTGCTCGAGAAGCTGATCGACAAGGCGCGCCGCTCCGGCGCGCACATTCCGTTCTCGCCCAACACGGCGTATATCAACACCATTCCTCCGCATATGGAGGAGCGCTCGCCGGGCAATGTCGCGCTCGAGGAGCGCATCCGCTCGATCTGCCGCTGGAATGCGATGGCAATGGTGGCGCGCGCGAACCGCGGCGACGACGAGCTCGGCGGCCATATCGCGAGCTTCGCTTCGGTGGGGACGCTGTTCGGCACCGGGCAGCAGCATTTCTGGCACGCGCCGCACGAGGGACATGGCGGCGATCTGGTCTACTTTCAGGGCCATTCGTCGCCCGGCATCTACGCGCGCGGCCTGATGGAGGGGCGCTTCAGCGAAGAGCAGCTGCTCAACTTCCGGCGCGAGGTGGACGGCAAGGGCGTGTCCTCCTACCCGCACCCGTGGCTGATGCCCGACTACTGGCAGTTTCCCACCGTGTCGATGGGCCTGGGGCCGATCCAGGCGATCTACATGGCGCGCTACCTCAAGTACCTGCAGGCGCGCGGGCACGCGCAGACCGCCAACCGCAAGGTGTGGGTGTTCTGCGGCGACGGCGAGATGGACGAGCCCGAGTCGCTCGGCGCGATCGGCCTTGCCTCGCGCGAGAAGCTGGACAACCTTATTTTCATCGTCAACTGCAACCTGCAGCGGCTGGACGGGCCGGTGCGCGGCAACGGCAAGATCATCCAGGAGCTCGAGGGCGATTTCCGCGGCGCGGGCTGGAACGTGATCAAGGTAATCTGGGGCTCGTACTGGGACCCGCTGCTTGCGCGCGACAAGGAAGGTGCGCTCCTGCGCATCATGGAGGAGACGGTCGACGGCGAGTACCAGAATTACAAGGCGAACGACGGCGCGTTCGTGCGCAAGCACTTCTTCGGCAAGGATCCGAAGGCCGCCGAGCTGGTCGCGCGCATGTCGGACGAGGACATCTGGCGCCTGAACCGCGGCGGCCACGACCCGCACAAGGTGTACGCCGCGTATGCCTCGGCGGTGAAGCACAAGGACCAGCCCACGGTGATCCTCGCCAAGACCATCAAGGGCTACGGCCTGGGCAAGCAGGGCCAGGCCAAGAACCCGACCCACCAGCTCAAGAAGGTCGATATCGCGACCCTCAAGGAGATGCGCGACCAGTTCGCGATCCCGATTCCGGACGACAAGCTCGAGGAGCTGCCTTTCTACATTCCGCCCGAGGACGCGCCGGAGATGAAATACATGCGCGAGCGCAGAAAGGCGCTCGGCGGCGTCTTCCCGCAGCGCCGCCGCAAGGCGGACGCGACTCCGGCGGTACCGGCGCTCGCCGCCTTCGATGCGGTGCTCAAGGGCTCGGGCGAGGGTCGCGAGATCTCGACCACGATGGCGTAAGGAGATCGGCAAGCGCATCGTGCCGATCGTTCCCGACGAGGCGCGCACCTTCGGCATGGAGGGCATGTTCCGCCAGCTCGGCATCTATTCCTCGGAAGGACAGAAATACGAGCCGGTCGACAAGGACCAGGTGATGTACTACCGCGAGGACAAGCAGGGCCAGATCCTCGAGGAAGGCATCAACGAGGCGGGCGCGTTCTCCTCATGGATCGCCGCGGCCACTTCCTACAGCCACTCCAACGTGGTGACCGTGCCCTTCTACATCTTCTACTCGATGTTCGGCATGCAGAGGATCGGCGATCTCGCCTGGGCGGCGGCCGATCAGCGCGCGCGCGGCTTTCTGCTCGGCGCGACCGCCGGGCGCACGACCCTGAACGGCGAGGGCCTGCAGCACGAGGACGGACATTCGCACGTCATAGCGTCGGTGATTCCGAACTGCGTCTCCTACGATCCGACCTACGGCCACGAGGTCGCGGTGATCATCCAGGACGGGCTGCGCCGCATGGTCGGCAATCAGGAGGACGTCTACTACTACATCACCCTGATGAACGAAAACTACGAGCACCCCGCAATGCCGCAGGGCGTGGAGCAGGGAATTCTCAAGGGTATGTATCTGCTGAAGGAATCGAAGGTGAAAGGCAAGCAACGCGTGCAGCTGCTTGGCTCGGGAACCATCCTGCGCGAGGTCGAGGCGGCGGCCGGGCTGCTCGAGAAGGACTGGGGCGTGGCGGCCGATGTCTGGAGCGCGACCAGCTTCACCGAGCTGCGCCGCGACGGCCTTGCCGCCGAGCGCTGGAGCATGCTGCACCCCGAAGGGAAACCGAGGATTTCTTTTGTCGAAAAAATGCTCAAGGAAAGGCCCGCGGGGCCGGTCGTCGCGGCAAGCGACTACGTGAAATCCTTTGCTGACCAGATCAGGCCTTTCGTCCCGAAGGATCGTACGTATCGCGTGCTCGGCACCGATGGCTTCGGGCGCTCGGATTCGCGCCCGAAGCTGCGCCACTTCTTCGAGGTGAACCGCTATTTCGTCGCCATCGCCGCGCTCAAGGCGCTTGCCGACGCGGGCGAAGGCAAGGCGAAGACGGTCGCCGATGCGATCAAGAAGTACGGCATCGACCCTGAGAAAGCGGACCCGGTCGGAGCATGAAGGAAGTTTTCGTTCCGGACATCGGCGACTTCAAGGACGTCGAAATCATCGAAGTCCTGGTCAAGCCCGGCGACAAGATCGCCAAGGAGCAGTCGCTTGTCACGGTCGAGTCCGACAAGGCCTCGATGGAGATTCCCTCGCCCGAAGGCGGTGTAGTGAAGTCGATCAAGGTGAAAGTCGGCGACAAGGTGTCGCAGGGATCGGCGCTGCTCATGCTGGATGCGGACGGCTCGGGCGGGCAGCCCGCAGTCGCGCCGCCTGCCGAGGCGCCCAAGAAACCCCCTCGCGAGGAGCCCAAGCCGGCCGCAATCGCCCCAGCGAGCGCGCCGCAATCCATTCCGCGACCGGACCCGGTACCGATCGAGCCGCGCGAAGCGAGCGGCGCGCTTCCGCACGCGAGCCCATCGATCCGAAAATTTGCGCGCGAGCTCGGCGTCGATCTCGCGCGCGTGCAGGGCAGCGGTCCCAAAGGGCGGATCCTCAAGGAGGACGTGCAGGGATTCGTGAAAGGGGCGCTGCGAGGCGAAGCGGCGAGCCGGCCGGCCGCGGCCCCGGGACGCGGCGGCGGATTCGATTTGCTGCCCTGGCCCGAGGTCGATTTCGCCAAGTTCGGCCCGATCGAGCTGAAAGCGCGCTCCCGGATACAGAAGCTCGCGGCCGCGAACCTGCACCGCAACTGGGTGATGATCCCGCACGTCACGCAGTTCGACGAGGCCGACATCACCGACCTCGAGGCGTTCCGCAAGTCCAATACGGCCGAGACCGAGAAGCGCGGCTTCAAGCTGACGATGCTCTCCTTCCTCATCAAGGCGAGCGTGACGGCGCTCAGGCAGTTTCCCGAGTTCAACGCGAGCCTCGACAAGTCGGGCGAAAATCTCGTCGTCAAGAAGTACTACCACATCGGCGTCGCGGTCGACACGCCAGACGGGCTGGTCGTGCCGGTGGTGCGCGACGCGGACAGGAAAGGCGTCTTCGACCTCGCGCGCGAGCTGGCCGAGATCTCGAAGAACGCGCGCGACAAGAAGCTCAGGCCCGGCGACATGCAGGGCGGCACGTTCTCGATCTCGAGCCTGGGTGGCATCGGCGGCAGCGCCTTCACGCCGATCATCAACGCGCCTGAAGTAGCCATCCTCGGAGTCTCGCGTTCCTACCTCAAGCCGGTTTATTCCGGCAAGAACGAGAAAGGCGAAGACATCTTCAAGGCAAAGCTGATCCTGCCTGTCTCGCTCTCGTACGACCACCGCGTGATCGACGGCGCGCTCGCGGCGCGCTTCACCGCCTATCTGTGCAACGTGCTCTCCGACATCCGCCGGACTTTGCTCTAGATGGCGAAGATCGAGGTCAAGGTCCCCGACATCGGCGACTTCAAGGATGTCGAGGTGATCGAGGTGCTGGTCAAGCCCGGCGACCGCGTCGACAAGGAGCAGTCGCTGATCACCGTCGAGTCCGACAAGGCGTCGATCGAGATCCCTTCGCCCGAGGCCGGCGTGGTGCAGGAAATGACCGTCAAGATGGGCGACAAGGTTTCGCAGGGGAGCTTGATCCTCAGGCTTGATTCTCAGGATTCGAAAAAAGAATCCTCTCCGGAGGAAAGGAAAGAATCCCCTCAGGAAGAAAAGAAGGAATCGCCTCGAGCCGCAGCGCCGCCCGCATCCGCAAAGTCGGAATACGACTACGACATGCTCGTCCTCGGCGCCGGTCCAGGCGGATATTCG
>WNFL01443909.1_pt3 | contig 10689 bp, 7 predicted proteins | sample 5400361 | NCBI WGS metagenome assembly WNFL01 (sample SAMN13153351, study PRJNA577476) | soil metagenome | isolation source: 40 cm soil on Douglas fir-dominated hillslope | place: USA:California | collected 2013-09-17 | reverse complement strand
CTCTGCGTTGATCGGCCAGGAATCTCCAATGGCTTTCTTCTCCCGCGTACCGAATACTTCATCATCGGTGGGTGCATCCACATTCAAAGGCAGCGCCAGTTGCAGCGCCTTTGAGGTCAAGGGATCGACAGGAGCGCCATCGATTTCAAAAACCTTGTTTTTATTTTGTTGCCACGCCACGACCAGCAGTCCGGAAGGCAGAATCCTTTTTCCCGCACCAGCGCTGATGACGCATTTTTCCAACGTTAGTAGGCGTTTCCATACCCGTCCCTTTTCATTCACCTCCAGGTCGGTAATGGAAGCGACAAGTTCAACGGTAATATCATCGATTTTCTCTCCCATATCGGCACCGGCGAGCAACGTTCTTAATTTCCGTGTCTGGTGCACGGTCGTTGAGATCCGGTACGTGTCGCCCGGCTTGGAGGGAACGAACAGACGAATGTCGTATGCGTCGGCCAGAAGCGTTGTTGGAAAAAATCCTATGAGCGCGGCAAAAACCGACACGATGCGATTTATTGCAAGCATGCTTGCCCCATTGGAAAGATCACTCAATGTTATTTATTGCTATCCGTATGTCAACCGCCCCTCCACACATACGTCAAAGAAACCCTTCCAGTCGAAAAACCCCCGTTGACAAATCCGCCCTTCTAGGCCTTCTAGGCTAGGTAAACATTATCGGTTTGCGCGACTGGCGTACGTGGAATTGACCACGAGGGAGTGCAAAACGCTAAGACGGCCGAACGCCTGGGTCTCTTATATCTAAGAGTCCAGGCTTTTTCTTTTTTAGAGCATCGGACTCGGTTTCAGTACCGGACAACGACGACGGCTGACCGTCAAAGGCTCTAAAATGATTAAACAATACCTGCTCGCGCCCGGCCCCACGCCCATCCCCAACGAAGTCGCCCTGGCGATGGCGGAGACGATGATCCACCATCGCACGCCGCAGTTCAACAAAATATTTCTAGAAGTCCGCGAAGGCCTGAAAGACCTCTTCGGGACCAAAAACGACGTGCTCGTCCTCGCCTCCTCCGGCACCGGGGCGATGGAGGCCGCGGTCACCAATCTCTTCTCCCCCGGCGAAAAAGTCCTGGTCGTCAACGGCGGCAAGTTCGGCGAGCGCTGGCTCGAGATCAGCAAGGCCTTCGGGCTCCAGCCGATCGACTTGAAGGTCGAGTGGGGCAAGCCGGTCGCGCTGGAAGCGATCGAGCAGAGCCTCAAGGCGAACCCCGACATCCAGGCGATCCTGGTCCAGGCGAGCGAGACTTCGACCACCACCTGGCACCCGGTGGAAAAGATCGCCAAGCTCACCAAGAACGGCCCGCTCTTGATCGTCGACGGCGTCACCGCCGTGGGCGTCAAGCGCGTGCCGATGGAGGAGTGGGGCATCGACGCGCTGGTCACCGGCTCGCAAAAGGCGATGATGCTGCCGCCCGGCCTGGGATTTATCGCGCTCAGCGAGCGCGCCTGGGCGCGAACGGCCAAGGCCAAGCTGCCGCGATTTTATTTCAATTTGAATCTGGAGCGGAAAAACCAGCAGAAAGGCAGCGGCGCGTTCACGCCCGCGGTCTCGCTCGTCTTCGGGCTCCGCGCCTCGCTCGAACTGATGCGGAAGGAAGGCCTCGACAACGTCTACGCCCGCCACGAGCGCATGGCGCGCGCGACCCGCGCCGCGGCCAAGGCGCTGGGGCTCAGGCTCCTGGCGCCGGAAAGCCCGAGCCCGGCGGCGACCGGCATCTGGACGCCGGAGGGCATGAACGCCGACAAGCTCTTGGATTTTTTCCGCGATACGATGCAGATCACCTTCGCCGAAGGGCAGGACCAGCTCCGCGGCAAGGCGATCCGCATCGCGCACGTGGGCTACATGGGCGCGTTCGACGTCGTGACGGCGATCGCCGCCCTGGAGATGGGACTCAGAAAATTCGGCGCGGAGGTAAAATTTGGCCAGGGGGTCGCCGCCGCTCAGGAAATTCTGATGGAGACGCTCGAATAAAACCGGTTTCTGGTTTCTAGCTTCCGGTTTCAAGTAAAGAATTCGTGGCGGAACCAAACTAGAAACCTGAAACTCAAAACTTGAAACTCTTTAAAAGACTATGGCCGAACAAACCAGAATACTCGTCACCGACCCCCTCGCCCCGCAGGGCATGGAGGTCTTCGAGCGCGCGCCCGGCTTCGTGGTCGATCTGAAAGTGGGCATCAAGCCGCCGGAGATCAAAAAGATCATCCGGGATTATCACGGCTGGGTGCTCAGGAGCGGCACGAAAGTCACCGGGGATATTTTGGAGACCGCGGATAATTTGAAAGTCATCGGCCGGGCCGGCATCGGCGTCGAGAACATCGACGTCGCTGCGGCCAGCAAGCGCGGCATCGTGGTCATGAACACGCCCGGCGGCAACAACGTCACCACCGGCGAGCACACGATCTCGCTCATGCTCTCGCTCGCGCGCCACATCCCGCAGGCGGTCGCCTCGCTCAAGGCGGGCAAGTGGACGCGGGAGAAATTCGTCGGCGTCGAGCTGTGCAACAAGACGCTCGGGATCATCGGCCTCGGCAACGTCGGCCGCATCGTCGCCGAGCGCGCCATCGGCCTCCGGATGAAAGTGCTCGCCTACGACCCGTTCGTGCAGCCGGAGAGCGCGGCCAAGATGGGCGTCGAGAGCGCGACGCTCGACGGGATCTACGCCCGCGCGGATTTCATCACCGTCCACGTGCCGCTCACCGCCGAGACCCGCGGCCTCATCGGCAAGAAGACCTTCGCCAAGATGAAAAACGGCGTGCGCATCATCAACTGCGCCCGCGGCGGCATCGTGGACGAGGCCGACCTGGCCGAGGCGATCCGCTCCGGCAAGGTGGCGGGCGCGGCGCTCGACGTCTACGCCGACGAGCCGCCCTCGCCGGAAAATCCGCTGCTGAAAATGGACCAGGTCATCACCACGCCGCACCTCGGCGCCTCCACCGACGAGGCGCAGCTGAACGTCGCCATCGCCGTCGCCGAGCAGATGGTCGATTTCCTGACCAAGGGCGTCATCCGCTACGCCGTCAATATGCCGTCGGTGAGCCCGGAGGTGCTGAGCGTGCTCCGGCCCTATATCACGCTGGCGGAAAAGCTCGGCAGCCTTCAGGTGCAGATGCTCTCCAAGCAGCTGCCCAGGGAAGTGCAGATCGAATACGCCGGCGAAGTGACGCAGTACGACGTCGCGCCGCTCACGCTCGCGGTGCTGAAGGGCATCTTGACGCCGGTGATGGAGTCGAGCGTCAACTACGTCAACGCGCCGCTCGTCGCGCGCGACCGCGGCATCAAGGTCGTGGAGTCGAAAAGCAGCCGCGCCGGCGACTTCGCCAGCTCGATCAGCGTCAGGGTCAAGACGAAGGACAAGGAGCTCGAAGTCGCGGGCGCCATGTTCGGCAGCAACAACCCGCGCATCGTCAAGATCGACGGCTTTTATCTGGAGGCGGTGCCGGAAGGATACATGCTCATCCTCCACAACCGCGACGTCCCCGGCGTGGTCGGCGCGGTCGGCACGCTGCTCGGGGAAAAAGGCATCAACATCGCCGGCATGGAGCTCGGCCGCCAGAAAGTCGGCGGCATGGCGATCTCCTGCATCCACATCGACGACGGCGCGCCCGCGGAAACGATGGACGCGCTCCGCAGCCTGCCGAGCATCGTCTCGGCGGAGCTGGTGAGATTGTGAAGCAAGCGGGGAAGCTGTCCGCGATCCGCTGTCAGCTCCGGATCTAAAGCTGACCGCCGATCGCTGAACGCTGAAAGTTACTTTTATGTCCAACGTCGCTGTTATCGGGGCCCAGTGGGGAGACGAGGGCAAGGGCAAGATCGTCGACCTCTTCACGCTCGACGCCGACATCGTCGTGCGCTTCCAGGGCGGCAACAACGCCGGCCACACGCTCGTCGTCGACGGCCGGAAAACCGTTCTGCACCTGATCCCCTCCGGGGCGCTGCACAAGAAAAAGCTCTGCGTGATCGGCAACGGCGTCGTGGTCGATCCGGAGGTGCTCCTCGAAGAGATCCGCGGCCTCCGGGCCGACGGCCACCTGCTCGACGAATCGCTGCTTAAAATCAGCGAGGAGGCGCACCTGATCATGCCCTATCACAAGGCGATCGATCAGGCGCGCGAGCGGCTCCGCGGCAAGGGCAAGATCGGCACCACCGGGCGGGGCATCGGCCCCGCTTACGAGGACAAAGTCGCCCGCACCGGCATCCGCTTCGTCGATCTCCTGGACGGCGCGACGTTCCGCGACAAGCTCCGGCGCAACATCGAGGAAAAAAACATCTATTTAAAAGCGATCCTGAAGGAAAAGGCGCTCGACTACGGCGCGATCTACGAGACCTACTCGGGCTTTCGCGCCGAGCTGGAAAGGTACGTCACCAACACCGGCGTGCTGCTCGACCGCGAGATCAAGGCGGGGAAGAAAGTGCTCTTCGAAGGCGCCCAGGGGACGCTCCTCGACGTGGACCACGGGACCTACCCCTACGTCACCTCGTCGAACACGGTCATCGGCGGCGTCCTGACCGGCGCCGGCATCGGCCCCCGGAGCATCCACCAGGTCATCGGCCTCTCCAAGGCCTACACGACGCGGGTCGGCAGCGGCCCGTTTCCGACCGAGCTGAAGGACGCCGAGGGCGAGCGGCTGAAGCAGGAGGGCGACGAGTTCGGCGCCACCACCGGCCGGCCGCGCCGCTGCGGCTGGTTCGACGCGGTGGGCGTGCGCCACGCGGTCCGGATCAACGGCATGACCGGCATCGCGCTCACCAAGCTCGACGTGCTCACCGGATTCAAGCGAATAAAGATCTGCACCGCCTATAAGAGCGGCGGCGAGGTCCATCACGATTTCCCCGCCAGCGTAAAGGTTTTGAAGAACGCCGAGCCGGTCTGGGAAGAGATGGAGGGTTGGGAAGAGCCGCTCTCCAGCGCGCGCAGCCTCGCCGACCTGCCGAAGAACGCCCGGCGCTACGTCCGCCGGCTCGAAGAGATCATCGGCTGCGAGATGATTCTCGTCTCCATCGGCCCCGGCCGGGAAGAGACGATCATGCTGAAGAACCCGTTCAACGCCTGACGCGCGTTAATGTTGAATTCTTAGTTTTGAATTTTTAATGGAATTCAAAACTCGATATTCAAAATTCAGCATTCCTGCGCTTAGCGCAATTTGAATATCTCCAGGTACAGCTTCACCGTCTCGTCGAAATTCTTATAGCTTTCAGGGCTTTCGATAACGTACTTAAAGCCGCGGAAGAGCCGCGGGGGATCGGGCTCGACGTCCGTGCGCACGGGGATGCGCTGAAAGCCGCGCAGCATCTCGGCGCCCTCTTTCGAGAGCAGAAAGTCCATGAACAGCCGGGCCGAGTTGGGGTGCGGCGCCTTGGCCGCCAGCATCGCCGGGTTCACTTGAATGACCGTGGGCTCGAGCGGCACCCAGTCGATCGGGGCCTTGCGCTGATGCATCCGCTCGATCGTCTGGTTATAGGCGAGGATCAGCGGGTATTCGCCGGCGACCGCGAGCTGGACCCGCTCGGTGTTGCCGCGCTTGGGCACCGGGTCGAGCGCGGCCAGGCGCTTGAAATAGGCCACCGTCTTCTCTTTGCCCCATACGCCGATCAGGCCCTGGAGCATGCCGTAGGCTTCCGTATCGACGGAGATCTGCCCGCCCTTCCACTTGGGATCGAGCAGCGCCTCGTAGGTTTTCGGCACGTCGTCTTTCTTGAGCAGCTTGGTGTTATAGCCGAGCACGTAGCCGTTGACGTACCACGCCGTCCAATAGCCTCTTTTATCCGCCAGCTCCGGATAGATCATTTTCCGTTCCGGAGAGGCGTAGGTCGCCAGGAGCTTTCTTTCGACAAGCGGCAAGACCATCTCCCCCCGGCCCACGGCCACGTCCCAGCCGTTCAGCCCGCCCCGGCTCTCGGTCAGGATCTTGTTGAGCAGCGGCCCGCCGCCGGTGCGGAAAAGCGTGGCTCTGATGAACGGGTATCTTTTCTGGAAGCGCTCGACCACCTGCTGGCTCTGGTCGAGCGTGGTCGTCGTGTACCACACGACCTCGCCTTCTTTCTTCGCCCCTTCTATCTGCTTTGCCGACGGGTCCGCCTGAGCGGCGCGGGCGGCCGCGGGCTCCAGACAGGCGGCGGCCGCCCATAAAAAAAGGCCAACGATCGGCTTCAATCGCGACATCATGCGTTCCTCCTTGAGAGCGGATAACCAAGAGCTGATAACCAGAAAAAAAGACATTGGGAAAGCGGGTTGATGTGATGTATAGGGTAGTTAAAGAGTGAAGTCAACCATCGGAGTCCCGAAAATCACAGCCGGCGCTCTCCTTGAATGTCCGCGCGCCTGCCACTATCATAGAAGGCAAGAAAAGGGGGGTAGGACATGGAAGCGACAACCGAGAAGCTGGCAAACGATTTGAAAGCCCTGATCAAGGACGCGGAGGAGCTGCTCAAGGCCACCGCCAGCCAGGCGGGCGAGCAGGTGTCCGCGCTCCGAAAGCGCATCGAGGACAGCTTGAAAGAAGGCAAGGAGACGCTGGCCGACGCCGAGGACATCATTCTGGACACGACCAAAGACGCGGCCGAAGCGGCGGCCCGGTACGTCCAGAAAAACCCCTGGAGCGCCATCGGCATCGCGGCCGGAGTCGGCCTGGTGCTCGGCATGCTCATCCGCCGCGACTAGTAGCGGGCCGACCATGGGCGACCAAATCAGCCAGCCGGGCGCCGCGGGCGAGCCGGGTTTTTTCGACTCGCTCCGGGCGGTGGTCGACGATTTCACCGCCCTGCTGCATACCCGGCTGGAGCTCGCGTCGACCGAGTTCGAAGAGCAGATGGAGCTGCTCAAGCGGACGCTTCTGCTTGGGGCGATCTCGCTTTTCTGCACCGCCCTCGGAGTGATCCTGCTGACCTTTTTCATCGTGGTGGTCTTCTGGGACACGCACCGCCTGCTGGCGCTGGGGGGGCTCACTGTCTTCTATCTGGCCGCGGCCGTGATCGTGGGGCGCGCGGCAAAAAACAAAGCGGCGGGGATCCCGAAATTCCTTTCCGTCACGATCGCGGAATTCGCCAAGGACCGGGAACGGATGTCGCAGCCATGAGCGGCAAACTCGACGAGCTCGTGCGGCGGCGCGAAATTTTACTGGTGCGCTCCGGCGGGCAGAGGGAGCGCCTGGCCGAGAGCTCGGAGCGGCTGGCCAGGTCGCTTCGCTGGGCGCACATCGCCAAAGGCATCGTGCAGAAAATCAAGGACAATCCCGCCGCGCTTTTGGGCGCGACCCAATTTCCGCCGGGTGGGGACCCTCGTCTCGATGGGCTGGTCGCTTTTCCGCGCTTTCCGGGCCCGCCGCGCGCGGCGCCGCGCCTGACCGCTTTTTATTTCTTCTCGCCGGCCGCCGCGGGCTCTTCTTTTCGCGGATCGGGCTGCGCGATCATTTTACTTCCCCTGACCGCGATCGCCTCCGCCAACCCCAGGGAGTTTTTTTCCTGCACCTTATGCCCGAGCTTTTCGAGCGCCTTTCGGGTGTTGGGCGGAATCTTCGTCTCGACGGCGATCTCGTCGGGGAGCCACTGGTGATGGATCCGCGGCGCCTCCAGGGCTTTTTTGATCGGCATGCGGAAATCGAGCACGTTGAGAACGGTCTGGAGCGTGGCGCTGATGATGCGCGGCCCGCCCGAGGCCCCCGCCACCAGCACGGGCCGGTCGCCTTCCAGGACCACCGTGGGCGCCATGCTGCTGAGCGGCCGCTTTTTCGGCTGGAGCGAATTGGCGTCGGCGCCGACCAGCCCGAAGACGTTGGGCGTTCCGGGATGGATGGCGAAATCGTCCATCTCGTTGTTGAGCACGATGCCGGTCTCCGGAACGATGATCTTGGAGCCGAACTGCGTATTGATCGTGAGGCTCGCCGACACGGCGTTGCCCGATTTATCGACCACGCCGAGATGCGTCGTGCCGCCCTTCTCCGCGTTGTAGGAGGCGAGGCCGTAGTACTTGGGCGGATAGGTTTTTTTCTCGGAGATCCTGCCGCGGAGCCAGCCGGCGTAATCCTTGGAGATGAGCTTGGCCGTCGGGACCTGCGCGAAATCGGGATCGCCCAAATACTGCGCCCGGTCGGCGAAGGCGTGCTTCAAGCTTTCGGTCACGAGGTGGAGATGCGCGGCGGAGTTGTGCGGCATCGCGCTTAATTTGTAGCCCTCCAGGATATTGAGCGCCTCGATCAGCGCGACCCCGCCGGAGCTCGGCGGCGGCATCGTGACGACGGTCCATTTCCGGTAGCGGCCGATAATCGGCTCGCGCCACACCGGCTTGTAGCTCATGAGATCTTCGAGCGACAGCGTCCCGCCCTCTTTTTTGATCCGCTCCGCGATCGCCTTGCCGATCCAGCCCTCATAGAAGACTTTAGGCCCCTGCTCGGCGATCGCTTTCAGGCTCTCGCCCAATTCGCGCTGGCGGAGCAATTCCCCGTCGCCGGGCGGCTCATCCTTGGCCAGCAGGACGCGCGCGAGATCGGGATTCTTCCGGATGTTCTGGAGCTGCCGCTCGAGCGCGTAGCGGAGGCGCACTCCGGGGGAAAACCCCTCCATCGCATAGCGGATCGCCGGCGCCATCACGGCGCCGAGAGGCATCGTGCCGAAGCGCTTCTGCGCCTCCGCCAGGCCCGCGACCTCCCCCGGCACCGCGACGGCGAGCGCGCCGGTTAGGCTGAGCGCCGGCACCGGCTTCCCGCCCTTTGCGTACTGCTCCCGATTCGCCCCGGCCGGTGCGGTCTCGCGGAAATCCAGCGCGTGGGCCTTTTTGTCCTTCACCTGATAGATCACCATGAAGCCGCCGCCGCCGAGTCCCGAGGCGGACTGATCGACGACGGCGAGAGCGAAGGCGGTCGCGACCGCCGCGTCGACCGCGTTGCCGCCGGCCTTGAGAATCTCCATGCCGGCCTTGGCGGCGAGCTCGTTGTCCGCGACGACGGCGCCCTGCTGCTCGGCGAGGATAGCATCGGGGCGCGCGATGAAAACGCAGAAAAGAAGGAGGAAGATTCTCCGCGAGAATTTTTGGCTGAGCGACATAGGCGAGAAGGCTTCCTACCTGTTTAAAACTTTGCCCGCGGATTTGCAACAATCTTTTAGCGCGAATCGCTCCCCCGGGAGCTGCCACCACGACAGCGCGCCCGTGGGGCGTCTCGAAGGGCCGATGCGTCCGGTCGAGAAATGCCAAGCGTATTTGGTGTTATGACGGATCGAGCGTAGCACAGGCCCATCGCATCGGCCCGCAGAGGCGCTCCCGGCGCGCGGGCGGATGGCCTTTTTTACCGAATGCGATATTCTTTGACCCCATGGAAGCATACTGTTACTCTCGAATGAATTTATGGAAGTCATCCTCGGCCCCTTCCATCCGCACCTCGAAGACGCGCTCGTCGAAGAGATCCTCCGCGCTAAGGCCGGCGCGCCGCTCGCGCCGATCCTGATTCTCGTCCCCTCCAATTCGCTCCGCCGCCGCCTGAAAGTTTTGCTCGCCCGGGAGCGCGGATTGAGCTTTTTGAACCTTCATATTTTGACCTTTTACCAGCTCTCGGCGCGTCTGGTGGAGGAGCGCTGCGGCAGCGCGGCGCCGCCGTTGAGCGACAACGCGCTGCTCGAAGAGCTCCTGAGACAGATCCTCCGTCTGGGGCTTCCCGGCGCCGCGCCGTTCGCCGCGCTGGAAGAAAAAGCCGGCGGCCCGGCCGCGCTCTGGCAAACTTTACGGGACTTGAAGGACGGGGCGGTCGATCCGGCCACCGCCCTGGAGGCGGCGCGCGGCGACCTCTTCGAGGAATCGACCGATAGCGTCCAGCCCCTTCTCGCCCTCTTCGAGACTTTTCTCTCCGGGACGAAGAACTGGGGCCTCCGCGACTACGCGGACCTGGACCTCATGGCGCTCGACCAGGCGCCCGCCTCGGCTTATCTCAAGCAGTTCCAGCGCGTCTTTTACTACGGCTTTTACGATCTGACGCAGGTCCAGCTCGACATCTTCCAGGCGGTCGCGCGCTCGTATCCCACGACGCTCTTTTTTCCGCTCGTCCACGAACAGCCGAAACATCGGGCCTGGACCTTCGCCGAGCGCTTTTACGAAAGATACGTGCACGGCATGGCCGCCGGCGGAGCCCGGGTCCGCAATCTGGTCGCCCCTGGACCGGTCGCCGCCGACGCGTCGCTGTTGTCCCTTTTCGCCGCCGACAAGGACCGGCCGCGCCAGGCGAAAATCGACGGCGTTCGCATCAAGGCCTGGAGCTGCTTCAGCCCGCGCGAGGAGATCGACGCCGCCGCGAAAGAGATCCTCCGGCTGGTTATGGAGGAGGGGCTTTCCTTCGATCAGATCGGCGTCGTCGGGCGCGCGCTCGAATCCCACCGCCCGTGGATCAAGGAAATTTTTTCCCGCCACGCGATCCCCTTCGTCACCTCCGCCGAGGCGCCGCTCGGCGAGCATCCGCTGGCCAAGGCGGCGCTCCTCTTAGCCAACCTGCCGCTCAAGGGCTATCTCCGCTCGCACGTTATCGATCTTTGCGATTCGCCCTTTTTCAACCATGCGGCCTCGCCGGGCGCAGCCGCCCCCCGGCCCGATCTCTGGGACCTCGCGACCCGGCTCGCCGGCGTCAGCAAGGGGATCGAGGAATGGCGCCGGCTGGAAAAATATCTCGCCCGCGGGATTGCGGCGGCCGAGAGCG
>WNFL01005256.1_pt1 | contig 10690 bp, 8 predicted proteins | sample 5400361 | NCBI WGS metagenome assembly WNFL01 (sample SAMN13153351, study PRJNA577476) | soil metagenome | isolation source: 40 cm soil on Douglas fir-dominated hillslope | place: USA:California | collected 2013-09-17 | reverse complement strand
AGCGTAATCATCACTAAGCACGGGGTCCCGGTGGCAAAGCTGGTACCGGCCGACCGCCAGGGACCGCAGCCCGGCGACGTCATAGGCTCGCTCCGGCAGGCACGCCGTGGCGTGACCCTTGGCGGATTGTCCCTCGCCGACCTGATCAGCGAGGGACGGCGCTGAATGCCATTCGTCGTCGACGCCTCCATGACGCTGGCTTGGTGCTTCGAAGACGAGGCAACACCTCAAACTGAGGCCATTCTCGACCGTCTTGTCGACGACATGGCCATAGTCCCTGCCCTGTGGGAACTCGAGGTTTCCAACGTCCTGCTGATCGCGGAGCGCCGCGGCCGCCTCACAGAGGCCCAGAGCGCTCGATTCGTAGCGTTGCTCGGCCAGCTTCCGATCCACGTCGACTCCGCGAGCGTCGAAATGGGCGCGGTCCTTGCCGCGGGGCGCCGTCACATACTCGCCGCCTACGATGCGGCCTACCTGGTGCTCGCCGAACGAGAAGGCGTCACGCTCGCAACACTGGACGCCAAATTGCGTAACGCCGCCAAAGCTGCGGGCGTCGCCGTGATCCCTGAGACGTAGCCAGCCCCCGGCGCCAGCTCGGCGCCGATCAGACGACTTCGTCCCGCAGTTACGCCGGGTCGCAGTGCGGCTGGGCTCCTGCCGTCTCGCTGACGTGGATCCGTCCCGCCTCTGGCTTACGCGTTTCCGGCGCGAACATACCCGCGACCGCGGCTAGGCCGAGGACGCCTGCGGCGAGTACGAAGGCCGCGGCGTAGGAGACCGAGTCAACGAGGAATCCGACCGCGACCGGGCCGGTCACCGTACCGATATCGCCGGCCATCTGATAGGAAGCGACCACGGTCCCGCCCTGACCGCCGTTCCCGCCGCGGCTGCCGCCGAGCAGGTCGCCGATCATCGCCGACGGCGCGACGTCGAGCAGCCCGGAGCCCAGGCCCAGCGCGCCGAGGGCAACGAGGAACCCGGAGATTCCCCACAATCCGGGCAGCACCGCGAGCAAGACCATGCTGACGCCGCTGGCCAGGCAGCCGGCCACGATGACCGGCCTGCGGCCGAGCGTGTCGGCCACCTTGCCGCCTGGCAGCAGCGTGGCGGCATTCAGCACGGCGACCACGAGAAAGCCGATCCCGGTCCACGTCGGCGGCTCGCGCAGGACGTCGCGCACGAACAGCGGCACGATCGCGCTGCGGACCCCCATCACCGCGAAACCATCCGCGAGGTTGGCCGACGCGGCCGCCCGGTACGCCCTGCTTCGCAGCGCGGCGGCGATGCCCGCCAGCGGCCGCTCGGTTCGCGCCCTGGGGCCGTCGGCGAGGCGCTGGCTGTCGCGCAGGACAATGGCCGCGATGCCGGCCGGGACCAGCAGCATGCCGCCGTAGATGAAGAACGGCGCGCGCAGCGACCATGCGGCGACCAGGCCGCCGATCGCCGGGCCGCTGATGCCGCCGAGCAGGAACCCGCCCGTGTACAACCCGCTTGCCCGGCCCCTGAGGTCCCCTGGCACGCTGCGCAGCAGCAGCGTTTGCGCGCTGACGCTGAACATGGCCGATCCGAGCCCGCCGACCCCGCGCAGGGCGATGAGCTGGCCGAATGACCCGGAGAAGCCGGCCAGAACGCTGCTCGCTGCCACGATCGCGATGCCGGCCGCCATCGTCTTGCGCTCGCCGAACCGGTCGACCAGCCTGCCAGAGGGCAGCGCTCCGATGATCCGCATCAAGGCGAAAGCGCTGATCACGCTGGCCGCGGCGGCTGTGCTTACGCCGAACTGCCTCGCGAAAGCCGGGATGCCCGGCGCCACGATTCCGTACCCGAGCGCGACCGTGAAGGAGACCGAGCTGAGGATGGCCACCTCGGGGGGAAGTTCTCGGAACAGTCCGACGCGAGGTTTAGACACAACGGGCATTCTTCCAGGGCAATTACTGGACTCAGCGGGCAGTCCCGGCCGGACGCCTGATGCCGGGCGGGGGAACTGCGACGCAGGCGGCGCGCGGGCATTGACAGCCGGCCGCGGCTCGCGACTGACCCGGGTGTCGGAGTCTGCTGTGATACTGGAATCGTGCTTGGAGTTAGCAGGAACGCGTTTGTCGGCCGGGAAGCCGAGCTGAGTCATCTGTTGAGCATGCTCGACTCGGCGGCGGCCGGGCGGCCGGTTGTGACGCTGATCAGCGGTGACGCTGGCGTGGGCAAGACCCGCCTGGTCACCGAGCTCGCCGCGCGCGCCCGTGAGAAGGAATTCACCGTCCTGTCGGGCCGCTGCGCCGAACTTGGCGATGCCGTGCCTTACCTCCCGCTGGCCGATGCGCTCCGCGACGCGTCGACCGGGCCGTCCGCGGGCGGGCCGCTGCTCGACGCGCTCGCCGCACGGCCCGTGCTCTCTCGCCTGCTGCCCGACCGCAACGAGAGCCAGCCGGCCGGCGGCGACATGCCGGGCCTGGTCCAGCAGCAGCTGTTCGGCGCGGTTCTCGGTTTGCTGACCGAGCTAGCGGCGGCGAGCCCGGTGCTGCTGGTGCTCGAGGACGTGCACTGGGCTGATCAGTCCACCAGGGACCTGCTTACGTTCCTGAGCCGGATGCTGCACGCCGAGCGGCTCGCGGTCGTCGCGACCTATCGATCTGATGACATGCACCGCAGGCACCCGCTCAGGCCGCTGGTAGCCGAGTTGCTCAGGCTGCCCAGCGTCAGCTCGATCGAGCTCGGCCCGCTCACGGCGTCGGCGATGGCGCAGCACCTGACCGAGTTGTCGCTGCACCGGCTCGACGCCAAGGCGATTGACCGGATGATCACCAGGGCCGAGGGGAACGCGTACTACGCCGAGGAACTGCTCGAAGCGTCCTCGGCGGGTTCGCAGCTCCCGGCCGGGCTGGCTGACCTGCTGCTCGCCAGGATGGAGCAGCTTTCCCCGGCCGCGCAGCAGGTGCTCAGAACTGCTGCGGTTACCGGTCGCCGGGTCGACGATGAGCTGGTCAGGCAGGCCTCCGGTCTCGACGAACTGGTCTACGAGGGCGCGGTCAGGGAGGCCGTCGCTCATCAGCTGCTCGTCCCCGACGGCGAGCAGGGATACGCCTTCCGTCATGCGCTGCTGCGCGAGGCCATCTACGCCGACCTGATGCCAGGCGAGCGCACCAGGCTGCACGCCAGGCTGGCCGATCTGCTCGCAGACGAGCGCCGGCTCGCTGAGGTACCTGGCACGGCGGCGGAACTCGCTCACCACTGCCTGGCGAGCCATGACATCCAGGGCGCGTTCTCGGCTTCCGTGCTCGCCGGCGAGGAGGCGGAACGGCTGGCGGCGCCGGCCGACGCACACCGGCATTACGACCAGGCGCTGTCGCTCTGGGAGCGGGTCACCGATCCGGAAAAGATCGCCGGCGTCGGCCGGGGAAAGCTTGCCTTCTGGTCCGCGGTCAGCGCGGCGGATGGCGGTGACACCGCCCGGGCCGTCACCCAGTTGCGGCGAATGCTCGCGTACCTGGACGAGGCCGCGGACCGGAAGCTGCTGTGCCGGGCCCAGGAGCGGCTGTCTTACTTCCTGAACGACCTCGGTGAGGATGCGGCCGCGGCGACCGCCGGGCAGGCGGCCGTGGACGCGTTGCCGCCTGATCCGCCGACCTGGGAGTACGCCAGAGCGCTGGCGACCCACGCTCACGCGCTCCTCGCGTTCGCCGACCATGACGCGGTGAAGGCCAGGGCCGAGCAGGCCAGGGCGGCGGCCCTGGCCGCGGGGGCGCCGTGGGTAGAGGCCGATGCCCTGGTCACGCTGGGCCTGATCAGCGAGCGCTCGGGCAAAATCGCCGATGCCATCGCCATGTACAGCACGGCGCACCGCCAGGCAGCCGAGGCACGGGTGCTCGGGGTCGAACTCCGCGCTACCTATCAGCTGGCCAGGCTGCAGCTTGAGCAGGGGGACCTGGACGGCGCGGCGCAGCGGGCGCACGAGGGTACCGAGCGCGCAAACGGCGCTGGCCTCGGCCTCGCGCAGTACGGCCTCGATCTGCAGTACCTGCATTACCTGGCGCATTTCGCCGATGGGACATGGGACCACGCGGAGGAGATCGCCGACGGGTTCCCCGTCCGGGTCACCGGCCCGGCGGAAGCCAGGCTGTCGGCGATGGCCCTGTTCATCGCCGTTGGCCGTGGCCTGGACGTCGTTGAGGAACGCTGGGTATGGCTGGAGCCGATGTTCGCCCGCGACGGGTTCGTCGAGTACATCGCCCGCGGTCTGCTCGCCGAGCGCGCCCTCTGGCGTGGTGACACGGCGGGAGCCATCGCGGAAATCCAGGCGACGATCAGGGCCATCGAAGAGATCGACGAAGGCGAGCACAGCCCGCAGCTGATCCGGGTGGCCGCGGTCGGACTAGGCGCGCTGGCCGACCAGGCCGCGGCGGCCAGGGTCACCGGCGACTCGGACCGGCTCGCCGGCGTGCTGGAGCAGGCCGGCCAGCTGCTGCAGTGCGCCCGCGACGGAGCGGCCAACCGCCAGATGCCGGGCTTCGCGCTCGGCGTCGACGGCCGCGGCTGGCTGGCTCGCGCCGAGGCGGAATGGAGCCGTGCGAACGGAGACAACACCCCGGCCGCCTGGCAGGCGGTCGTCGACGCGTTCGGCGAAGGTTTTGTCTACGAGACCGCCAGGGCGCGCTGGCGGCTGGCCGAGGCATTGGCTGAGGCAGGCGACCGGGAGGCCGCCGGAATTCAATGGCTGCTCGCCAAGCGGGCCGCGGACACGCTCCGGGCCGCACCGCTGCGGACGGCGCTGGCCGATCTGGGCCGCCGCGCCAGGATCGGGACGGCCGAGCGGGAGCCGGGATACCGGGGTCGCGGGCCGCTGGCCGGGCTGACTGAGCGCGAGCGGGAGGTTCTTGTCCTGCTGGCGTCGGGGCACAGCAACAAGGAGATCGGCATCGAGCTGTTCATCTCGCCGAAAACCGTTAGCGTCCATGTGTCGAACATCCTGGGCAAGCTAGGTGCGGCCAGCAGGACGGAGGCCGCCGCCATCGCCCACCGCGACGGTCTGTCGCTGTCGTCCGGGGATGCTGGGGAGTAGGCGGCTGTCGGCCGGGGATGCCGGGAAGTAGGCGGGCCTGACGTCCAGGGTGCCGCGTGCGGGCGGACCGGGCATCGAGCCGACCTGACGTCGAGCTGGCATGCGAGTGCGGCCCCGCGCCTCCGGGCTGAATGCAAAATGGCCCGTGCTCGCAATCGGATGCGAGCACGGGCATGTGAGTCTGGTTACCTGCCGGGTTCACACTGCCCGGGCGGAGAGCGGCGGGCAGGGAAGCTGTGGGCACGGATTCTTGGCTGGCCGGCCGTGGTGGACAGCGGTACTGATGGTGATCGCGCCGCGCCGGGCGCGGCGTGCCTCGCGGACACGCCGCGACCGGTTGGCGGCGGCCTGCATGTCCTTGACATGCTCGGCAGCTGCCATAGCTACGATCTGCGGATGCATTGCAACCTCCTGAAGTTCGGGCCTTAGCTGGGCCCGGCAAGATTCAGGATCGTCGTAAGGCCCCGGCTGCCGCATCGGGAAGATGTCCTATCTCTGCGACCGCGACGCCTTAGATCGCCCCGGCCCACTGCCGTGCCGACTTTGCCCACGTCACCGCAGGTGTTCCGGTCGGCAACGGAAGCCCGCCGCCCCGACTTTGGGATCCGCCACGGCCTCAAAACGAGCAAACCGGGCGTGATATCGAAGCGAACGGATCCAGTGTTTCTTTCTAGCCGCTTGCGAGGACGGCCAGTAGGGCGCCGGCCAGGATGAACGGGCCGAAGCTGGTCTTGGTGCGAAGGGAGATCCTGCGCATCGCCAGCAGAGCCAGCCCGGCCATCGCAGCCAGGACGAAGCCGAGGAATGCCCCCTCGATCAGCGTTTGCCAGCCCAGCCAGCCGAGCGCCAGGCCGATGAGGCCGCTCAGCTTGATGTCGCCGCCGCCAAGCTGCCCTGCGCTGGCCAGCCCGAGCAGCAGGTACGCGGCGGCGAGAACTAAGCCGCCAAGCAGCGCGCGGATCAAGGCCGCGCCGTTGCCATCGGAGACGGCCGCCAGACCGAGCAGAACGATCAACGCGGGGTAGGTCAGCAGCGTCAGCCGGTCAGGGAGCCGGTGAACTGCGAGGTCGATCTCGGTAAGCGCCACTCCGACCACCCCGAGGTACGCGAACGCCGCGACATCGGGCTGCGTGCCGAACCTGGCGAACAGTAATGCGGTCACCGCCGCCGCGAGCAGCTCGATCAAGACGGGCACGCCGAACCACGAGCCGCAGAGCCAGCACCGGACGGCGGGAAGCGCTGGAATCGGGCCAGCGCAAGTTCGGCAGGCTGCCTCCTCGGGCTCACCGCCGCGGACCGAGAGCCTGAACACCTGCTCGCGTAGCACCGTGCCCGCGGGCAGGGCAGCGACGGCGCCAGTGGCGGCCCAGGACAGATTCATCTCGCGCGCCGGCACCGGACGACCAGATTCATCCGTAACCAGGACAGTAGGCCTCCGCGATTCGGACTGTAGAGCGGTACGCCATAGTCCCGGACATTACCTCCGCGCTTTTCGGCTTCCGGCATTATCTCGATCGTGTCCTACGACACCTTCTTTCTCGGGAGCGCGACCGTCGCGGGCGCGCTGACCGGGCTGCTATTCGTCGCGCTATCGGTCGCCCAGGGACGTGTCGAGGCCACGGCATGGGCGGAGCCCCAGGCTGTGGCCGCGACGGCGTTCACGGCACTCGTGGATTCGCTCTGGATATCCTCGACTTCCTCGTATCCCGCGCGCGCTCCGGTGCGTGATAGTCAGCCCAAGGCCAAGCCGGACGGACCTTCCCCGACGGTCTGACGCCGCAGAACCGCGGGAACTGGCGCGCCCGGGTCGACGAGCGCCACCACGGGCGCCTATCCGGCCGCGAACGCCTGGATTCCGTTCGGAGTGCCAAAGCCGGTGGGCCCGTCGTAGCCTGGCTCGCCGTGGCACAGGTATCGGCGGCTCGCCGCGCAGTTCCCGTTGATGCCGCTGGTGACGTCGAACAGGTGCGCGCGGCCCCGGTAGGGATACTGAGCTGGGTAAGTGCCGGCCTTCGGTCTCCCGGCCAGCGCGTAGATGGCGGTGATAATGGGCGTTGACGCGCTGGTACCGCCGACCACGATCCTGCCGGGAGCGTGGAAGCTGTCGAATACGCGCACGCCGGTGGCCGGGTTGGCGACCGCCGCGACGTCGTTCTGCGTTCGCCTCGTGCAACCGCCAGGCGGATCGAAGCGCTGCCACGACGGCTTGGACTGGTTTGAGCAACCCGAAGCGGTGCCGCGCCTGCGCGTGGCCGATCCCCACACCGATTCGGTCCAGCCCCGCCCGCCGGTCGTTTTCCTGAGCGTGGTCCCGCCGATGGACGTGACGTATTGCAGGTTGGCCGGGAATGTCGGGCCGAATCCGAAGTCGCCTGACGCGAAGCTGACAACCGTGCCAGGGTGATTGAAGAAGTGGCTGAAGTGGCTCTCACCGCTGAACTGAGGACCACCCCAGCTGTTAGAGACATACTTCGCGCCTTTCTTGACTGCGGTGTTCACCGCGGCGCCAAGGTTGACCGTGAGCGCATTCTTTGCTTCGACCAGCAAGATGTGGCACTTCGGGCAGACCGCGGAGACCATATCCAGGTCAAGTGAGATCTCGACCGACCAGCCAACGTTCGACGCGGGTAGGGGCCCGGTCTTGCCGGCCTGATTGACGATGTGCAGGCAGCCGTTGGCCTTCGTGCACGGCGGCAGGCCGGTCAGATGGCGGAACCGGCCAAGGTCTTTGCCCGCAAGCGGATCGTTGAACGCGTCCACGATGGCGACCGTCACCTCGTTGCCTCGATGCGCCGAAGCAGCTGACAGCCCGTACGCGTGCTGCAGGTCAGTCGGACCGTAGGAGACGTTGGCGAGCGCGGCCCCTCCGGCCGCCCAGCGGTTCGACCGCTGCGCGGCACGCACGATCGACATGCATGTCATCCGGCCTGGCTGGGCTGGCGGGCATGCGTACCGCTGGCCCGCCGGCAGCGTCGGCCTCGTTACCTTGGCCACGGCCATACGCGGTCCTGGGTAATACGTCGCTGACGCGACGGCGGGGCCTGAAATGCCGAGAACCCCCAGCCCGGCCGCTGCAACCACGGCTACTGTGTGTCGTCTGAGCAACACTGTGCGCACAATTCCTCCGCTGCTGACCGACTGCCTCGCGAATCGCAAACCAGCCGTCAGATATATCAGAGCCCGCTGATTAAAGACCCCTCACTTCGTCATCAACTCACAATCTCGTTACATTGCCTTGCGTTAGCAGGCGTCACCCAAAGTGACGATTTCGGTGGTCAGGGGTTGGACGAGGCCGACGTCACCTGAGGTGACTAGTCGGTCGCGGGTGCAGCGCTGCGGGGACGGGCGTCCACGGGCCACGGCCATCGACAGCAAAGCCCAATGTCACCGATACGACCGCGCTCGCGCCGTAGATCTGGAGCAGCGTATACCCGGCCGTCCGGAGCGGACCGACGCCGAAAGCGGGGATCCCGAACCCCACCTGCTAACCCGAAGTTGCCGTAACTCTGCGTAGATCTTCCGTGCTCTGGCCTGGGGATATGGATGCCCTGCGAGCCGGTAGTGTAGCCATAAAGATCTTTATCAATGACAGACGTTTGACTCATTTTCCGTTATCATCGGGGTATGGCCAGTCAGGCGACAGCAATGCACGTGGCCAGGATCCGTGGTGGTCACACCGGCGCGGACGGGCAGCGGCGCGAGTACGAGTCCGCGTACCTGCGCCGAACGTTCCGCGACGGCGGGAAGGTGCGGCACGAGACGCTGGCGAACCTGTCCGGGCTGCCGGACCGGACCGTCGACCTGATCGAGGCGGCGCTGAAGGGCACGCCGCTGGTCCCGGCCGGCCAGGCGGTGACGATCGCCGCCTCAGTGCCGCACGGTCACGTCGCCGCAGTGCACGCGATGGCGGTCAGGCTCGGGCTGCCCGCGGTGCTCGGCCCGCCGTGCGCCGAGCGGGACCTGGCGCTGGCGCTGGTCATCTCCCGGGTAGCGGCCCCCGCGTCGAAGCTGTCCACGCTGGCCTGGTGGGCGGACACGACCATCGGGACCGACCTGGGCGTCGCCGCCGCGTCCACCGATCAGGTGTATGCGGCGATGGACTGGCTGGCCGGCCGGCAGGACCGCATCGAGGCGAAGCTGGCCGCCCGGCACCTAGCAGCCGGGCCGAACCCGGCGCGGACGGCCCTGTTCGACCTGTCGTCGTCCTGGCTGGAGGGCCGGCGCTGCCCGCTGGCCGCGCGCGGCTACTCCCGCGACGGCAAGAAGGGCAAGCTCCAGATCGAGTACGGGCTGCTCACCGACCCGGCAGGGCGCCCGGTCGCGGTCCGGGTCTTCCCCGGCAACACCGGCGACCCGGCCGCGTTCACCCAGATCGTGAAAGTGGTGCGGGACAAATTCGGGCTGGAGCAGATGGTCATGGTCGGCGACCGGGGCATGATCACCAGCGCCCGGATCCAGGCGCTGAACAAGGCCGGCGACGGGACTGAACTACCCGATGCTTACGGGTGGATCACCGCGCTGCGCGCCCCCGCCATCAGAAACCTGATGGCCGACGGCGGCCCGCTGCAGATGTCCCTGTCCGGTCAGCAGAACCTGGCCGAGATCACCAGCCCGGACTACCCCGGCGAGCGGCTGGTCGCCTGCCGCAACCCGGTCCTGGCCGCCGACCGGGCCCGCACCCGCAGCGAGCTGCTGGCCGGCACCGAGAAACTGCTGACCCCGATCATCGCCCGGGTCCAGGCCGGCAAGCTGACCGGCGCCGGCGAGATCGGCGTCGCGGTCGGCAAGGTGATCAGCAAGTACAACACCGGCAAGCACTTCGACGTCACCATCACCGACACCAGCCTCACGGTCGAGCGCCGGCACGCGCAGATCGAGGAGGAAGCCGCCCTGGACGGGTCCTGCGTCCTGCGCACCTCCGTGCCCGCCGGCGACCTCGACCCGGCCGGCGTGGTCACCGCCTACAAGAACCTCAAGTACGCCGAGCGGGACTTCCGCCACATCAAGGCCGACGACCTCGACCTCCGCCCCATCTGGCACCGGCTCGAAGAACGCGTCAAAGCGCACGTGCTGATCTGCATGCTCGGCTGCTACCTCACCTGGCACCTGCGCCGCGCCTGGGCGCCGCTGACCTACACCGACGAGGACCCGCCCGCCGGCGGCGACCCCGTCGCCCCCGCCCCCCGCTCCCCGGCCGCCCGCGCCAAGGCCTCCCGCCAGCACGACCACGCCGGCCGCCGCTACCGCAGCTACCGGGGCCTGCTCGCTCACCTGGCCACCCTGACCCGCAACCAGGTCCGCTTCGCCGGCGCCACCGCCACCGTGCCGATGCTGGCCGAGCCGACCAGCGCCCAGCGGGACGCCTTCGACCTCATCGGCGTCCCCATCCCGCTCACCCTGAAGTAGCCAGAACACCACCCGTCACCATCGGCAAAAACCCCAGGTCAGGAAAGAAACCACCTACCCACCTAGCCGTAACTTCGGGCTAACAGGCGATCACGAAGCTGACAACCCCGAAATGGCGAGCAGTTTTCCGGCCCGAAACTGATCGTCAGCGGAAGCAGCGCCGAGCAGCCAAGGTCGGCCAGGCCGAAAGCCAGGATGCCCGCCCAGGCGGCACCGGTCGGCGGGCAGCGA
>WNFL01034856.1_pt4 | contig 10691 bp, 11 predicted proteins | sample 5400361 | NCBI WGS metagenome assembly WNFL01 (sample SAMN13153351, study PRJNA577476) | soil metagenome | isolation source: 40 cm soil on Douglas fir-dominated hillslope | place: USA:California | collected 2013-09-17 | reverse complement strand
AAAGTTGTTGCCCCGCCACTTCCTCCATTAACAGGAAAAACATAATCTTCTAAAGTGAGATCGCCTGTTATAATTTTCCACTCAGATGTATCCGTTAAAAGAACTGTTAAGCCAAAAATACTCGCTCCATTAATTGTGTTATCTATAGTAATATCAGTAGATAAAGCAAGATAGGCGGGAACAGAATCTTTGCTTATATATTTTAAAGCCATATGTTATAGCCTCCCTTCGTTTTAAATAAAAAGACTCTTTGGGGAGGCTGTATTGTTTTTTATTATTAAATTAAGTTATGGGGGTGAAACATTATTAATAACTGCCTCTGAAAAATCATTTAAATATACTGTTCCAACTTGTGAAACTATGCCACCAACAGAAGAATTATACTCTATAGTAATCTCGTCAGTAGAAATAACAGAGTCATCTAATAGAAAATAAATAACGGCATGATTACTTTGTCTGGTTGCTCCGTCTATTAATTCTGGAATACCGTTAATTTTAATTGTGAATCCTAATCCATAATCGTTCGCAAGAATATTTTCAGAAAGGGTTAATACTACAGTTGATGAATCAACATTGTCTATCTCAGATGATACAAATTCAGGAAATGTTCCTGATGTGCCATTACTAAGACTGAAAGGAACTAATTTCAGATTGGGAAGAATAATTTTATAATCCCCCGTATCTGTTAAAAGAATTGTCGCGCCAATTCTCGATGCTCCAGCAATAGTAGCATTATCAAGAATATCTGAAGACTCTGCAATATAATTTGGAAAATTTGTGGAACTTATATATTTTAATGTCATATACCCTCCTTTGTAATTTATTTTTAATATTTTTTAAAATATTTGTGTCACAGCAAGAAAAGCATCTTCGTCAGATTGATTGTCAGTTTCTTTTAATAAATCTTTATCAAAGAAACTCGCAACATAATTTAAATAGGATACGGATGAAAATCTATCCTTATAATTTCCGACTTTCTCAACCAATTTAATTGCCCCTCCTAAAAGGATCATGTCGAGATTAATACATTCTGCAATAAGTAAACTGGTATTCAAATATGGATTTAAATAAAATCCCCTAAAAGAATCGTTTTCGTTTGTCATAAAATCTTTATAATGTTTTATCAAAAATTCTTCTATATCATTTTCAGATAAAAGAAAATTCCACATTTTTTTCTGTAAAGAGTTTCTAAATGTTACGGCTATACTTGAATTTAAGGATTGAGAAGCCAAAATAGGAAATATTACTTCTAAAGGATTGATTCCTAATGTTCTATCTCTAAGTTCCTGCCTTAATTTTTCATCGACGTTTATATTATCAACAACTGTCATAGGAGGAAATTCTACTCCTCGTTCTTCTGATTGAGTTAGTTGAGATAAAGAGTCAAAGACTCCAATTCCGGCATTTTGTAAATCTAATACAATATAATTAGCTTCAAAATCAAAGAATATCTCCTTGATTCTTTTAGCTTGAAAAATTGTATTTTTACCTTTATGGGATTCCATATAAACTAATTGTCGGAGATAACCTTTTCCCAGCATGGGGATGAGTCTCGCACAGGAAATGATTGTATTATCATTTGCTTTATTCGCTCTTGTGGCTATATCTATTGAAATTATACGTATCTCAGCATCTACTCGTTTTATTTCATATGGATTTTTCTTTTCATTGAAAGTGTCCATTCGTTGAGGATAAAATGCTTTCTTTAATGATCTATTAAACATGGATAATGTGTAATAACTTTTTCCAGATTGCCCACTAGGGATGTTTAAGTATTCCATTTGAACAGTTACATCATCCATATCTTCCATTTCATTCTTAATCATTTGGGGAGTTTTAATGTTGTGTCTAATGCTTATCAAATAATCAAGAGCTAGAAAGTTTGCCGTTTCATCTCCAGCTAACATTCTTTTAATTGTAGATTTAACATAAGTATACCAATACTCGCTTTTGAACCACGATGATGTAATCTGACTTATGATGCCTTCTTCTCGCAAAGAATCATCGTTGGCATATTCCGGTTTTAAACGAAAAGGAGGCGTCCGTGTCTCAAGAAATGGCTTTATAATAGACTCTAAAATGTTTCTAGGAACAAGCCTAGATTCCTCGATGATAATGTAGTTGGCTCTATTGCCGCGCGAGTTCTCACTAGATGGAACAGTTTTTATACTACTGCCATTGAAAAATATAGCTTCATTGACATTTGCATTCGTTGTTATGCTTTGTATCTCTCTTGCCACGTTTGGAAAATTATTTTTTAAATAAGTCAATTTCTCGCTGAGAATAAGACTCCCCTGCCGAATAGTCTTCGCAGTAATAATTATTTTAATGTTTGGATAGAGAACTGCCAACGTCAATGCCCAAACTGCTATCATAAAAGTTTTTGCACTCGCTCTAGATGCAACAATATATGCCAAATTACTTCTTTGTAAAATCCATATCATTAAAATCTGATAAGGATGTAAATGTATTCCGAAGTAAGTTTCGATCAAGCGACTCGGATTGCGTCTGAAGAATGTTATCCACGTTTTATAATGTTCAATTCTTTCTCTTTCAATATCTTCACGTTTAACCATATTTTTTCTTTTACGAAAAATATCTTGAGTCGAGGAATCTTTTCTAAAGGAATTTTCATAATTTTTATAAGGCATATTTAATATAACCTCTTTATCTTAAAAAAGACATCAACAGAGAGTCTATATTATCAAAATCCCAATAGGGAATTATGAGTAGTGGAATATTGTTATCTCGACAATAATCAAATTTTATTTTGTCCAATTTCTTTTGTAGTTTAAATTGTTCTTTGCCACCAAAAAAATCAACAGGTTCTAAATGCTGTTTCCCCCAATATTCTATACATTTCCAAGAATCATCTTCGTATGGGATTCCGAAATCAAACCATAATTCCCTCTTGTTTTTACAGTTTTCAAATGTTTTTTGTGGTGTATAAAATATATTATTTGATAGAAGAAAATTTTCTATTTCATCTTCCCCTTTGGATGTTGTTATACATCTTGGACAAGCAGTTTTCCCCATAGTTCTGTTTCCAATAGACGAAAAATATTCATGTCCGTTAGAACATAACCACCAAATCTTTTTATCAGAGCCATAAGAAGTATTATTGGGAGTCAAATCTCCATTTTTAGTTGGATGCCATTCGGAAGCTATTTCAGGAAATAATAAAGATAGTCTATTGTTGTTAGAAACAACAAATCCAGAACAAGCCGGACATCCATTTCCAGCACTTGTTCTGCCAGAAATCATAGCAAACCATTCTTTGTTTTTTCCGTATCCGCACTCGGAGCAAATCCACCAAACTTTTTTATGAGAATAACAAGTAATATTGTTTGAAGATGTTTCATTATCGGGATGCCATTCTGAAGAAATTTCTGGATATAAATAAGCAAGATTATTATATTTTCCAACTTGTTTTCCAGAACAAACCCCACAACCATGACCATTAAATAAATCTAACCAAAGTGTTTCAAAATATTCTTTGCAATAATTATGATAAAACTTTAATTTCTTAGTTGCTCCTCTATATTCATTATCTTCACATAATTCAAATTCCGAGTTATTTAGATATAACCATAAAATAATGTTTTCTAAAGAATAAGGATTACTTTTTCCAACAATGCTTGGAATATGTCCTTGAACAAGACTATTTAAAGAAATTTTATATTTATATCCAAATTTATCTTGAATTTTAACTATTGTTTCATTATGCTTTCCTCGATAGTTATCTAATAATTTATATCCCAATTCATTAACTGTTTCCTCAATTTGTTCATCTGTTCTTTTATTGCTTGGATTCATTATTCTCCTGTAAAATTCCTGAAAATAAATTAGACGGAAGAATACTCAGGATTGTATTTTTTCAAATTGGGCAATTAATCCAATTCTATCCGTCCAATATGATTATACTACAAATGTATAAATTTGTCAATGGTGATTTATTTCATATCTGTTTCGTTTTCAGTTTCTAATAACTTTTCAATATCAATGTCATCTAAATTTTCATCTAAAGATTCATCTTCAGAGTCTACATTAAAGTCGCGGCTTCCAGTTATAAAATTTTTGAGCGGTCTTAAAATATACTTCTGAAAATATCTGTCTATATTGTCAAAATCCTTAAATAATTCCTTATCTTTATAATAATCAGCAGGTTCATTCTCTTCTATCATTTTTATAAAAGCTGAAAATGTATCCTGACTCTTTCCAGAACCAGCAATATTTGACTTAGCAGGATCGACAGACGCAGTTTTCATCAAATCCTGCAATTCTTTGATTAATGATCCAGAACTAAAACCTACTTTTCTTGATTTTTCAATTTCAAGTTGTTTGAATACAATTTCTCTCAATAAGGTTTGTTCACCCATCGTATCAGATTTATGAGTTCGTTTCCATTCGGCTAGTGTTTTTTCAAGCCATCTATAATCTTCTTTTTCATAACCAGAACCCCAAAAATCAACAACTTCAGGATCAACTTCAAATTCTGAAACAATTGTATTATTATTTATTATTGGATTATCTTTGTATGTAAGATTAATATCATCTTGAGAGTCATTCACAGATGATCTTTTCGTCATGAATAAACGTGATTTATATACGCCAAAAAATTTAGATTTATCCATGTTTCTAGTTTCGATAACTTTTAGAGAATCTGTTATTGCCTGTTCACTATATAAAACATTAAGCATTTTGCAGAGGTGCAAAATAGTTTTTTGAAGATTCCCATTTTCACTTTCCAATGTTTTTTCAAAAAGTTTACCAATACAGTCAGAACAAATACTCATCAATTTATTTGTGTCTAAAATTAAATCAACAGCAGAAAAGAATTCTCCATTCTGTTTAATCTTCGTGCATTTTCGGCAGTAATTTTTATCTGGTGGCAATTCGCCATCAACCATTACGTTTTTTATTCGTCGGCTCTTAATAGCCATTTTAGAATTGCCTCCTTAAAATAAAAAACATTATCAAGTTAAACAATGTGATTGTAAATTTATTAAAGCCTCTATTCAGGTATGATCTGAAATTTGTTGTTTACAAGACAACTATACTTTCCATTTATATTATAAAGGCAATTTTATACAGTTAAAGATTCTCCAATTGAATTAAATGTATTATTAACTTTTTGTCCCAATGTGGTCAATACTGCAATTACGACAATCGCAATCAAAGCTAAAATTATCGCGTATTCTACTAATCCTTGACCTTTTTCTTTTGATGCAAATAACATATTTTCTCCTTTGATAAAATGGATATTTTATAATAAAATCCCCAATTTCCCCCTAGAATAAATTATTCATTATATTTCCCCAAGCTAAATAATTATTAATTTGAAGCGAGACTCCCTGTTACATTTCCATAAGTCCTCGAACTAATCGTAATAGTTCCACTTGAACGGTAAGGATCACTCCATATCCACAGAGGAGTAATCTTATAAGGTTCAACATAAGGATATGGGAAAACTGTTGGAACATAAACAGTTTGTCTATCATCATTCCCTAACAAGTCTTTCAATACAGTTTTCAATTCTCGCGCTTCATCCAAAGATAATTCGATCTTTTTTCCAGAAACTTCGAGAATGATTTTTTCTAATTTAATCATAAAACATCCTTACAATCTAACCATCAATGAATCTTTCTTTTCTTTACTGAGAAGATTCTTTTTGCCGCGCATCAAAGCACCACACCACAAGAATTACAACGATACTTTTCATATTCAGCCGAATTGGTGAACCAAAAACCTTCACGATTGAAAGATGTGTTTCCGCAATGACAGGTTGAAGTATTGTTTTCAGTATCATATAAGGAAAAGTTTGGCATGTTGTTTATGTATGGTTGAAATTTGAGAAACAAGTCTTCTGTAGAAAATATATCTCCGATATTATATTCAAGCATAATTTCAAGACTCTCACCATCACCTTCCGCACATTTACGCCAAAGTGCAAATCCTTCATTGCTTATCTTTTGTCTAATATTTAGTTTCTTATTGATGAATGCTAATTTATTAGACGCAAATTTAAAATTATTCTTGGCAACTTCTAAAGTATCGATAGTTCGATAACGAAGTGGCTTTTCATATTCTAAAAATACAGTATTTAAAACTTTTTGATCGTAGGCTTTAAAATTATGACCAACAAGAATATCACATTGAGAAATAAATTCAAAAGCGGAATGAACAATTCTTTGAGGATCACGATCTATCGCTTCTTCAGGAGACAAAATATCGGAATACATACTATTGTTTCCTAGAAATTTTCCAGCCCACGAAAGAAACGTAGTATCTTGCAAAACCTGTTCTGGAGAAAAATCGACATCCCATAATTGCCACATCATACCAGTCATGGGAAGAATTTCAACATCAAAAATTCCTACTCTTGGCAAATTAGGCTTATGTTCAACAATCTTATCGGAAATTTTTTCTATGCCCCTTAATTTTCTCTCCCTCTTAAATGCACTCCGTAAACTTTCTCCACTTTGAAAATTGTATTTTTTAGCTAATACATTCCAAAAAGGCTGATTGCCAACACTGGAAAGCCAATGTTTATAACAATCAGAGAAAATTTCATTGGACATATTCATAAATATTTTTTAATCTCCTATTTTAAGTTGTACAATCTAAAGAAATACGATAATGAACAATACGACTTTTTGCCAAGGTTTCAAAGTATTCCATTTTTCTTTCAAATTTTTAATCATAGTTTTCTCCTAGTTTATTTTTAATTTTGTAAGGGATTCTGGATTTGAACCAGAGTCTTACCTTTCCAAAAGGCGTATCTTAACCGGACTGGAACAATCCCTTATGAAGATAGACCTTTCATAACTAGTATGATTCGTCTATCTTCTCTCGTAAGGAATACCCCACGATTGCTATAATTCTATCATATTATCTATTGTTTGTCAAGGGGCAATTTAATACCCAATACAGCCCCAAAATCGAATTAACCACCAGCCTCCTCCAAATTGGAGATAACACAAACAACCACGTAAAGTCATGTATAGAAATGGCAAAAATACAAACGCAAATAGAAGTTTTTCAGTAATTAGATTATTTATTTTCATACTGCAATTTTAACATATATTGGGTAATTTGTCAAGATGAAGTTTATTTTCCAACTAACAGCAAAACTCCTGTAATAATACATAATATAGTTGTCAATACAACTGGATAGCCTTTTATAACTCTTTCGGCTCCAATAGAAATAAAACTTAAAGCCTCACAGATTAACGTTAAATTTGATGTCATAAATACCTCCTATTAAAAATCAATATCTAGAAATAGCAATTCCATAAGGGATTTGTCCGCAAGACGCAATTAAATCATCCCACGAATAATCAGATTCAACTGAATTTGTTGCAGGGTTAAATATATCTACCGTTCCACCTCGCGCAAGAGGAAATATCCTCTCAAGCACAACCCAATGTGGTATTCCTGATTGTCGAAGTCGCCCATATTGCCCTTCAATTTTACAACCGATTAATAGACGGTTTGTTTTCAAAATTTCCAAAACCTTATATGGAGAAAATATAATTTTATCTCTAAAGACAAAAGACTCTGCAATTGTTTTGAATATCTTTGGATAATTCTCAAAAGATTGAAACATATTTGTTATATCATCAAGTGAAGTTGGTTTACTTCTGCCACCATAAAATATTCTATTAAAATAAGATGGACTCTTGATCTTCCACTCATCCAACCAATCTTCAATATCAAATTCTCTCCAACCAGCACAATAAAGAACTGAAAATTCACCACAAAGATTAAAAAGAATATTGCCTTTAACAATAATATCCTGAGAAAAATCGGAATCACTCTGAGTCGCATTTTTTATCTTGATGACGTTGCTTTCAACTAAACTTGAGAAAAAAGGTTCCAATAAATAATCAGGTAAATATCCTAAAAATATTTGAAAGTTTGTTCGATAGATTACGTTATGCCAAAGTAGACCGTTTTCATCTTTTACATCTGCAATTTCATTATACAAAATAATGGTTCCCTTGATGAGATCACAAATTTTACCGCTTGAAAAAGTAGGTTTTGAGTATAATTGAGTATAGGCTACAACAACATATTTCTTCTCTGGCTCCATAAAAATCAATCCTCCCATTTAACTATGCTTTTTTAATTGTATCTGACAATGCAAACAAGACCTTTTTTGTCTCCGGTAAATCTTTATCTTCGTGAAATGTCCCATCTTTGTTTGTATAAGATTTAACTTTGCGTGCAGGGATTTTTATTTGATATAGTTTGCCAAAGCTATATAATTTTACCTCAATATCATCTCTAACACAATTCATAAACACGCTTATAATAGCATTAAGAATGATTTGTATATCGTTTTGTGAGAAATTAGATTCTTTGGCAACCAGTTTAATGAATTCTTTACTTCGGATTGTTGTCATAATTTCGTATATCCCTACCCCTTATATTTTGACGCCATAAACTGTATAATTTAGTTTTGATCTCATTTTTTCCTTTCCCCTCCAACAATTATCGCAGTATTTATGTCTTCTGCCGTTTCTAATGATTTCATTGTCGCATTGTTTACAATAAATTATTTCTCCTCCAACAAGACTCTTATACAAGTTTTCCAAGTTAAACAAATCCTTATCATTATTTAATGTAATTACTGGTTCAGAACTCACTTCAATATAAGTTAGAAAATGGTTGTCTCTTATCGGCTCATCAATCAGTTTATTTTCATAGGCAAATGTAATACAGGAAATTATATTTCTGTTACTAATATAACGGGATATTATTTTTCTGACATATCGCCATTCTCCAAGCCAAACCTCTTCTCGTTTTTTCAATTTAGCTATTGCCAATAGTGCCAAAAGTATTAATTGAAATCTAAAATTATGAATACTTCTGATAGACTCTATTTCTTTTTTAGTTATAATAATACTATTACTTGTATCTAAAAATGGTTTTCTACTTTCCCTAACTATTTTCTGAATTGTTTTTCTTTTACGAACAGGATAAAAGAATTTGTCCGTTTGACAAAACTCTATTAGTCTACTCTTTACCCGTCCATCTCCACAATTTAAAATGTGTCGATAATATTTTGCTACTGCCAAAGCTTCTCTATATCTATAGCCATCTGTAAAACCATTATTGATTATTTTTTCAGCGTCTTCCTTTTCACTATACATCAATCTCATTTAGATTTCCTCTAAGTTTAGCAAAAATATTCCATAATTATTCCAAAGATATTTTATAGAGCCTTTTGGAGATGGTAGAGGTACACGAATAAATTTTTCAGTATATTTATTTTTTAATACTTCTACAATCTCTTTCCCAAACACTGACCAGCAGAAGTTCTTGGCTTGATTTCCCATTTTTACATAAGCAAAATAAATGGCAATATCAGATAATTCATATATATTGGATGTAATAGTTGAGTATGCCTTTTGATTAATGTTCTGAATTATTTGTTCGTTACTGAAATAATTCTCATCTCGATTTGTCAAATGATTTTCTCGAATGCTTCTCTTTAAACTTTTATATTCTTTAAACAAAATTTGCATTTTCTCCAAATCTCTGTTAAATGGTATTTTAAATTCTTTGGAAAGTAATTCTCTATAATCAAAAGTATTAGAAAGATCATGGTGAATATTTTTAATATTTTTCAGTTCTGATTCAATATATTTTGTAATTCTATTCATTGTTGAATTAGAATTGATAAAAAATGATTTCTTTTTATAACGATTCAGAAGTTCGTCTTGCTCCAAAATTTTATTTTCTACTTTTTCTAATTCCAGAAACGAAATTCCCCATTTTGTTTGAGAGATATTTTCGTAAACAGATAACTCTTTAAGATAACGCTTATTATAATGGCTGTATAACCAGCGCATAAAATAGGGGCGATGATTTCCAACAATAGAGTTATAGAAGGTTTGAAGAGTTTTTTCTTCTTCTGTCATAGACTCTGTAATTTTTTTCCATTTTGAAAAATGTTCTGGAAAAGGGTCTGTCAAAACTCCTTTTGCCTTATCGATTGCAAGTCCCTGAAGCACTCTTCCATATTTTAATCTTTGATAAATGGCAAAATGTTCTGGAGTATCTTTAGAAAAGTTATCAAGCAAAGAATAAAAACTAGAACTTAAATTTGTAAAAAATCCGATCTTATTTGTTTTTATTTGTTTAATTTGAGACTCTAAAACATCTTTCTCTGTTTCTTTTATTATTTTTATTTTCTCTGCTTTTTGTACATTATACAAAATTGGAAGTCCTTCCGTTCTTCCTTTTATGATTTCATAACTATCTATTGTACATACCAAGTCAAGATCATAATCACTACCACCCTGTATTGCAGAGTCCATTCCCACTCCGTTTGCAGGGAAAATAATACCACTGTGAATATGTTTATACCAGTATTCAGTTACATCATTATCTTGAAAATTTAAAATATTTACTTCCGAAGCATGAACAATGGGACTCCGAATGGACGCCACTCTATTTATGTTTTTCTTATTCCAATATTCTGAATAATGCTCATGTTCTTTCAATAAAGGATTTACACCCATTCCAAAAATATGAGCCGCTAAAGCATACGGATCACTTATCATTACCTGATAGTTTCCATTAAAAATCAATCTACCTATTTTAGCGTCATTTTTTTTCTTGGAAATGCTTTTATCCAGATGAAATAATATGTGAGAGTCGTTTATTAATTTATTATTTAG
>WNFL01445734.1_pt2 | contig 10693 bp, 13 predicted proteins | sample 5400361 | NCBI WGS metagenome assembly WNFL01 (sample SAMN13153351, study PRJNA577476) | soil metagenome | isolation source: 40 cm soil on Douglas fir-dominated hillslope | place: USA:California | collected 2013-09-17 | reverse complement strand
CAACTTTCAGTTAGGTGCCTCTCTACCACCCAGCCTCGGCCGTCTTCCTGACCAAATGTCGACCAGTCGCTGTCCGCAAACAATATTCAGCGTCGAGACGCTCCCCTCCCGTCATCACTCACACCCCCGTTTGCCAGCAATCGGCTATAATTGATCCACTACGCACTCGGTATAGAGGCCATATCTCTCAGTCATCAACCCACAAGAAACCACTCGATAATCACTTGGTCTCTCCCACTCTTCCCCACGGCGATCGAGTCGAACTTGATCCCACTACCGACTTTGCCTGAGGGGGCCTCATACCCTTCTTCTGCCGCGATGACAGACTCGAGTCTGATATTATGATGTACCCGAACGCGCGCCATACCGCAGAAGATAAGTGGCACTGAGTCACAGGCTGTCGTTATTACTCCTTCCCTCGGAACGTCGTAAGTAGGTTTCTGTTCTCTCCATTCATACCAAGCTTGAATACTATTTGTCCCCACTCCGAGCTGACATTTAATTTTAGGTGGTACACGCCGTTTCGCGTGCTCAACACTCTACCGTCCTTCGTCAATTGCCGAGTACGGATTGACAAACAAGCACAACCCCGTCCCACTTTCGCTCCGTATGCGGATGCGCTTCGTGGTATCCTGGGAAGCGGGCAGTCCTTCCTATATACTCAAAAAGCTTCCCCCATGCATCGTGCGGCAGACCCACCACTGTGGGACCCACTCGAACATGGATGGCGATTGGTCATCCTCTGGACTCCATACACCCACTCCATACACTCCACGTATCGTACTGTACAACTCTTGTTTGCTCTAGCTTCCGCGCATGTGGTCCAGATTGGGCGCAAGCTGGTGACCCTTGAAATCCGTCCAGGCTTTCGATGGCGCAAACCGGCTCGGAAATGGAGATAGAGTCTGTGTTCCGCTAGTCCTGCTCGCGTTGCTCTGTTCGGTGTAGAATGGATTCGTCACTCAATCTGCAAGAGGCGAACGTGTCGAGACCAATGCAACCTGCTTCTCGAGTAGCTCAGCCCTTCAATAGTTCATTGTATAGTCGGTTCAACGGGCTCCACAATACTCAGCTGGTTGACATGGAAAGCTGGACAGATCCGAGGGACATTGGGACACAATGACGTAGGTGAGTTGTTGGATCATAGAGGTGTTTTTTTGCTAGTAGCTTCAAATTCAAGTCGATCGGAGACTCCCTTAGTCGCCTCAATCAAGAACAATTTGTCGAAGAACAGACCTACTTGCTGTCCTCACAAATAGGAGCAATCGAATATTGATGGGTGGTCGGTTGACTTCACACCAATGATGCAGGTACATTATAATATTTGCGACCTGCCCTGCCCCCTGCCATGGACCTGGGGCCGGATAAAATATTGGTGGCTCGCGACGTGTGAGCGACTGGTGACCATGTATAATCTCCCTTGCGCCCATCCTGCCTCAATCGAGCGATTTACGATCCGCCTGGACATCGACCACGCAATTGACCACCGAGATTGAAGGTTACCTCGATCCATTGGATCGATGTTGATTTGGTGTGGCCCCATAGGCTACCCTCAGCAACACAAGATTTATGTAGAAGCATTCCATTGCTGAGATTTGGGAATTTGGTGTACTTGCAAGCTCGAGCCCCCTGGCACCACCTCACCTAATCCAATATACGGTCATGGCCTGAGTAGAGTGGAAACCACTTGAATTCTATTCGTTCTCTGGGGTAATAACACAACAGCATCTTTGTTGGGCCTGATAAGGGTACAAATATGGAGGATAATTGGTGCCATAGGTGTGCTAACTGGAGTCTAGGAAGTAAGCACGGGCCACCAACCTGGGTTGATTCCGAGTGAAACTGCTGACTGTTGTGATTGGATCCACTCCGATTCCGACCACCTGAAGCGCGAGAAACGTGCTCTCCGTAACACCCGCGCCATTAGTCAAGACACTACTATCTTTGAACCATCGCCCCGTTGCCTACCACAATCAGCGTTTTGAGTCTCATACTCGGAACACCCAAGCTCCATTCCTGTGATATGGCAGATATAACAGCTGCGGAATATGCGCTCATCCTCAAAAGGACGCATCGGCCAAGCGTTCCCTTCACGAATCGGAGGCCGCTCTATCACATTGAAGTCCTTTGCCTTGATGGCATCCACCAGCCACCTGATAATCGTCGCGTGGAGTGGTTGGTAAAATCCAAGCTCCTCGATGCATTTCGTTCTCCTGGAGAGTATGGCCTCCCGATTCCGCTTACGAAGTTGGCACAAAAAACGTGGCCAACTCGAGGGACACTGAGCTAGAGTAATGCAAATCAGTTGAGGGCATGTATGGGTGTTTTGTTCCAGCAACTTGAATAGCGTGTCAGCCGGGGATTGTTCGGACAGTAAATATGGACGTTGGTCCAGAACAATTCGTTGAAGAGCCGTCAGTGTCTCAAATTCCACAAGGCATGGTATGCCATATGAGGTAATCCACTCTGTCACCAATTTCTCATTCCACATTTCTGATAATGTTCTACTCTCCCCACGCGATGGGCCTGACATGGTTCCAAGGCTGGCGTTGAGAGTATAGAACAATGGCGCTGGTTTGGTGAGATATAGGCGCAATGATATATATGGTGAAAAAACATCGAGAGAGTGGGTCTGAGGCAAAGAAAAAAAAAGGATATGATTGCCTTGCTTGCCACGAGGCATCTCAAACCTGAGAGAAATGTAATCCAATATATTGTCCATGTCGTCGCCCCAATAATGCTTATGCAGCGTTCCTGGGCCACCCTCGACCTTGACTCGGAGGACCCGGAGGTAAGGCACCTGGATGTATCTCATGACGAGGAGGTGATCAGGGCTATCAGCAATAATCTCAAGTGAGACCAGGCTGGGTAGTGTGATTGAAGGCCATGAATTAGCCATAGCGAAGCCATGGAAGCGGAGTTTCTGTAGATGCTTTGGGAAGATGTGAAGAACTTTGGATGTGGCCAGTTCTGTAAGTTGTGGTAATCCCCACACCAGAACCTCTTCAAACGTATTACTAATAACTCCCCATGCTTCCTTATGCATTTGTGTTGAATGGGTAATCTTCAGCGAGCTTTGCTGGACAGGTTCTAGATAATCCGGGAGGTTAAGCCATTTTTGCCAGCTCCTTCGTATCGACATCAGAAAGAGCAGGTATTCCTCCTGCTGCCCTATTTGCTGCCTCCGTTGCTCCTGCTTCAACTTCGCCAATTGCGTCTGTGGTGACGGTGGCGATAGCGGTGACGGTGGCACATGAAGGCTCTTAACCATATGCAACTCCCTCACCAGCTCCCGCCGCCCCTCCTCCTCCAGTTCCTCCAGTTCCTCCCACCCCGGCCATCGCTGTTCCTGCTCCAGCCGCTGCTGCTGCTGCTCCAGCCACTGCTCTCGTTGCCTCAGCCGCATTTCCAGCCACTTCGTCAACGGAGCAATCAAGCGAACCTCAGACACTACATGAATTGCCAGATCGATGTGCAGTTCTACGAGCGCATCAACTATATCGAACTCCATCCAGGTTGCAGGTACATCTTGAGGGCTCTTCGGATTGAATTCGAGTGCGTATCGGAGGTCCAGCACCTTTAATTTCCGACAAATCATGAAAATTGGCGTGTCGACTTGACGATGGCATGCAACAGCCACCTGAAGCCTAAACCTCTCAAGGTTTGGGAGTTCTAATCTATATTTATGCGCCGGGAGTACGCCCCTATCAATGATAATTTTCACTGAAAGTGATGAGAGTGATTGAAAGTGTGAGAGCGCCACAAGCTTCGACAGGGGGAATAGCCCATCCATCCATAGACTTTGGACGGACGTCGGAAAGGAGTAGTGATTCACATCTTGCCGTGGTTGCATGGCCGACCCCACTTCTAGCTTGTACCAAGAGCAAACAGGTTGTTCTTGTGGAGTGCCCAGATAAAACCGAAATTTTGCAAGAGTAGAGCGAGAGGCATTCGGGGGGTATACCAAAGTATCTATGCGATCGCCCACTCGCAGCAAATTCATTACTATGCCGTCGCACACGTCATCGCTCCCATGGAGGATAATGAACAATCGCCTATTGCGTGAAAGTAGGAAGAAAAGCTGCAGGTACTCCATAATATCCTGTCCGTCGGTGTCGATGAGCAAGTACGACCAGAGCTGCGAGGACGCGGTGATGAATTGGCTCCATCGCCGACTGACGCTCATGAGGACAATAGGGTCACTAATATAGGGTCCTGGAATGACCTCAGTACCCCAAGCTCTGCTCTCCGCAATGTCCCAGAGGTTGACGACATACAGGAGGACCTCGTGCATCACGTCGTCACCCAAATGGAGTAACGGATCAAATTGACGCTCTTGCTTGCGTCGGAGATCCCATATATTATCGACGAGATTGTTGAGACCGAGGGGCTCCGCGAATGTATCGGATGGTGGATGATTTGGGAAAGCGTCCTGAAAAGGAAATTGAGACCTGCTCGCTAGCAATGATTGACACCGTTACTTCATGTTCCTCCACATGTGCACCGTCTGTGCTTGATAACGCTGGGCCCGTCTCCAGGAGTTGTTTCAAGTCCACGAGTCGCTCTTCCAGCGCTGATTGAATTGTTGTTGACACTTCTCCGACCTGATCAGTTGAATGACGGGAATTGTGGTTATCGTCGGCCATGTTATCAACGCGGTGACGATTATAACGTGGAACGAGTCGTAATTTTTCGCTGGGCAGATGGAGTAAGGATCGTATCGACGTTGGCTACTGTTAGCAGTTGGTGATAGTTGAGGGTCAGTAGATCGACGTCGATCTGGTACTTCTACAGCGAGATCAACACCTCGTTGGTTCGAGGTCAGGTCCAAGGCGCTCAATCGTTATCTTACAAAGCGAGACACATCGCAGAAGGTCGTCATTTGAACGACTATTTAATTGGTCGCAGCGCCCAATTTGAGTGGAGGCTGGAAACCCTATGTAGCATCTCCCTACGTCTTCAAATGTGTAGCCTATCTCACTCTCTCCCTACGAATATCATGGCCTCTTCAGAGAGGAGTGTCATGCTCTTTCCTCGCGACCTCCACTTTGGGTCTCACAGTCAACTCCTATACGTATAGGAGTAGTAAAGGGGGTTATTGGGGTATATACTCGCCTACGGATAGGAATTTCTGCGGCTCTATCCCTTCATCCATGAATGCCTCGCCGTCGAACATCGAATGAAAATCCGATGCATTTTGTGCCGGTCAAGTTTCGTTGAACTAATATACACCACCATGCAGCAACCGCCGACTTACATGTATTCACAAAATAAGAATGGAAAGGTGGATCATCATTGGGATACATGTGTTGCATGGCCCTTGGCTCGGAGCCGAAAGCCTGTCCATTTGTGTAGATGTTTCGGTGTGTGCGGACGGTCCCGCCCGCAAATGACTTTCCCAAAATAGTTATTCCTGTTTCGTAGTACCTAAGAAACTCATAGTAATATAGACATGGAAGCATAAATTGTGTCACCCCTCCAATCAAGTGACGATAATCACCCGAAACGCTTTCTCTGTACAACCCCCATATATAGCGTCCCATTACCGCGCATATGTCTTCGAGCCTTCACCTCGCTCCCTGCCACAATCCACATTACGAGTCTCATACTCGAGACATCCAACCTCCATTCCGGTGATATGACAGATATAGCAGCTGCGGAATACATGCTCAACCGGCTCAAAGGGACGCATTGGCCAAGCATTCCCTTCACGGATTGGAGGCCGTTCTATCATATCGAGGACCCTTGCCCCGATGGCATCCACCAGCCACCTGATAATCCTCGCGTGGAGTGGTTGGTAAAATCCAAGCTCCTCGATGCATTTCGTTCCCTTGGAGAGTATGGCCTCCCGATTCCGCTTACGAAGTTGGCACAAGAAACGTGGCCAACTCGAGGGACACTGAGCTAAAGTAATGGAAATCAGTTGAGGGCATGTATGTGTGTTTTGTTCCAACAACTTGAACAGCGTGTCAGCCGGGGATTGTTCGGACAGTAGATACGAACGTTGGTCCAGAACAATTCGTTGAAGAGCCGTCAGTGTCTCAAATTTCACAAGGCTTGGTATGTCATATGGTGTAATCCACTCTGTCACCAATTCCTCATCCCCCCTTGCGGAGAATGTTCTAACCTGGCCGCGCAATGGGCCTGACATGGTCTCAAGGCCGGCATTGAGAGTATAGGATAATGGCGCCGACTTGGTGAGATATAGGTGGAGTGATATGTATGGTGAAAAAACATTGAGAGACTGGGTCTGAGGCAAAAAAAAAAAGAGAGGATATGATTGCTTTGCTCGTCACGAGGCATCTCAATCCTGAGAGAAATGTGATCCAATATCGCGTTCGTGCTGTCATCCAAATAATGCCTATGCCGCGTTCCTGGGCCACCCTCAACTTGGACTCGGAGAACCCTGAGTTGAGGCACCTGGATGTATTTCATGACGAGGAGGTGGTCAGGGCTGTCAGCAATAATCTCAAGTGAGACTAAGCTGGGTAGTGTGATTGGAGGCCATGAAATCGACATAGCAAAGTCATGGAAGCGGAGTTTCTGTAAATGTTTTGGGAAGATGTGGCGCACTTCTGTAAGTTGTGGTAATCCCCACACCAAAACTTCTTCGAACGTATTCCCAATGGCTTCCCATGCTTCCTTATGCATTTGTGTTGAGAGGGTAACCTTCAGCGAGCTCTTCTGGACATGTTCTAGATAATCCGGGAAGGCTAAGCCATTTTTGCCAGCGCGCTCGTATGGACATCATAAAAAGCAGGTATTCTTCCTGCTGCCGTACTTGCTGCTCCCACTGCTCCTCCTCCAGCTGCTCCCACTGCTCCCACTTTCGCAGCTCCTGTTGCATCCGAAAGCTCCGAAAGCTCTGCAGCTCCACCTGCAGCTCCCTCTGCCCCTCCCTCTCCAGCTCCTCCAGCTCTTCCCGCCCCGGGAATCGCTGTCCCTGTTCCAGCCGCAGCCGCTGCCGTTCCAGCCGCTGCTCCCGCCGCCACAGCCGCATTTTCAGCCACTTCTTCAAGGGAGTTATCAAGCGAACCTCGGGCACCACATGAATTGCCAGATCGATGTGTAGTTCTTCTAGTGCATCAACTATATCGAACTCGATCCAGGTCGCAGGCTCTTCTTGCGGGCTCTCCAGACTGAATTCGAGCGCGTATCGGAGGTCCAGGTCCTTTAATTTCCGACAAATCATGTAAATTGGCGCGTCGACTTGACGGTGGCATGCAACAGCCACCTGAAGCCCAAACCTCTCAAGATTTGGGAGTTCTAATCGAAGTTTATGCGTCGGAAGTACGCCCCCATCAATAATTATTCTCACTGAAAGCGATGAGAGTGATTGAAAGTTTGAGAGCGCCACAAGCTTCGATAGGGGAAATTTCCCACTCATAAATAGACTCCGGATGGACGTCAGAAAGGAGCAGTGATCTACATATTGCTGCGGTTGCATGGCCGACTGCACTTCTAGCTTGTGCCATGGGCATACATGCTCAAGTTGTTCATGTAAAATGCCCAGATAAAACCGAAATTTTGCAAGAGTAGAGTGAGAGACATTTGGGGGATATACCAAAGTATCTATGCGATCACCCACTCGCAGTAAATTCATTACTATGCCGTCGCACACGTCACCGCTCCCATGGAGGATGATGAACAAACGCCTTTTGCGTGAAAGTAGGAAGAAAAGCTGCAGGTACTCCATAATATCATTGCCGTCGGTATCGATGAGCAAGTACGGCCAGAGCTGGGAGGACGCGGTGATGAACTGGCTCCATCGCCGACTGACGCTCGTGAGGACAAGAGGGTCACCAATATAGTGCCTCTGGATGACCCTTGTACCCCAAGCTTTGCTCTCCGCAATGTCCCATAGGTTGACGACATTTAGGAGGACCTCGTGCATCATGTCGTCACCCAAATAGAGTAACGGGTCAAATCGACGCTCTTGCTTGCGTCGAAGATCCCATATATTATCGACGAGATTGTTGAGACCGAGGGGCTCCGCGAATGTATCGGATGGTGGATGATTTGGGAAAGCGTCCTGGAAAGGAAATTAAGACTTGCTCGCTAGCAATGATTGACACCCGTTACTTCATGTACCTCCACATGTGCTGCCTCTATTCTTGATAACGCCGGATTCGTCTCCAGGAGTCGTTTCAAGTCCGCGAGTCGTTCGTCGAGAGCTGATTGAATTTTTGTTGACACTTCTCCAACCTGGTCAGTTGGATGAGGGGAATTGTAGTTATCCTCGGCCATGTTGTCAACGCCGTGAAGATTGCAATGCGAAAGGAGTCGCAAATTTGATGGGCAGATGGTTCGAATCGAGTTGGCCGGCTACCAGTCGGTGATAGTTGAGTCAGTCAATCTGGTACCTCTACAGCGTGATCAACAACCCATCGGTTTTGCGGTCAGGTCCAAGGCACTCAATCGTGATCGGTTGCAGCGCCTAATTTGAGTGGAGACTGAAAACCTGGTAGGGCGTATCCAATGTCAGTTGGAAATATAGTTTTCATCATCCCCTCTTCGGAGTGTGATTATTGTTACCGACTAATAAATATCCTCAGAGAGCGGACAGTCGTACACATGCCTCATCGTGAACTCCATTCTGGATTCCACTGTCGACTCCTATCATAAGCAAAGATATTGGGGCATATATACTTGCCTACGGATAGGAGTTTGTGGCCTTTCCCTTTCTATTCAACACTGGTTATCCCGCGGTTGAAGTTTGAAAATTCAACCGAAATTCCTCTGCAATGCTAGGAGGACATAGAGTAGTCGATGAGGGAAGGCTGAGATACGCCGCTCAAGCACCTGCCGGCCGGAGACCAGCCTCGCCATTTCCGAGCGAGGCTGGGTGAAGTCAACACGATCGACGGAGGAGTCTGGAATATTGCCGTAAAGGGTTGCGGTGTATCTACCGCTATGGGAAGTGAGGCCGGATAGTTGCGTAGGGTGGCCGGACTGAAGGACATACGCCACAATGGAAGCGTGAACGCGGAGTGGTGGGCAGCCATAGCGAGCAACGGCGGGAGCGTGTTGTAACGTTTTGTAAAGTAGTACGGAGTAAAGTAAAAGTAATCCTCGCGTTTATCTGCTAATCCAAGCCTGCTTCACTCATTTTCAATCCTGCCCATATGTTCTGAGAAGCTCTTTACTTGGAGCCGACGCCTGCCGCCCGCGCTCCTCTCGCTGCCTTGGACGATGTCTGCAGCGCTGAGCGACGACCTGACAGACCTGACACCCTCTCCGCCACCCTCTCAGATGCCCCTACCCACGAAGAAGAAGGATGTGGAATCGGGCTCTGAGCTCTCCGAGCCTCCTTCGGAAGACGACCGGCCGCACAACAACAACAAACCAACAACAAAAAAGCCAAGGACAGGACGGGGCATCGTCCCCGCACCCATGTGGGAGTGGGCGAAGAAAAAGCCTGCAAAACCAGTCGACGACGACGACGACGACGACGACGATGAGGATAATGAAGACGACGACGGGGGCGACATTGCAGACGCGGACAGGACAACAAACGGCGACGATGTCGATGAGAAATTAGCCGACATGGACGATGACATGGACGACGGGCCAGACGACCCCAAACCTGCTCCAGACGCAGACAGCAATCTCTCCGCTGCGGTTGCCGACGCATCCGACGCGGATCATCCAAAGGACAGCAAGAAGACGAACGGAATAGTCCTAAATGGTATTCTACACAATTCCTTTTCTGTACATGCTGCAGCTCACGATCGATGCAGTCGAACCACCCAACGACGACAACGACGACGAAAGCAACGGGATCACCAACCACGAGGAAGAGGAGGAGGAGGAGGAGGAAGACGGCGTGCTAGTCAAAGATGAGCCGACGCCCTCGCGGGCTGCCGCCAGCCCCCGCTCAGAGAGCCCCGACCACGATGACCAAACGCATCTCGACGACGTGGACGATGCAGACCACGAACTCCATGCCGCAGACCGGGCCGACGCACTCGATACGCTTGCGCAACTGGAACTCAAGCTTGCCCTCGTCCGACAACGGATTTACATCGACAAGATGAACGAATTGGCCAGGGAAGAGGCCATGATCCGTGATGGTACGTATGCTGTGAATATTATTGGGATATTTGGGCGTGCTAATGCTTTCTAGGCACCCACCCCGAAATGCTACATACATTCCTCGAACTCGACAAACGCCGCGACAGGCGGGCTACGCTCTCTGACGCGAAGCGAAAGCGTGAGATTGAACTGGCAGTCGACGTCCGGCAAGCCGATGAAGACTACGTCTGGTCTTGGTGGACTGTACGGTTTTCTTTTTCCTGACTCTCTCTTCTCAGGCCTGACGCGTCCTTTCCGTGTAGCACGAACGCGACACACTCCAAAAAACTCTCGTCACAAAAGCAAGCCGCAAACGCCGGCGTATCGAGCGCGAACGTCGGGCGATCGACCGGGTGCCCAAATCGCTCTTCATCCCACCTGAACCGTCGCGCAAAGACGTCCCGCACCGCCTGACGACGCGCGAGATTCTGAATACAGTCGTTCACCACCCGTTTGCGCGCCTGCCCCTCCCTGCAGCATCGAAGGGGAGGGCGAGTAAGGCCGTCGTGCCGAGCTTGTCTCAACTTAGCGAATTGGATATACAGGATGATTTGGAGGTGTTGTTGGCGCATCGGCGTGGTGGTGCACCCGTACAGCATCAGAATGGGTACTCGCCTGT